>MPMD02289221.1_pt1 | contig 24902 bp, 30 predicted proteins | sample 1617291 | NCBI WGS metagenome assembly MPMD02 (sample SAMN05944810, study PRJNA350692) | marine metagenome | biome: marine; feature: ODZ; material: water; isolation source: 120 m water sample filtered on 30 um supor filter | place: Pacific Ocean | collected 2012-04-09 | depth 120m m | reverse complement strand
CGAGCAGTCCGGCCCGACATCACCTCGAAACCGTCCTGACGAGCGAGTTGAGGCACCGTGAGGCCCGTGCTGGGGAGCGTCTTCTTGCAGCGCTCGCTGGGCTGGCTGCGGAACTGGAGCGAGCTCATCGGGGTGTGCGCGACCTGGAACGCCAGGAGGTGTGCGGGTGATCGAGCACGGCGCGGCGACCCTTCCCCGGGCTGGCTCTGGACGAGCGGTCGACCTGTTGATGATGCCCGAGCGGGGCGTCTTCGGTCTCGCCGTCGGGAGCGGCTCGACCGGGGCATGGGCCGCTCAGCGCTGCCTCGGCACCTTGCGGGAGCGCAGCCAGGAGCTGGCTGAGCTGGCAGAGGAGATCGAGGCAGGCGCCGGGCGCGGTCCCGAGCTCCTCGCGCTCCTGCAAGATGCCTTCGATCACGCGACCTGACGGAGCGGGTCTCGGAGTAGCAGGGGTCTTGCCGCGGCGGGCCTTGGTGCGCAGCATGGCGGTCATGCCGGACTGAGACCTTTCGACCTCCTTCGTTCCACCCCGGGGAGACCTGTGCCCGGGGCCTGTGGCGCTGTCGCCATGGGGAGACGAGGAGGTCGAGATGATCGATGGCACATTGCGTCGGCTCCCGCTGGAGGAGTCCCGACGCCTGTTTGCTCGCATGCCGGGTCGCGGCGGGGGCATGTGGCTCGGAGTCGGCGAGATCCGCCGGCTCGCAGAGGGACCCGTGGTCCGCCTGGACCCGGAGTCCCGGGTCGTGATGCCGGCATGGGAGCTGGCTTCGGGCCGCTGGCCCGACGGTGAGTACGAGGTCGTCGAGTTCGGCGTGCAGGGCGACACGGGCATGACCCGCATCGCATGGTGTCGCCTCACCGGTTGGGCGATCCGCGAGTCCCGGTGGATCGCCCGCCGGGGCTGAGTTCAGAGCTCTATGTAGAGGAGGATCGGCTCATAGGAGCGGCCGTGGGGGTCGTCGCGCTCGAAGCGCCTGCGTTGACCTCGGAAGTACTCCTGGAGGTAGCTCGAGTCCTCGAAGTTCCGCACGACCCTGCGCCACGGCGGCATTCGCGGCAGGCCCTTGGTCGGCCGGACGACCCACTCCCGAACCTGTCGGGTCGCCCTCATGGGTCGCCCGCAGAAGCCGTCATCGAAGCCGCGTCTCGCCATCGCTCTCTCCCTCGCCGTCGTCGGGGGCTACGGAGCAGCACACGAGTCCGATCTTGGCTGCGGCGTGGGTTTGACGCGGCGATGCCGCGTGGCTACATGCCGGCGTCGTCGGGGCGTGGCGCAGCCTGGTAGCGCGCCTGCTTCGGGAGCAGGAGGCCGGAGGTTCGAATCCTCTCGCCCCGACCATCACGCCCGGCCGCGAGGCCGGGCGTTCTTGTTTGCCTACAGCTTCGGGCGCAGGAGGCCGGAGGCCAGCCGTCGCGGGTGCTGACCCTGCAGTGGTACAGGGTGCGGCGCCGCCTCGGCCTGGCTGCTGTCTGCGACCCGATTCACTGATTGACTCGACTCATCGCACGTTGCGACCCGGGTGAAGCTCGAAGTGGTGCTAGGCGTGCCGCTCGTCACCCTCATCGAGAGTCTCGCTGACCACCGCCAGGAGCCCGGACGGCTCGAAGGGCTTGGTCAGGAACCTCTTGCAGCTCCCCTCCGTGAGGTGCGTCGACGGGTGGTCCGAGAACCCGGACATGAACACGATCTTCAGGTGGGGGAAGCGCTCTTCCAGGCGCTCCACGAGTTCCACTCCCCCCATGTGGGGCATCACGACGTCGGTGATGACCAGGTCGAGGTCGGTCGATGCGGCCACCTCCAACGCCTCCTTGCCATCGCGGGCTGTCAGCACGCGGTAGCCCTGCGCCCTCAGCGTTCGCCTGGCCATCTCTCGGATTCCGCGAAGGTCCTCGACCACGAGCACGGTCCCCTGGCCGCGCCCCGTGGGACTCTCGACGGTCTCCGGCCCTTCGAACCGCGTGCCACCATCGGCCCTGCGCAGGTACACGCTGAAGGTCGTGCCCGCGCCAGGGGTGCTCTCGACGTAGATGAAGCCCTCGGCTTGCTTCACCAGCCCCATGCAGGTCGCGAGACCGAGACCCGTCCCCTCTCCCTCGGGCTTGGTGGAGAAGAACGGTTCGAAGCACCGACTCTGCTGCAGCTCGTCCATGCCCGTGCCGGTGTCGGACACCGACAACACGGCGTACTCGCCGGGGACCAGTCCGGGCCGCGCCGGGTTGGCGCCGACGTGATCGGCTCGGACCCGCCGGGTCATCAGGGTGAGGGAACCCCCTCTCGGCATCGCATCCCGCGCGTTCACCGCCAGGTTCATCAGCACCTGGTCGAAGGCTGTGGGATCCATCGACGTCGTCCAACCACCGAGGCCCAGCTCGGTGTCCAGCACGATGTGCTCGCCCAGGACCCTGCTCAGCATCCGCGCCGTCTCCTCGACGAGTTCGTCGATGTCCAGGATCTTCGGCTCCACCGGCCGGCGTCGTGAAAAGGCCAGGAGCTGGGACACGAGCCGCTCCGCCCGCTTCGCCGCGTCGACGACGGTGCGAAGGTCCTCGCGCACCTGTCCACCCTCGGGGAGCTCGTCTCCGACGAAGCCCGCGTAGCCGAGGATGACCGTGAGGATGTTGTTGAAGTCGTGGGCGACACCGCCTGCGAGCCGACCGATGGCCTCCATCTTGCGACCCTGGACCAGCTCGGCCTGCGCGAGCTTCCGATCCCTGATGTCGCGGCAGAAGGCGCACAGCAGCTCCCGCCCACCCAGTACGGCGAACATCACGGAGATCTCGACGGGGATCCTGGTGCCGTCCTTTGTTTGCTGCACGGTCTCTACGACCTGCGGCCCCTCCGTCCGGACCAGGTCCCAGAAGGCGGTCCACCTGTCCGGATCGGCCTCCGCGTCGATGTCCTGGATTCGGAGCTCGAGGAGCTCCTCGTGGGTGTACCCGAGCATCCGGCAGGCGGTGTCGTTGGCGTAGACCAGGCGGGCTTCGCGATCGACCCAGAAGATGGACTCCCCGGCGTTGTCCATCACCAGCTCCGCCGAACGTGCCTGCTCCGAGGCAGCCCGGAGCTCTGTCGTCTCACGCACGAGCATGAGGACCTGGCGGCTCCCGCACCCGGCGAGCCTCGCTTCGAAGCTGCGGACCTCCTCGCCGATCGGCAGGGCGTACTCCAGGGGAACGGTCCTTTCGGTTCGGAGCACCTCGCCGATCGCGGCCATGCACGCTCGAGCCAGAACCGGCGGGAGGACCTCGTCCATGCGCTTGCCGAGGAGCTCGGTCGGAGGCACGAGCAGGGCGCCCTCGTCCTGCGACCTGACGTCCAGGTAGGTCCCTTTGTCATCGAGGAGGAACATCAGGTCCGGGTTCGCCGCGAGGAGGGCTCGGTTTCGCTCGACCTCGTCTTGGAGCTGGCTCGCGGCGCGCTCCTTGTGCCTGAAGCGCCCCATGAGCAGGAGCAGCCCCCCTCCGGCTCCCGCCATCAGCAAGGTGATGAGGATGGAGATGTTGCGGAAGCGGTCGGCTCTGGCCTGTTCCTGTCTCCGGTGCTCGCCGACGATGGAGTCGAGCTCTGCGTTGATGGCCCTCACCGTGGGGGCCAGCGCGCTTGCCTGATCGAGGGCCGCCGGCTCGACCTCGGCGTGCCAGGCCTCCCTGACCTCTTCCATGCGACCGAGGAGCTCTGCCGGAGGAGGTGCCAGCTGGGCGTCGTCGAGGCAGAGGCGATCGAGCCGCTCCTCCATGTCTGCCAGCACCACCCGGATCTCCTGTGGCGCCGAGTCGTCCCCCTGCTCGGCAGCTTCGACGAGGTAGAGCAACCTCCAGGACTGCACGCGTGCCTCGTCGGCCACTTCGACCCAGGTGTTGGCGTTCTGGGTCCTGGCGTTGCGGTTGGTGCCCCAGGTCGCCATCAGCGCGAGGAATGCCAGCAGCGCCACGGCCACGACGGCGACGCGCGTGCTCAGGGCCCCCCACGGTGATCGTCGCTCGCTGGTCTCCTTCGTGTCGAGGGTCAAGCTGCTCCCGGGATAGAGGCCGATCCGTGGCCCCGCTCCCCAGGGCACGCTCTTATGGTGCATCATTGCGTCGAAGTTGCGGGGTTGGCGCCCTCAGCGCTTCAGTTCGTGCCAGTGGTCGAACAGGACCTTCCAAGGCCGGATGTCACGCTCCTTCATGCCGTTGTCGTGCAGCAGCGTGATCAGTGCCCGGCCCTCCTCAACCCCGAGGGCCCCGGCCATGCGGTGCACGGCCTTCGCGGTCTCGCGGGCGAGCTCGTCGTCTCGCGGCATGGCCTGGACCACGCAGCGTGCCAGGGCCCCGGTCGAGCAGCCACGGTCCGATGTTCTCGACGCGGTGGCGGCCTCCACCAAGCTCCGGCGAGTGCTCTCGGAGCAGGCCCGCTGCGATCGCGCCGATGAGGTCCGGCGTCGCTCCACCGGTGTCGACGAAGTGCCATAGCCGCCCGCGGAGCGCCGACGCCGCCTGGCGCCACGGGTCCGGACCGTCCTGGTGGTGTCGGGAGCGCCTGGAGCACGGCCTCGGCGAAGGCCCGTCTTCCCGTGTTGCCGAGCCCGGCGCGAACCGTGGCGTAGGCCTGCAGGGGAAGCTCCAGCTGGCCCTCTGGCGCGCGGGCGGGCGCCCGGCGGCCGCGGCGTCTCTCCAGAGCGCCAGCGCCCAGTCGTCCGAGAGCTCCACCCAGGCCTTCGAGGCCGGCGATGGACAGGCCGCGAAGCCGTTGCCGAGCCGCTCGCGGAGCCCTCGTGCTCTGGACCTGTGACTCCGGCGACGGCGCCGATGCGTTGATGGTGGCGTGGACGAGTACTGTGCCCGAGGCGGACCTGTCGGGCGTGAACACGAGTCCGTCGTCGGACGGTGCCGTGTCCGGAACGGCGCTCCTGCCCCAGGGCGAGCACGAGCTCCGCCTGACGGTGACCGACACCACCGACAAGGTCGGCTTCGATACCCTCAACATCAACGTCGGACCGCCGAACAGTGCGCCGGAGTGTGCGCTGGTGTCTCCCGAGGACCTCACGGGCGGCGAGGAGGGTGCGCTCCTCGTGATGAGCGGGTCAGCGACAGATGTCGACGTGCCCTCGGACCTGCTCGACGTGACCTTCGAGAGCAACCTCGACGGTGTGCTCGACACGCTGCGGCCCACGTCGGACGGTACGGTCTCGCTGCCGTGGTCGGACTTGACGGTGGGGACGCACACACTGACGATGACCGTCACCGACGAGGTGGGTGCCACCTGCACCGATGCCACCATCTACACCGTCGGAACTCCGCCCTCCGTCCGCATCCTGGCCCCCGACGACGACGCGGTGGGGAGACTCGGGTTGGAAAGCCGTGCGCGTGCGGGTAGATCTAGTTGGGTGCTTGATCTTCCTATACCCTCGCCTATGTTCCGGCGATGAAACTCCGCGTCGTCCGCATTGACAGTCGGACTGTTGGTGCGGCGGTTGCCCTCATGGCATCCCGGGCAGAGGCCTGGCCACCGGAGTGGGAGGTGCGCCATCGCAGCGGGCGCTACTTCGTCTCGCTCACCTACGCCGGCGAGGTGCCCCAGGGGGCAGCCTGGTACTCCGCCGCGGTCCGCGATCAAACGTACCGCGTCGTTGAAACCTTTTCCGGTTGGCAGTTCTTCGCCGAGGGATGGCGGTGGCATCGAAGCGCCTCCCCACAACTGGACCTCCTGCAGCGGCGGGGCTCGACAGCGGAGGCCCGACAGGTGGTGTGGTCCCCTGAGGGGGGCGTGCAGGTCGAATCTGAATGGCGCCCACTCGCCTCGGTAGGGTGCTCGCGCTCGTTGAGGCCCCGTCGACGGCTTCTCCCCACCGGTGTCCCGTCCCTGTTGTGGCAGGTCGAGGGAGATCACGTTGCCCTTCTGCGATCGCCGGGGCGCCGGGCGATCGCCAACATCGACCTCGATCTCGTCGCCCCTCCGGGCGTATTTCCCATGGTTGTCGGCCCCCTCGTCGACATGCGGGCCCTGCTGGTGTGGTGGCGCGACAGGCGGGGCTACCGGGTGCCTGATGTTCGCAGGAATCCAACGGGTTACGCAGCAGTTGCGCTTCCCGACAAATGCCGAGAAGAGCCGTGACGAAGACGCGAACAGTCATGATGGTGGCCACCACGACCATCAGCGCCGGCGTCGTCGGGGGCTTGGTCCTTCTGTGGGGCTTTCCGGCAGGTCTGGCCGGACTCGTGGCGCTGGCAACCTTCCTGTCGGCCGGCCTCGTGTCCGGGGCCTGGCTGCTGGCCCACCCGTCGACCGTGCCTGGGATCGCGCTCGGTCTGATGGTAGCCGCCCTCGTCGCGATGAGCGTTTCCGGCCTGGGCGAGAACGGCAACAGCCTGTACGCCGGCGGACGCGCCGGCCTGGAGGCTTGCCGTGAGCAGCAGGCTCTCCGATCGAAAGCCCCCAAGGCTCTGGCCGGCGAGGTGCTCAGTCAGACGGGAACTCAACTCGAGACGGGGGCCCCGTGTGAGGCACTGATCGATTTCATCGATGACGAGTCTTTGTTCCACTGTCGGGTTCTTTGCCGCGTTCGGCTTTCCTGTGGGCCCTCGACACTCTACGAGGGGCGGAGCAGCTGTGCCATCGACCGCCAGCCTCCCCATGGCCTTCAGCTGGATGGGATTCACGGTGGCGTGAGATTTCGTTCCGAAGCCGGGAGCCTGCGGGTGTGGAGCGAACCCTGGCGCGATGGGCGCCCATTCACCGTCGAGATCCGCCTGCCATCGTCCCGCTGAACAGGTCTGCCCATTTGCATGCCCGCCCCGAGGCCCTCGGTTGAGGCGGAGATGCATCGCGAGATCTACCTCAACCGGCCCGGATTCGGCGCAGTTCTCCACTCTCAATCGCGTGCAGCGACCGTGTTGGCATGTGAGCGAAATCCCCCAGAGAACCTCGACTTCATTCCCGAGATCCCCGCCTACGTCCGCAAGTTCGCATACGTTGAGTATCGGCCTCCAGGCAGCAATGACCTCGCCGGAATGGTCGGCGGGGAGCATGCCGAAACCGCGGAAGAGCAGCGGTGCCTGCCGAGTGGGGAGGTCTTCTGGCAGCTCCGCGGCGCCCAGGCGATCCTCGATCGCGCTGAGCAGGGAGCGGTCCTTCATGAGCAGCGGCGAGGCGGCGACGGTCTCGAGGTGCTTCGACCAGTTCGCCGTGTAGAGCATGTGCTCGAGGTGGACCTTCATACGAGGTCAGGCCGGATCGGGGCACGCTCGTGCATCCCCGCGGAGACTGCCCATGGGGCGCCGGGCGCGGCTAATCATCCAGTGCATCCACGGCTCGGAGGACGTTTTGCACCCACGATTCCGAGCCCGCGAGGGCGAACTCGTAATTCGCCCCCTCTCTCCAGTGCACACACATGCCCTGCCCCGGTTCGCCAGCCTGAAACCAGACCCACTGCATGCGCCCTGCGGGGGCGTTGATGACGAAGACGGTCTTTTGCCACAGGGTCGGTGAATCTGGGTTGCGAGGGGTTGGCTGGAGGGCGAATACCCCGGTGGCCCAGGCCCCTGGAGCACCCTCGTGGAGCCCCAACCCACGGGATTCCCCTCCCCCAGACTCACCGTACCCCCAATGCCAGGAGATGTCCTGGTCCCCCACCACCGCAGCTGCGGCGGAGTCGGAGAAGCCGATGAGCCGGAGCAAGGACATGAGACGCCATCCCCAGGTCCAATGCCAAGAAGAGCTGGGGCAAGGGTCGGGCCGGTCCCATGGCCAATGGGGATGGCCCATGGCCAGCAAGGCCAGGGCCTCTCCACCGGGCGGCATTTCAGCGAGGGCAGCCCGGTCCCAGGGCCGCTGCATGGCCGCGACCTGACGGGCCTCCCAGGCCTGCCAACGTCCCCCACCCCCAGCATCGGCTACCCGCTGCCAGGCAGGGGTATGGTGTGGGTCGTGGTCCACTCGCGCGGCCTCCTCGTCCCTGGTGAGTGGGCGAATGCCCTCGAGCATGGAATAGAGTTGCTTGCGAAAGGCCCAGGGGACTCGGCCAGTGGGCCTTTCAAATCCGGGATCACAGCGGCTCAAAAGGGCTTCTGCACCGGCTTTGTCGCCGGCTTCGAGGGCGCTCTCCGCGTTCTTGCAGGTCATGAACGCCGTGGCGGTCCAATCCCGAAATCCGACCCCTTCCCGAAGCACCGAAACCATGGCCGCCCATACGGCGTCAAAGGTCGTCAGGCCAGGCCAGCGCTGCCAGACGATGGTTGGTGAGTTCATCCAGTACCGCACCTTGCGAAGCGCATGGGGGATGACGGTTTCGGCATCGGATAAGATGCTGGTTTCAGACGCGGCCAGCCGATGCCCGCCCGCCTCTAGGGCCACATCGAGGCGCCACCCGCTGGGGCAGCGTGGGTCCACGGGCTGGGGGGGATCCCCATGGGTTCGGCAGGTGAAGACCGCGCCCTTCGCCACCCAGCGCTGGCCATCCTCAGTGGGCGCTTCCTCGAAGCTGAGACCAGGGTCGTCGAGGAGAGCTCGGGCCGCAGCAAAGAACGCAGCGCGGAGCCGCTCGGCTTCTACCCGCCCCCCGAACTCCAATGCGATCACCACAAACCTCCGTCTCGCAAACGTCTAAGAAGTAACCTTATATCCCCATGCCCTGGTCGGTCAGCCGACCTTCCCCGTCGAGTGCGTTAGGGATGCTCTCGGCCCATTTTTGGGCCAGAACAAAGATCATTCCCGCAATGACCACCGTGTTCAGGGATTTGTATCCCATGAAGAAGCTGTTGTAACCCTGCTTGAAGTCGCTGACGATCCAACTGCCGAACACATTCACAACCAAGGCGGCGACTCCTGCCGACACCCACCACTTACAGCTGTCGTTGTTGTCATTGTTGAAGAGATACCAGCCAAAAGGGAGGCAACGACCAGCTCAGCATTGTGCAAGTCGAGCAGGACTTCGCGTACTGCGCGGAGGCGTTCCCGAACGTCTTGTGCAAACCCGTTGCGGCGCAGTTCCTCGAGGACAACCTCATCGTCATGTTCTTGCTGACGATCCAGGACGGTGAGATTCGTGTCGAGAAGGAACGCCACTATCGTCTTGTTCCCGGCGAGGCCCTCGGTGCCGACGAGATCGCAAGGTACGGGCAGCGTGCGGAGCTCAAGGCTGACTAGGAGGCCCCCCGCCGTGAGTTGACGACCGGGTGCCTCTGCGCCAGCTCGGAGTGCCGCGCAGGACGGCAATGACCGGATGGATACATGGCTCGATGCGTATAGGCAGGATGAGAGCTGAAACCGCCGTTCTCGCGCGCACCATCCCCGCGTTCTCGTTCCGGGCAACCTCCCCCGAGAGCGCAGGACCGCCGGTCCGCCGCCTGATCGAGCCCGCGGTAGCATCCACCCATGCCTCGGTCCCGCCGCCGCGTCGCTCTGTTCACGGGCCTCATCGCCGGCGCGGGCCTCATCGCCGCGGAGGCGCTGTGCCTCTTTGCCGAGGCTCGGACCGATTCCCTCGTCGGCCCCTACGAGAGGGGGGGAGCGAGCGGAGAGATCGGCTTCTCGCCGGGGGGAACGCTCGCCCACGAGGGGGTGTCGACGACGTTCAATGACGGTGCCTACGTCGGTCTCCTGAGAGCGCGTGAGCCCCCCCAGGCACGACTCGAGTCCTCGTTCTCGGAGACTCGTTCACGTTCGGATGGGCCATCGGTCGAGGTCAGGCCGGATCGGGGCACGCTCGTGCATCCCCGCCATATATCCACTTCATGACCTGGCTCGCACTCGGCCTCGGCCTGCTCGCCGCTCTCTTGTTGGCGTCTCGCCTATACGCCCACAACCCGGCGCGGCCCCTGACCACCACCCGGGATCGCCTGCCGCCGCACGACGATCTGGCCGACCTCGTCGAGCGGCTCCTGGCCGAGATGAGCCTCTCTGAGAAGCTCGAGCAGCTCAGCGGGGACTGCACTCGCCGGCGCTTCGAGTTTCGCTACTTCCGCTCTGTCGTGGTCTTCGGCAAGGCCGCTCCCATCGTCTACAGCGGCGAGAACGAGCGGCTGGGCATCCCGCCCTTCGGCTTCAGCGATGGCCCTCGCGGTGTCAGCACGGCGGAGGGAGCCACCGCCTTCCCGGTGACCATGGCCCGAGGGGCCAGCTGGGACGTCGAGTTGGAGCGGCGGGTCGGCGAGGTCATGGGACGAGAGGCTCTGGCCGGCGGGGCCAACTACTCGGGCGCGGTCTGCATCAACCTGCTCCGCCACCCCGGCTGGGGCCGGGCACAGGAGACCTACGGCGAGGACCCCCACCACCTGGGCCAGCTCGGGTTGGCGCTGACCCGAGGCATCCAGAGCCAGGGGGTGATGGCCTGCGTCAAGCACCTGGCCTGCAACAGCATCGAGAACGCGCGCTTCCGGGTCGACGTGCGCATTGACGACCGCGCGCTGCACGAGGTCTACCTGCCCCACTTCAAGGTCGTCGTCAGCGAAGCCGCCAGCGTCATGAGCGCCTACAACCGCCTGCGAGGCGAACACTGCGGCCACAGCCGCGAGCTGCTCGGCAGCATCCTCCGAGAGCGCTGGGGCTACGAGGGCTTCGTCACCTCGGATTGGATCTGGGGAGTGCGGGACGGAGTGCGTGGCATCACCGCCGGGATGGACGTCGAGATGCCCGCCCGCTGGCACTACGGCAGCGACCTGGAGCGCGCGGTACGCGAGGGTGAGCTCGACGAGGAGCAGGTCGACGCCTGCGTTCGACGGGTGCTCCGGACCCGGCTCCCCTACGCCCTGTCCGAGCCCCCCCCGGAGGGACCGGAGCTCATCGGCTGCGACGAGCACCGCCAGCTGGCCCGCGAGGTCGCCGAGCAGAGCGCCGTGCTCCTGCAGAACGACGGGACCCTGCCCCTGACAGAGGATCTGCGTGTCGGTGTCTTCGGCAAGCTCGCGACCCTGCCTGCCACCGGAGACGTGGGCAGCAGCAGGGTGCCCTGCTCGCGTGTGGTGACCCTGCTCGAGGGGCTCCAGGCGCGTCACGACCGGGTGGAGCTGTTTCGGGACCCCAAACGAGCCGGCGAGGTGGACGTCGCGGTCGTGGTGGTCGGCTTCACCCACCGAGACGAGGGGGAGTACATCGTCCTCGACCCGAACAAGGGCGCGGACGCCTGGCAGCCACCCGGGGTCAGCGGCGGGGGGGATCGCAGGACCCTCGGTCTCCGGCCAGATGACGTCTCGCTCATCGAAGGGGTGGCCGAGCGCAACCCGCGGACCGTCGTCGTGCTCGTCGGTGGGAGCGCGATCACGGCCCCCTGGCGGCAGCGGGTCGGGGCCATCCTGCACGCCTTCTACCCTGGCCAGGAGGGCGGAGACGCAGTCGCAGCCTTGCTCTTCGGAGACCTCTGCCCCAGCGGCAAGCTGCCCTTCACCGTGCCGGAGGACGAGTCGGATCTGCCGGAGTTCGACCCCTTCGGCGAGCTCGCCGACTACGACCTCTGGCACGGCTACAGCCGCTTCGAGGCCCAGGGCCGACCCGTGGCCTGGGCCTTCGGCCACGGGCTCTCCTACACGAGCTTCGTCTACCGGGACCTGCGCCTCGAGCAGGACGAGCTCGGCCCCGAGGACACCCTGAGGGCCACGGTCACCCTGGAGAACACGGGGAGTCGGGACGCTCGAGAGGTCGTCCAGCTCTATGTCGGCTTCCCTGACTTCCCCGTGCCTCGGGCGCCGAAGCTCCTGCGCGCATTCACCAAGGTGCTCGTTCCCGCTTCAGAGCGGGTCGAGGTCAGCCTCGAGGTGGCGGTGGCGGAGCTCGCCTGGTTCGACCCGGAGCTCCAGGACTGGCGGCTCGAGCGCCGCGAGTACCAGGTCTTCGTGGGGCCGAGCTCCCGCCCAGAGGACCTGCTGGAGCGACGGTTCCGCGTCCTTCGCTGAGAGCTGCTCGGCGATGCACGCGCAGAAGGAACCGGAGGGCGGTTTTTTTGGTCCGCCCTCGACATCGGCCGCCGTTGCTTCGTTCTGAGGCTGATATGAATACCGAGTCGTCAGAGGCCCATGGACCACACGCTCGCCGGTGATCGATACCGACTCGAGTCCCACCTGGGAACCGGTGGGATGGCGAGCGTCTTCCTTGCCCACGACCGCGACCTCGACGTCCGGCGAGCCATCAAGCTCCTGAACCCCCAGATGCTCGCGATCCCGGCGATCCGGCGGCGCTTCGTCAGCGAGGCGCGCGCGATGGCGCGGCTCCAGCACTAGAACCTCGTGACGATCTTCGACATCCGAGTCGACCACGAGCCCCCTTTCCTGGTCATGGAGTGCGTGGCCGGAGGCAGCCTCCTCGGGGTCCCGCAGGCGCGGGGTCCCCTCCCTCCGCGCCAGGCCGTCGGCTGCACGCTGGACATCCTCGAGGGGCTGTGAGTCGCCCACGACAGCGGCATCGTCCACCGGGACATCAAGCCCGCCAACGTGCTCATCGCCAAGGACGACGTCCTGAAGGAGACTGACTTCGGGATCGCCCAGGTCGCCGGCCACGACAACGACACCCGCACGGGCCGCTCGATGGGCACCTTCGCCTACATGCCACCCGAGCAGCGAGAGAACGCCAAAGCCGCCGACCACCGAGCGGACCTCTACGCCGCGGCCGCGACCCTGTACCGCATGGTGACTGGGGACGAACCCTACGACCTCTACAACCCGACGCTCTTCGACGAGAAGTTCCCAGCGGTCCCCGAGCCCACCAGGAGCGTTCCGTCTTCCAGCTGCGTGGAGTTGAAGCGGCCCCAGCGATCCACCTGGCCGGCACCCAGCGAGCCCAGGCAGCGAGCCCCGGAGCCTCCCACCATGAGCTCCGTGCGGTTCGGCGGGGCCTCGAGCTCCACGCGGCCCAGGGCGCCCAGGAGCTCCGGTCTCCAGGAGTCCGCCCGAGCCTTGCCCTGGAGCCACAAGAGCCGCTCGGGGCCCAGGCGCGACAGCCTCTCGGCGTGCTCCACCGACATCCAGCGCTCCACCCAGTCGCTGAAGCCCTCGCGCGTCCCTCCTGCCTCGTGGCGACGGTCCTGGAGGAGCTCAACTTCGCCGATCGCATGCCCCTGTTGATCGAGGGCTCGGAGGAGACCCTGGACGAGGCGGCCCTGGCCACCGTCGCCCTCGACGAGCAGGTCCAGCCCGTGCAGGGGCCCAGGCTCGTGCTGGTCATGCTCCGCGACGACCCGGTGGACGCGGAGCTGGGAGAGGTCGGCTTTGCTGCCATTCAGGAAGCCACCGACGAGCTGCTGGCGCCCTTCGAGGTGACCCATGGCTACGGGGGCATCGCCGCGGTGGTGGACCAGGACCAGACCCGCACCCTGTCGCGAGTCCAGATCATCACGCCTCTGAGTCTGCTGTTGGTGCTGACGCTGTTGTTGTGGGTGGAGCGGCGGCCCCTGCACCTGCTGTCGGTGGCGGCGCCGATGGTGCTGGCCTCTGGCACCACGCTGGGGATCGTCGGCAGGCTCACCGGGAAGATCACCTTCATGGAGACCTTCTACGGGGTCATGATCTTCGGCCTGGGGGGTGGACTTCGCTCTCCACCTGATGGTGCGCACGCGAGAGGAGCTCGCCGAGCGCGGGGATCTGGCAGCGGCGGTGGAGGCCGCCTGGGCGGGCTCCGGACCGGGGGTCGTCGTTGGTGGGATGACCACCGCCGGGGCCTTCGGCATCGTCGCGCTGGCCGACGACCCGACGGCTCGACACCTCGGACTGAGCGGCTTCGTCGGGCTGGCCCTGTGCCTGGTCCTGATGCTCACCTGGCTGCCAGCGGCCTGGGCGCTCCTCGGGGGAGCGGGCAAGCACCGAGGTCCGCTCCACGTGCCGCTGTTGAGACCCATCGCCAAGGCCTCGGCCCGTCGACCGGCGCTCACGCTCTTGTTGGGTGCCCTGGTGATGGCTGCGGCCGTGGCCGGCTTCCCGCGCTTCCACTACGAGACCGATCTGGCCAAGGTCTTCTCTCGGGACGTGCCCGCGCTCGAGGTCGCGGACCGTGTCCAGGAGCTCTTCGGGGTGAACCCCGGCCCCTGGGTGCTCCGGGCGGAGAGCGTTGAGGAGGCGAGGAGCTTCTCCACCGCTCTGGAGTCCGACACGCTGTTCTCGCGAGCCGACCGCCTCGCGGACCTGTTCCACGGAGACTGGGACGAGAGGGCCACGGTGCTCGCAGAGCCCCGCGAGGCCGTCTCTCGGCGCCAGGTCGTGACTCGGAACATGCTGTTTCTGGCGGGCCCGAAGACGGAGCAGATGCACCAGTTCCTGGAGCTCCTCGGCATCCTGGAGCAGGCAGTCGATCGGGGCCCCCCCTCACTCGATGGAGCGAGGACCACCTTGGAGCGACTCCGGGTGCAGCAGTTGGACCCCTCGGCGGCGGGCATCGGCATCACCCTCGAGGTCACGATGGAGGGGGACCGACCCTGGCTGGTGCCTGTCTGGACCGGCCCGGGCTTCAACGTCATGACGATGGTCGTGGTGCCCCTGGTCGTCGGCCTCGGGGTGGACGACGGCGTCCACGTGGTGCACCGCATCCGCGAGCAGCCCGACCTCCCGATCCATGAAGCCACCGCTCGGGTGGGGCAGGCCATCGTGATGACCACGACGACGACCTGCGCGAGCTTCCTGTTGCTCTTCTTGTTCTCGGGACACGTCGGCCTCGAGGGCATGTCACGGGTCCTGCTGATCGGCTTGCCCGTCTGCCTGCTCGGCTCGATCACGCTGGTCCCGGCGCTGATGGCCCTGGGACGCGCGCGGACGTCGTCGTAGTGCCCCCGCGATAGCCTTCGGCCGTGGATCGATGGGACCGGATCTGGGCCGAGCGCGGCGACGAGCTTCAGCAGCACAGCGCCTTCCTCGATCGCGTGGCGCACCTGCTGCCGGTGAGCGGGACCGCCCTGGACCTGGCAGGCGGAGCGGGGCGGAACGCAGCCTGGCTGGCTGCTCGAGGGCTGGATGTCACGGTCTGCGACCGCAGCGTCGTGGGTCTGGCGCTGGCCGAAAAACACGTACGATGTCAGACCCTTGTGCGCGACGTCGAGGTCCACGGGCCGCCCGACGGTCCCTGGGACCTGGTGTTGATCCACCACTTCCTCCACCGCCCGGTCTTTGCCGCTTTGGACTGCGAGATGCTGGTCTTCGTGCAGCCCACCACCACCAACCTCGAGCGTCACGAGCGCCCCTCTCGACGCTTCCTGCTGGAGCCCACAGAGGTCCGGGATCTGCTCCAACATATGCAGATCGTTCACATAGAAGAGGACTGGGGTCCCGAAGGACGCCACGAGGCCCGAGTCGTAGCTAGAAGCGCGCGCGGGCCCCGATACCCAGTCGGTTGACGGTCTGGCGGCCTGCGTCCGTCGCCGTGTCGAGCTGCCCCGCGTAGGCGAGCACGACATCGAGCTTCGCTTCTTCCTCGTCGACGGCGTGGACACCCGCTTCGGCGGTGAGCCTTCCGTCGAAGGCGCCGAGCTGGTCGCCGACCAGGCCGAAGCTCGGGCGCAGCACCAGGCCGACATCGAGGAAGGGGCGGTTCGCCAGCGGCTGGGTGTAGCCAACCTGCAAGGGCAGCCCCAGGTAGAGGGAGTTCTCCTTCTGGATGCGGCCGTGGAGGTCACCGCCGACCCCCCAGCGCAAGCGGTGGTTCAACAAGGTGCCGCCCATGCCGCCGCTCACGACGCCGATCTCGACGAAGCCCAGCTCCGGGTCCCAGATCACCTGGCCAGCTCCAAAGCTCGCCCCGGTCGAGCCGCTCCCGAAGGACGCGGACCCGGCCAGCGCCTCGACCTCCAGTCCGTCGAAGCGCTCGTCCAGGGTCAGGGCCCCCCAGTCGATGCCTGCTCGAGCCCAGTCCAGGGTGAGCTTCTCCGTCCCGGTGGTCCAGGGGGTGACCTCGGCGGAGAGCAGGAGCTCGACCCCGGCGCTGTCGCTCTCTCCGATGACGGCGAGCTCGGCCCCCCCGAAGCCGGCGAAGGCCGTAGACATCAAGAGATGGATCATCGACACCTCCACGGTATGTGACACCGTACAGGCAGCGGTGAGCTACTGCGCGGCCAGCATCTGCTTGCCGGTCCGGAAGGCGTCGATGGCGAATGCGGCACCTTCCGCTTCTCCTCCGTCGCCGCCGGCCACCTCCTTCCGCAGCTCCCCCCGCTCCTGCACCTCGAGGCCGCGGGTGGCCCGACGGCCGAGTGGCTCTCCGCGCTGGCGGAGGTCGCCGAGCGCGTGGGCTACTCCTCGGAGGCAGCCTTCTCGCGGGCCTTCAAGCGCCACGTCGGAGAGTCTCCGGCCAGGTGGCGCGCAGCCCAGCAGCTGTCCGCCTGACGGGGTATGGCTCAAGGGTGCTGCTCCTCGCCCTGGCCTGCTCCGACCTTCGAACCAAGAGCTTCGTCGATCGCCCCCGCCGTGACCCGGACACCGGGTACAACAGCGGAGACGACACCGACGACACGGGCGACACGGGCGACACCGACGACTCGCTGCTCGGGTGGATCGGCAGCCCCTGCGAGACGGTCGAGGACTGCCCCTACGATGGGGCCATCTGCCTGACCGATGGCTTCCCGGGTGGGATGTGCTCGATGGACTGCGAGCGCCTCTGCCCCGACGAGGACGGCTACCCCCTGACCTTCTGCGTCGAGGCCGGTGCCCTGCCGAGTTCGGCGCCGATCGGGGACGGCGGCTGCGTCTCGCGCTGCGACTTCGGCGCCTACACCGAGTCCGGCTGTCGCGATGACTACGGCTGCGTCGTCGAGGCCAGGGCCAACGAGCCCTCCACGGAGATCCTCGCCTGCATGCCCGGTCAGGAGGGCGAGCTGTCCGGCTGCTACTTCGATCTCGCGACCAGGGGGGTGGCCTTCGAGCCCACGACCGTAGCGGACTCGAGCCCCTCGACCCACCCGGACCTGACCTGTCACGTCGAGGATCCGGTCTACCTGAAGTCTCCGGTCCACGGCGTCGATCTCCTCTACTACACGGGCGAGGAGACCGAGCGCGTGCTCGCCGCTTGCGAGATGGCCCACGCCCTGGTCGACACCATCGACGACGTGGCGGTCTACGGCGTCACGGCGGTGATGCACATCGGCACCTACAACTGCCGCGTGATCGCCGACACCGACACGCTGTCCCGCCACGCCTACGGCGACGCCATCGACATCTACGGCTTCGAGCTCGACGACGGCACCGTCTACACCCTCGTCGACGACTGGGAGCACGACACCTCCAGCCCCAGCGGGGCAGGGGGCGCCTGGCTCTACGAGTCGGCCTACCGCTGGTACGACGAGCACTACTGGAACATCATCCTGACCCCCAACTACAACAGCGTCCACGATAACCACTTCCACGTCGATCTCACGCCGGGCCGCGACTACATCGGCTTCACCGACGGTCGCTACATCGGCCCGGCGCCCTACTACGACTGATCAGGGGGACTCGCCGAGGGCCTCCAGCAGGCGCAGCATGTAGAGGCGGTTGCCCTCTGCGTCGAGGTGGCCCGGGTCTCCCACGACCGTGATGTCCTCCCAGGGGGCGGGCGATGCCTCGGCGTTGAGGTTCACGAAGCCCACCCCCAGCTCCTCGCAGGTGGCCTTCAGCTCCGCGGCCAGGCCCCTGTGACCGTGTCCGCCCCCGGCCACGGGCAACAGCGCGACCACGAGCTCCGCGTCCACAGCGCGCCGAGCCGCGTCCAGGCGTCGCAGGTTGTCCTCTCTGTGCTCGGCTGGCACGCGCTCGTCCGTGCCGCCGTAGTCGGGCTCGAAGGCGAACAGCGGGCTGTTCCCGGCATCTGGCTGGCGCATGGTCTGCCAGAGGGCCGAGGTCGCCAGCAGCCTGTCCAGCAGGCTGAGATCGGCTGGCAACAGATCCCGATCCGGGGTCCCGGCGATGACGTCATGCCAGGGATGGAACCAGATGACCCGGTCGGGTCGGTAGGCCGGAATCACCCCATCTGCCAGGCGTCGGGCCTGCTCGCTGGAGTAGCCGGGCTGGCCCGCGTTGAGCACCTCCAGCTCCGGTACCAGGCGCTCCAGCGTGCCCGCGGGGCTGTCCGTCGACGCCACACCCCAGCCAAAGACCGTGGAGTCGCCGAAGGTCACCCAGCGGTCCCGCTCGGAGCGCTCCCTGGAGAGCTCGGTCCGTAGCCCGTCTTCGTTCGTGGACACGAGGAAGTGGCCGTCCGCGGTCGGCACCTCGAGCTCGTCCAGATCCGGGCGCGCGGTCCAGCCCAGGGGGCCTCCGGCGGCGAAGGAGGGGCGCTCGGCGAAGAGGCGGACGCCGAGCTCCGCCAGCCCCAGCAGGACCAGGACGGGGACCAGGGCGAAGGCAACCCGTCGCTCCCGCCGCCGCCACGCGAAGACCACCAGGCCCAGGGCCAGGGAGAAGAGCAAGACTGCCGGCAACAGCCCCCTGGTTGATCGGCGCGCCTGGGCCGGGGACTCGTTCGGAACCTGCTGCTGGGCCGCGGCGCCGGCGTCGAAGGACTGGCTGAGCTCTCGGCCATCCCAGCTCAGGCGCAGGTCCGGGTCCTGATCCCCAGAGGGTGGCTCGAGGAGGACGGTCCCAAGGACCTCGTCCCCCACCATCAGTTCCTGCTGGGGGCCCAGGGCACCGGAGAGCACCGCCGTGTAGACACCGTCCCCGGCGACGTGGTCAGCCCCCTGGCCGTCGTCGCTCAGGACCTGGCCCCCGAGCACCGGGGTGCCCTCCAGCCCGCTGGCGACGAGCTCCACCTGGATGGGTCTCCCGGCGAGGGCCAGTCCGAACAGCAGGCTCACTCAGGCGGTCTCGCAGCCCGCAGGCCAGCGATCGCCGCCTCGCGGTCCTCTGACTTGAAGACGCCGGAGCCGCTGACCAGCGCGTGGGCTCCGGCCTCTGCGAAGCGCCAGGCGTTGTCTGCCTTCACCCCGCCGTCGACCTGGATGACCGTGTCGAGCCCGAGCTCGTCGATGCGCCTGCGCAGCCGCTCGATCTTGGGGAAGACGGCCTCGATCAGCGACTGGCCGCCGAAGCCCGGGTTGACGCTCATCACCAGGACCTGGTCCAGCTCCGGGAGCACGTAGTCCAGCACGGTCTCCGGTGTGTGCGGGTTGAGCGCCGCTCCCGCCTTGGCCCCGGTCGAGCGGATGTGCTGGATGCTGCGGTGGAGGTGGGTGCAGGCCTCTGCGTGGACCGTGATCCAGTCAGCTCCCGCCTCGCGGAAGTCGGACACGTAGCGGTCGGGGTCGACGATCATCAGGTGCACGTCGAGAGGCTTGTCGGTGACGCTCCGGGCGGCCTTCACGATGAGCGGCCCGATCGTGATGTTCGGCACGAACATGCCGTCCATGACGTCGACATGGATCCAGTCGGCGCTGGCGACCGACGCGATCTCCTCGCCGAGTCGGGCGAAGTCCGCGGAGAGAATCGAGGGGCTGACGATGGGCATGTGGCGGAGCTATTCGGGATCAGTCGAGGCTGCCATCGACGCGCGTGCTCCGTCGATGCAGCGCCGACAAGCGGATCTCGGGCCGGCGGTCCAGCTTCTTGGGTCCGCGGCAGTGCCAGGAAACGTGGATTACCTGGAGGCCCGGACTGAGCGATGACGTGCGCTTGACCACGACCTGCTGGCCCTCGCCGTCGAGCCAGCGGATGGAGAGCTCCACCTCTGGCACGGACTCCGGGCTGGTGACCTGGACCGCGACGTGCGCTTCGTAGCGACCGGGGACCTTGGCTCCGGCCAAGCCCCACCACGCCTCTTCGATGCCCACCTCCTCCCTGTGGATCGTCGTGATCCAGGCCTCGAGCGCAGCCACACGCTGCTGCGGACGCAGGGGCCTCCACGTCGAGACGTCCTCGACCTCCACTCGGCTGCCGCCCCCGTAGCCCCCGTCCTTGCTGACGCGATACTCACCGGCGTCCAGCAGCCGACCCTCCGCGTCGAGGAAGAGCAGCTGGAGCTCCAGTCCGTCGCAGCCCTTCTCCGGCGTCAGCGCCACCCAGTCCACCAGGACCTCGGCCTCGACGAGTCGCCGTCGCCGTCGGGCTCGGCGTACATCACCGCTGTCGGGCTCCGTCTGGCGCACATCGACGCTCAGCAAGGTGGCGAGGTGTTCGTCGACCGTCTTGTTGGCAGAGCTCCAGTTCAGCGTCACCAGCACGCCCGAATCATCGCACCCGGAGGCTCGGCTCTTCAACCTGACGCTACGATGGGCCCATGATGCTCTGGCTGCTGGTGTCCTGTTCATGTCGCAAGCCCGCAGAGTCGGAGGTCGCCGGCGACTGCTCGGCCTTGTCGAGCTCGCTGCAGCGACTCCACGCAGGCGAGGACGTCGCGGGCATCGACGTCGACGACAAGCAGCGCGTCCAGGTCGTCGTCAAGGGCGACTTCGACAAGCCCAAGGGCTCCGCCAGCGGCTTCGACGAAGAGCTCAGGGCTGGCGGGCTCGCCCAGGGCTGGATTCCGGTGTCCCAGCTGTGCGCGCTGGCAGACACTCCTGGCGTCACAGAGGTCCGCGTGCCGGACCGCGCCAGCCCCAAGTGAAGCGCTCCTGGCTCTTCTTCGCTTTCCTGGTCGCCGGCATCCTCTTCGTTCTGTTCCGAGGCCAGATCACTGATCGCATCGGTGTCTTCGAGGTCTCGGGCACCGTCGCCGAGGTCGACACCTACGAAGTCAGCGAGCACGTCTCGATGATCGAGGACCAACACGTCGTGCTCTACGAGTTCGTGCTCGCCGACGGCACCCACGGCACGGGCACCGACCGCGCCATCCTCGAGCTGTCTATCGGCGAGGAGGTCTCGATCGAGTGCCTCCGCGACCGAGGCCGCGTCCCGCTGGTCGACCCGGGGTGGTACCGCTGCACCGACGCCTACGTGCTCCGCTGATCCCTCAGCAGGGGTCGGTGATCACGTAGTAGTAGATGGTCTCCGCGGCGTTGCCGAGGGCGTCCTCGCTGCGCACCTTGAACTCGTACCGGGCGTTGCAGCTCGCGTTGAACTCGCGGGCGTGCTCGGTGGTGAGCTCGGCGTCGGGGTAGCTGCCCCACGGGTCGAAGACGACCTCGCTCGTGGCTGGCTCGTCCGTGTCCCAGCGGATCTCGAACCACCCGGCGCCGACATCCACCCACAGCCCGCTGATGTGCGGCGCCGTTGCGTCCTCTTCGGGCTCCTCCTCGGGCTCCTCCTCTTCCTCGACCTCGCCGGGATCCTCCTCGACGCCGCCGGTGCGATCCTGGGCTTCGGCGACCGCGGCGTATGCGTCGACCACACCATGCCCATAGGCCTGGTCGAAGCCTGCCGAGCCGAGGTCCTCTGCCGTGATCTGGAGGATCTCGCGGACCTCGGCCGGGTCTTCGATGCCCTGCGCGATGACGAGCGCGGCGACGGCGGCGGCGTGCGGTGTCGCCATGCTCGTGCCGCCCCAGGTCCCCCAACCCCAGGGGGTCTCCTGCAGGATGCCCTCGCCAGGGGCCGTGACGTCGAGAGAGGGCCCCTCGTTGCTGTAGCTGGTCACTCGCTGCCAGGCGTCCGTGGCGCCGACGCTGATCACCTCGTCGTACTGCGCCGGGTAGTCGAGGGTGCCGCGCCGGCCGCTGTTGCCGGAGGCCGCGACGATGACCACACCGGCTTCGTCGGCGTAGACCACCGCGTCGTGGATCGAGGTGCTCCAGCCTCCGCCGCCCAGGCTCATGTTGATGACGTCGGCGCCGTTGTCAGCGGCCCATCGGATGCCCTCTGCGATGTCGTAGTTGCTGCCCCAGCCGGAGTCCCCAAGGACCTTGACCGGCATCAGCTCCGCCCCGGGGGACAGCCCCGCCACGCCGTAGCCGTTGTTCGTCGTCTGGGCGACGGTGCCGGCGACGTGGGTGCCATGGCCCACGGCGTCGCGGTTCTCATTGCCGTTGTAGACGGCGTCGTAGCCGTCGACGAGATTCTGGATGCCGTCCTTTCCGGTCGCCGAGGTCCCGGAGTCGAGGACCGCGACCACCGCGCCGGCTCCCATCCCCCCAAGATCCCATGCGTCGCTGGCCCGGACCTCTTCGAGGCCCCACTGCTCGTCGAACCAGGTGTCGTCGGGGATTGCCGTCGCCTCCGCGATGTAGTTCGGCTCCGCGAAGATCAGGATCCGCTCCTTCTCCAGGCGGGCGATGGCGGCGGGGACCTCTTCGACTCCGATGTCCAGGCGCACCAGGCCGAGCGAGGGCTCCTCTTCCATGATCTCGTAGCCGGTGCGGTCCAGCACGCGCTCCGTGTCCCGGGTGTCGTCCAGGCCGACGAGGACCTCGCCCTCGACGTAGGGGAAGTCGAGGACCTGGAAGTTGTTCTCCGGGGAGCAGGCAGACATCAGCAGCAGAGCAGTGGACACGAGACCTCCAACTTGGTTGTGGCGCCCGGTCCGGTATACAAGTTGTATACCCCGCCGTAGTCGAGTGTATACACTTTGCTCCCCGCCAGGGAAGAGCCATCTCGGCGCGTTAGGCCAAGGGCGTGTCAAGACTGACTGCGCTGTGGGCCCTCGGCCGGCCGAGGATGCTGCCCTGGCTCCTGCTCCTGCTCCTCGTCGGCTACGGCTACGGACACTGGGAGCGGGCGGTCGATCTGGCCTGGCCCCAGGACTTCGCGGTGCTCCTGCCGGTCTGGGTGCTCCTGCACTTCGGCACGATGTGGCTGAACGCGGCCCGGGACCGGGACGAGGGTCCGGTGATGTTCGGCGAGGTGGTCGCCGTGCCCCCCTACCTCGCGAGCCTGGGCTACGTCGCGCTCCTGGGCTGCCTCGCCACCAGCATGGCGGCCCATCCCGTGTCCCGACTCTGCGCCATCGGCTGTGTCCTGCTGGCGGTGCTCTACTCCCACCCCAGGATCGCCTGGAAGGCGCATCCGGTGGGCGGGCCGCTGGTGAACGTGCTCGGCTACGGCGTCCTCACGCCCTTGGCGGGGCTCGCTGTGACCAGGGCCGACATCGGCTTTCGCGTGCTCTTCACCCTCACCTGCACCGGGCTGGCGATGCTCGGGCTCACCTTCGCGGCCCAGGCATGGCAGCGGGACGAGGACGCCGCGCGAGGCGACCGCACCCTGGTCGTGACCCACGGTCCCCGCGTGACCCTCTGGACCGCTCGGATCTGCATCGGTCTCGCGGCGCTGGGGGGCACCCTCGGCGCCGCCATCGGCCTCTACCCGCGGGCCTGCCTCATCGGCGTGCCCGGCTTGTTCCTGGTCGATCGCCACTTCGCCAGCTGGCTCGAGAAGGGGGAGGGCGGCCCGGAGGACGCGCGGAGCCTGCTCCTGAAGATGGCGCTGTCGGGCATCCTGCTCATCAGCTGCGCCATGGCGACCTATCTCTACCAGTGGAGCGCTCGCCTTCCGTTGGCCGGCCAGGGCACGGCCCTGTGAGCAAGCGGGACTCCTCCATCGACCTGATGCGTGGCCTGGTCATCGTGTTCATGGCGCTGGACCACGTCCGGGGTTTCATGGCGCCGTTTTCGCCAGAGGACCTCGAGCGCACGAACCTGCTCTTCTTCTTCACCCGCTGGATCACCCACTTCTGTGCCCCGACCTTCCTCTTCCTCGCCGGGGTCGGCGCTGGGCTGCACGCCGCCAAGCGGGGTCTGTCGGCGACTCGGCGTTTCCTCCTGACTCGGGGACTTTGGCTGATGTTCCTCGAGTGCACCTGGGTGAGCTTCAGCTGGTACTTCAGCTTCCAGCAGGTCCAGCTCGGCGTGCTCTGGGCCATCGGTGGCTCGATGGTGATCCTCGCGGCGCTGTCCTGGATCCCGCCCAGGGTCGTGGGCTTCCTCGGAGTGCTCGCGACGGTCGGGCTGGCTGTCCACGGGCCGGTGCCCGACGGCGGTGCGCTCGTCGGTCTGTTGTTGTGGCCGACAGGCATCCGACTCGGCGGCGTCCCCGTCAACATCGTCTACGTGGTCGGTCCCTGGGCGGCGGTGATGGCCATGGGCTACGGCGCCACGGACCTGGTGACGGAGAACCGGCGCCACCTGCCTCTGTTGGGCCTCGCGCTGTTCTGTGGCTTCCTGGCCCTGCGTGGTCTCAACGGCTTCGGCGACTCCAGCCCCTGGCAGGCCCAGGGCGACTGGACGATGACGCTGGCCCATTTTCTGAACCCGAACAAGTACCCGCCGTCGTTGATGTTCCAGCTGATGACCCTCGGCCCGATGCTCGCGCTGTTGCCGCTGTTGGCTCGCTGGAAGGGCTGGCTCGCCGGCCGCTTCGAGGTCTTCGGCCGCGTCCCGATGTTCTTCTACCTGCTCCACCTCCCCCTCATCCACCTGGTCGCCTGGGGCATCAACCACGCCCGCTTCGGGACCGAGAGGTACCCGGGCGACCAGCCCCTGGAGCTGCTCACCATCTACGGGATCTTCATCGGCGTCGTGGTGCTCCTCGCCCCGATCTGCGAGCTCTGGGCTGGGCTCAAGCGAGCGAAGTCGTGGTGGTGGCTGAGCTACTTGTAGTCAGGCCTTGGAGGCCAACTCCCACTCCTCTTCGGTCGCCGGCGGCTCCCTGGGAAGATCGCCGCAGCGAGCCTGCCTGCGCGCATATACTGGCGCAGCCAGTCTTGGAGAGAAGGACCATGTCAGCGACGAGTCGTACCGTCCAGATCGCCACCACGATCGCTTTGCTGTGGGGGGTTGCCAGGCGCCTCTGAAGCCCACGCCGCCGCCTGCGCCGGCTGGGACCCTGGTGTCAGCACCGACCAGAAGCCCGGCCAGGAATCCAAGTCCATCAAGGTGGACTGGAGCGGCACCGCCCCAGCGGCTTGCGACAACGCGGGCGCCGATGACTGGACCGGAACGGACCACTACCAGATCCACAGGGCCGACGGGACCACCCCGCCCTCGACACCGTCCGGCGCGACGAAGGTCAAGGAAGTGGACTCCGCGGCCACCAGCGCCACGGACATCACCCACCGCTCCGACAAGACCTTCGCTTATGCGCTGTTCGCCTGCATGGACTCCACTTGCACCAGGTGG
>MPMD02323765.1_pt1 | contig 24992 bp, 22 predicted proteins | sample 1617291 | NCBI WGS metagenome assembly MPMD02 (sample SAMN05944810, study PRJNA350692) | marine metagenome | biome: marine; feature: ODZ; material: water; isolation source: 120 m water sample filtered on 30 um supor filter | place: Pacific Ocean | collected 2012-04-09 | depth 120m m | reverse complement strand
GGAAAAGCAAAGGCCAAAGGAAAGGCCAAGGCCAGTGGCAAGGCCAAGCCAAAAGCAAAGGCAACGGCATCGGCGGCGAACAATGCATCGAATGGAGCGCCGTTAATGATCTGGGCATAGAGTTTCCCCGTCGAGGCGGAAATGATCCGTACCGATTGTCCGGATCGAACCTCGAACTGTGCGGCAATATCCCGGATTGCCGGAGCAAAATTACTTGCTACAGCGATAGAGATCGAAGTAGCCGTGGCGCTGGAAGGCAGCATGCCGAACAGGAAGAATGCCGCTGCCAGGGCAATTCGGGTCGTTGAGCGCATCATGAATAATTTCTGCTTGCAAATATCATCCGCTATCCCGTACGTTGGTCAAACTGTTATCGACCAACCGGCATTTTTGCATGTCAAGCGATTTATCTTCACGAGTCAAACTCATCTACCCGGTTACACTCACATACATTATGTTTGTATTTGATCAAGTGGTTGTCATTGCAGCATTATTTATGCTGCCGTTCTTGGGTCGGGTCGTATCGAGCCGGCTGCTGGTTGGTTAGTACGGTATGATTTGCCACCTTTACAATTGTCAGGCAATAAGTCAATTAGTTAACATTCTTACCAGTATATGACCTTGGATTTTGATCTGATTATTATCGGTGGCGGCATAAACGGTGTCGGCATTGCCCGTGATGCTGCCGGTCGTGGGTTACGAACCTGTCTGCTGGAGCAGGGAGATCTGAGCAACGGAACGACCCGCTGGTCCAGTCGACTTATCCATGGTGGATTACGGTATCTCGAGCATGCCGAGCTGAGTCTTGTGTACGAGTCGTTGCATGAGCGCGAGACTTTATTGAAAATTGCGCCGCATCTTGTGCGGCCGATCAAGCTGCTCATACCAATTTTCTCTGGTGGTCGTCGCGGTAAATTTATGATCACTGCGGGTATGTGGCTGTATGACTTGCTGTCTATTGGCAAGTCTGTTCCTGGTCATGAAATGTTTACTGCACGAGAGGCGCTGGAGGTTTTGCCCGCCCTGAACCGCGACGGCTTGCTAGGTGCGGCTGCTTATTATGATGCGCAGGTGACGTTTGCCGAGCGGCTCGTGGTGGAAAATGCCTTGGCCGCACAAGCGTCAGGTGCGCAGATACTTACTTATAGTCGTGTCGACCGTATCTTGTATGATGCCCGGCGCATCAGGGGTGTGCGTTACACTGATTTGCGCACCGATCGGCAATATGATCTTTCTTCCCCGGTGGTTGTCAATGCATCCGGTCCATGGGTCGACCGGGTGCTGGAAAAGAATGTGAAACCACCAATTCGACTCATGGGTGGAACCAAGGGAACACATATTATTGTGCCGGCTATTGCGGGTCAGCCCGAGGTTGCCTGTTATCTGGAAGCAGAATCCGACGGGCGACCATTCTTTATTATTCCGTGGAATGGCATGCTGTTGATTGGTACGACGGATATCCGTTTTGACGGCAACCCGGGGAAGGTTATCGCAGAAGACGATGAAATTAATTATTTATTGTCTGAAACCAATCATGCCTTTCCTGATGCTCACCTGGAAAGAAAGAATATTCACTACCATTACACCGGTGTTCGGCCGTTGCCGCGAAAAGAAAAGAAAGCAGCAGGTGATGTCACGCGGCGGCATATCATCAGGCATCACCGCCGGGAGGCCAGGGGATTGTATTCAATCATTGGCGGCAAGCTGACAACTTACAGAAGCCTGGCCGAGGAAATGACTGATCGGGTAGTGCGTCATCTCAGGCATAAAGGCCCTGAATGCCAAACCGCAAATGAACCGTTGCCGGGAGCTGTGATTAAAGTATCCAGGGTTGCCGATGAACTGGATGCCTGTGATTTGATTTCACCGGAATCACGCGTGCATTTGCTCAATGTCTACGGCGGTCATGCATTATTGATAAAAAAGCTGGTGACAGCCGATCCACGTCTTGGAGATGAGATTTGCCAGTACTCTCACGCAATTGCCGCCGAAATAATCTTTGCTTACCAACACGAATTTCCGACTACGCTGGCCGATGTGTTGTTGCGGCGAACAATGGTTGGTCTGTCGCCGGATCTGGGGCGCTCAGCGTTGCCCAAAGCGCTCGATATCGCTCGCCATCATGTTGGCTGGAGTACTGCCAGGGCAGATGAAGAAGAACGACGGTATTTGCGCGAGATCAGCCGGTTGAGCGACTGATCTCGTGTTTGGTCTGCCATTCAACCCAAGCGAAGCGAGCAATAAATCCATCTATAAAAAGGGCGGGGCCACCTGAGCCCCGCCCTTTTTGAGTACTCAACTCCTGGGAAATACAAGACAACCCGGCAGGGTAGTCGTATTTATTACCATCTATGGGTGCAGCCTGGTAAGGGCGCATCCGCCCCCCGGGCTGGCTCGGTCAGAGCGCTACAATATTTTCCGCCTGGAGGCCTTTCTGACCCTGAATAACGGTGAATTCAACTTTCTGGCCCTCGCTAAGGGTTCCAGCTGAGCCAGCAATGGCGCTTACGTGCGCAAAGACGTCGGGACCAGATTCTTGCTCGATAAAGCCAAAGCCTTTCGCATCATTGAACCATTTAACGGTGCCGGTAGTAGTAGACATAATCGTATCCTATTGTTTTCAAGTGTAAATAAAGTCTTTAAATAAAGACAATTTGGCTGGAAGTGATGCGATGACTTATGAAAAACAGGACGAGAACTAAAGTAGGACATCGAAATGGTGTGCATAAATAAATGGCGCACTTTCAGACAGCAAGGATTATATAGAGCTTTGCTCAGGTGTCAACGATATTTCCCTTCTGATTCAGTCACATAACTATAGTTACTTGTAGGGCACGAGCGTTTTATTGTGTTTTGCTGTGATTCTACCCTTTCTCCCAACTCAAAATACCCTGGACATTTGCAGTGCGGCGGTAAACTTGGTTGTGCTGCGATCCGCCAGCATGTTCACTGGCGGTATGATATTTCGATAAAGAATTCACGTTCGCGACCCGGGAAATAGCGGTAGTTACCAAAGGCGAAGTCTGCCCGATCGGCATAGAGCTTGTCGGTAATATTGTTTACCCGTCCTGTAATCAACCAGTCTTCAGCCATGCGCCACTGGGCGCGTAGATGCAGCAGGTTGTGACCACTGTACTTGTGTTCATTGGCAGCATCGAGCCAATATGAACCCTGATGAATGCCTGCCAGTTCGATACGACTTTTGCCGTGTTCCCAACCGATATGCAGACTGCCCAGTTTGCGTGGGGCAGTATCGACATCATTGCCCGATACGATGATTTCGCCGCGTGCCGCAGTACTGAAATCGTAACTATGCCGGGCCCAGGTGCCGGCGACACCCGCATAAAGACCTGTGGCAGCATTGCGTGCTTGCGCTTGTAGTTCGATGCCGATATGACGACTTTTGCCGTTACTGATGTTGTTGCGGTTCGTGTCCTGAAAAATGTAATGGCGCTTGCGCATCGCGAAAGTTACTGCTTCCAGCGTGTAGCTTTCCGTTTGTCGATGCATGCCGAGTTCCAGGCTGTCCAGTGTGGTTGTGTCCAGGTCAGCAACGTCCTGTTGTTCCTGCAGTCGGTATAACTCGGTTGCCTGCGGCGCGCGAAATCCGCGTGACAGCGTTGCAAAAGCTGCTGTTTGTGGGTTGAGCCGGTAAGTCAGGCCGATGTTCGGGGCAAGGTTAAAGAAGTCATCGGTTCGGTCGGCAGGACGATTGTAGCGACAACTGTCAGGGCAAGGTGTGCCGTCATCACGGGTATTACCGTCCGGCAGATTGTTCGTGTAGTCGTAGCGCAGGTATTCCAGGCGTAACCCGGCCAGCAATTGCCAACTCGTAGCAAGCGGTATTTCAAGCTGTGCATAGGGCGCTGACATACTGCTGGTTACATCAAAATTATAATGCCAGCCTTGTGGCAGCTTGCCAGCCAGGAATGGTGGGCTGGTGGTAGGCTGGTCCTGGAACTGTTTTATGAAGCCGTCCATATATTCAAGATCGAGTCCCCAGGTAACGCGTGCATTGCCCCACGGGCGTTGATGGGTCCAGATCATGCCGCCCGAAAGCTGGCCATTTTCTTCCAGCGGTTGGCCCGGCAGGAAGTGCATCAGAAACCTCATCTCCGAGCGACGCAGGTAGACACGCACATCCGTGCCGGACCACGGGTGCTGGTCATCCGGTGTCCAGTGCAGCGACAGGCGTTGGCTATCGGCATCACGAAATGCCCCCGGATTTTCATTGCTAACGCGTAGCAGCGAATCTTTGTAGGCGCCTTCACCGGTAATAAATCCGGCTGTTACCTGGGCGAGATTTTGCAGGCTGAGTGTCCAGCCAAGATTACTGTTTGACAGTGGTTGGTTCAGTCGTACAAATCCTTTCTGTTGGCGATATCCGGAGTCGGCGCGGAAACCGTTGTAATGATCGGCCAGCAAGCCAAAAGTCAGGCTATTGGAACCAATGTTGCCACCCCAGCCCAATTTGCCCCGATAGTATTCATCTGGCCCGATGCCGGCGCTGGCGTTCCAGCCTGGCGATCCGCCGGGTTCCGGCAGCAGGATATTCATTGTTCCGTGCAGTCCGTTTGAGCCGTACAGTGCATTTGACGGGCCGCGAATGATTTCAATTGACCGACTGATCTCGGCAGGTATTTCAAACAATTCGTTGATGTTGCAAAAACCGGTCGGTCGGCTTGGGATGCTGTTTTCAAGAATCAGGAATGCCCCGCATGCACCGGGCCCAGTCAGGACCGGTGAGCGAATGGCCGGCAATGTTTCCTGACCGTTACCGCGTGTTAACCATGTTCCCGCGACCTGGGTGCCGAGTTGATGAATATGTTGATGGTTTGTGATCCTGATCCGTTGTGCCGAGAGCCTGGCGGTGTTACCGGTGAGTTCCAGGAGCGGGGTGTCTGTTTTGGTTGCCGTCACGACCATTTCGTCATCTGCAGGTTTGCCGGCCAGGGTATGTGGTATGGTGATGGCAACCAGAATCAGGGTGACAATCAGGACTCCGGATTTTGACGGGTACGAATGGAATAACATCGGTTTAAGCAGAAAGCCCGTCAACCGGACTAACGTTCGACAGGTTTATATTGCACGGCAGGCATATCCGCGATGCGGGAAAACTCATGCCGCCGGTGCATATTAGATAGTGCTGCATTTCTCTCGTCAGCATTGATAAACCAGCGCAAGGTGTCCCAATCTGTGGCCAGTAGGTGTTGAAATGGGTGATCTCCGGCGAGACTCAAGTGGACCCATGACGCTTTTCGCTGTCCATGGGGGGAAATGAGATTATGTAGCTTGCCTGAGCATGAGGCGGGTCATATGACTCAAGTTGGTGTTGACTTTCAGCGCCTATTGGGACGGAATAGCTATTGAATGTCAACCGGTAATAGCCGACATGAGTGGTGAAAAGCGCAACAGCAAGTTTTACGTAGTCGGCGGGCCAGTGCAGCCTGGCCGCGAAAGCTGCATTCTTCGTGATTCCGACATACAGTTGTACGCGCGTCTTAGTGAAGGCGATTATTGCTCTGTCCTGGCGCCCGGCCATGAAGGCAAGACGACGCTGATGGCGCAAACGGCGCAACGAATGCTCGCCGATGGTATCCGGGTTGCGACAATCGACCTTGCCCAGATCAGCAGCCGGGATATGACGGATGATGTTGGTCGCTGGTATTACAGCTTTGCGTATCGCATCGTTCGGGATCTGCGCATTCGTTCGGATTTGCAGACCTGGTGGCAGGAACGCAGTGGTCTGACCATCATGCAACGGCTGCGTGAGTTTTTCCTCGAAGTCGTGTTGGCTGAAACAGACGGTCAGGTCGTTATTTTTATTGATCGTATTGAAGCTGCACTCGGAAAAGTTATTGCCCAGCAGCTGCTGGCCGCAATCAGGGCCTGTTACGACGCGCGTGCCACTGAGCCCGCTTATCAGAGGCTGACTTTTGCTTTGCTCGGCTCTGTCCCCGTTGGTCAGCGAATTCCTGACGGGCATGACTCTCCTTTCGATATCTGTATCGAGATTGAGCTTGATGACTTTGAGTTGCCAGAGTTGCGTCGATTAGCTGCCGGACTGGGTTCTGATCAGCAGACGACAACATGCATAACCCGGGCAGTCTGGAATTGGACACGGGGACAGCCATACCTGAGTCAAAAGGTATTCCGGGCATTGGCGCGACGTACCAATAGTGAGCTGACCGAGGAACTTGTTGATGAAGTTGTCAGGAGGCTGTTTCTGACTTCAAGCGGACCGCGTGAGGAGCCACATCTGTCGGCTCTGGCCAAGGAATTGCTGCGTGGTTCAGTCGGGCGAAATGCCCGCCTCAGTTTATACCGGCGTATTCGCAAAGGCAGGCGAATCCAGGCAGATCCGAGTATTGATGTTCACTGTGACCTGTTGTTGTCCGGGCTCATCGTTATCGGTCCCGATGGGGTTTTCAGGGTACGTAATCATATTTACGAGCAAGCATTTACCCCGCAATGGATCAGTCATAATCAGCCGGTCAGTTGGCGGGGTGCGGCCATCGCAGCAGCCATTGTGATTGTCTGCGTGGTTGCACCAATCTGGTATTCGCAGTATTTGCCCCAGCCCTATATAAAAGTCCTGACAGCACAAAATCAGGATTATGTGACGGCGTTAGAGTCTTATCGCCGACTGAGTTTTCTGCCGGGTTTTGGTGACATGGCCGATAATCTTTTTGCCGACTACCTGGTTCAGCAAAGTCGACGTTCTCACCGACTTGCTGAAGTCGAGCGTTTTAGTGAAAGTCTCGCCGAGATCCCAGGCCGACCGATGATCGGGAACCAGATGCTGGCGGAGTTTTGGGAACGACGTGCTGTGAACTCGATGAATCGTGGCGAGCGCGATATGGCGCTGCTTTATGCTACGCGCATGCTTGACGAGCCGACTCCTGAGCGACGACAGCTGGTAGCTGAACTGTTGGGTAATGATTTTGAGATGTTGCGCGGTACGGTGCGCACCCCGCAGCCGCTGCGGGCGATAGAACTCGATCCGGTATCCGGTCTGATTACAACGCTTGATGCACAACACCGGATTGATGTCCTGCACATTGTCGACAGCGGACCGCAGCACATTCAGAAATTTGCATTATTGGCTGAAGAAGTTATTCCTCTGCAGCGAAGATTTGTATATCAGGGCGGCGCCAGCGGCAAACGACTGGTATTGACCGTCCGCTCCGATCATCTGCGACCGGCCGATATCATGGTCAGTTTGCGTGCGCCTTCGGGTCGTGAGGTCTTGCTGGATCTTGCGCAGGGCAGGGTGGCGGGTCAAGAGGGTGTCTACCGTTTTGAATCACAGCAGGGAGATCCACTTGGCGCATTGCTCGAAGAGAACATCAACGGTACCTGGACAGCAAGTTTTACGGACAATATTCAGGGCGTCATCGGCAGCCTGCTTGGCTGGGAGATTCGTATAGATGATACGGTTGCGGTGTTGCCGGCGGGCGTTGAGCCGGAGACGAGTTCCATTCCCGAACCCAGCGTTGCACGACAAATGCACAGCGTGCTGTCACCCGGCGGACGGCGGGCACTGGCCTGGCCATCCGATCCGCTGGTGCAGGGAGATTTATTGGTTTGGGATATTGCAGATGGTGTGATCCTTGCCCGTATCCCGAGACCGGCAAACTTTTCATTTGCCCGTTTTGCCATGGGTCATGATGTGGTCTTTATTACGGCCGGCAGTTCCATCGAGTTTCGTAGTATTGCGACTGGCAAATTGTTGACCGAGATGACGATTGAGCCGACATTCACACCGGTGTTATCCGGCAACGGTCAGTTTCTAATCGTTGATGCGGTGCAGGGTGCCGGAGATAATGCGTTATTGGTCTGGGATCTCGATGCGTTGGTGGAAATTGGCAGGCTGGTGACCGGCAACGTCGCAGAGCTTGTGGCTGCCGACCCGCAGGGCCGGTTCATGGCCGTTAGTGATGGAGATCGCCTGGTCCGGCTCTGGTCGGTTCGCGATGGGAAATTGATTGGTGAGTACGAGCATGCGGCCAAGCCAGTCGATATCCGTTTTGATGCAACCGGTCGCTGGTTAATGACTCAGGATGCAGCATTCGGTTTTAGGGTCTGGTCGGTTAGCGGTGGGTTACAGCCTGTTTTTTCCCGTCATGCCAGCAGTGCATGGGACGCAAACATTATCGACACATCTTTACTGTTGGGTTCACTTGATCGCGGTTATGAGTTGATTGATCTGGTCTCGGGCCCTATCAAGGGCAGTATTTTCAGTCACGGAATTCCTGCTGCCAGGAAGGCGCCGGAGCGCTATGCCTCACACGCATTACTTGCGCCCGACTATGGATATGCGGCGACTTATGATGGCCGACGTGCGTTGAAAATATGGCGCTTGCCGCCACAATTTGATATTGCGCAAAGCGGAGAGGCGGCATCGGCAGTCAGCAGTGCGGCGGCGATCGGTCCGGACGGACGCTATATAGCTTTGGCAACTGATGATGGTGATGTCCGGATTCTGCAGGCCGACAAGCAGGCACTGGTTTTACCGGGTGGTGATTTGCGGGCCAGTTTTTTCGGTCATCTGGATCCGATCATGCGTGTTACGTTCAGCTCTACCGGGAACCTTGTTGCGAGTGGTTCGCTGGATGGCAGTGTCAGGGTTTGGGAGACGGCATCCGGCGCCCCACGTAGTTTCTTCGCCGGTCACGCTGACGGTACCGTTCATGACCTGGTTTTTTCAGCAGATGACAAGTTGGTTTTCTCTTCGAGTCGTCGATCGGTTATCGTCATTGATGCGATGAATGGCGATTTGCTTGCGCAGGCGCAGATTCAGGGAGAACAGCCGAAACTTGCGGTTAGTGCAGACGGGCAGCGGGTTTACATTGCCGGCGACCGGGGTGGACTGACTCGCTGGTTATGGCGCAGCGATATTGTCGAGCCACTCATTGCGCCTGCCTCGAGTATTCGCCATGTAGCTGTAGATCGTCGTGAAACGCTGCTGGCAACGATAGATGAACAGAACCGGGTGCGGATTTGGGATATCGCCTCGATGGTAGCGCGGGAAAATCGAATCCAGATTGCTGGCGCGGTTGATCACTTGTCGATCTCTGCTGATGGCAGTCATGTATTTGCACAGTCCGGAGTCTGGCTGAATTTACTGACAGTTACCGGGGGAGGGTTGCAATTTGAGGCAACCCGGTTGCTGGAGACTGCGCCCGCAGCAGTCATACCGGCTGACCAGGGACTTGAAGCGTATGTGCTGACACAACTGTCGGCCTCGATGGCCAATGTTGAGCATTTGCACCTGTCGGTGTCGGCTGCAGAGCCTCTTGATGAGCCCCGGGATCAATTGGTCACTGATATAGAGTCGCGATTAAGTCTGACGCTGGATAAATGGGGAGATGCTCAGCCCATGCATCGGCGATAGGACTGTAATGGATTAGAGATATTTTTCCGGTATTTCTTTGACGTGCAGATCGCGTTGAGGGAACGGGATCTGGACACCGGATTCGGCGAACTGCCGGTAAATCTCACAATTCAGTTCATGTACGATGAGTCCGCGTTTAACGGGCTGATCAATCCAGCACAACAGGTCGAAATCAAGGCTCGATTCGCCAAATAGCCTGAATCGTACCCGTGGTGTCGGGGATTTAAGAATACCTGCATTTTTTGCGGCTATTTGCTCAAGTATTTGCATGACTTTGTTGATATCTGAACCGTATGCTACGCCGACGCTGGCGCGTACGCGAAAACGCCTGGGTGGGCCGCCGGCTTCATTGATAATGGTTGCGTTGCCCATGACGCTGTTTGGTATCGAGACTTCGACATCATCGCGCGTCAACAGGCGGGTACTGCGCAGGCCAATATGCGTAACTTCACCACGTTCGCCGTTATCGATAATAATGACGTCGCCGATTTGATACGGCTTGTCCGCCAGAATGGCCACTCCGGCAAACAGGTTCGACAATGTATCCTGTGCAGCAAAGCTAAGTGCCAGGCCGACGATACCGGCTGATGCGACCAGTCCCGTAACGTTGATATTCCAGGCAATCATGATGGTGTATATGCCGGTCAGAAATATTAGTACGGCAAACGCATTCTTAAGTAACGGTTCGGTAGTAGGCTGTACAAACTCAAAGCGCTCTTTATGATTGCTCATTGCATTGAGAAATAATTTCGAGGCTCGGAGCGCAAAAATGAGCCAGACAAAAACCAGCACGGTTTGAATAACGGAGCCAATGGTGCTCTTTAATTCCTGTTCAAGGCCTATCACACCCAGTGCGATAAAGAGTCCGATGCTGGCAACCGTGGTGAAAATCGGTCGATGCAGTAGCGAGATGAAATAATCGTCAACAGTGGTTGTAGTGCGGGCAGTCAGCCGTGTGATGATGCGGCTGAAAATATAATCAACGATCTTTGCCAGGACAATTGATGCCGCAATGATGATGAGCGCTTTCAGATAGGGGTACGGTTGCAACAGCGCAAAACCATCATTCACTATACTGATACTTTCATCCATTCCGGGCTGGGATTCCTTGGCTGATTCCTTTGTCGGGCTGATATTAGCATGCGGCAGGGCGCAGCAGATTGGTGATTGTCAGGAAAAAAAAGCGGCCCGGATCATAGATGCGGGCCGCTTATTGTTGGTTGAGCAAAAGTTAAAAAACCTGGTCACCTTGCGGCGCCGGCGCTGTGTCAATTGCAAACGTCTGAGCACTTTCTGGCTCACTGCGATTAGTGCGCGGGCTGCTCAGGTTCTGCGCCGTACGATTCACTCGTCCGGTCAGAACCGGAGTGCGTGCGGCCAGTGCCTTGATGAAGCGGCGCGCATGCGCCGGTGTTGGCATGTGGTCGTCACTTAAAATTTGCACTGCTGTGCCCTGGTCGCTGTCGTAATAGCTCAAATTGGCCTTCTGATCTATTTGCAGCCAGCTTCCTTTAAGTGAAATACCAGCGAACAGGCCACGATTGCGTGCATACGAGTAAATTTCAGCTTTGAGCTGGCCGTCTGTGGCGGCCGATGTATGTCGTCCGACCGGTCCTGCAGCGACATTGGCATCGCCGCCGAGCGTCAGTTTACCTTGCGCGATGTTGTCAACGCCTTTGCGGCTCTTGAATACCAGTACAATATCTGAAGATTGTGCGCCCGCCTGCCAACCGATACTGCCTCCGCCGAGGCTGATGAATGCCGGGTTACTCCAGCGACCATTCGGCTGACGGACCACCAGGATGCCCTTGCCATAGCTGCCGCCGAGCACAAAGCCGGCCTTGATCACATTCGGAATAACCGCCACAGCGTAGGCGCTTGCCAACAGGTTTGAAGGGACGCCCTTTTCGGGCATTTTCGACATCTCTTCGAGTACTTCAGTCGCGGCATCCATGCGCCGATCGAGTGCATTTCCGGCCATGGCCTGACTGGTGAAGAAAGCCAAAAGTATTAAAAATAGTTTAGTTTTCAGTCTCATCTTTGTCATCCTTAAAACAACGTGCCTAAAACATCGCGGTAAGGCTCGCGGTCCTTCTTGATGAGACCTGATGGAGCGCTAAATAACGTCCAACCAGACGAATATGCGTAATCTACAATAAATCATGTGTTTATGTAACCCTTTTTTTAGTTTCCATGAGAATTATCAGCTAAACGCTTGTATTGGGCTTTTGTAAGCCAATTTCATCTTAGAATGGAGCCTGTCTCAATGGGCGCTACAATCTTGCTGTTCAGCTGTGATTAATGGCGGGTGTGCGATTGTGCTCAGAAGGTCAGGTGTTATGAATAAATTCAGGTTTTATCTGTGTTTGAGTGTGGTCTGCGGGGTTATGTGGCTGACCACGCCGAACCCGGCTTTTTCGCGTGACCGCGAACGCTATACATTAGACCAGGCAGTTGCGCTGGTTAAGAATAGCTTCGGTGGTCAGGTGCTCAAGGCAATTTTGACCGAGCAGGATGGGCGGCAAGTATATCGGATCCGGGTTCTGACCGAGGATGGCAGGGTGCGCACGTTTTCTGTCGACGCACAGGATGGACTGGTTGAGTAGTTATGCGCCTGTTAATTGTTGAAGATGATGCAGGGTTGCGTACATCGCTGTCAGGAAGTCTGCGTGGTTGTGGATTTACTGTGGATGAAGCGGAAGATGCTGCACAAGGTGAGTATTATGCAAATGAGTTTGCAATTGCGCTGGCTATTATTGATCTTGGCTTACCCGACCGATCGGGTACCGAACTGATCGAATCATTGCGCCGAGACGGCAAGGAATTCCCGGTTCTTATTCTGACCGCACGCGATCACTGGCAGGATAAAGTTGACGGTCTGAATGCGGGCGCTGATGACTATGTTGTCAAGCCATTCAACCTGGATGAATTGGTCGCACGCATTAATGCCTTGCTGCGGCGGTCAGCCGGCCATGCACAGCCGCTGATAAGCCATGGGGCGTTAAGTGTGGACACTGGTTCGCAGGAAGTTCGGGTGGATGGGATTCTCGTAACACTGACAGCATTTGAATATCGTGTTCTGGAAGTTTTATTGCTGCGAGCGGGCCAGGTAATCACCAAAGCGGAACTGACAGATCAGCTATACGATCAGGATTTTGAACGCGACAGTAACGTGATTGAGGTATTGATTACACGGCTTAGGAAAAAGCTTGATCCGCAACGTAAACTCGGACTCATCGAAACGCTGCGTGGTCGTGGCTACATGATTCCGATTACGGAAGAGCCTGATTCAGCCAGCCGATGACTGCCCGGCCCCCATCACTTAGTGTGCGCTTGCTGGTTACCACAACGCTGCTGTTGTTTATGGCCTTTGCTGTGACGACCGGGTTGCTTGATACTATTTTTCGTCAGATGAGTGAAAATGCAATTCGCGACATTCTCGAAGTGCAGGTACTCGCGCTGATTGGGGTGGCTGAACCGGGCGATGACGGGCGTTTGATTCTGCCGCAGCAGTTGCCGGAACCACGGCTTGCAAGCCTTGGCTCCGGTTTGTATGCCGAAATTGTCGATCCCATCGGTAACCGGGTCTGGCGCTCGCCATCGGCAACAGGCATAGGGCTTGCCAATGGCATGCAGGTGGCATCGGGTGAGCGGGTGCTCCAGCGGCGTAGATTAGTGGACGGTAGCGAGGTGCTGGTGCTCGGTATCGGAATCACATGGGAGCTGGTTGGTGACGTCACCTATGGTTTCCAGGTATTTGTAGGTACAGACTTGGTCGCTTATGACCGGCAATTGGCAGCCTACCGGCAACAGTTGGTGCTCTGGTTTGCTGTAGTCGTTATCGGACTGCTGGTGGTGATCGCCGGATTGTTACGCTGGGGGCTGGGTCCTTTGCGACGCATGGCTGAAGAAATATCGGCAATTGAAAACGGCAAGGTCGAATTTCTGAGTGAAGATTATCCGCGTGAGCTGGTGGGCGTCACACGTAACATGAACACGCTGGTAAGGTCTGAACGTCAACGCATCAGCCGTTTCCGTACAACCATGGATGATCTTGCCCACAGCCTGAAAACACCGCTGGCTGTCTTGAGAACTGAATTGTCGGGTTCTGATCCTGATGCTGACACTCTGCGTGATCAGGTCATACGCATGCAGGGAGTTGTCGATTATCAACTACGCCGTGCAGCTGCGACCGGCCCGCGCAGCCTGGCTCCGGAACCGGTACGACTCGGACCGGTGGCCAAGGGCGTGGCCAGCAGTTTGCGCAAGATTCACCGGCACAAGGGGGTGCAGTTCAGGTTACAAGATGCTGAAGCCATCAGTTATGCGGCAGAGCAGGGTGACTTATATGAATTGTTCGGTAACCTGATGGATAACGCCTGGAAATGGTGTCATGCATCGGTCACGGTAACGATTGCCAGTCGTGAAGACGATTCGGGTGCGGTATATGTTGCATTGACAGTTGCAGACGATGGTCCGGGCATTCCTGCGCAGGAAGTTGATGAGGTGTTTTCACGCGGCATACGTGGAGCCGGAGAAATCCAGCGCGGGGATGTGTCGGGTCAGGGTATCGGTTTGGCGGTGGTTGCCGAGCTGGTTGAGTTGTATGGCGGCAGCATACTTATTGAACGCTCCGATGCTGGTGGTGCGAGTGTGTGTGTCGAGTTGCCGGTACGGCATAAAACCACGACTCAGGCGCCTTGATATGGATGTCTTTATCAGGGATAGCTAAACATCCTGACGCATCAGCAGGCGCTGGTATCAACCGTAATCGTTGGCGGGGCACCTGCATTTGCAGACTCAACATAAGTGACCCCACAGCTAGCTGGTGTTGCGGCGCCATTCTTGGTGAATGTCGCGCCACCCGCAGTATCCGTGTAAGTAAATCCGCTAATGTCAATCAGGGTATTATTAATGGTTGCTTCGTTCGGATAGGCATTGGCCATGGTAATGGTCTGACCTTCCATCGTAACCGTGGCGGGGTTGCCCTGAGCCAGCGATAAAGCGTGCGCCAGTGCAGATGTGCTGCGAATACTATCGCCAAGTTCCTGTACCGCAGTTGTTCGAGTTCCAGCTTCAAGGGAGACGAAACGCGGAAAGGCGAAGGCTGCCAGGATTCCAAGAATAGATATCACGACCACCAGTTCTATAAGGGTGAAGCCACCAACTGCCTTGTTCATCTTAAAACTCCTGTGTTTTTACCCCAGGTTAGGATTGGGCAAACCCCATTCGGCTAACAACTATTTGCAGTGCAAGGCCGCATGGGGAAACCTTCACTCTACGCGGCTTCAGGTGATTCTCCGCCGGCTATCATCGAGGGTCTGCGATGCTGTTCACACTACGGCATTTTGCGTCCGGATACCCTTTGGAAAAGCCGCAGGAGTGGATTTAAGGCTGTAGAAGGATAGCTGGCGGAAAATATCACTGTCGTACTAGATCCTGATGCCGGTCTGAATCTCATTGCATGACTTGATGATTATGAAACGCTAATCGTCGATGTTGACCACTGCGTGCAGTTTTCACCCGCTACAGACCCGCATTAATACAAACCTTCGGTTTACCCTTCGGATAGTCGTGACCTCACGCCGTGATTCCTGCTGCGGAGATTTCTCTGGCAGCAGGTTTGTTGGGATTTAAGCCGTTCCTGTAGTGGGTGAAAAACTCGGCTACATCCGCGTTTATAATGCTGGAATGGTATCTGCGCGACTCATCAGACCGACCAGCAGGCTACGAAAAAGTCACGAATCCTTTATTGCCGAGTTCCGGAGAAGTGGCGAAGAATTAGTCCCCTGGGTTCTGGATAGGGTGGGCAAGAGTTTCAATGATTACGTTGCCTGGTTAGAGTCAGCCTCCCGGGGACGAAATTTACCGGAAGGCTATGTCGCCAATTCCACATTCTGGCTTATTGATGCGCAAGACGAGATTGTAGCGATTTCAAATATACGTTGTGATCTTTCTGCTGAGTTGATGAAGCTCGGTGGCCACATCGGCTTCGGTGTGCGTTCTTCAGCGAGACGCAAAGGTTACGGTACAGAAGTTCTGCGGCTATCGTTGCTCGAGGCGCGATCTCTCGGGATTGGCGACATGCGGGTCACCTGCGATAAGGAAAATCTGGGTTCGTCCCGGGTTATCGTCAGAAATGGCGGTCAGCTTGACGATGAAGAATACATGGCCGAGCGTGACTGTATCGTGCAAAGGTACTGGATCAGGCTATAAAATCCAGTTGCAGATAAAATTATAATCCCTGGTTGGGGGAAGCCAGATTTGAGATTGGGCAATCAGAGCCACTTTGTATTGTGCCCGATAGCACGGTGTTGCAGTCGTTTGCAGATCCTCGAGCGGTTTCAACTGCGATGCCGGCAAGGCATGCGATCATTAGCCCAAAAAGAATGTTGACTAATATTTTATTGGCTCTATCCATCTTTCCGCCTGCCCGCCACGGATACACGATACCCGTGGTCGGGCTGTTATCGTTGCTTGTCTGCGACCGTCCGGCGTTGCGTCATCGGGTGAGTCGTTACCCATTTATATACCTATCCGACCCGACAAACAAACTGCCACATTATGTCAACACATCGAAAGAGAGGAAGGGTAAGCATTTCAACATGTTACGATTTCTTACTCGAAATCAACTCAGAAAGACGGGGCGGTACGTCCGCTATTTGGCTGGTTGAACGGCGGCTTTGAGTCAGCATGAGACAGGGTCGTGCATTCTTTCTTGCCGGGTTTATTGTGCCGGGCCGCATAGGTGGGCGCGATAAACAACATTAACAACAACAAATTCCTGCGATGCATAGCGGTGCTCCTGAACGGATGAAGCAGGCGTTCCTCCCACGAAGGTTTATAATGATTAGTGTGTTGCAGCTTGCTCAGTGTGGCCATGCGTAAATCCGGCCTGAGCAGCCAGATTTATCAATAAGCTCGGCGTCGTGGCCTAGGTACCGGAAGGCAATTCCCGGGTCGTAATTGCGTACTCTGCGACCGGTTGGCCGCCAATCAGGTGTTGCTGGATGATGTCTTCCAGAACCTGCGGTGTGCATGATCGATACCAGGTGCCTTCCGGGTAGACAACGGCGATCGGTCCCGCGATACAGATCTGCAGGCAGTTGGCTTTGGTTCGGTAGATGCCACCTTGCCCGGTCAGGTGCAGTTCGGTCAGGCGTCTTTTCAGATAAGCCCAGGATTCGAGGCTGTCGCTTTTGGCCGAGCACTTTGGTTTGGTCTGGTCGCAGCACAGGAAAATATGCCGGCGAATTGTGACTATTCCAAGTCGTGTGACGCGATCCTGCAGATTGGCGGCAGTTGGATCGGACATTATCCGACCCGTGCGGTAGATTGATGCCTGATTTTGGCTGTGAGCATGATCGTGCTTCTGCGTTCCAGTATGATGTGCCCTGATCATATGCAAGAAGCCTCCGAAAAAGCTATTCTTTATGCGCTGCTTGCCAATATCGGCATAGCGCTGTCCAAGAGCTGGGGAGCCTGGTTTACGGGTTCCGGCAGCATGCTGGCCGAGGCTATTCATTCCTATGCTGATGCCGGCAACCAGGTTCTGTTGTTCATCGGACTGGTTCAGGCCCGCAAACCCCCGGATGTTGAGCATCCTCTCGGCTATGGCAAGATCAGTTACTTCTGGGCCTTCATCGTTGCCATCATGTTGTTCAGTCTGGGTGGGTTGTTCTCGATTTATGAAGGTGTCCACAAGCTTCAGGAGCCAGAGCCACTTGAGCAAATCTGGGCAGCCCTGCTGATACTGGCTATTGCCATCGTGCTTGAGGGGGCTAGTCTGCTGGGTGCGCTCAGAGAGATCAGGAAGCTGCGTGGCCGACAGTCATTTCGTGAATGGTTTGCTGTGACGCGCAATGCTGAACTGGTTGTTGTGCTCGGCGAGGATGTCGCAGCCGAGATCGGACTGACGCTGGCATTTATTTTTGTGGCTCTGGCCGGTATCACCGGTGATACGCGTTACGACGCGTTTGGCTCAATCTGTATTGGTGTTGTACTGATTGTGGTCTCGGTCTTTGTTGCGACCCGGATCAAGTCGCTACTTGTCGGGCGTTCCGCCGAGCCGGCATTGCGCAAATTGATCGATAAGGTCATTGTGGAAGACCCGGCCATCGAACGATTGTTGCATACGATTACGTTACAGGTGGGGCCGAAAATCATGGTCGCAATCAAGATCAGGATGGATTCGACTCTGAGCATCGACGAGGCCGTTGCGCATATCAATGCCCTGGAAAAACGTTTGAAACAGCAAGTTCCGGCGATTGGCTGGTGTTTCGTCGAGCCCGATATCGTCGACTGAGACTGGTCTCCGGGTGTCCATGGTTTGCGAGGCCCGCAAAATCCGGGTAAGTTGCGCAGCGGATCGTACAAAAGCAACCCAGGCTTGCACTATAATAAAGCGATATATCTTTAAATATATTTATAAAAAACATAAATATACCAGATTTACTTAATGTAAGTTATTGATTTTTTACAAGGTAATTTCTGATCAGCCATGCGGTACTTGTTGAATCGTATATAATTCCCGTATTGCAATCGGCGACCTGATTCGGCCATAGAGCACAACAAAACTAATCGTGGTCTGAGATCGGGATTAGGATCTCAGGGTTCGAAAATGGGCGATCATGATGGATCGCTGTTTACAATCAGAGTCTATGTCCGGCGTCCTGTACCGCATAATTGCCGAGGTCCCGTGTCGGGGAACCATTTTTCGGTAGGAATTGCACGGGGCGCCGGGCTTTCCGTTGTGCCGGTTGGTACGCAAGTGACGGGCGAACCGGGCATATACCCGACCCGCCCGCCAGGTCTTCGCTCAGAGACCTGGCAACGTTGCCAAGGGGGTTAACAACGTGATGGCGGTGAGCACAATCTCATTTCGGCGATTTATACTCTTACGTATTCTTGTGGGCGAATATAAGTTCAGTCCGAGGTTGGTAATTTCATGATGCAGATACTAAGGTCCGGCTACAGTCGATTCCTGATCAGGCTGTAACATTTTGTAACGGTTTTATCCTGCGCGAATTCAGAGGGTTACAATACACTTTGCAGTGCGGAATCAGACCGGGCTCTAATGCCGTGTAGTTAAAGACGATCCGCCCGTGGAAAATTGTCAACCATGCCGAAGATTCTATTAATCGATGATGATGAAAAACTTGCCGGGTTACTCGGTAACTATTTTCAACGTTTCGACCTCGACCTCTTGTCGGCGTTGAGGCCATCCGTTGGGCTGGAGATGTTAAATAAGGACCAGCCTGATCTTGTTATCCTTGATGTCATGCTACCTGAGCAGGACGGTTTCGAGGTTTGCAGGACGATACGTAAGACCAGTGTAGTGCCGATAATCATGCTGACCGCTCGTGGCGAGGTTACCGACCGGATTGTCGGACTTGAGATCGGCGCCGATGATTATTTGCCCAAGCCATTTGAACCGCGCGAACTCGTGGTACGCATCCAGAATGTGTTACGGCGGGCAGTACCGGCGGAGGCAGAAAGTGACGAACTGAAGTTCAAAGGCCTGATCTTGAACCCTGAGCGGCGCACGATAGAACTGGATGGCAGCCCGCTGGAACTGACGACAATGGAGTTCGAATTGCTGGCCCTGTTTGCACAGAACTCTGGCAAGGCGCTGTCACGTGACGAGATTCTCAACGGCCTGCGTGGTATCGATGCCCAGATTTTCTCCCGGTCTGTCGACATTCTCGTGAGCCGGCTGCGCCAGAAATTGGGTGACACGGCAAAACGGCCGCGGTTCATCAAGACGGTCTGGGGCAGGGGTTATACATTCGTTGCCGAGGAGGCCGTAGTCGAGTGATCCGCTCCCTGCTGTACAAAATTGCTCGTTCGTTGTCGGCCCGGCTGCTTGGGATTTTCCTGGTGACTTCGCTGATTTACGCGTTTACGGCTCGCTTTGCCGTTGATCTGGTTCTGAACCGTGATTATCTGCGCGAGATGATCGGTTCTCATGTTGCGTTGCATACCACTTACTTCCTGCGGGATCTCGGATTGCCACCGAGTATCGAGCGGGCCCGTCAGATTGCCGCCAATAACCCGATGGATATTCGCATCATCGGTCCGGGTGATATCGACTGGTCGTCAGACCCCGCATTCCCTGATTTGAGTAATGTGAAATTTGAGCCTGGTAGCTATTTTGACCATGTCCCGAAGGATATCTATGTGACCCCGGACGGCAAGGATGTGACGGCAACAATGGCTTTTGCTCGCCACGATGAACATTCCTTTGTGCGTGTCTATGTGGCTAATTACCGAATCCTGATCGCATCGCCGAAAATCTCAGTGCGAGCGAATTCGAGTCTGGCGGCACCGCTCCTCATTGGCCTGATATCGACCCTCGTGCTGGCGGGTTGTTTTTTTGCGGTTTCGTGGTTGATCCGGCCGATTGGCTGGATTAAAGATGGTGCTGAGCGGATCGGCAAGGGCGAACTGGATTATCGAATTCCGACCAGCCGTCGGGACGACCTTGGGCGCCTGGCTGTCGATATCAACCTGATGGCAGACGATGTGCAGGGCATGCTTGAAGCCAAGCAGCAGATGCTGCTTGCGATCAGCCATGAGTTACGGTCTCCGTTGACGCGCACCAAGGTGGCGCTTGAGTTTCTTGACGATGAGACGACCAAACGCAGCATTCTCGGTGATGTGCTCGAGATGGAGAACCTGATCACTGATTTGCTCGAAAGTGAACGTCTGAACACACGGCACTTAAAACTGCAGATCTCAAAGGTCGATCTCGTTCAGTTGATCAAAGAACTGGTTGCTATTGAATTTCAGCAAGAACAGGACCGAATCGAGGTGCGCCTGGCGGCAAATTCCGTACCGTGGGACATTGATGAGATCAGAATTCGGCTATTGTTGAAAAATCTGATCGACAATGCACTTTGTTATAGTCATAGCAAAGCAGATCAGATTGTTGTGCAACTCGAAGCGACTGCGGACTCATTGACGATTGCGGTCAGTGATCGTGGTTCAGGTATGTCGCCGGATCAGGTTGAACGGGCTACAGAACCCTTTTATCGCGCAGATCCGGCCCGTTCTCGTGATACCGGTGGATTTGGGCTTGGCCTGTATCTGTGCTGCAGAATTGCAACGGCTCACGGCGGGATCTTGCAAATCGACAGCGAGGTCGGGCGCGGTACAATCGTGTCACTGGTGTTGCCGGCTTCTTTTAACGGGGAATAAGATCAGCTTTTTTCGCTTCTGGGAGCCCCGGTCATTGCGGGGTTGCAGTCGTAGCTGTAAGTTTGCTTTTATGCTCCAGCCGGGTTTCTGTCAGATGCGACCATCCTGGTCGCTGCCCGGTTGCTGTTGTTGACCTGGTTCACATTGCCACGAGGTACTGCCCGGCGGTGGGTTTATTTGCCGGTATTAGATAATCCCGGCTGCTGTGGTATAGTCCGCGCCGTTTTTAGATCGAGATACGAGCAAGACAATGGCGACAATTTATGTTACGGACAGGGCAGGGGGCGATCATGTCCTAGAGGCGGCAAGCGGCCAAACTATTATGGAACCGCTTCGTGAGATAGATAACGGTATTGAGGCTTTGTGCGGTGGCATGTGTTCTTGTTCTACCTGCCATATCTACATTGATAATGAATGGCGTTCCAAACTCGATGAACTCTCCGACGATGAACTCGATCTGCTCGAGGACACAGAGTGCTTTAAGGGTGAAGGTACTTCGAGGTTGGCTTGCCAGGTCACCATGAGTGATGATCTTGACGGAATGAAACTGACGGTTGCGCCGGAAGAATAATAGTCGCAATGGGGTCTGACACCATTTACCGTCATTCGGTTTGACATAAAACCAGCTTACTTCGTAAACGCCATCTGGCTCACAGTTCTGTTTAGGCGGAAGTGTTCAACTATTCAGCTTGGATGTTGTGTAGCGGAGTACATTCATGTGGATAGCGGCAGGACTTGGTGGGCGTCGGTCAGGCATCGGGTGCATGGTCTGTATCGGCTTGCTGACCGGTACGCTGGCACATGCCGACACTTCTGGCTGGGGTCGTTTCATAGCAAAGTTCAGCGGCAATAAATCGTCGAGCTATACACAGGCTCATTTTCAGGAATCTCAACAGCCTCCTGATATTGCCCACGTTCTTGGAGAGGACTCCCAACCGGTTGCAGTCGAATCGATTATTCGCTACTACGCGAGTCAGCTTTCCATGCAACAGGCTTCATTTGCGGACAGTTACTTCGATCTGGGTCACTTTATGCGCAGCGGGTTGCATGGTTCATTTCAATTCAGCAGCCATCTTTCACCATTTGACACAGATATGGCGACAAGCCATGAGACTGATGTGATGTCCACCGGCCCGCATTGGACTTATGTGGGTGAAAAAAAAGTGGAGATTTCGGCTTTAACCGCTAACTACTGGGTATCTCAGACGAACGGTATGGGTTCGATTTCCGGCGGTGACCAAACCGTGTTAGCTGCTGATACGCTGCTGCCGATAATTGGTTTGTCCCTCAGCTGGAACCTGTCGACCAATCTGCAATTTACTTTAAACGGTGATTATCTGTCGATCTACTACGAGGACTCTGACGGCAGCATCATTAATCTGTGGGCAGGTTTGCGATATAATTTTCTGGATTCTGTTGGCATCGGCATTGGTTACGATATGCTGGAGGTAGATGTTGAGTCGGCAGATCTGAGTTTTTTGGGGCTCATTGATGATGACCGTCGGTGGGGGCCCAAGGCGTTTTTAACGCTGCGCTTCTAGGTGCCATACGGGCATATGGATTTCTACTGGCTGTGCGGTGTAAACTCGCGCCCTCGCGTGGGGCCGTAGCTCAGCTGGGAGAGCGTCGCGTTCGCAATGCGAAGGTCGGGAGTTCGATCCTCCTCGGCTCCACCACTCAATCCCTGTGCCGTGCCGTTCGTGCAGGCGTTAAAATGTGATGCAGTTCTTATTTCCGCAACCGGAAACCGTTTACCGTTGACGGACGCCGATCTTGTCAGTGAAATGTATTGATGAAAATTCTGGATTCTCTGCGCCTTAGCAAGGGCAGCAAAAAGGTTGCTGCTGAACCGATTCGTACGGTTCGCCCACCCGGTAGTGTGCGCGCTGCAAATCAGGCGCGTCTGGCCAAGGAATTGGAGGAATCCGATGACCTAAAGCCGGATAATCAATCTCCGCATGAGTTTATGGATACCGGTTCACTCAAGTTGCAGGGAGAATCCAGTGACCTGGATAACCCGTATGAGACACATACCTGGGAGATGGATCGGGAAGAGAGCATGCGGCGCATTGAAAATCTGAACCAGGCTAACCGAAAGCAGCCTAAAGGCATCAAGGGTAATCCCTACGACACAGTTGTGCAGAAAAAAGGCTGGCGATAACTACCCTGGTTGCCGGTAATTTGCTTGAGTGGTTCTTGTTCGGAGCCCTGATTAATTCCGGTTAAAGCTATTCCTGTTAGAGCCTCAGCCCCCCGTCAATATCAAAGCAACGCCCCGATACGTAATCATTCTGCAGAATAAATTCGACGGTCTGCGCAATTTCATCGGGTTCGCCCATTCTTCTGAGTGGAATGCCTGAGGTGAGTTTCTCGCGGGCAGCTTCTTTCATGCCTGCCACCATTTCTGTATTGATGAATCCGGGTGCTATGGCTGCGACCCTGATACCGTAGCGGGCCAGTTCCTTGGCCCAGGTGACGGCCATCGCCTGTACACCGGCCTTTGCCGCGGTGTAATTGGTCTGGCCCATATTGCCGGCACGTGAGATGCTGGAAATATTGATGATGCAACCCTTCGAGCCGGATTCGATCATGCGTTGCCCCTCTTCCCGGCCGCACAGGAATACACCGGTCAGGTTTACGTCGATGACCGACTGCCACTGATCCAGGGTCATCTTGGAGACGAGTTCGCCATCCTTGAATTTCAGTAACAACCCGTCCCGGGTGATGCCGGCATTGTTGACGAGTCCATCCACCGTAGCAAAATCTGTGGCGATCCGGTCGAACAACGCTACGACGTCATCTTCCCTGGCTACGTTGGCACCGTAAGCTTTTGCCGTGGCTCCTGCAGACTCACAAGCGGCGACGGCATCCGCAATACTGTCTGCATCAAGGTCCACCAGTGCAAGGTTGCCTCCATGAGCGGCGAGTCGCTGCGCCATAGCTGCACCCAAACCGCGCGCAGCGCCGGTAATTACGATTGTTTTGGTTGTCAGGTCCATGTTGGTTCTCAGTCTATGGTCAAATCAGGGCGCAGATTCTATCATGGTGCCAGCGGTATAATGCGCATGACAAACCTTCCCATCCTGATGTCAGCTATACCGACAAAATATTGATTCCTGCAATAGAATGTTTCTTGGACAGTAGTGGATAGATTTCTTATGAAAACAATCAAAGGATATGCGGACGGACCCTTCGGCCAGTTACATTACCAGGTTTGTGGTACCGGCAGTCCGGTCATCATGCTGCATCAAGCCCCCGATTCTATGGTGCAATTTGATCCGGTCATGCAGCCACTTGCGGCAGCCGGGGTTCAGGCCATTGCTGTGGACATTCCCGGTTACGGCATGTCAGCCATCCCCGATCATCCGCCGAGTGTTGCCGAATATGCTGCAATATTGCCGGCGATTCTCGATCATTTCGGCTTTACCAGGGCCAGCGTGCTCGGCCACCATACCGGCGCAATCATCATCACCGAGGCGGCACTGCTTTATCCTGAACGGGTCGACAAAGTTGTGCTCAACGGCCCGCTGCCGTTAACCGATGATGAGCGAGCCTATTTCAAGGGGGTGATGGCCGCCGAGAAGGAATGGGCGCTGCGCTGGGACGGCGGTCATCTGCTCGAACAATGGGAACATCGTAAAGGCGCGCAGTCAGAATGGAACGACCTTGCAGCATTTCACACCCATTTTATTCACGGCCAACTGGCCGGCAGCAAGGTATGGTATGCGCACGATGCTGTCATGGCCTATCACCATGAAGATTCTATCCCCAGGATGAAGCATCCTTGCCTGGTGTTGGCCAATACCGGTGATGCTATCTACGCACAATCGCAGCGAACCATGGAGATCCGGCCAGATTTTGCCTATGCCGAACTAGCGGGTGGTACGATCGACATCATCGATGAGCAGCCTGAAGCCTGGGCAGAAGCGGTAGCCGGGTTTCTGCTCGGCTGACAGGCAGGGAATCCGTAACTTTTTGGCGGGTAACAGACTCGGATTCGGGTCTTAAGAAGTGAGTGTTACGGAAACTGGTGGGCTGCATGAAGAGATGACCCGCCTGGATGCTCCTGTGCCGGCCTCAAGCACAGAATCAAAGTGGTGTAGCCCGGAAACTGTCTCCACGGTTGTTGCGACACCAACCATTGGTGGCGGGCACCATTCCCCCATCGAGTGATCCGGGTTTTTTCTGCTTTTCGGACCTGGTCTGGGGTTGTATAGTGTGCCGCTTGCGTTCCGGTGTCGGGCAACTAGTATCAAAATAAAAGGTTTAATCTAATGTCAGGTCCTCTTGAGGGTGTGCGGGTTCTCGAATTGACGAGTGTAGTTCTGGGTCCGTGGGCCTGTCAGATTCTTGCTGACATGGGTGCGGAAGTGATCAAGGTTGAGGCGCCGCACGG
>MPMD02018567.1_pt1 | contig 25080 bp, 39 predicted proteins | sample 1617291 | NCBI WGS metagenome assembly MPMD02 (sample SAMN05944810, study PRJNA350692) | marine metagenome | biome: marine; feature: ODZ; material: water; isolation source: 120 m water sample filtered on 30 um supor filter | place: Pacific Ocean | collected 2012-04-09 | depth 120m m | reverse complement strand
TTGTAGGTTATTTGATTAATCTTTTGTTGGTTCACGTTTTGCTTTCGTTAATGGGCTACGAAGTCAAGCTTCATGAAAATGCCGAAATAGGGCTTGTTATAGCAATAGTGGCTTTTCTTCGCGGCTATACGATACGCTATGTCTTTCATAGATGCTTTAAACCAGATCGTAAAATTCTAGCAGGATGAAATCGTTTATTTCTAACTTTTCTGATTTATCTTTAGATGTTCATGGAGTTAGGTTACCTGACTTTTCGATCGAAGATAAATATAGGAAGAAATTCAAAGTCAGTAAAGACAAGGATAACCATTTCTTTTTGAGGTGTTTGTCTTACGCTGGTTTTGAGGAAAAGATAAAAGAGGGCAAAATAGACCCGAAGGATGCTGAAAAGTATACCAAGAGAGCCAAGCACGAATTGGAAATCATTTTTGATTTAGGCTTTGTAGATTATATGCTTTTGGTTTGGGATGTGATCAACTTTTGCAAAGAGAGCGATATTCCCACAGGTCTTGGCAGAGGCTCTGCTGCGGGTAGCTTAATTCTATTTTTAATTGGCGTCACAGGAATAGACCCAATAAGACATGAGCTTTTCTTTGAAAGGTTCATTTCGAAAATAAGAGCGAAGAAGAAAGTAGTTGACGGCATTACATATTTAGATGGTTCGTTAATGTGTGATGTAGATTTAGATATCTGCTATTATAAAAGGTCGGCTGTATTAGAGTTTTTAGAAAGCAAATTCAAAGGAAGAACAGCTAAGATATTGACCCTCAATACTTTAAGCGGAAAACTCTTAATGAAAGAGTGCGGGAAGGTCGTATACGACAAGAACGAGACTGAGATGAACATGGTCAGCAGTATGATTCCCAAAGTGTTTGGCAAGGTTAGTGACATTGAGGACGCCTATGAAGAAGTTGATGAATTTAAAGAATGGTGCGACACAAATCCCAAAGCCTATAAGATAGCGCTAAAACTTAGGGACTTAATTAAAAACAAAGGAGTACATCCGTCTGGAGTCTTACTCTCTTATGGTCTTCTAGAGGACTCTTGCCCAACTGAACTTTCCTCCGATAAGAATCCAGTTTCTTCGTTTGACATGAACTGGGCTTCTTTGTCTAATGTTAAGCTTGATATCCTTGGCCTTAGAAGTGTTTCTGTGGTTGACGAAGCCTGCAAGCAGATTGGAATAGAGCTAGCTAATATAGACATCGAGAGCCCAGAAATATATAGGCACTTACAAAACCTCAAGTCCCCACATGGACTCTTTCAAATTGAAGCTGACACTAACTTCAAAGTTTGCCAAAAGGTCAAACCGAAAGACCTGCAAGAGCTTAGCGCTGTATTGGCTCTTGCAAGGCCCGGAGCATTAGCTTACGTTGATCAGTACGCTAACTACACCAACACAGGTACCTACGACGTTATACATCCTTTTTTCGAAGACATCCTATCTTCGACAGGAGGCGTCTGTTTATATCAAGAGCAGATGATGAAAATGGCCAACAAAGTGGGATTCACTTTAGATGAAGCGGAAATCCTCCGTCGTATCGTTGGTAAGAAAAAAATTAAAGAGGTTAGGCAATGGAAGAAAAAGATCAGAGAAAAAGTCAAGGAGAACAGACTTAGCAGCGAATGGATGGGATATAAAGGAGCCGATGACGTCGGGGATGTCCTTTGGAGCGTTTTAGAGGACTCTGCCAACTACTCCTTCAACAAGTCCCACTCGATAGCTTACGCCGCCCTGTCGGCAGCGACTATCTTCCTGAAGTTCAACCACCCCAAAGAGTTCTTTCTGTCTCTTTTGAAGATGACCAGATATGAGCCAGACCCTATTAATGAAATCTCAAGGATCGAGAAGGAGCTCTCCAATTTCGGAATGAAGCTGCTTCCCCCTCATATTGTTAAGTCGGAAATGGACTTTAGCATTGAGGGAAATAACATTAGATTCGGTTTGCTTTCCATTAAAGGAATATCCGATAAGTCAATAGAGAAGCTTTCCAACTTTAAGAACGCCTACTCTAATAAATTTGAAATATTTCAAGGAGCCAAAGAGTCTGGTTTGGGCATAGGTATATTATGTGCTTTAATCCAAGCCGGAGCTTTGGAAGGGTTTAAAGTTTCTAGAAGTAAAATAGTGTATGAGGCGCAGCTTTGGAACCTGTTAAAAGATAGAGAAAAAATCTACGCTATGAAACTAGGAGAAAGCCTTCACTACGATTTGGTGAACGTGGTGGTGAAGCTTTCTTCCTTTCAAGACGATAAGGGGAAACCCGTCATCAAAGAATCTAGAATGAATACAATTAAAAAACATTCTAAAGCATACAAAGCCATTTACTCGCAAAACAAAAAATCTGAAAGTTTTGCTAACTGGTGGTATGAGAAAAGTCTTTTAGGATACACTCACAATAGATCACTAATTGACATCTTTTCAGAGAAGCGGGCAGACCTTAGAACAATCAGACAAATTTCCGAACTACCAGAAAGAGTCTCAGTTATATTTGTTTGTTATGTAAACGACAAGCCCTACAAAGGCAAATCAAGAAAAGGCTCCGACTACCTGCGCCTAGAGGTGGGCGACGAGACCGGCATAACGAAAGTGATGGTGTTCAACGAGAAACTTAATAAATGCAAAAACGACAACAATGGGGTATACCCTCAAAAAGACAGCATAATTGTAGTTAAAGGAACGACTGTAGATGATGCGGTATTTGCTGACATTATAGCTGTTCAGAATAATAAGGTGTTTACAAAGCTTTCTGACTTGAAGGATGGAGTTGAAATTGAAGAAATAGTATAGATTATTATTAGCGGCCCCTGTTCCTGTGAGAGTATAATCGTAAGTAGGATGAAAAATAAAGCGTCATTGGAAGACCTGCTGGGTCTAGTCCAAAAGTGGAAATTAGAAGCTTCCAGTCCCTATAACGATGGCTGGACAAGGCAGCATTACCAAGACATGCTCGACAGAGTACAAGAAGGCCTTGGTCGAATTAGCGAAGAAATAGAAGCCGGAGAATCGTTGGACAACTACGACAACGATGGAACTAAGCCGGAGTTCCACGCGCCCGAGACTAAGCTTCGAGCAGACAACGAGAATCCATACGATTGAATCTTTTTCAAAAAGAACTTTTCGGCGACTCCTTCAAGGTAAAAGATACGCTTGGCGAAGTCGTAGATAGAGTAGATTTGACTACTATCTACTCGATGCCAGAAGTAGATAACCCAAACCAACAATATTTAAATAGTATAAGAATAGTGGGCAACATTAAAAATTTGCCCTCTAATAAGTATTGGATGTATAAAGAAGGCCATCCTAAAATGCCCTCCATGCCTGTTCTCAAAAAGAACGATTTTGTCGTTGGGATTCACGATACGGCTCACGAATATCCTCGCGTTAACATTGGCGAAACAGTTAGCATAGCTGTTGATATGCATGTTTTAGTTGCGAGATGTTTTATTCCCAACAAGGCCCCATCAAAAACACGCTACGTAGACCACTTGAACAAAGACAACAGCGCAACATGTAAAGAGATCTTAGATGCTTTTAGTTTTTTTGAATGTAGGGAACATAAAGCTGACTGGCGTCCCTGCAATCTAGAATGGGTAACAAATGGTGAAAACGTAAAAAGGAGACCTAAAGCCACCAAGATTAACAAAAGGTTCTTCATGGATGGCCGGTCCAGAATTTATTTTTGTGTCTAAAATTACTGAAGAAAGACCTTGGGGTTCGTTCACTGTCTTGGACGAAGGCGTCGGAGAAAGCGAATTTGGCCTACGGCCCACGCGGAGAAAAGGTGTTGACCTTTCTGAGCCTGTGGAGAAGGTATACGAATTCATACGTAAGTCATTCAAAATAAAGAGGATAACTATTAACCCCAAGCAGTCATTGTCGCTACAATATCACTTCCATAGAGACGAACATTGGATATGCGTTGAGGGACTAGCGTCTGTTCTTATTGATGGTGAGGAGACTCTTCTCTCTGTCGGCAAGTCAATCGACATAAAAAAAGAACAAAGGCACCGACTATCAAACCCAACTGATAAGACTACGCAAATCATTGAGATTCAATTAGGAGACTACCTCGAAGAAGACGATATTGTTCGTCTAGAAGATATTTACGGAAGAACGACTTGAGAAAACAAAAAACATTTTTAGAGATAGGTACAAGCGACTTCAATACATTACTTCCCTTATGTAGAAACGGGTGGAGTGGTATTCTCGTAGAGCCTATTCCTTTATTAGCGGAAAATTTACGAAAAGAAATAGCGGCCGAAGGCCTTCAAGCGACCGTTCTTAATATGGCCATCTCGGATCATGATGGCGAGCTCCAAATGCGTAAAATTGTGGGTCATGAATATCTCGGTCTTACAGATTCGGTAGAAAGCTGCGGTCTGGTATCGACACCTGTTGGGTCCGAGGCTTTTGAAAAGGTATGGTTCAAGGGAACATCCTATGTCGACTTGTCGAAAACAGGGGGAAGCAACGGGACCCCAGCCGACGATCGGCTTTCTTTTGAAGAAATCACCGTAAAGTGCATGAAGTTAAGCTCATTGATGCAAAGGTTCGAGATTCATAGCTTAGACCTTATGCAAATTGACGTAGAAGGGCATGAGTTGCATATACTTGAAAGTTACGACTTCCGAATTCATCCCATGGTCGTGAAAGTCGAACACGAACATATGCCAGCTAACGGGAGAGATTTAAAGGATATAGTAAAACTGCTCGAAAACAATAAATATCATACGTTTGTAGAAGAAAAGGATATTTATGGAATTTATTAGCCAAAAGTAGTTGACAGAGCCGAAAGTAGAATTTATACTCTTTTTCTTATGAGCGATTCATTAGCTTTTTTTAAGCCGAACTCAAAATCGACGGGTCATCTTTGCAGCTTCAAATACAGCAAACTTGACAATTCATTCATGGCCGAGCTCGTTAAGCAGTCAAGCTGGAATGCGCAAACTCACCAAGGCTCCTTTGCTGGCAAAGACCCATCTAAAAAGGTCAGCGTTAAGCTTAGCGAGACTGAAATAGGGCAAATCCTTGCTTGCATCAAAAAGAACATTGATGTTTGCGGAGGCAAAGCATGGTATCATGCGAGCAAAAACCAGATTACTCGAATCAAGTTCGAGCCTTGGTTTAAAATGTCAAACGAAGGTGGAACTTGGGTTAAGTCCGGAGGCCAACTTGGATACTCTTTTAAAGTTCAGAAAGAAGATAGAGAGGACTCCTCCAACAAAAGCAATTTTCAAATCACTTTAGGCTATGGTGAATCAGAGGCTCTATTGTCTTACCTCATGGCGGGCCTTGCGGATTTCAACAGTTCTAGGCTTGAGAAATACTCGAAGAAGCAAAAAGAGTGGATTAACAACTCCAAGAAGGCCAAGCCTGCAGAGCCATCGTCAGGAGACGAGTTCGCCGACATTGATAGCGCCTCCCCTTCTAAAGGAGACGGGTCTATTGAAGTAGAACCATGGTAAAAAAGAAAAAAATATTATTTCATACCGATATGGCGCTTGCCAAGACGGGCTTTGGCAGAAATGCCAAGGCCCTTCTCACTTATTTATATAAGACAGGCAAGTATGAGCTCGTTAACCTTGCCTGTGGCATTGTCGACAATCCAGATTCGGAAGACTTTGTTAGAACGCCTTGGAAAACCATTGGGGCGATTACAAGCGACCAATCTAAACTTAACGAAATCAACTCTTCTACGGACCAGAAAAGGGTACGGGATGTTTCGTATGGCAGCGAATATATAAACGAAGTAGTCAAAAGAGAAAAACCAGACATCTATATTGGGGCGCAAGACTTTTGGGGCGTTGACTTTTCCATTAGGTCAACTTGGTTTAAAAAGATTCCTTCTGCTATTTGGGTTACTTTAGACTCGCTTCCTATTTTCGAAGCCGCAATTAAAAACGCAAAAGACATAGAAAATTATTGGGTTTGGAGCAGCTTCGCCGAGAAAGAACTTCATAGGCTTGGATACGATCACGCGAAAACCGTCCATGGGATAGTTGACGAGACGTTCTTTAAAAAACTAGACAATAACGAAAAATCTATACTAAGAGCTAAACATGGTATCGACAGCGACACTTTCCTAACTGGTTTTGTATTTAGAAACCAACTCAGGAAGTCGGTTCCTAATCTTCTTGAAGGATACAAAAAATTTAGAGAAAAGGTCCCCGAACGTAAAACCGCGCTTCTCCTACATACCAACTATTCCGAAGGATGGGGGATACCTAAGTTAATTACAGAATATGAAATAGACGAAAAAGAAATACTCACTACTTACGTTTGCAAAAAATGCGGCGACTATAAAGTAATGCCGTTTCATGGCCAAGAGATAGGCTGCGTCTACTGTGGGGAAGCTGGTGGATTTAGCACCACTGGCGTAAACCAAGGCGTAACCGAAGTACAGCTTAATGAAGTATATAATTTAATGGATGTCTACTGCCACCCTTTCACTAGCGGCGGTCAGGAGATACCAATACAAGAGGCTAAGATGACTGAACTAATCACCCTAGTCACTAATTATAGCTGCGGAGAGGAGTGCTGCGAACATGGAGCCTATTCGCTTCCCTTAGATTGGTCTGAGTATAGAGAGCATGGAACTCAATTTAAGAAGGCCTCAACCTCGCCCGATTCAATTTGTGATAGATTGATAGAAGTTCTTAATATGCCCGAAGAGGCTAGAGCTTTTTGGGGTGAACAAGCCAGAAAATGGACTTTATCGAAGTTCTCCAATTCCGTTGTTGGTGGTTTCATTGAGAATTTCATAGACTCACAGCCTCTTCATGATTTTGATTTTATTGAGGCTGAGGTCGACAAAAAAGATCCAGACGCTTTCGTCCAACCCATAGAGGATGACGCGGAATGGATTAAACAACTATATAAGCTAATCCTTAAGAGAGACGTCGACAAAACCTATGAAGGCCATACTTATTGGATGGGGGAACTTTCGAAAGGGTCTCAAAGAGGAGACATCGAAAACTACTTTAGAGAGGTTGCTCGAAGGGAGTTATCCGGCGACATAGATAACTCTTACGACATAGAAGAGCATCTGGATGACGACGACAAAGGAAAAAGGATAGCTTTCGTGCTTCCGGGAAATGAGAGAGACGTTCTTTACAGCACAAGCCTCCTTGAAAGTCTGAAAAAGACCTACCCATCTTACAACATTTATTATATAACAAACAAAGAATATTTTACCATATTGGAGGCCAATGAGAACTTACACAAAGTTATAGAGTTTAACAAAATAATGGAAACCCAATTTTACCTAGAGGGAAGGGGCGAAGAAGAAGGATACTTTAACATAGCTTTCTTCCCCTACTTCACCACTCAGAAGAACATCAATTATACACATAATGGTGAAGACATAATCACCCATGACCTCAAGTGCCTTAAAAACTTCCCAATAAGATAAATGCATTTAATAGAAAAGTATAGCCTAGAGACGGGCGTCAAAATAGGTAAGCCAGAGCTTTACGAGAAGTTTTACCCAGTTCCAGTTTCGGGCAAATATATAACTCAGTATGTCGAACAGGGCATACAGTCCATGCAGTACGAATATTGGGAAGACGTCATTGAGCTAATTAACCCCTATCTCAAGCAGAACGACATAAAGATATTAAACCTCAACCCCTCCCCAGTTAAATCCTTGGATAATCTTTTCCAAATAGAAGAAAAAATAGACGCAGGCCAATTATCTTATATCTTGAAGAACTCTTTGCTTCACTTTGGAGAAACCAGTTTCGCCACTGATGTTGCAGTAATGCATGACATAAACTTGGTGGCTTTGTACTCTATGAGTCATCGAGAATGCTTGGAACCGTATTGGGGAAACCGGTCAAAACAAATTCTGTTTGAGCCTGAAACTGATTTCCCAGCACGATGCCACAAGCCTTCCTACTCTTCTACGGAAGTCAAAAAGTCCATAAACAGCATCGCCTCAGAAAAGATAGCTGGAGGTATTCTTTCCCTGCTTGGGATAGACTACAAGTTTGATTACGAAACTGTTTTTGTTGGGTCTTTGTTTGTTAATAAACAAGTTGAAGTGATTCCCGAGACTATTGCTGATGTAGACTTTTACCCTATGAGCATTAGAATGGATTACCACTTTAACGAACGTAATTTGGTTCAGCAGTTTTCAACTACCGACAAACCCATTAATATCATTACGAACAAACCAATTAGCGAAGCCGCGCTTCTGAAAATCAGAAAAAGAATAGAATGTATTTACTACCTAATAGAAGACGACGAAAACCCCGCCTTCATAGAAAAAGCTAAAAGGTTTCAAATTCCATTTAAGCTAATGTCTTATATGGAAAAGTCTAAAATCCAAGACAAAAAACTTAAATACATGGACTTGGCCCCAATATTTAAGCAGAAGATAGCTGACCCCAAAGAAATCAAAGAACTTAAGAACGAAGACTTAAGTAATCTTTATTATTTTTCCAACAAAAGAGTTTTAAATAAGGGAAAAATATACTTGAGCAAGGCCGGATACGACGCCGGACAGGCTCATGAATCGAAAGATAGCCCTCAGAAAATAGTTGATTCAGAAGACTTTTGGAAGGAGCTAGACTGCTTTAAGATAGTTAGAAAAGTTTCTTGACTATTCTGAAAGCGTTAGTTATTCTATATTTTCATGGCAGCGAAGAAAAAGTTAATCAAGAAGGAGGCAGTTGGCAATCCAACCGCCAGAGCTAGGAACGAGCTTGGGCTTATTTCGGACGGCAGCATAGAATACACTTATGACGATAACGGTTTGGTCGATTGGCGTAAGATGGTCAAACAGGAGTTTCTTGTGCCCAACAAGCAAAAGACAAAAGAGACTGATATCTCTAATTTAGCAGATAAGGATTTATTGATTTTGTTGGGTGGAATAAAGAACTTGGCCCAAATTAGAGGTTTTTCTAAGGTGGAATACAGAGTCTATTCTGCCGCCCCAGATTACGTTATGACTTCTTGCGGCATAACTTGGCTGCCTAACTACGAGACAGAGAATAAAGAGGTTTACTTTGAGGCTCTGGCTGACGCATCAATGAGCAACACTAAAAGCTTCGCTAGGAACTTTTTGGCTGCCATTGCCGAGAACAGAGCTTTCGTCAGATGCGTTAGAAACTTTTTAAGAATCAACGTGGTTGGACAGGACGAGATGGGAGACGCAAGCCTTCTTACTGAGTCTAATAGCGCTTCAACAGCCACTAGCGCGGCAGACCCACATTCTTTGCTTTCTTCTGTGATGCAAGAAAAAGGTGTGTCTTTCGACGATCTTAAAAAGAAGCTGGTCACCGAGGGGAAAATAAAAGAGTTCGAGTATAAGTCTTTGCAAGATATCCCCAAGAGCCAGATCTTCGCTTTAATTAAAAGGCTTAAAACAATTAAAGGGTAATTATGGAAACCGCAAGCTACTTAGCTACCATAAAAGTCGGAGACGCTATTGAGCCGACCAGAAAAGCCATTTCTTGTGGCGTTAGTTTTCTTTTTAGGGAAGATGGCTTTGTTTGGACTAGGCTTTTTACCGCCAAGTCTAGAGGAGAAGCTGTCCAAAGAGCTTCTAATTGGTTTTTCTCCTTAAAATGTAGCAAACACGCCAAAGCAAACATCCCTCACGTAACTGTTAAAGACTTAACTGTAGACGACCCGCGCAATGAAGTTTTTTTCTATAAGAGGTTTAGGTGTTTCGATGCAAATAGCAAACTTCTTGAAGACGAAACAATTGAACGACTTCTAAAAGAGTCGAGAGGGAAGCTCAGGAAGTCCAAGCTAGATAGAAAAAAATTCGCATGTAGATCTTCAGTTGAGTGGAATAGAAATTCAAAACGCCTCTCTTATCGTCCCCCATGCTTGGAGTGGACTGGATTTCCTAGGCTTTATTTGGAACCAGATACCGGCGCTTTTATCTACAAATTAAAAAAACAAAGCCAACAAACCGTTGGCACCAAATATAGTTTCAGAAAGAGTGTCAATACCACCCCGATGCCACGCAAAGAAGGGGATGGAAGGAGAGTTTGGACCGGCAAGGTGATAGACATAGAAAAAGGCTTTAAAATTCAGGAGCTACGCTATAAGTCTGTCCGACTTAAAGCTAAGAGCCTAGAGGCCGCAAGGAAAGAGATTAGTTTGAAGTGGTCCGAAACACACTCCGCTGATGATAGCTGAAGACGTCAGCTTTTTTCTGAACACTATCCCACCTAGGCTTAAAGAGTCTAAGTCTCTACGGGCATCGGTTGAAAGTCTGCTTTCGCAGAGCCTCCCTCCTAAATGTATATATGTTTGTGTCCCTGAGTTTTATAAGAGGTTCAATCAGGCCGTTAATGATGAAGATATACCTGATTGGCTTTTAGATTATGATAACTCAGATGCTGTTTCAGTTAACATCTTAACCGGAGAAGATTACGGCCCTGCCTCGAGGTATATTTACGCCAAGAGCGTGCTCCATGATGATGAAATGGTGTGTTCCGCTGACGATGACGTAGCCTACAACAAAGACGCTTTGGAGAAGCTACTAGACTACAAAACCGCTTTCAACTTGGATGCTGCTAGTAATTGGTCTTATTTATGGTGGAATGATATAGATGATCCTAAAGACATAGATCTTGATGTTAGATACCTACAAGGAGTGGACATGATACTAACTCACATTTCCAACCTAGAAGGTCTGGAAGACTTCCTTGAGGACGTACATGAAAACATTCCTCATTCGTTTTTTAATGATGACGTAGCTATATCTTTTTTCTTGCGTCTCAAAAATAAGAAAGTAGGGTCTATAAATATCGGAGAAGCTGGAGAGCGAGCGTATATAGAGCAGCCTTCAAGTTCCAAATCTTCTATGCACAATACAATTTACGATGGCCTCGGCAGGGGGCTTAGATTCCATAGAACAACTGAAATAATTTCGTATTTAAAGGAGAACTACCCCATTAAAAAACTAAATAGTGAATCTTGATAGTCTCTTTTACAACAACCCCTAGTCGAATCTCAAATTGCTCCAAGGTAGTTGATGCCATCGTTGACCAAACCTTACGGGCTGATCTCATAATCTTAAACGTTCCTCTAAAATCCTCCAAAACAGGCGAATTATACGAGGTACCAGAAGGCCTTAAAGCCCCGAACGAGAAGCTTTTCATCAATATCGTCGAAGATGATTTGGGGCCTGTAACAAAATTGGTACCCACTATAAAATACTTACGAGACAGCGGTTACCCCAAAAACACCAGAATAGTCTATTGCGATGACGACATCCTCTACCCTAGGCCCATGCTTGAATCGTTTTCTAAAACAGAAGAAGACTCTGTTTGGGCTGCGAGCGCTTTTCGTCTTTTAGACTCTGGAGTAAGCGGAGTAAGGAGTCACAACTCTGTCGCTGCTATTGCTGAAGGATATGGTGGAGTATGTGTTACTTTGGGTATGTTTGGTGATGATTTTTTCGATTATATAGATAAACTGATAAGCCATTCTGACGCGCTAAAGTATTCTGATGATCTTATCTTAAGTAACTATTTTGCAAAGCGCGGCATACCGGTCAAGGTAAACGCTAAAAGCTATAGTTTTGACATATTGTATTCCACTGTAGCAGACGCAAAAAAAGTAAAATTATTGTCGGAAGATATAGACTTCGACCCCAAATTAGCAGAAGAACTCCCCTTGTCATACGCTCTTTCTTACGGGGACAGAACCGCTTTGAGCATGATCTATGCGCCCAATACTTTTAAGAATCTTTTGTTTTGTATGGAAATATTGCGAAATGAGGACGAGTTGTTTCTTTACAGAGAGTATTCTGGGGCTAAAATAGTGTAAATAATTGATATGTTAGTAGATTGTTTTGTGTTCCATAATGAAATGAGTGCACTTGAAACGCGCCTAAAGGAGCTTTATAGTCACGTTGATAAGTTTGTTTTGGTGGAGGCTGACACTACATACGATGGCACTTCAAAAAACCTGAACTACGACGAAAACAAGGGCGACTTCAGCACGTGGAGCGACAAAATAGTTCACGTTTCAGGAACCCTTACCCACAACACGAACGCTGGCAGACTGAGTGTAGCTCAGGATTCTCATTATTCATTGATTAAAGACAAATTGGCAACTATGAGTCTCTCGTCTACAGACCAAATAATGATTTCCGACGCACCTGAGATACCAGACATGAGTAAGATCAGTGACTCTCATTTCACGCAAACTTCAACTTGCTCCCAATACTTTTACGAATACGACATAAATCACTTACTCCGCGACGACTGGGACGGCACAATTTTGACTAATTGGAGTAAAATCCAATCCGATGGTATTACGGCTCTTAGAATGGAGAAAGGAAGACTTTTCGGAGTAAAGTCTGGCTGGCGTCTATCTTCCTTCGAGGCCGCAGCTGATGTTTATTATGATTTTAGCCATAATTATGCGAGCTTCATTCGTCATATTTACAATGGAAGAGACAGAATAAAAACCTTAACTACGACGCTAGAAAAAGTTACAGAAAACATCACAGACGGAATACATTCAGGAACCGTCGATGAATCCAAGGCGTTGGAGGTTATCTCAAGCCATGCCGCAGGGTCTATTCCTCCCACTTTAGTCTCGTAACGTGAACGCCATACTGCAGTCTGTCTGTAATAACTACGAAGACATCATATCTATTACGAGCCCCGTAAACCAAAGATACTCTAAGAAGGTTGGCGCTGAGTACGTCCTTCACAAACAAAAATTCGAACACAATAGGTATCCGTCTTGGAATAAGATATATTCGACTATAAACCTGTTCGAAGAAGGGTATGACTATGTGTTTTTTTTAGATGGGGATGCGATGGTAGTTGACCATAGCAGAAACATATTTGATTTAGCTACCGACCCTAAAATTCTCTTCCATGTTTGCGCTGAAGAAATGCAGAAGCCGTTTAGCATTTGTATGGGGGCGTTTTTAATTAAAAGAGACCCTCTTATGCTTCGCTTTTTGAATGATATTTTGGAAACAGATTCAACGACAGGATTCGTTTCGTCGCCGTCGTCTTTTGTTTCTTTTTATGAAGAGGAGCACTTCTTTATGAACTGGGGATGGGAGCAATCAGCCGCAGTAGATATTTTGCGCAGAGACTCTGAGTTATATAAAGATGTCGTTAAAATATATACGAACTCATATTTCAATAACACTGGTAACTGGGTGTTTCATACTAAAATGAAACCATGTGAAGGTCCGGGAAAGCTCACAAGAGACGAGGCCAGAAAAAACTGGAAATGTCCAAGAACCAGTGATAAGGTCAAAATGCTTAACGAGAGAAAAAAGGAACTAACATTTTGATATTGTTTCTACCTGTTTAATTATAATAAATGAATTCTCTATTATTATCCGGTTTACCACCACTGTTTTAGAATAGTTTAATTCGGTATCTATTCTAATACCGTCTTCATTCTCTTGTGGGGTTATTAAATACTCGACATAGTCAAGCAACCCTCTAGGTTTCATAAAATAAAAATAGGCATCCTTCAAGTCTTGTTCGCATTCTATCAGAACATCTAAGCCCAAGTCGCACTTGCTTACCATAGTCACATACCTAAACGGTAAGTTTTCGCTTGGGGGTTCTGCCAGTTCAGACTTTATCAGCAAAGGCATAGCTAAAATTACACTTTCGAACAAAAAAAACCCCCACTCGCTAATTTTCTCAACTAACGATGGGGGTCGACTATGCTACTGCGATACTACTTCCCGCTCTTTACTCCTGCTGCTGAGATATCCAGCTTCTTTCCCTTGATTCCAAGGGATAGCTCTGGAGATTTAACTCCGAGCTTTAAGAAAGGAAGAGACAAGCTCGCTCCTTTTTCGGAAGAGGCTGAGGCTGCCACCGAAGTGCCAGCTGCCGCTCCCAATGTTAAACTCGGAATAGGAACAGTCAGCTTTTGTCCAAATAAAACCAGACTAGGCTTGCTTCCGAATTCTGCACCAAACCAGCCAGCGTTAGCTTGCCCTGTTGAACAAGCGAAGAAGGCTGCCGTCATCGCTATAATAACTAATTTCTTCATAATTAAGACTAACACCTAATGTGTCGCCAACTAATTTACACTCATGCTATATCTTTGCAAGTTTTTTCTTGCTTTTTTTAAAAGTGGGAAGTAGAATGTTTTTGTGGCTGAAATAATAGGTATATCTGGTTACGCTGGATGCGGGAAAGACTTGTTTTTTAACCTATTTAAAGAGGAGCTTTCTAAAAGAGGAGCTACAGCAGAAAGGGTAGCGATAGCTGACCCCTTAAAACTTGAAGTTAGAGATACGTTGTTACAACTCAAAGGTATAGATCCAATGAACTGCTCCAGAACCCAAAAAGACGAGATTAGAGACCTCTTGGTTTTTTATGGTTGTCAAAAAAGAAACGAGACGCATGGCAGATATTGGACAAATAAAGCCTCCAAGACAATCAAAGATTTATCAGATAAATTCGACTTTATATGCGTGACTGACGTAAGATTTAATAAATTTGTGAGAGATGAAGTTTCTTGGGTAAAGAGTGAATTAGGCGGTAAGTTGTTGGTCATCAAGCAGTTCCTTTTAAGCTACGATGATCCTTATAAAGTGAAGAAGACTCTTCAAACTGCTCCTAACAGCACAGAAGAATGGAACATGAAAAGGGTTGAAAAAGATTGTGACTTTATGTTAGAGTGGCCTTTCTCTGAGGATTCTAGCCACATTGAAGAAAATCTCAGGCCAGCAGTCAGGGAATTTGTAAATAGTCATTATGAAAATAGAAGTAAGTAGTATATTCTACGACGCCCTAGAGGCAAAGTACCGCGCAGAGATAGTTGAAGCTATCGCAACATTGGAAGTGTATTTTAAAGTTCCAGTAGGCATTGGTGAACACTCAGATCTATTAGCGGAGCATAACAAGTGGGTGGAGAAGCTAGCTCAAGCTGAACATAATTTAGCGGCTCTCCACGAGCATTTTCAACAGGTACAGCCAGTTGGAGGCAACGAACCAGATTCAAGTAAAAAAGGAGATTAATAAAATGGGTTTATTTAGTTTTTTCAGAAGAGTAAGAATGGGCAAATGCCTATCTTGTGAGCACGAAGCCCCAATAAGGGATTTCGGCAAAGAATATAGAGACGAATACGGCACGTCGGTCAAAAGAGGACCTTCGAGATGCACCGCTAAGACACGCGGCTCGGGAGCGAAAGGTTCAGGGGCGAAAGGTTCAGGGGCGAAGAGTTCAGAGGAAAAAGGCTCCAAGAGAAGCCCTAGAAAAAGCGTTAAAGGGTGGACTACCTCCAGCAAGGGTTCCTCTAAAGGCTCCAGCAAGGGTTCTTCTAAAGGCTCCAGCAAGGGTTCTTCTAAAGGCTCTAGTAGGTTTGAGCGAGTTGAGGACAAAGGCTCCAAAGGCTCTTCGAGAAGGAGAACAAACAAAAAAACAAAAACAACAAAAAGCCAGAAAGGCCCATCTTACGACAAAGGTGCATCTGCACCATCACGAAAAAGGACAGATAGCCGTCATAACCTTGGGTATGAAGAGGGAGCTCCCCCCTCTGACAGCCGTCATGATCGTGGATATGAAGAGGGAGCTCCCCCCTCAACCAGAAGCTATGTCGGAAGGACTGTCACAGAAGACGAATTGAAGGTTCTTAGGAAGGAGAAGGCTATCAGAGATGAGGAGACGCGCATCCTCAGAGAGAAACAGGCCGCAGAAGGTTATAGAGACAAAGGTGCACCTCCGCTATCAGGAGACAAGGGTTCAGACAGCCGTCATGATCTTGGATATGAAGAGGGAGCCCCGCCACCATCTGGAAACGGTTCAGACAGCCGTCATAATCTTGGATATGAAGAGGGAGCTCCTCCTAGCGGGACACCGCCGACAGGGGTTTAAGGGACATATTGTCCCTAGCAGATGCGTTTGCTTTACCAGCGTCTTGGGACACAATGTCTCAAGGCGCTTTTTTTATTAGTAAAAATGCATGTTTTTAGTTGGCATGACTTTTGCTAGACTATAAGAGTATGTTAAATACATTAGACAGATTAAATAATAGAGGGAGTAAGATTTATCAAAATCTTCTCGATGAGGTTCTTGACCCGTTTCTTAATGTCTCGGGCTCCAAGGTTTTCGGCTTCGAGGAAAAGGATGACGAATATCTCGTTAACTTAGAAATGGCAGGAGTAGAAAAAAAACAGTGCAAAGCTGAAGTTAAAGATGGACTCTTAAGAGTGTCCGCTAAGACAGATAGAAGAAGCTTCGATTATGCAGCTTCTATCCCTAGAGACGCTGCCGCAGCCTCAGCCAAGGCTACGATAAAAAATGGACTATTAACAATAGTGATACCCAAATCAGAAAACGCAAAAGGCCAATTAATTCAAATTAGTTAAGGTTTTTGGTCTTTTTCTTGACAGGCATAGCGCTTTTTGTGCTATGCCTTTTCTTTATATGGGTGTAAACTAAATTGACATGGAGCAGGAAGCTTTAGAACAAACGGCTCGAGGTTTTCTCGGGGAATATGGTTGGCTTTTGTTGGCCGGTGCAGCAGCAATAATCTTCAAGGATATAGTTTCTCAGTTTGCAGCTGGATTAACAATATGGTTTAGTAAAGACTACACTCCAGACGATATAGTTTTGATCGGAGGGAGAAAGGCTCGTATAGTTAGAGTGGGTTTGAAAAATACAACTTTTCATTTTCCAGACACTCACACCAAGAAAACAGTGTCAAATTCAGCCTTTACCCATCTCGATATAGAGAGGCAGATGAAAGACTGGGATGACGGAGGAAAAAAGTAAAAAACAAACAGCTTTAAACCTTTTGGATATGATAATTGAAAAAGCGTATTCTGAAGATTTAAATTTTAAAAAACAAATGGTTAAACAACACAAAGCGTCAAAGGCTGTAGGTGAAAGCTGGATGTGCTTTCATCTCAAAGTTTTGAGAGAGTTGTTAGGAGGAGAATAAAATTATGTGGATAACATTGATTATAAGTGTGAGCCTTAATTGCGCTTTGGGCTATTGGATCTTCACCCTTAAGAAGGGTGCCTTTGCAAAAGCGGCAGCAGAAATAAAAGAAGCTGCGGAAGCAGTTAAGGACATCACAGATGAAACAAAATGACGAGCCAAAAGCTGACCCAGTGAGGTTACTCGAAAAAGCCTTGGAAATCGCTGACAAGACCAAAATCTGTCAAGAGAGCGTTTTATGGCTTGAAAGACAAATAGATGCGGTTAGTGAAGATTTCGACGCGTTAAATGCTGGCGAGTATGATCATTTAGGTTTTTCAGAGAAAGAAGAATTCACCTTAAACCTTACTCGAAGGATGAGGACACTTTACAGCAAGAACAAATTAGAGCAGAAACTGCTTGACTCGCTAGAAAGTGAGATGTACTCTGTTGATTTGAAAATTACGGAGATAGACAGTGCCGAAAAAGAAGATTGAAGATAAGTTTTACGCGGTAGTTTCCAAAGATGGAAGCTTCTTGCATGGAGCCTTTCCTTTCACAGAGGAGGGCCTCATAAAAGCTGAAAAATACGCCAGCGAAGTAACCAAAGCAACAAAAGACAAGACTGAAGTAGTTCTTTCATGACATGAATATATCAGAGTTCGAGAGAAACAAACCCGTAAAGACTTACAGAGCGATAAAAAATACGACAAAAAAATATAAAAATGTCATTAAAAATATGGAGATGATGGACGACGACGACTGTACTAGGGTTGAAATGGCCAACGATTTCATAAAAGACTTGGAAAAAATAATGGAAGTTTTTCAATCTGGAGAGTGATGGCTAAAGCCACCCTAGTAACCTGCTTCTGCACAATACAGGTTACCAGTGCAAATGAATACGAAGCTCAGAACGAAGTAGACAAAATGGTAAAAAGGGAATATCCCCTGTCAGATAACGTCACGTTAATAGTAGACGAGATAATACACACGACCACAAATTGTTGTGGCGCAGAATACAAAAAAGAAAAAGATGGGAATGTTCGACGAGATAATAGTTCCGAGGTCCTACCTCAGAAACTTGTTAAATAAAGAGGACGAGAGACTCTTCAAAAAAGACCATGTTTTCCAGACTAAGGATCTGGACAACGTGATGGACCTCTACAAAGTCCACAGACGACAACTCTTTAGGCTCAATCGTTCTGAGATAGCCTTAAAGGAGGGCGTTCAGCACACCTCATTAGCAGACCAATGGGACAAGGTCAGAGACAATATAGACATAAATTTTCACGATCATCTCAAAGATCGCAAAGGTGACGAGTATTCAGTTGAGTTTGAATTCACTTTTAAAAACGGTAAGGTAGATAAGAAGAAACTCATCTCCCTAAACCTTGAAAAGACAAAAGCAGAAAGAGAGTTAATAGATGAGATGTGGGATATAGAGCAAGAGATTTTCGATGACTTCCGCAGTACATCTTTAAAATATAGGTTTTTCTCTTGGCTTGAGGGTCATCTTAATAAAATGACTAATTGGGCGAGAAAAAAACACCGCCTCCCTATCGAATTAAGAAAGATGGCGTATGAAAAGTCTGGAAGGTTAGAAAAAGACCCTAAATCTTTAAACATTTACATGGACGTATAAAGACTATGCCAATTAACGTAAACGATAAGGAACTAATAGAATTTTCTAATTTAGTTAATGAGTGTTGTGCCGTTATGGATCACGACTATGTAGCGGAATGGCTACAAAAGAAACACCCAGACCTTAATATGGAAAGGCCAATAGATAGGTTCAGATCTGGCGGCTCCAAGTCTGTCTATCGGCTTTTATATTTTATAGAAAAAGACGAAGCCGACCTATAATGTTGGTATGGCTGTAGATAGTCAATTCGATTTTAAAATAGTTAATGTAGTTCCCAATCTTGATGGCTCAGCCAGTTACGAATTTGAATATTCGGATGAATTTGCTGATTTCTTCAAAGAAACCACCGGAAAAGAAATAACTGAAGAAAGCTTTCAGGAGTTTATGACTAACGCTATAAAAGAAAACCTTGAAAAAAAAGGCGCTTCGAATGTCATTCCTATGTCGAAAGTCCTTGACAAGTAAGCAAGCGTTGACTACTCTATTTTCCGATGTCTATTGTTAAGTGCGTTTTTAAGATCAGATATAACGATTCCGACACCAACAGGGTTGACCGTTTGGTCAGTCTTTGTAAGGGGGATAGGAAATTTCTAAAAGAATACAGAGTCAGAGCCGATGGAAGAATATCTTCTATTGACATAAAATTTAAAAAGTCCGAAACTCTGATCAAGTACAACAGGGGTTGGATAAACTCAATGGTTTCCAGCGATGGAGTCTTCCTCCCTGACAGAGCTATTAATCAAATCAGAGAAGCTATCGCTAAAGCCGAAGTAGTACTTAGTAAAAAACGCAAAAGGAAAACAACTAATGAATAGTGGTTTAGATTGTCTCACGCCAGTAGGGAAAAAGTTCATCAAACACCAGATAGAGACTGGTTATTTGATAGAAAAGATTTGGGATGTAACTGTCAAACACACAGAAGATGACGCGGCAGAGTTTGATTGTTATATTTATTCTAATAAGGAGCTAGTGGGGGTTGGCGAAATAAAGACCCGCCCCCTTTTCAACAGGAAACTTAAAACGATTTGCACGTTAAAGAAACTAGAAGAGAAAGGAACTTACTTAATAGACGCAGCAAAGCTTGACGTTTTGCAGGAGCAAAGCCGAAAGAATAAAGTAACCTCTTATATCTTCGTCAACCTCCCCAACGACAAAAAGCTTTTAGTGTTTAAAATAACAAACAAAAAAGGAGAGTTCCTTTTCGAGTTCGAGAGAGACTGGCAAAAGACCAAATTCAGCAGCAACGACTATAAAGGAGACAAGAATGCGTTGTGCGCTTTTCTACCAATAGTAGGCAATAAGTATTTCAAAAGTTTCGATTATTAATTTTATTATGGAAAATATAACTCCAGTTCAGTTGGTGCTGGCGATTTCTTCGCTAGTGTGTCTTGTCTTAGTTATTAAAGATATGTTTACCGAGGGCAAAACAGGGCTAGGCATAGCTTGTATAGTTCTAACTTTTGTTTGCGGTATTGGAAGCATTATCGCTTTTGTTTGGGGCTGGATGAATACGGGGGGCAAAGTCATGGTTACTTGGACTATGATTTGGATAGCCAGCGTTTTAGCAGCAGTATCTGGCTTTTAAATTATTTGCCCCGATAGCTCAATTGGATAGAGCATCTGCCTTCTAAGCAGAGGGTTGCCGGTTCGAGCCCAGCTCGGGGTGCCATATATGATAAATGAAAGCTGTAGTAGTAGGATGTGGAATTTCTGGAGCGACTGCTGCTTTTTTATTAAAGAGCAGGGGCTATGACGTAGAGGTTTTCGAGACCCGCAAACACATAGCTGGCAACTGCTATGATGAGGTTGTTCATGGCGTTACTGTTCATAAATATGGCGCTCATGTTTTTCACACAAATAGGGAAGAGATTTGGAACTTCGTAAATAAGTTCGCGGAGTTTAACAACTTTTGTCCTAACGTTTGGGCGAACACCAGAGAGGGTCTAATTCCCATACCCTATAATGACCTAACAAGAGACATTATAGGAGACAAGACCCAAGAGGAAATAATAGATTTAATATTCAGAGAATACAGCGAAAAGATGTGGGGAGAGTCTTGGGAAAATCTTCCAGCAGAAATAACTTCAAGGATCGCAAAAATAAAAGACGGAACCGACAGGTGTTACCATAACGATCCTTATCATGGTGTTCCTATTGGCGGATTCGTTAAGATGTTCGAAAATATGCTCGAAGGAGTTAAGGTTCATCTTGGTTGTACTAGAACGGATTGGCAAATAGTTCGGAATAGAGACCTTCTTGTTTTTACCGGCTCTATAGATTCTTATTTTAGATATTGTTATGGCAGGCTGGACTATAGGTCTTTGATTTTTGAGTGGCATAAGGGCGAAAAACAAAAAGTTTTTCAAATAAACGAATGTAACAAAGACAAAACTTGGCTTAGGTCTATTGACCATTCTTTCTTCTACGGGAACGAAAATCTGAAACATGGTATAATACACAAAGAGTATTCTTGTACTTACGACCAAGTTTTTGGCTCCAACGAACCATTTTACCCTGTGAACTTTGGCGAGAACCCAGCAATGTACAAAAAATATAAGAAACTAGCGGACAATACGGAAAACGTAATATTCACAGGTAGGCTCGCTACCTACAAGTACGTTGATTTAGACACCGCCGTAAGCCAAACTATGGTGAATCTTAAAGATATATAAGTGTAAGTCTTTGATGCATGTGTTTATGTGATAAGTGTAAAAACAAATTTGAAGAAGTTTATTTATTTTGGATCAAAACAAAAGCAAAATATATTTTGGTTTGTGAAAAATGTAAGAAAAGTATTTCTCTAATGATCTCGACAGACATGGCCCAATTTTAGCCCCAGAATACTCTCTGGCAACATTTTTTTGGATAAACCCGTTGGAGCGAGTTATTACTATAATGTATGAATAAGTTAATGAAAAAGCTAATTGCGATATCAATGATGTTCTGCGCTATTAATTTAGCGGCAGATGAGAACCAAGAGCTAAAGCTTCTTGGTAGGACTATCATTTACGAAGACGGAAGTTGGGTTAAACCTAATGAACCTAAATTTAAGCTAACCAAACCCAAAACTTGGTTTAAGAGAAACTATGTTCGACACTATATGCAGGGAACACAAGAAGTAACTTCGTCTATTATTCACTTTGAATGGAAGAAGTTTAAACATGCTGCCATCACAGGCGATAGAGTCCCAATGAAAGATGTCGTATCAGTTTTAAGACTAAAGGATACTTACAAGGCCATAAAGACACACCCAGAGGCCGCTCTAGTTCCTTTAAGTATGACTGTTGGAGCAGTAGCAGAGGGGGGTGAAGGAACCACAATGTTTACTGTTGGGGTTATAAAAAATATTGGCGAAATAACCCTTAAAACCCTAAAGTTCATAAGTAAACCTGTTGCAAAGATTATTCCCCTAAGACAAGAGGAAGAAGTTCGACAATAAGAGTCTCTTGGGAAAAATATGCTTTAGATTTGGCGAAAGCCGCTTCTTCTCGCAGCGAAGACCCTTATGTAAAAGTAGGGGCTTGTGTGCTTAGGTCTGATATGTCTGTTGTGGCGGTTGGGTATAATGGAGCTCCGTCAGGGGTAGAAATAGACTGGTCTGATAGAGACGAGCGACGTAAAAGAGTCATACATGCTGAATTAAACGCTTTAAGATATGTTAATCCTAATGAAGGGCATCTTTTGGCCTGTACCCTTTTGCCTTGCAGGAGTTGTGTTCAGGCTATTGCCGCTCATAACATATCTAAAATAGTCTATGAAGAAGCTTATAAGGTAGACGATTTTGCGTTAGTATTATGTAAGGAGTTTAATATAGACCTTGTTCAGATATGAAAAAACACAAATTAGCTAGACCTAGCCTGAAAAATACCGCGGCTTTGTTTTTTTTTGCGATGGCTATCGTTTTGATAGCTGTAGGCTTAATGTCGTTAGGCACATAGAGTGGAAATACTTGATTTCAAATCGCTCCTAAAAAAAGCAGACGATATAGTCGTTGTCTCTTTGAAAGACAGGCCCGACAGGAGAGAGGCTTTCGATTCCAGATGGAAAGACTTTTGCGACTACAGGTATTACTTGGCCGAGAGAATGACCAAACAAAGAGCTGGCGAGATACTGAAAAACTTTAATGGCCACAACTTTCCTGACGACGTTGAAGAGGAAACTCCAGCTAGATGGGGGTGCTTTCTGTCTCACTTCGACTGCATAGTTTCTGCAAAAGCTAGGGGTTTGGATTCAATACTTTTGCTAGAGGACGATTCTACTCCTAATTTAGATCTCTTAAACGAAAAGTTTGTTTTGCCGCCAGATTGGGACGTAGTATACCTAGGTTCAGATGAGCCAGATGTGTTATGTGAGTTTTCGACAAAGAACATTAGATCAGATTTAACTTGGATAGATGATGATGTTAGGTTTAACTTTTCTGGTTGGAAGAAAGTTAAAACTTGGGGGACTTGGGCTATGTTAATAAAGTCTACTGTTTTTGATAGTTTGATTAAGGAGTTACATTCTTTTACTTTTAGTAAGGAAGATATAGATTCTTTAAGGCTTGACGGAGTTTATTATCATTATTTGTGGAAGATGTTCAGCTTTTATCATTATAAAAACTTTATCCTCCACGACTACGACTCCCATACAAGCATTGGGTAATTATACCCATGACTGAGGGGGATATTCCCCAACTCAACAAAGACACAAACAAAACCCCCTTATATATTGCAGTTTTGTCTTGGCATGATTCTTGCAGTGTAATAATAGTTATGTTTATCAGACGTATACTCAAAATTGGGCTGGTGGCTATTGTTGCATCAGCGTTAACAACCACGCAGGCTCAGGTTCCCCAACCTGCTCCTAAACCGGACAAACCAGAGAGGGAAAAGCCAGATAAAAAGAAATGGGACAGGGATAAAGTGAAAGAACGCCTTAAGGCTGCCTTCGACAAGCGTAAGAAACGCCGCGGAGACGCCAAGAAAAGGGGCCACAAGGTTCATGATCGTAAAAAGGGCGACCACAAAAAAGGTAGTGGCTTTGGCAAGCTCGTAAGAGATGACGCCAAGATTAAAGAGCTGAAGGAAGCTTTTGCCGCTGCCGCCAAGAAGCAAAAGGGCACTTTTGATAGGGACGCATGGAAAGACGCCACAGACGAAGAAAAGAAGGCGTTAAGAGAGAAGCTAACAGCTTCGAGAAAAGATTGGGCAGAGCAAATGAGAGCCCACCAAAAAGAGGTGCATGCTCGTATCAAGGAAATCCGCGAAGAGTTTAAGAATAACCGCGACAAAGTCATTGACGGAAATAAACCGGGAGAATGAAAGGGTAATAACCTTATTATACAATATCACAAACCCTATTATATACCATCAAGTATAGCGGAAAGGAACCTTAAGTCTACTATGGAAACAAACTGGGAATTAAGGATACCACGAAATAAAGTAGGAACAGTTATAATAAGACGGCCCGAAAGCCAAGGCGGAGACATTATAATAAGATAACAATGCATGCGAGTTGTCATATTGGGTGACGATACCCAGTGCGCAAATGCGTGAGAAGGGCAATCGAAAAAAAATATGGCTGTATAGTACAGCTAGAGGCGGGCTAAGGTCCGCCTCTTTTTTTAAGCGTATAACCCCGTAAGCGAGGTTGGTCTTAGGCTTGCGTCGAATGGATCTTTTACGAAGCTTCTTAAGGTTCCTTCTTTCGTGTGGGCTGGCTTTTCCCAAGTAGTTAGGCCATACTCTAGCATGCCTTGATTTAAGGCTCTAACTAGATGATCATAAAGTATATGATGGTTGGCAACTGTATTAGCAACTAAACCAGTTATTTGCGGGCCATATCCAGTGGCGTAGAATCCAGAGGCATCTGTTCTTGCGCTAATAAGCGATAATAGCTCATGCGGATTTTTCCCAGCGTATACAGGCATATTTATAGTTACACAAAAAAAACCCTACCTCTTACGAAGTAGGGCTTTTGATTAATCGTTTTTTTAGCTTACTTGAGTTCGAAGTGTACCCCATTGGATACCTTAAGAGCCCAGTTGGCTATCCAAGCGTAAGCTGCTCCCGCAACCCAGCCGCCTACTCCAAATGTGAGTATAGCAGATAGGTCCGCCGTAACAGCCCCGCTAACAGCTTTGATAGCAGCGTCCACCGTACCAAGGCCTCCAGCTCCAATAAGAGCTAGGACCGGTAAAATGATAGCCTTAATTGCTCCAGTCGCAACACCCATCAAACCCATAAAGTTTGCAAGTGGCTTCCACGCAACGCTAGTTATTGTCATTTTTTTCATAGTTGTCTTTATTTTCATCTCGTTTTCTCGCTGACTCAGCAGAGTGCGGAGTATAGTAAGTAATTATACACTTAATAACCTTTAAGAGAATGTTACTTTTGCATGTTTCGTGTAAATAATTATGTATGGTAACACATATAAATAATTAAAAAAATGAATAGAACTCTTCAACAGGCTGTACAAATGGAGGATATTTATGGAGTAAAAGCCATACTAGCAGATGGCTCTGTAAAAATTAATGGAAGAGATGAAAAGGGTTGGATGGCTCTTCATTAT
>MPMD02186825.1_pt1 | contig 25175 bp, 17 predicted proteins | sample 1617291 | NCBI WGS metagenome assembly MPMD02 (sample SAMN05944810, study PRJNA350692) | marine metagenome | biome: marine; feature: ODZ; material: water; isolation source: 120 m water sample filtered on 30 um supor filter | place: Pacific Ocean | collected 2012-04-09 | depth 120m m | reverse complement strand
TATCAGCTTCGCTCCATCGCATCATGCCCGAACCCCAGGAAAGCGGTATCTCGATATCGCCCTTGCTCTGCATCGTCCAATTCACCAGCAGTGCGCTCCGATCATCGGTCCACTGGTAATTCTCGTCGAGCGTATAGTTGGTTCCCGACTTGATGAGTTGCATGCCCTCGGGTGTCGTGCCGGTGGCTTCCCAGTGGCCGACGAGCCCATTCATGGCCTGCATGGCTTGACCTTGGTCAACTGCGAGCGCCGCAGAGGAGGCCAGCGCAACGACAGCACCTGCTGCAGTGATATTCAGCACACTCTTCATGGCATATCTCCCTACGCGTCCAGCACGCGAGCCGGGTAACCCGAGAGCGTCGCTCTCGCCTGCTCCCGGCGGATCGAGCCAGTCGCTTCAAGATGACATCCTACCCCGGGCAGTGGATGGCCAAAAATCTGCACCAGATATCCACCGAAACACCCCTCAATGCCGCTGTAGGCACGCAAAATCCGGGAACAACGCCCACTCTCCGCCAGAATCACAGACGAAGATCCGACAAGCCATCGGCGTTGCAATCTCCAAATCCATCAACTCGACCCCAATACCTGAGTGCCAAGACGCCAACGTCGCCGAAATCCATGACCTTTTTCTTGAGACAGGCCCCCCAGTGTGGTCCACTGAAACCAACCCCCGGAAGAAATCCCCCCCCCCCGGAAGAAATCACCGCCCCAGAAGAAATTACCCCCCGGAAGAAATTACCCCCCGGAAGAAATTACCCCCTGGAAACACACCCAATGGTTCAAATCTCGACCAACCTGATCTCCACCATCGCCGCCATCGCGGTGACGAGTTGTCTCGTCCATGCCGATGGCCGCGACAGTGGCGATACCGGATCGTCTGGATGGACCATCGTCGCAAGTTACACGCTCCCGGAAGGCGCCTCAGGATTGGCTTGGGATGGAACCAACTTGTACTGCGGTATCTACGGCGCCAATGGCGACAAGATCTACCGAATCGATCCAGCAACGGGTTCGTACACACTGCTGTTCAGCGGAGTCCACGGAGATGCCTTCGGACTGACCTGGGACGGATCACACCTGTGGACGACAGACCATCCCGGCGGTAGTTCCACACCGGCAATCGCGATGAAGTTGGACTGGGATGGAAGCGTGATCGACCAGTTCGATCTGCCCGACCATTACATGTCGGGGATCGCATGGGACAGTGGAGACTTCTGGGTGTCACGGTACTACCCGGATCCGGGACACCTCTACCGGGTCGATGACGCCGGTTCTGTTCTTGACCAGTTCGATGGCCCGGACGACCAGCCATGGGACCTGGCCATCGAGAACGACTCCCTCTGGATCGCCGATTACTGGGGCGATGCGCTCTACCGAGTCGATCCAATCAGCGGAAACATGCTTGAAAGTCATCCCTCCGAAGGCATCGACCCGGCTGGAATCGTCTGGGATGGTCAGTACCTGTGGTACTGCGATAACGGGGACAACTTCAGCGAAGACCTGCTCTACAAGGTCGACCTGCAAGGTGGCGGCTCACCGGAAATTGTCATCGGCACTCCGACGCACGCATTCGGAAACATCGCGATCGGCAACATCGCCACTTGGAACGTCGAAGTTCAGAATACCGGCACCTCCAATCTGGTCATCAGCGATGTTGACTTCAACCCAGACGCCGATCTGACCTGTACCACAATGTTTCCCGTCGTCATCCCGGCCGGTGAGAGTACGCAACTTCCAATCGAGTACGAACCGACTTCGTTCGGACCGCTCGACGCGATTGCAACCGTCCTCTCGAACGATCCCATCCATCCCGGCGAAGAACTCGTCATCACCGGACATGGTGTCTATACAGACGCAACAATTGCCGTCGCGGATCCAGCACACACATTCGGACAGGTTCGGCTTGGCGCGCACACCCGCTGGTTCATCGATGTGACCAATCAAGGCGAGCAGGCTCTGGTCATCAGCGGCGCGACAAGTGATGAGGCAAGTTTCTATCTCGACCCTGACATTGAGTACCCACTCATCCTCGACACACTGGAATCTGCTCTGATCGGCGTGTGGTTCAATCCGTCATCGACCGAAACCACAATGGCGACGATTTCCATCAGCAGCAACGATGCCGACATGAACCCGGCGCAGGTCGCCGTCAGTGGCGCCGGCATGGACGCCGAGTCGCCGATGGGAACCGGACTGTGGTCGTATCTGATCGATGTCAGTTGGGACAACACCCCCAAAGCCATGGCGCCGATCTCCGATGTCAGCGGTGACGGGCGAAGTGATGTGGTCGTATGTTCCGAGGACTACTTTGTCCGCTGCTTCAACGGCAACGCGCACGGCACAGGTGATGTGCTCTGGGAACACGAGATCTACAGCGGACCGGTCTACTCCGACAAGGGACTGGATGTCGTTCAGGACATCGACGGCGACGGCTTCGATGATTTCGTCATCGGCACCACCGGCGGCGCAAGACTGATACGGATGCTCTCTGGAAAGACAGGCAACACCATCTGGACCTACCACACGAATCAGGTTGGCGATGGCGGCTGGGTCTACCAGGTCGATGGCAGCCAGGACTTCACCGGCGACGGTGTTGCCGACGTGCTTGCATGCGCAGGTGATGACGGTAAAGACACCGGGCCGAAGCGAGCGTACTGCCTGAATGGACTCGACGGAACACTCGTATGGCAACGTCCTCTGAATGGCCCCGTGTTCGCAATCATCGCGGTCGATGACTTCACGGGGGACGGCACACCCGATGCGGTCGCAGGCGCTTCAAACGAAATGGAAACGCAGGGGCGAGCTGTCGGGATCAACGGTGCTACCGGCGTGGAGGAGTGGTCCTTCCAGACCGGCGGCTCATCTGTCTGGTCGCTTGCGCAGGTCGGGGACATCTCGCTTGACGGCATCAACGATGTGATGATCGGTGACTTCACCAGCGGTCAGTTCCATGCCCTGGATGCCTTCGATGGAAGCCAGTTGTTCAGCGGAGGAGGACTGGGCCTGCTGACGGGATTCCAACGCATCGAGGATGTCAACGGCGATGGCCATCCTGAGATCGTGCCGGAGTACTTCCACGATTACGTGCGCCTGATCAGTGGAGCCGACGGCTCGGTCATCTGGTCGACGCCGGTTGCCGACAATCCAACGGTCGTCTCGGCGATTCCAGACGTCAGTGGTGACGGCATCAACGACCTTGTCGTCGGGACCCTCTTCAATGACAACTACACCTACTTTCTGGATGGAGTCGACGGCACGATCCTGCACAGCGCCAACTTCGGTACTCCGGTCGACTCCATCGCGGTGATTCCCGATGTCGTGGGTGATGGCTCATGGGAACTCCTCGCCGGTGGCCGCAATGGAAAGGTCGCCTGCCTCTCCGGCGGAGTGGAAGCGATGGTCTTCGATCCGGCGGATGTCAACGAAGACGGCGTGGTGAACGTCAACGACCTGCTGATGGTCATCGCCCACTGGGGCATGATCGACTCACCAGCAGATGTCAACGAGGACGGCATCGTCGACGTCGACGACCTGCTGATGGTCATCAGTGCATGGAACCCCGATCCTTGATCTTTCCCGGCACCACCTGATCGCATACCGAATGCGTTGATGGAGCAGAAAGAGACGAGACGCTGTGCGCCCAAACTGCGTCTTCAAGATGGTTCAGACGCTCACGACTGCAAAAGCAACGCACGCTTCAGTCGCATGCGCCCCACGCTGCCAGAACGGAAAGAAGATCGTCGGTGTCGACGATGCCGTCACCATTGATGTCCGCAGCGCAATCCTCGCACTGGCCCCATGCATCCAGCAGCAAAAGAACCTCGATCACGTCCACCACGCCATCACCGTTCATGTCGGCCGGACACGGCGGTGTTTCCTCGCGGAAAACCAACCAACCGGGGTTGGCCACGGTGCAGAACATGCCCAGTGGCGAACCGGTCTGACCATCGAATACCTCCACATGGTGCGATGACTGGCTGGCGACGTAGAGGTGGCCATCGGAACCGAAGGCAAGATCGCTCGGGTTGGCAATCGAACAGAACGCGCCCAGAGATTCGCCGGTGCTTCCATCAAAGCGCAGCACCTGATGGGAGGATGCACTTGCAACAAACAGATCTCCTGTGGGGCCGAAGATCAGCCCGCGAGGATTGGCCACGCTGCAGAAGACTCCAAGCGAGTCGCCCGTCTGGCCATCGAACTGCTGAACCTGGTGCGACGACGCGCTGCACACAAACAGATCGCCAGCATCGGCGCCTGACCTCTTGAGTGGGCGGAACACCAGCCCAGAAGGATTCGAAACCGTGCAGAACGGCCCGATGGACTCGCCAGTCTGTCCGTCGTAGCGGAGCACCTGGTGCGACGAAAGGCTGAGTACATACAGGTCGCCACCTGATCCAAAGATGAGGTCGCCAGGATTGGCAACGGAGCAGAAGGCCGCGATCAGTTCCCCGGTCTCGCCGTCGAATCGCTGAACCACGTGCGAAGACGCGCTGCCGACGAACAAGTCGCCGCTGGATCCACCGCGAGTCTTCAGCGGCTGAAAGGCCAAGCCCACCGGATTCGCTACGGCGCAGAAGGGGCCGACTGGCTCGCCATCTTCCCCCTGATACTGCAGCACCTGGTGCGAGGAACTGCTTCCGACAAACAGATCGTCTGCCGCTGCCGGCAAAAAGCCTGCAGGTGCCGCGATGACCACCACGACAAGTCGACCAACCAGCCGCCGCATGGATTCCCTCTTCAAAACCGGTGCTCCAAGGCGAGGCAGCATGATTCGACTTCGAATCCGAGATGGCGACTCAATATAAGCATGGGCAAGTTACTCTCCTGCTGACTGACACGAATATACCTGAACCCCGACTCCTTTCCCTACACAAATCCCGCACGTTTCATCGCCTTCACCAGCCCACAACGCTGGAATTCCGATCGCACATCGGCCAGATCCACCTGAGATGCGACTGTTTCATTTTTGTGTTGCCTCGATCCAGTGCATCCCATCTAATAGGCTCCGAGCGGTCTGATCGCACCTACAGGGGAGAGAATCCATGCAATGCGTCCGCACTTCCATCATCACCGCGTTGATATTGATTGAAACCACTTTTGCCGCCACGATCCACGTGCCCGCGGATCACGCCACCATCCAGGATGCCGTGGATGTCGCGGCGACCGGTGATGAAATCATCGTGGCTCCCGGCGTCTACACCGGAATCGGCAACGAGGTTGTCAACATGCTCGGCAAGGCGATCACGCTTCGCTCTAGTGATGGCGCGGCCTCGACCGTGATTGATGGGCAAGGAAATCGACGAGGAGTGACCTTCTCGGGTGGCGAAACCAGCAATACCCTCGTCTTCGGGTTCACGATCACCAACGGTCGGGCACCATCGGTCAACGACGAGGGTGGAGGCATCTACAGTGGGCCGAGTTCATCACCCACCATCAGGCAGTGCTATGTCACCGAAAATCTCGCATGGGCAGGCCCGGGAATGATGATCCGGGGCGCGGCCACCATCATCAATTGCGATGTGATCGACAACCACTCGTACAACGACACGTCTACTCTCAGCATGGGCGGTGGCATCTGCTGTATGGGGCACGCCACGATCACCGGTTGTCGCATTCGCGACAACGGCGGTTACTGGGGAGGCGGTATCTGTCTCCACAACTCCAACGCGGAGATCGATCAGTGCATCTTTTCCGGAAACACCGCCGTCCAGGGCGGGGGCGTGTACGTTCGCAATCTCTCGCCGAACTTCGAGTCCTGCACCTTCGAAGGCAACAACGCCGAGTGGGGTGGTGCCATGGCCATGTATCTCGACACCGGCTCAAGCATCATGAACTGCACGATGGACGGCAATGTCGCCTCCGGGGGCGGCGGTGGGTTCTTCGCCTACCAGCATGGTCCCATCGTGCTGGACAACTGCACGATCTCGAACAACGTCGCCGCCGGTGGCGGGGGTCTCAGCATCCTGGTATCGGCGACCGGCATGAACATCATCAATTGTCGAATCACCAGCAACTCCTCGGGCGGCCTTCAGAGCGACATGGGGCTGATCACGCTCTCCGACTCTCTGGTCTGCGGCAACGACACATACCAGTTGCAGGGACCATGGGACGACGGCGGTGGTAACGAGATACTTCAAGACTGCCCCATAGGCGCCTGCTGCGACGGACTCAATTGCACCCTCGTCACGGAGGCGGAATGTGATGCGGTTTTGGGCGGCCAATGGCTTGGCGACGGGTCATCCTGCGAAGACTGCCTGTCAATCGATGAAGGCGCCTGCTGCCTGGCCGACGGCCTGCGTGGTGCTGGATGTGTGATCACCGACCAATGGGATTGCCTCAACAACGTCGGTGGTGAGTGGATGGGCTACGGAACGGACTGCACGGCCTGCATCCCACCACCCCAACAGGGCGCATGTTGCATGCCATCAGGCTGCAGCATGATTTGGGAAGACGAGTGCCTGGCACTCGGCGGCCAATGGCTTGGCGAGGGTGTGAACTGCACCAACTGTCCTGACACGGGCGCATGCTGCCTCTGCGACGGTTGCCTGCTCACTTGGATTGATGATTGCGCAGACGCTGGCGGAGACTGGTTGGCAGGTGCCGAATGCAGCAACTGCCCGCCCCCGGTGGAGGTCGGGGTGTGCTGCCTTGCCAGTGGTTGCATTGCGAATGCTTCCGAGATCGACTGCTCCGACAACCTCGGTGACTGGCTTGGGAGCAACAGTTCCTGCGGCGACTGTCCACAACCCTGCTTCGGTGATCTCAATGGCAACTGGGTGGTCGATGTCGATGACCTCATGATTCTGATCGGTGCCTACGGCCCCTGTCCGTAGTCCCCCACTATCAGGAAACACTGGACACCCACCGAGTGGGCCCCCGGAAGGTGGTATTGCCGGCGCGGGGGGTGGGTGCCCACCAACAGGGCGCAGTAACCTGAGGGAACGTCACGAACGCGACCCCGATGAAGGCGGCAGGCTGAATTGATCACGAGAGATACCGAATCAGATGTGCTTGTTGTTGGAGGTGGCGTCGCAGGACTTCATGTCGCCCATCTGATGGCCGGTTCCGGAGTCAGGGTTCGCCTGCTGGAAGCCAAGCCCGACCTGCTGCACTTTTCGTTCAAGACCCTCGGAAGTTTCCTGGAACCCGAGAAGTACGGTTTCTCTAGAAAGATCGTTGCTTCAGAACTTACCAGCATGGTCTTCCACTCTCGCTGGATTCATACCCGCAAGCACGGTCCTGCTCGCATTCTCGACAAGGCCCAAGTACATCGCGAACTACTGGAGAAGTGCCAATCCAATGGAGTGGACGTCCTGGCCGGAACAAGCATCAAGAACGTGCGACAAGATCCAGATGGTCAACTGACCGGCGTGATCGATCAACATGGCACAGAACATACGGCGCGCCTCTATGTCGACTGCTCAGGCGGCAAGGCCGTGTTGACACACCGATACGGCCTGATGGACAAGCATCCTCAATTCGCCTTGGGTGTGGAATACAACGTCAGATACAAGGATCGGCAGGACTGCGCGCATCTGTTCTATGGCGAGAACTTCCGAGAAGGCTATGGGTGGATTTTTCCCCTTGGCGGCGAACGCGCAATTGTCGGATTCGGCTCCCTTCAACAGAAACCCGCCGGAATGTCCCTTCGACAGTTCTTCGAGCGGATTCTGGCCTTGCCAGTGATCACAAACCTGATTGAAAAGGACAACGATGACATCCAAGGCGGGGCGTTTCCCATTTCCGATGTGAAAACGAAGTTCTTCTCCGGAAATGTCGTCGGCATCGGCGATTCGGTCTCCCAAGGAAGTCCTTTGCTGGGTGAGGGCTATCGCTTCATCCTTGAAGCCGCTTCCATTGCTGCCCCCCACCTGATCTCGTATCTGGCCAACGGTGACCAGCAGGACTTGCAGCGGTATGAACGGGAATGGAATGACACCTATGCGCAGTTGTTCCATCGGCACAAGAGATTGCAGCGTCTTGCCCTGCGCGGCAGCAGAAATGATCTCCTCGCCGACACACTCTCACTGATGATGAAGACCAAGCGATCAAAGACCTTTGGCAAATTGATCTCCGGCGATATCACTTCCTCTGCGTTGTGGTTTCCTTGAACCGAGGCAACAGTGCCCCCCAATCGGTGACAAACCGTGATGCCAAGCCTCAAGCGTGCTTTCGAACTACGGATTCAGAGCAACGCCGCAATCTGATCTGTATATGTCTTCGCGTCGAGCAGACAATTCTCGACCGCCGGAAGCGCCCAGTTGTCCTGCTGCACGAACCACACACGCTGATCCATCGGATGCTGCATCTGTTCGCAGTAGCCATCGCCGATTAGACCGGGCGATGAAATCGGCATGGCATGCCCCCAACGCGTCATGCGAACCTGCTTGACTGCAGACGTGGGCACATCAAGCATCTTGAGCATCTTGCGAACCTGTCCCGAGAGTGACTCTGCATACCCCTGCCACCCCGTACCGATAAGCAGTGTCCACCGACCGAAGTCAAACGGCAACGGCCAGTAGAGCGTCAGTACATCGCTGCCACTTTCGGGCGCGGACGCTCGCGTGTAATTGCCCGCCAACACATCGCACACGGCGCTTCGCTGCTGAGCCTCGACTTCGCTCATCGGGAATCGACCATCGCCGAGCAGAAAGATGTCGTAGAAATCGCGTTTGACGGGCTGATCGAGCAGAACATTCGCTACGAGGTACGCGCGGTATTCCAGCCGCGAGATTGCCTCGTACTTCTCGAAGTCGCGATCGGAGAGGTGATGCAAAATGTGCTTGCAGAGAAACTTCGGACATGCCATCACCACATGCTTGGCGCGGATGGCATGACAGTTGCCGTAGGAATCGTGATACGTCACCTGCTCACGCCCAAAGGGAAGTGGCCGCACGTCTACGACGCGGCAGCCGCCGCGAACGTGATACGGACGGCATGGCTCATCGACATCCGCATCGAGTGCTGCAAGGGTTTCCCACATACGCTGGGCCATGAACGAGTTGCCGCCGGGCGTGACCCATCGGCCGAATTCTTCTGCGGCAAGAAAGTTCCATCCGGAGGCTGCGCTGATTTCATCCCACCCGGCCGCAAAGGAGGAATAGCAGTACGCCTGAATCGCGCCAGCGAGCAGATCCGGCACCTCCATATCCATCCGCTGCTCGATGTCCTGCTTCAATGTCAATTGATCGAGATCGCGAATCCACTGGTCATCGCCCCCAGGAAGAGGAATCTCGGGATAGAGCTCGTTGGCCATGTACGTGACGACTTCACGGTACTTCTCAAGCGCCGGCAGTAGTTCCGGGTCAATGCCTTCCCCGTCGAAGAACCCATCGAGAATGATGCCATTGAGTTCTATCGGCGCGTCGCCTGCATCGACCCGCACCGCCTCGTCCATGCCCAGTTCAGAGTAGATCTGATCGAGAAACGTGCCTTCATCCGGGGTAATTACGTATGCATTGCCAAGCGAATATGGAATGCCATTCCACATCTCTCCCCGCGCCGCGCCGCCACAGCGATCCGCCATTTCGATGAGAACGGGGTTGTGATCACGAAGAAGATACGCCGATGCCAACCCGGAGATACCGCCGCCCACGACGACGACATCGACGTCCTCGGTCGGCGTTGGAATGCCCTCTTCAAAGCAGTCCGGTGGAACCGCCGGATGGTCCAGCCCCGGAAAGTTGTCCCCCGTGTACCACGGCATGAATGGAAGCCCCCGCACCATCGTCGTTGGCGCCGAACTCGGCAACACCGCCTGCGGTGATGTCGTCTCGATCGGAAGGCCCCCGCTCGGAGGACACCCCGAATCAACCCCACGGCCCCCACCTGCGGCAATGCCCTTGGCTGCCCCCGGCGTGTTCCCGAACGCCCCGCCCCCCCGAAATGCAAGCGCCGCAAAGATCCCGAGCCCAGATCCAACAATTTCGCGGCGTGATCGCATCGGATCAGCCTACCGAACAACGCGAACCTGCACAAACATGATCTTTGAATATCGCGACCGTTGTGGCCACCACGCTTCGCATGCGCGTCACGACGACCGCTCGCCAAACCGCGAGTCTTGCCGCTCATACTCCATTCTACGACGGGCTCGACCAGTTCCAACCCCTCTTTCTTGAGTTCTCACATGCCCCTCACGCCGCCAGAAGCCACTGCTGGAAATTGACCGGGGTCGGCAGGGATGTTTGCTGCGATCCACAGACGATGTCCGCCATCGTGACGATGAGAGAAAGAGGAATTCCACAAACACAATTTGACGAACACGCACTGCAGCCTGCTATGTTTCATGGCAACCATGCAACCACCACACAAGGCATATGACCCGGTCGTTGACTCCTATGCCGCCGATGGCGAAGAGGATCCGGCGTTTCGATCACGCATTCGCAACATCCTCTGCGAGCTCACCCCCGGAAATCAAATTCTAGAAGTCGGCTGCGGACCGGGTTTGGACGCTGTCGCGCTGTCCAAGCAAGGAATGAAAGTCACCGCGATCGATCTTTCAAGTGGCTTCATTGACTACGCCAAGAAGACGCATCCACAGGTCGATTTCAGATGCATGGACATGCGGGCGCCGACGTTCGAAGACGCAAGCTTCGACGGACTCCTGGGCATCGCATGTTTCTGTCACTTGAGCTCACAGGAGGTCGCGGCAGCATTGAAACGCTACCACCGCCTCCTCCGCCCGGGTGGCGTGATCGTCCTGCAAATGATGGACTCTCAGAAGGTTGACAGTTATGTCGTTGAGGACTGGTGTGGACTGGACGGCAACCGCATCGAGATGGTGTGCCATGACCGCAACTGGATGGCTGATTCGATTGAGTCCGCGGGATTCCATGACATCGAGATCGGCTCGATTCGGTCCGCATACTACGAGGCCATTCCTCGCATTCAGGAGAACGGCATCAACCTCTATGTCGCCACCGCTCTCGCATCAGACGACGCGCAACGCCAATGAAGGCAAGAGCCCACAACCACTTCGTGTGACACCACTGAATCGATGTCTGCCGACACGCCCCCCTTCCATATATATGGAAGGGGGGCGTGTGTTTCATACACAGATGCTGTTGCCGAGACGTCCGCTCAGGGACATCCACCCCACGAAGAAAGCAGACTCATGAGATCGTTGAAGTCGACGATGCCATCACCCGTGATGTCCGCCTCGCAGGGCTCGGGGCCCCAACTGATGGTCAGCGACCACGGCCCATCGCCCGAAGTGCCTGCCAAGAAGTCGTGGTGGCCGGACGAAACGCTGACCGCGTCCTCGGTGAGTTCCGCTGGAAGCGTGAGGCTGCTGCACGAAGCGTCGCCGAGGTAGTGCACGTTGATGTCACCCGTGCCGCCCGACTGATGCAGGTCCGCGTAGAGAGTGCTGGCCGCGTTGTTGCCGAGGAAGTGGTACTCCAGACGATTGTCGACGAAGCCCCACCGGACATGAGCAAACTCGGCTGCGATTTCGTCCCAAAGAGGATCGGAACTGCTGCTGGACGATGAACTTGAACTCGAACTAGAACTGGAACTCGAGCTGGAACTCGAGCTGGAACTCGAACCACTCGGTCCGGGCATATCCAGATGCAATTTAGATCCACCCGCAGATGTATCGTTGTAGAGGACGTGATATCCGTCTCCAAGAGTCAGGGTTCCGGCGCTGACAGCAGCGGTGCCGGATCCTGCCGTGTATACGTAGATCGCCGTTGCGCTGTGAACGGTGAAGTCCCATGAACCTTCAACCTGCACCGCAATCTGAAACGGTGCCGAGACATTCGTGCTCATACTGTCGATGTCGAACGTGTCGCCACCAATCGAATCGTTGCGGTACCACAGGAATGAATCGACACCGACGGAAGACACGTAGGTAAACGCCATGGTGTCGTCACTTCTCGAGGAACCGTCGTAATACTCGCTTCCATCTGGGATTTCGGGTGACTCGACGGCCTCTGCGATTGCGGAGGCTGCGGGCAGGATGCTGACAAGAACACCGGCCAAGATGAGTTTGCTGAACATTTCAGAACGCTCCTGTACTGGATGAGAGGAAGCCGATTCGCGGCGAGGCACAAACACCCCGACCTCCCTTGTTGATCGGCTCCTAGTACACCCCCACTAGTCACCCCACCGGGCCCCGTGTGATGGAACGACCTTCACACCTTCAATTCCGCGGCATCATGCCCTCCAATCCCTTCCTCAGGGCTGGCAATCGGCATCACCCGCATAATTGGACACTTCCTACTTGCCTGCCCCTCGATTTGGGGCATGCTCGGGCGAAGACGCATCAGCGGATCACGGCCTTGGTGTCAAAATGACCTCCAGCGTCCAACCCGATCTCGCCGCCGCCAAGGTTCCGCTGCGTGTTGTGTCTTCCACCGAATCGTCGGCAACATCATGGCCGCTCGCGATGGCCACTGACTGGACGCAGGAAGAGAGGGCTCCCCATTGGCCTATGGTCAATGGGGAGCCTGTCCTTGGGCCGAGCCGATTGATGCACGACATGGACTCGGTCTCGACCACGCCCTGCGCAGCAGCGTTGATGTGTCCGTACCATCCCGGCGATGACAGACGTCTCAAACACACACCTGAGCCAAAGATCGTTCCATTACATCGTCCGGGGCGTGATCCGTGATGGCAAGCACGTCCTGCTCTGTAAGCAACGGACGGGCGACTACACTTTTCTGCCCGGCGGGCATGTCGAATTCGGCGAGTCGGCCACAGTGGCGCTGCTCCGCGAACTCCACGAGGAGATCGGCATCGAGGGCACTATCGGGAATTTCCTCGGCGCCATCGAGAATGGGTGGGACGGCGAGTTCGAGATCTCGCTGGTCTTCGAGGTGGAGAACCACGGCCTGACCGCCGATACGCCCCCGCAGCCTGCATCCGAAGCAGAGGCTCATCTGGAATTCATTTGGGCGAAGGCCGACATGCTCGCCGAAGCCAACATCCTCCCTTCGGTGCTTGTCGGTTGGCTGGACTGCGGTGGATGGGCGTCCACGCTCTGAGCCGAGGTGGCGATGAGGCTCTGATCGACGCGAGTGAATATGCCCCCGGAGCCGGGGTGTAGCGGGCGGCTACTTCTCCAGTTCCGCCCACCTCGCGTAGAGCGTCTTGACCCTTTCCTGCGCCACCGAAAGTGCCTTGAATGTTTCGGCCGCGCGGATGTGATCGGTGCTCATCAAAGGGTCGGCAGACTCGGCTTCCAATCGTGCGACCTCCTCCTCTGCATCGAGAATGGCCGTTTCCATGCCCCGATATTCCTGCTCCTCTTTGTGGGAACGCTTCTTTTTACGGATCTTGACGGGTGCTGTCTTCACCGCAGCAGGACTCGCCTTACGCGCCGCTTCCGCAGCAACAGTTCCCCGATAGACCACCCACTGTTCAAGCGTCTGGAACTCCTTGATGCCACCATGGTCGTCGAGACCGACGTACTCGGTCGCAATCCGCTCGAGCATGAAACGGTCGTGCGTCACCAACACAATGGCCCCGGGGAATTCCAGAAGTGCCTCCTCAAGCACTTCGAGCGACGGAATGTCCAGATCATTGGTCGGCTCATCGAGCAGCAGCACATCGGCCGGCTCCAGCATGAGATTGGCGATAAGCACGCGTGACTGTTCGCCTCCGGAAAGATTGGAAACCTTCGTGGCGAGTTGATCGGGTTCAAACAAAAACCGCCTTGCCCAGCCGGTCACGTGCACCTGCTTGCCGCGGTAGTCCACCGTATCACCGACCGGACACAGAGCTTCCTGCAAGGTCTGTGTACCGACGAGTGTGTCGCGGTGCTGGCTGAAGGTGACGACCCGCAAATCGGCCGCCCGCTTGATCGTTCCCGAGTCCGGCTGAAGATCGCCGGACATGAGTCGCAGCAACGTCGTCTTTCCCACGCCGTTGGCCCCGAGCAGGCCGATCCGCCTTCCAGGGCTCAGCATCAGGTCAAGCGAGTGAAAAAGTTGCTTACCACCCATCGACTTGGCGACGCTGTGCAGGGCGAGAAGTTTCTTTGTCTTCCGCTCGGTCGCCTGGAAATCGATGGTCGTCGTCTGCCTCGGAGCCTCGTTGCGGCCTTTCGTGGCCTTCAGATTCGCCCGCCGCTCTGCGGCGGCTTCAACCTGCGTCTTGTTGCGTGTCTGCCGACCTTGAATTCCCTGCTGAAGCCACGCGGTATCACGACGCACCTTGTTGGCAAGCGCCGATTCGGTCGCTTCCTGCGCATCAAGGAAGGCCTCTTTTCTCACAATGAACTGCGAGTAGTTTCCCGCAGCCTCGAACATGCCGCCTGGATAGGCCGGAGAGATCTCAATGATGCGGGCTGCGGTGTTCTCAAGAAACTGGCGATCATGGGTCACGAAGACCATGGCCATGGTGGAGCGAGCGGCAAAGCCTTCGAGCCACAGCACGCCTTCGAGGTCGAGGTGATTCGTCGGTTCGTCCAGCAACAGTACGTCGGGCTCGTGGCACAGCGCCCGCGCGATGGCAAGACGCTTTCGCCAACCGCCGGAGAGCGTGTCGACTGGACGGTCGAAGTCCTCAAAGCCGAGTTTGGAGAGCGAGATCGCGGCGCGAGTTTCAACATCGACCCGATCGTCCTGCGTAGCCTTGAGTTCGGCGCAAATTGCAGACAGCGGCGTCGCGCCATCGTCGAAGCGATCATCCTGCTCGACATACACCAACTTCAACCCGCGACGTTTGGTGATGTCGCCCTCATCGGCGAATTCGAGATCGGCGAGGATCTTCAGTAGCGTCGACTTCCCCGCACCGTTCGGGCCGATGAGCCCGACACGGTCTTTCTCCTCAATCGAAAGTGAAACCCCTTCGAACAGGACGCTCGATGGGAATGACTTGCCGAGTTCACGAACAGAAAGAAGTGTCGCCATGGTCTGCAATATCAGAAATCGACAGCGTATTCGGGGTGGACACGAGCCTCGACGCATACGCGTTCTGTCATTCTGGTCTCCGTGGCATGCTGGTTCTCGGCAAGGGCGGCATTGTAGAGCCCAGAAGAAAGACGATCGGCACTGTTCGGACACCGCCGGAGCCCGGCGCAGGGGTTCAGATTCGCCGGCAGCCGAACAGGATCCATCCCACCCCATGGATAGCGGCTTTCTCAATTACCCTTTTGGATGCATGGGGCGAGGTTCTATAGTGATTCCATGCGGCGAGTGCATTTTTACATCGCGATCAGCACGCTCGTGCTTCGCACGGGGCTCTATGGGGGTGGGTAGGCGGACGGAAAAAAGCTGCGTTGGCGCCTTCGCCCTCTTCAGCACACTCCCCAGGCAGCGATAAGGGCGAGAAGATCGTCGATGCCGGTGTTGCCGTCGCCGTCGATGTCACCTTCGTCGGTGGCCCCCCACGCTTCAAGCAACGTCAGAAGATCGTCAACACCGGTGGTGCCGTCGCCGTTGAGATCGGTGGCGCAGCCGCAGGGGCCTGTGAGTCCTGCGAAGGCCAGCACATCGCCACGGTCGGGTTGGTACGGAGCGCCGACTAGGGCGTGGTCGTTGTCAATGGCAACCGACCATCCGTACTCGGCATCCGAGGCAGGTGTTGTTGGCAGCATGACATCCGTCGCGGCCCACCCCCCCCCACTTCTGCTGAAGACATCAACCTTGCCAGCGGATATCCCATCAACCAATCCGAATCGCGAACCAACCAGCATCTGATCGCCCGAGAGGCCAAGCGAGACGCCGAACTGCTCGCCCGTCTGCGCCGCCGGCGCGAAATGCTGCGTGATGTCCCACTCACTGGGAGTACCTTCCAGTATCCAGATGCTTCCGGCGTCGATGGCGGCGGTATCGTCGCTATAGCAGCCAACGGCCATGCGATCGTTCTCGATGGCCAGCGCAAAGCCGAAGTAGTCATCGGCATTGCCGCCGGAATTGCTCATTTCCCAGACAGGGGTCCACACGCCGCCCAGCCGCTCCCACAGATGAACTTCACCGCGGCCGTCATCGGACCATGGTGCGCCACCAAGAATTCGGTCACCGTCCGTCGCCAGTGCCAGACCGAGTTGATCCCCCTCGCCGCCGCCAGGGTGCAGCAATTTCGTGGACCACGCAAAGGTTCCATCGTTCAAGCGGTCGAACACGGTGATTGATCCAGAGGACATGCCCTGATCGTCATCGAGTGAAGTGCCGATCGCGCAGAAATCGGATTCGATCGCCACCGTGCGACCGAACAAATCATCCGCACCACCCGCCGGGTCGATCAGTTTCTGCTTGAAGGACCAGTTGCCCCCGCCATCACGCTCGAAGATGTACGCAGCGCCGGAGTTTCCGCCCATGGCATCGTTGAACCACGCCCCTGCAATGACCGTGTCACCCAGAATATCCACGCTCACGCCGAGCATGTCGCCCCAGTCCGCGTCGTCGACAATCAAGCGAGCCTCCTGCTGCCATGTGTCGCCCGTTCGCCGGTACACGTACACCGCGCCGGTTGCCCACGCAACACCGGTATCGAACATAGCGCCCACGGCGGCGACATCACCATCGATCGCCACGGCCGTGCCGAGCATCGCGCCGACATCGAGTTCGCCCGGAATCGGCATCTCTACCGGACACGGACTCGCAGCGGCAAGTGACGTAATCCCGATGAACAGGCCGAACATACTCTTCCGCCTCAGTCGCATGCGCCCCACGCTTCCAGCACGGCGAGCAGATCATTCACCCCGACCGTGCCGTCACCATCGATGTCGTAGGGACTTCCAGAGGCTCCCCAGTCGCCGAGAAGGGCGAGCACTTCGTCGACACCAACGACACCATCACCGCCATCGGGCGGATAGACATCGGCCGGGCAGTCGTCAAGGATAATCGTATCGGTCCAATCCACATCGATCTCCGTGCCGTCGGGATGCGCGAAGATGACGGACTCGGCGAACGCGAGCACATCGCTTTCTGCAGCGATCTCAAGAGTCAGCAAGTGCGTAGGCGTATCCTGTGGTGGAATGTCGGGCTCGGTAATTGCGAAACAGAGGACCGTATCGGCATCGTGGTTGAGTGACCATCCGAGATCATCACAGATGCCGCTATGGATATCACTGATGCTCATGCCCGACACATCGAACTGAAAGCCAGCGACAGGTTGCTCGCACTGCCAGTTCACATTCACCCAGCCGGTCCCATCGGGAGCAAGGTCGTAATCGCCGAAGGTCAACTCGCACGCGGCGTGCGCTGTATGCGTGCCGATCAAGAGTGACGCCCCGAGCATCACGCCGTATTCAATAACTCGGTTCATGCTGGAACCCTCCTGTGCTCGCCCCCACCTCTGAGATGGATCGTGACGGATGAGACGGCGGCCGTCAAGTAAAAAGGGGGCTGGTACTGCTCTGGGGGGAGTCGATAGTCACTATTGCCCCGGAGGGGGGCCCTGACCGTGGCTTCTCAGCACCTGCTTGGCGCGAGCGACGGGATAGGCGCGGATGAGTTCGGCGGCGGGGAGACCACCGATATCGGGGAGCAGAAACATGATCTCGCCATTCGTGGCGGTCAATAAGGTTCTACTGTCGTCCTGTATTACGCCTCCCCGGAATCGCTGCCAGTGGTCCTTGCGCGAATATTCCGGGCTACAAAGGGCTTTGGTCAGCGCAGCAGGATCGAATCCCGCGTCATCAAGTTCCAGAAAGAGCGCAAGCAGGATTCCGTATATACCCCAACGCGTATTGTGATCTCGGGCAATGAGCGGAAGACCGGTCTTTGTTTCGCCGATGTCGACGATTTCCTGCCAGAGTCGGATGTCACTGGCAAGTTTTGCACGCTGCTTCGGCGCGAGCCGATCGAGAACCCCCTGCCCCTGTTCGATGGCTCGCCGCACCTCGCGCAGCCGTCTGGCATCCTTCCACCCAAGTGTCACCACCTCACCGTCATTCAGCATCATCTGCCGCATCATTTCGCCGTCTCCAACCGACCACGCAAGCAAATCGAGCACACCGTCATCCGGAAGATCATCGAGTTTGCGGAGCCGCTCCTCGATGAATCCCGCAACGGCGTCTGGCGCTTCCCGCAACGCGGTTCGGTAGGCCAGATATTCGGCCAGCCCTTCGTCGAGCCAGATACCGGCGAATTGGATGGCTGCCTGACGCTGCTGCAGGAGATGCCACATCTCGTGAACTTCCAAGAACAGTCCCACGTGACGGGCGCCGGCGAGCGACTCGGTTTCGCCGCCAAGAATCGTGCCGCCTGCCCGAATATCTTCGGCCAGCACCGCAGCACTCGCAACCGGCATGGGAAAGATCACAATCATCTTTTCGGTTTCCGGATGGGGCCACGATGTACCGAACAACCACGTGCCTCCGCCGCCCTCCATGAGCAGCACCCCCATGTCTGGCGGCTCCATGCCAAAGTCCTCGACAGCCGTCGCGCGGCCTGCTTGCAGGAGTTCCAGAGTACTCTCCGCAATGAGTTGCCAGCTCTCGCCGGGCGGATGAAAGACAACCAAGCCGCCGTCAATGACTGCCTCGTGCTGCTCGCTGATGGGGACACGAGCGGCGGGGCTTTGGCAACCCAAGATGGCTGCAATCAATCCCGATGCAACAAGTGCTGCAATTGGTTTCATGTGTGCTGCCTCGCAGATATCCCGCCAGTCATGATGGCGGTGGCCAGATGTTCGGAAGTGATCCCCTGAAGTTCGTTGGTGGCCAGATCGACATAGGAAAAATCGGCAAGGCAGCCAGGGGCGATGAGACCGGCGTTGAGACCGAGCGACGCGGCGCCGGCGATAGTCGCCATGTCCAGAAGTGGACGATCGATGCGCCCATCTCGGTCCACGCACGCGCCGCGGCGACCATCGCGGAGACGCTGCCCGTATTCACACCAACGCATTTCTTCGATCATGGAGATGCGAGCATTCGAATCGGTGCCGAGACAGATGGATGCGCCGCTTGCACGCATGCCCGTAACATCGGCAATGCCGTCGCCGAGATTTGCTTCGGTCAGCGGACACAGACAGACATGCGCCCCTGTGGCAGCGTACTCGGCCATCTCCCGTGGGTCGGTATGGGTGCAGTGAACGGCCGTCATGTCGGGGCCGGGGCGAAGTCGATCGAGCACCAGGCGCATCGGCGTACAGCCGTGGGCGGCTTGGCAGTCTTCGATTTCAGCGGGTTGCTCCTCGAGGTGCAGGTGCACGACCAAACCTCGTTGCATTGCCTCTACTCGTAATTCGGCGGCGATGTCGATTGGCACGGCGCGTAGCGAGTGGATGACGACACCCATCGATTGCTTGTTGCCCTTGCAGGCTGATTGCACGCGATCAAATGCCTTCCACCATGTCGCAAGATCCACTCCATCGAAACGTGACTGCGCTCCTGCAAGCGGTTTGTCGAAACCACCGGTGAGATAGCACGCGTGCAGCAGCACGATGCGGATGTCGGCCTCATGGGCTGCTGCAAGCACGGCCTCGTCGAGCGCAAAGTCAACGCTCGCATCGCTGTGATGGATGTAGTGGAACTCCCCTACGCTCGTGATGCCTGCGGCTCGCATTTCCTGAAAGGCCCGCAGGCTGTGCTCGTGCGCCGTCTCCGGCGTAAGTGTCTCGACCAGTTCATACATGGCTTCTCGCCATGACCAGAAGTCATCCGCCGGGTTGGTGAAGACCTCGCCGCGGCCGCGAAGCCCACGCTGAAAAGCGTGGCTGTGAGCATTGACGAATCCCGGAAGCATCGCCACTTCCGGTTCGATCGGAGGGTGATCCGTTCTGCGGACATCGATGATGTGTTCCCCCTCCACTTCAATCTCGATGCCTGACTGAAAGTCGCCATCGATCCATGCAAGTCCCGGCCGAATCAACTCACTCATGTCGTCCCCCACAACGTGCTTGGACAAGTCGCTTCATGTGCTGCCGCGCCATCTCCATATCTGCAATGGGCACGTACTCATCGCTCTGGTGCGCAACGGCGATGTCGCCGGGGCCAAAAAGCACGCAATCCAGACCGAGTCTCCCAAGATGTCCCCCGTCGCTGCAGTACGACACGCCGATGTCCTGCTGTTGATCGACAAGGGAACGACATGCCACATCGATCTCACTGTCCCGCGGTGTGCACATCGGCGGGTTGTCATTGTCGATCTCCAACGACCATTCTGAAGGCCAATGTCCCAACGCCGAATCGATGGAACCCCGCACTTCATCCAGCAGCATCGCTGCATCCTGGTCGGGCAGTACGCGAAGACCGCAGTCAACCACAGCCTCGCCGGGTATGACATTCCACGCTGCACCTGCCCGCACACGAACAGGCGTGAGCACGGGGAACGGAACTTGATCGAACGCGGACGATTCGCCACTCCGCATCTGCTCCAATCGAAGTCGTTGTTCCTCAATCGCACCGAGTACGAGACACATGCCATCGATTGCATTGACACCGCTGCGTGGCGTCCCGGTGTGCCCAGCCGCCCCCTTCACCGTGACCGTGAATTTGAGGTGCCCCTTGTGCAGTCGAACGACCCGCAACGAGGTCGGCTCTCCCACCACACAAGCCTGCGGGAGTGGTGGCAGCTGCTGCCGATGCTCGGCAAGCACGCTTGCGCCGATGGAGCCGAGTTCCTCATCACTTGTCAGGATCAACGCCAAAGGTCGATCGAGCTCGCCTGCCTCACAGAGCAGGTTTGTTGCCAGTGCCACGAAGCCAGTCATGTCACAACTGCCACGTCCATACCAGCGACCATCTCGCTCGCTCAGCATGTGTGGATCGCTGCTCCAGCCATCGCCAACCGGAACCGTATCGATGTGCCCGGACAAACTCAGGCCGCCCGGCTCATCTACGGGGCCAGCGATCGCAATGAGATTGTCCCGATCCCTGCCCGCGCCGGGGAGACGCCATACCTCACAGCCTGCTCCTTCAAGCAGATTCCCGACGATATCGAGCGCAGGGCTGCATGACTGTCCGCTGGTCGTATCGATCGCCATCAACTCCCTCAGGAGCGATCGATCCGCAGCCAGTGCATCAAGCGGCTCAGCCATCGGGGCAGGATACTCCCTCGGCTAGTATGAGCCGCCACAAAGGAGATCCCCATGGCCAAACGGCGCACCCCCATCACTCCCGAAGATCTCGAGCAGATTGTCACCCCATCCCAGCCCCAGGTCTCGCCCGACGGGAACACCGTTCTTTTTTCCCGTCGGCACGCCGGCCCCAAAAATACAGCGGTAACGAATCTCTGGGCGGTCGATATCGACGGCGGTAAGCCACGCATCATGACCAGCGGTGACAAGGACGGTCACGGCCGATGGTCTCCTGATGGATCTCAAATCGCATTGATCTCCGGGCGAGATGGCGCAGCGCCACAGATTCGACTGCTCCCAGCTCACGGAGGTGAATCACGTGCGCTGACATCACTGCCGGAAGGAACGATCAGCGGATTCAAGTGGTCGCCGGATGGCACGCAAATCGCCTTCATGTGGCGAGAGGAAGACCCAGAGTGGACAGCGCAGGCAAAGAAGGAACGTGAGGCCGCCGGCGGCAGCACGCCGCCCAGGGTGATCACATCCGCCTGGTACAAACTCGACGGGGACGGCTACTTCCTGCAGCGCCGCTTTGTCCTGAAGGTGATCGATGTCGCCACAGGCAAGATACGAACGCTGTGGGACAAAGACGGCATCGGATTCTTCTCGTACGACTGGTCTCCGGACAGTCGCACCATTGCCGTAACCACGGTCCGTGGACACAACGCGATCTTCCGTTGGGAGAAAACGGAACTCCGCCTCATCACGGTCGCGACCGGCAAGAGCAAGTGCCTTGACTGGCTGCCGAAAGGACCCAAGGACACCGTCACCTGGTCACCGGACGGCAAATGGCTCGCCTGGTCAGGCCGCGAGGGGGAGGATGGCACGTATGGCACCGACAATCTGGAACTGTGGATCTGCCAGCCGAGCAAGAAGGGTTCGGCCAGATGCATCTCCAACAAAACGGACTACTGCCTCATGGCAGCCACGCTTGGCGATACCGCCGAAGTCAACTTTCAAGCTTCGATCCAGTGGACGCCAGACAGCAAGGCGCTGCTTGTTCGCGTCGGCTGGCATGGTGAAAGCAACATCATGCGTTTCAACCGCAGAGGCGGAGCGCCCACGCCACTGACCAGTGGCCGATGCATCCACGATCCTGAAAATCAGTCGTCTGACGGCAGCGTACTCACGGTGATGATCGACTCTCCGACTTCACCGCCGGACGTGTACATCATGGATCCGCGACCGGGCAAGGACCACACTCTGACACGCCTGACTACATGCAACGCAGAATTGCTGCGAACACGGATGTTTGCCAAGCCCACACGCTACTGGGCGACTGCCGAGGACGGCACGCGAATTGAGACCTGGATGCTCAAACCACCGGGCATCAAGAACCCACGCCGCCGTCCTGCTGTGCTACAGATACATGGCGGACCTCACGCGCAATATGGCTATTCCTTCTTTCACGAGTTCCAGTGCCAAGCCGCCAAGGGCTGGGTCGTGGTCTACTCGAATCCTCGCGGCTCAAAGGGGTATGGACGCGACTTCTGTCACGCAATCCGCGGAAACTGGGGCAGTGCCGATTGGGTGGACATACGCGCGGTCATCGACTGGATGAAACAACGCCCCGAAATCGACCCGAAGCGCATGGCCATCATGGGTGGTTCCTATGGTGGCTACATGACCAACTGGGCGATGGGGCATACCGACGAATTCGCCTGCGCCATCACCGACCGATGCGTATCGAACCTGGTGAGTATGGGTGGCAACAGTGATTTCATCGACAAGCCCGATGGGTACTTCCCCGGGAATTTCTGGAACAAGCCCGAGGCGTTGTGGAACTCGAGTCCCATCCGATTTGCCCACAAGTGGAAAACGCCAACGCTGGTCATCCACTCCGAAGGCGACCTCCGCTGCAATATCGAGCAAGCCGAACAGGTGTGGGCGGCGCTGCAACTGCGAAAGGTGCCGTCACGCTTCGTCCGCTACCCAGAGTCGACCAGCCATGGTTTCAGTCGCGGCGGGCCAAGTGATCTGCGGATTCACCGACTGCACGAGATCCTGAATTGGCTCGATCGATACATCGGCAGCGGAAAGAAGAAACGATGAGCATCGATCTCTCGGATATTTTCGGGCGAGAGCGGGACATCCTGATCGGCATGGTGCACGTCCACGCGCTACCGGGCACCCCCGGCAGCAACGCCGAGCCGGACGTCATCGTCTCTCAGGCGGTGGAGGAGGCCCGCATCCTTGCCGAAGCCGGCTTCGACGCCGTCATGATCGAGAACATGCACGACACGCCGTACATGCTGCGGAATGTCGGACCGGAAATCGTGGCCTGCATGACCGCTGTGACCACCGCCGTTCGAGCGGCGGTCGATGTCCCTCTGGGTGTCCAGATTCTCGCTGGTGCCAATCAGGCGGCGATGGCCGTCGCCCACGCAACAGGCGCCCAGTTCATTCGCGCCGAAGGTTTTTGCTTTGCAGCGATTGCCGATGAAGGCATCATGAATGATGCCGACGCTGGTCCCCTGCTGCGATATCGCCGCGCCATCGATGCCGACCACATTGCCATCCTCGCGGACATTCGCAAGAAGCACAGCAGCCATTCAATCACAGCGGATCTCTCAATTGCCGACTGGGCGCACGGCGCGGAATTCATGGGCGCTGATGGAATCATCGTGACCGGCCAAGCGACAGGCGATCCAACCCCCACCGAAGATGTCCTCACCGCAACGGCCGCGACAGGCCTGCCGGTCTTTGCTGGCAGTGGCATCACGGATGCCTCGATACGGAAGACACTCGATGCTGCGCACGGCGCAATCGTCGGTTCGAGCCTGAAAGAAGGCGGCCACTGGAGAAACAAGGTCGATCATCAGCGAGCTACCAACTTGGTTGCTTCTCGCAACTCGTGACCGAATCTGATCGGGAAGGGAAGATCTTCTGGTGCTCATCAGTGCCTGGGGGGGGCGTGCTGGGCGACGTACTCAGCCGTATCTGGGCAAATCGCCGCCATTGCCGGTACAAAGACTTCTTTGTCCCAAAAATACAGTTGCGGTACCCCACCGCTGCCATATAACCTCGCCGGTGCGCCCTCGGGCTTCTATGCGGGAAATCGATTTCGACTCCCAGGCCTGAGAGGCCTGTAGGAGAGAGATCGCCATGAACAACGTATCCAAAAGGGTCTGGATTGTATTTGTAGGGTTGCTGGCGCTCGCACTCGTTGGAGCAGCGACAGCCTTGGGCTACAGAGCACCAGCCGGACCAACGGCGGCGCAGGGCAAGTTGATTGTTGACGGGCAGTTCCTCGATGCCCCCTACCACATCGACTTCGATGACACGCAACTGACGGTCAACGACATCGAACTTGCAAAGGTCACGGTCGTCGAAGAGGAACGGTTGGAAGATCTCTCGACCGACACCGCTCATGGCCTCATTCGACATGCCTTCTCAAGGCACGCCTCGATCAAGGCAGTCGCGGGCAAAGTCGAGGCTCTGGAGGCCGCCCTCGCGATGCTGCAAGAGAGTTCGCTGATCGACTCGGCCGCACCGGCTGGGCCTGATGCGATCGAAGTTTTCTTCAAGGGTGAGCCCTATCCCGAAACTCTCTCCTTCAAGACTCGCAGCAAGTCCGAGTTCTCCGTCGGTGCGCAGCAACGGTTCCTGCGTGAACGTGGGGAGACGATTGCCATGCTCCTGGGCGAAGACAGACTCGTGGCCCTCCAAGGGGGCATATTGGTTGCTACCGAACCAGGGACAGCCTCGACTCGAGCAGCCGACTTGCGAGCCGCCGCCACGGCATCTCTCACGGCTACACAGCGGCGGGAAGCCGTCGCTCGGTTGATACCCGACGCCCGGGTGGCGCGATTCATCGCCGACGCGATGACCGCGGAGAAGGAGGTGTCGCCATGACTCGATGCACCAACTCCATCCTGCGGATCACCGCAGCCCTTGTGGTGATGGGATCCATGACCGCTATCTCCCTGGCCGTCAATCGAACGCCCGGAACCGGGAACGGTGACCACACGGCATTTTACTTCGGTCCAATGGCATGGGATGGATTCAATGATCTACCGCCATACCAAAAGCACGTCTGCAGCGGCGGCGGCAAGGGACAACAATACGACATCAGTATCTACCAAGAATGGCCAACTCCAAACCCGTCCCCAACCACCTGCACTGTGGCATCGTTCTACGACATCATCCACAACAATCACTTGAGCCTCGCGACACTCCTGATCGATTCGCATGGCCTCAAT
>MPMD02415291.1_pt1 | contig 25242 bp, 10 predicted proteins | sample 1617291 | NCBI WGS metagenome assembly MPMD02 (sample SAMN05944810, study PRJNA350692) | marine metagenome | biome: marine; feature: ODZ; material: water; isolation source: 120 m water sample filtered on 30 um supor filter | place: Pacific Ocean | collected 2012-04-09 | depth 120m m | reverse complement strand
CCTCTACCACCATCGACCCCGCCTTTCGACTCAACACCGCGCCTAAGCCCTGGCCAAACGCGGACATCAGTCCCCACAGTATGCCGGCCTTCCAGTGTTTCTTTTTGACTTCCGATGTTTCACTCGGGGTCAGGGCCAGGGCGACTCCCGCCAAAATCAAAGTGCCGGCCAGCACTTGCCCAAAAAACAATCCCTTTCCCAACCAAAGCCACTCGATCATCGCCGCAATCGGCGCGGCAAGGCACTGGGTCATCACCATCGTGAGCCGGGATCCAAGGATCGGATAGGCACGAAACAACCCGTAGTCGCCAACGCCAAAGCCAATGATCCCGCTGATAAAAAAGATTCCCAACGCGCCGCCCCCAAGACCGGGTCCAAATGAATGCGCATAGGCACCCAGAAGAAATGCCGACAGCAGGAAACGCCAAAAGTTGACTTCCACCCCGGAGAGGTGATGGGACAACCGCTTGCCCGACACGGCCGAGAGCGAAAACAGAATTTTGGCCAGTATCGCCGCGGTCATTTGTCGGAGGGATCAATCATCCAGAAACCCCGCGCTCCGCCAGCCATTGAGGATCGACTGCAACCCGGCACGCTCCGCCCCAGGCACCTCGACCAACGGCGGACGCACCGGGCCGCCGCTCAGGCCAAGCATGTCGAGCAGCGCCTTCATCGCCGACACCTCGTATCCCTTCCGGCTGGTACGCAGCGCGTACAGCGGCACGACGTGGTCGTTGACCAATTGGTTGAGACCCGTCGAGTCGCCGACGGCACCGAGTTCGTGAAGCCGAACCGACAACTTGGGCGCCACCGCGGAGATGCTCGACGTGTAGGCGCGAATGCCGATCGCGTAATAGCCCGGTACCATGTCGTCGCCCGCACCTCCGATCCAGTGCAGCCTGTCGCCGAGGCGTTGGCGGATCATTTGGTAGCGGCGAATGTCCGCCGAACCGTCCTTCCACGCGACGACGTTGGGAATCTCGGCCAAGCGCTCGGCCTGTACCGGCGTATAATGCGCCCAGTCACGGCTGTAAATGAGCACGCCCAAGCCACTGGCCTCGGCGATACCGGAGTAGTAGTCGACGAGGCCGTCCATCTCGGCGTTGGGATAGTACGGTGGAAAGGCCAGCACGCCGTCTGCGCCGCAGTCGGCCGCCTGTCTGGCCAAGCGCTTGGCCAAGCCGCCGGCAAACCCGACCCCGACGATCACCGGCGCACGGCCGGCCGCTTCCTCAATGGTGACCTCGACAACTTGCCGGTTTTCCTCCGGCGTGAGCGAGTACAACTCGCCCGTGCCCCCGGCAGCAACCAGCGCGCACATCGGTTCCTTGAGCATGTAACGGATGTTCTTTCGATGCCCCTCGATGTCGAGCGAGCAGTCATCGTTGAACGGCGTCACCGGGAAGCCGATGACCCCCTTGAGTTTCGTGCAAAGTTCCTGTGGTTTCATTCTAAAATCGGGTTACCAGCGTGGGAGTTTTCGGGTCCAGTTAGGGTCGATGTGTTTTTGCATCTCGGCCTCGTCGTCGCGTTTGCGGTACGGGCAGTTGAGAAAGCGTTCCTTGCCGCGCTCGAGTTGATCGTAATCGAGCGTCACACCCAACCCCGGTTCGTCCAGAATCTCAACGCAGCCCCCGACAATCGGCACCCGACCGCCCTCGACGATCTCGTCAATCGCAGACTGCCAAGGGTAATGCGTGTCGCAAGCATAGGTGAGATGCGTCGTCGCCGACGCGACATGCGCCATCGCCATCAACGACACGCCGAGGTGACTGTTAGAGTGCATCGATAGGCCGATGCCGAACGTCTTGCAGACACGCGCAAGTTGCTGCACCTGCCTCATGCCGCCCCAGTAATGATGATCGCACAGTACGATCTGCACAGCGTCGCGGCGAACGGCCTCCGGGATGTCACCGAACGACGTCACGGCAACGTTGCTGGCGAGCGGTGTCTCGATGCCATCAGCCTGCAAACGCTTGCGGACCTCACCCATGCCATCGAGCCCCACGCACGGATCCTCAAGGTAGCCGCCGCCGGAGAGTTCCTCGGCCAACTCCCGACCAACCTTCACTGAGGTGTTGACCGACCAGGCGCTGTTGGGATCGATCCGCAGCGGCACCGCTTGGCCAAGCGCCTGCCGAAGTTGACGCAGCGTCTCAACCTCGATCTCCGGCTCTAGTACACCGCCCTTGAACTTGATGGAGCCGAAGCCGTACCGGTCACGCATTTGCTGAACCTGCCTGACGAGAGACTCGGGCGATAGCGCCTCGCCGTATTCGTCTTCGCGCAGGTCGTCGCCCTTTCCTCCGCCCCCGGCGTGTTTGTAAAACGGATAGGCGGAAAACGAAACTTTGTCGCGCACGCGACCGCCGATGAGGTCACAGACCGGTTTGCCGACTGACTTGCCGATCAGGTCAAGGCAGGCGGTCTCGATCGCGGAGTAGGTCCGGGCGTCGGCGTCGAGCGGGTTTTCACCGGGAACATTGTAGGTTTGCGACCGCTCCAAACCGCTGGCGCCACCCTCGACCATCGGCGAGAGGTCGCCGGTCAGTCGATACGGACAGGCGCCGACGACCTGCCCGCGAACCGCCTCCAATGCCATGACAGGTTGGTCACCGCCATAGGTCTCAGCGATCCCAACGACCCCGTCGCTGCTCTCCAACTCGATGACGTTGCGCAACGCATATGGCTGGTGCAGCCCGTAGCTACTGCGCAGCGGCGGGTCGGCCATGGCGATGGAGTGAATCCTGAAGTCGCTGATTCGCATTGAAAAACGGGCCGCATGTTGCCGCCCGTTCGCGTTTGATTCAATGCGGGAGTGCGGCGGTTACTTCGTCAATTGGATCCACTCGCCAGCCCAGTCCTCCGGCGGGGGGGTCTCTGCGAAGTGCTCGCACTGCTCGATGTAGGCCAGGCTTGGGCCGTCATCAGGAACAATCTTGAGGCAGTCCTCGAAACCGCGCTTGGCCTCGGCGAAGTCGCGCTTGGCGTACGTCTCCCACGTTGTCTCGAACTTGGCCACGAGCTTGGCCATGGTCTCGTCGAGTTCGCCCTTCTTGGCCAAGAGTTCATAAACGCCGACCGCCTGTTTCTTGCCCTTGGCCACGAGCAGGCCAAGCCTGCGGACCTCGATCTTGTCCTTGGCCATCTCGTAGGTGCTCTCGCCGATCATGATCAGGACAGTGAAAATCTTGCAGGCCGGCTCGAAGCGGGCGGCCTGGTTCACGGCGTCCCCCATCACGGTGTACTGCATCTTCTGGGTGGAACCCATGTTGCCGGCGGAGACGAAGCCGGTGTTGACGCCCATGCGCGCCCCGATTTCGACATCGTATTTCTCCTTCAACTCGACGCTCAACGGCTTGAGTTTTTCCTGTTGCTCAATGGCCGCCCAGCAGCATTTCCAGGCGTGCGAGTGAGGATCCTCGTCACCCCAGATCGGCACCCCATAGTCGGCCATGATAGCGTCACCCTCGTATTTGTCGATGTAGCCGCCGTAGTTGATGATGATATCGCTCATCGGCGTAAGGTACTCGTTCAAAACGGCGGCCAACTGCTCGGCGTTGAGTTTCTCGGAGATCGTCGTGAAGCCGGCAACATCGGAGAAAAACATCGTTGCCTCGCGGCGCTCGCCCGCCAGCTTGAGCGAACCGGATTCCTCCTGGAGATACTTCAGCACCTCGGGGCTGACCATGGTGGAGAACATCCCACTGATGGCTTTTTTCTGCCGGCCCTCGGTCAGGAAAAGATAAAACACCATCAGTACCGCCGACCCGAACATGGCCAACGCCGGCGGGATGAGCGGCAGCCAAAGTTGGTTGCTGTAAAACTGCCACCATGTGTAAAACACCAGGCTGACCAACATGATCGGGGCCAGAATCAGCAGGCGCAGGCCGGGATTTTCCCTCACGGCAAATCCCAGCAACACTCCCATGAAACTCCAGAATGCGATCCACCTTGCTTCTCCATTTCGCGTCCAATACCGGGTTGCCTCGGCTCCATTATAGTAGGAACGCAACAACTGGTCGGTCGCCATGGCGTGAGTCGCAAGCAATCGTTCGCGATCGTCATGCGGCATGGGAAAATAATCCTTCAAACTGCTGGCAACCGCGCCGAAGAAAACCACCTTACCCTTAATATCCTCTTCGGTTACGAGTTTCACTTCATTGGCCTTGGAAGCGGGTCCATCTTCACCATCCTTCGCCTTTTTCTCTTTATCAGGGCCCATCAGGGCGCGGATGGTGTAGCGAGGGAACAGGTCCGGCCTCGCACCTCGATAATCCAACCGGAACGTGAACCCCCCTGCGTCTGTGCTGGAGTACGGTCCTCGGTCGCCATCAAACTTCCTGAAAAGCGCCTTGCCGATCTTCAGGTCGGATTGATCTTCAGTGACTGAGCCAAACGGGAAATCTGCCATCAGCACCTCGTTGGTTGCGCCTTCCCCGGTGCCGGGTCGAATCACGGTACCCACCTCCTTTTCGCCAACCTTGGAAACAATTCGAGCAACCACATCAGCACCAAAGCCGTCTATGCCATCGGCCTTAATGCCGGTGGATGGATTGTTGTCCACATCGATCAACCAACTAAACTCGTACTGTGTGCCGGTGAGTTCCGGATGCCAATCGCCAGGCGGGAGTGCCATGCCTTTCACCGTGGTGTCAATGGTCAGCGCGCCATCCGACGCAGTCACCTTTACTGAATCGATATCGCCGTTGGCATCGCCTATGCCACCGGAATCGGACAATTCAACAACATTGGTCGAGGGGATGACTTCGCCTGCCTCGCTGTATTGCAACGTATTGGTGGAAGCCGTGAACTTGAGAACGTCAGTTGTGTCCAATTCGGATTCATTGTCTCGTGTGGTTTTCTGCAACACCACCATGGCGACCTGCTGGCCGTTGGTCAGGCCGATGTTTTGCAACGGCAACTGGATTTTCAAAATCGGCCCCGGCGCTTGCACTATTAATTCCCACCAGTTTTTGCCCATGAACCGACTGGCCATAAGCGCAGCCAGTGATGGGTGGATTCCGACATCCGAGTAAAAATAAAGCATTCCCCGACGAATCATCCGGTCGGGATCGGTTGGAAAAGAGTTCTCGCCCACGCGGGTGGAATCGCCTCGTAGAACCAACGGCGCCTTGATTGTAAGATCGGGTTCATCCAAGTTGATTTCTGAAATAGTGATGATATCTGCGTTGTTTGTGAGTACGCGGTTCAGGTGGTGAACCAGGTCTCCTCGCTTGGGCACCGGCATGTCCCGGTACAGATCCAGTGAAATTACCGCCGGTTTGTAAGAAGCGATCTTCTCCAGGATACTGGCGACCAAGTCGTCCTCCAACGGCCAACCGAATCGCTGGATATCTCGCTCGTCGGCGCCAATGATCACAATGTTGGTGTGGGTGGTGACCATGTTCGTGCCGGAGTCCAATTCTTGTCGAAGGTGAAGGAAGTCGTGGTGCTGCAACTCCTGTGTCATGAGGTAGCCCTTGGCTCGAATCTCATTGATAGCCCAAAAGATGCCGCCGCCCACCACCAGTGCCACAATCACCTCCACCCAGAATGCCCCCTTGGACATGCGTTTCTTGAGGGCTGCCACCCAGTCTTGAATCATTGTCATTGAGTCGGGGAAACCAAGTAAATCACCATTGCTTTTGTACCCAGCGAAAAAACGTCAGCCATCACAGCCAGTTTCCAATCATGATGTAAGGCGCCCAGTAACGGGGATGTCGAAAACGGGGGTCGTTTCGGAGAACAGTTTGCGCATGCTGCAGTGCCTTGGCCTTGGTGGCACCCGGCTTGGCCAAGGCGCGGTAAAACTCGTCCACCATCAATGCCGAGGCCTGATCGCTCACAAACCACAGGCTGGCCAGCGCCGCCCGGCAACCGGCCTTGATCGCAACACCGGCCAGGCCAAGCGCGGCCTTGTCGTCGCCGGCCGCCGTCTGGCAGGCACTCAACGTGAGCAATTCCACCGGCGCGCCGCGATAACTGCTTGGCCGAATGAGGTTTTCCAAGTCGTCCAGCGTGAGGAACCCGTCGTAAGTCAGCACGAACGTGCTGTCCGCCTGGCCGCTGAACTGCCCGTGCGATGCGATGTGAACGTAGCGGTAGTAATTCCGCATTAAGTTGTTCTCGAGGTCGTCCTTAAGGAACGTGCCATCCATCAACTGCGTCGGGGCAAAACTCTTCGAGATCAGTTCCGCCTCCTGGACGACCGCCGGCAGCCCGGGGAAGCCGTGCCGTTCGGCCGCCAGGCCACTGAACAAAAAGCGCGAGTTGGGCGAAGTGGCCTCCTGCGACTCAATCAGGCTCAGCCCCGGCGCCACGCCGACGGCGTATTGCTCGAGCAGGTATTTTTCGCCATCGAATAGCGCCGCCATCGGCACGTTGCGCAGCGCGCCGTCCGGCACAAATACCAGCGTGTCCACACCGTCGGCTTCCAGGATTTTCTTGATCGGCTCGATGATCCACGCGTACAGCGCCTCCCCGTGACCCTTAAAAAAGTAGGTTGTGCGCCGCTCGACGTGGTGGCGAAAAAGGAGAGCCTGATCCATCAGGCGGCGACTTGGCACATCCACCGTTACCTTCTTCAAGCCTGACTTGGTCTCGACAAGCAGTTCCAACCGGCTCTCCAGCGGGATGATGTACACGATCGCCGCTGTCGGGGACATCTGCCCGATGCCCTTCGCCCCGGCGTTGACCATATTCACGCAGTCGTCCTGAAAATAGTCGGACAACTCAGCGCCCTTGAGCGCCTCGACTGTCTCACGCGCCTCGACAAGCAGCGCTGTTCGCGCCGTCTCGTCCTGCGTCTCATCAGCCTTTCTCAAAAGCAAGTCGGCCAACTCATAGTAAATCGGGCCCACCGAGTCGCGGAAAGTCGTCGGGCTGTTGACGTTGCCGTAAACAATGGCCAGGTCACCCCGGATGGATGTCAGATTGTCCACCGCCGTCTTGTACGCGTCGATCGCACGGTCACGCTCGCCGAGTTGATTGTGCATTCGGCCCACCAGCCACTGCCACTGGTACATGGCATCGTAGAGATCGTGTTTCTGGGCCATGCGTAGTGCCGCACGGCTCAACTGCAGTGCCTCGGCGTAGCGCCCCTCCGTCTCGTACAACCCAGCGAGAAATCCGATCGAGTACGCCTGGCTTGCCTCGTCGCCGGCCTTGCGAGCCTCGATGACCGATTGGCGATACTGTTCGCCGCCCTTGGCCAAATAGACACCCCGCTGCTCGCGGTCAGCCGCGCTGTCCATCATCCGGCTGTAAGCATCGCCCAACTTGATATACAGCAACGCCCTGTCCCGCCCGTTTTCTGCCTTGGCGATGTTCGCCTCAGCGGCCCCGGCATAGTCCGCTGCCAGACTCATCGAACCGTGAAACGCCGCTGCCGTGGCCATGCCGATCCGGCACCGGGCGGCCAACCCTTGATTTCTGTCCTTGTCGGCCTGCTCGACAGCCTGCTTGAAATTCCAGACTGCGTCCTCGTAGTTGCCCCAGCCAACAAGAAGGTTGCCAAGGTTGGAGCGGATGCTCGACTCGAGCGACTTGTCGCCCAGTTCCTCGGCAATCTTCAGGCCCTCTAGCAGATAAAGATCCGGCTGCTCGGTAGGGGCTCGGTATTTGCTGCTGGCCAGGATCCAAAGACTGGCAAGGTTGTTCTTCACCAGGGCCTCAGTGCGCTTGTCACCGGAGGCCTGAGCCAGGGCAAGCGCCTGCTGAAGCGCATTCTGAGCCAGATTCACCTGCCCCTTGGCCTGACACTCGGCCGCCTGGCTGAGCAGGCCGGAGACATCCGCTCTCTTCAACTCCTTCAAAATTAAGATTGCCGTCGTAGCTCCACACCCCGCAGCTTGGCCAAGCGCGGGCAACAGCAACGCACCCATCAAGACCAAGCCGATGAGGAACGAGTTCGCGTAGTTTCCGGTTTGAGTCTTCATGGTCATTTCAGCGGGCCGATGTAGTGGGTCGGATCCCAAAAGTCGGTGCCGATCCGAAGTTGAAAATGGATGCCGTAATCCTGCAGATCGTCGTCGTTAGGAATGTCGAAATCCTCAAATGCATGACCCCAGTACACGGCCATGTTGACGTAGTCGGTTGGGTTGTAGGTGACACCCAAGCCGGCGCTGTAAATCGTCTCGCGCCCCCTCGGACCGTCGGTGTTCCAACCCACTCCATAATCGAAAAACGGAATCAGATACACCAGCGCCTTCCCATAGCGATCCTTGTATACCGGGATGCGCAGCTCCGGCGAGATCACAACCGCGTTGTCCCGGATCAACTGGTTTTCGCGGTAACCGCGGATGGTGTTCATGCCGCCCAAGCTGAATTGCTCCATGGAGACCACGCTTTGGTCGGTGTACTGATGGAACAATTTCACGATGAACAACATGTCGTTGCTGGACACCGACTCCACCCACGAGGCCTGCGTCAACCACGTTAAATATTTCCGGTCATAGTCCGACGTCATGATCGGGTCGAGTTCGTCCAGCCCAAAACTCAACGTCGTGCGGGCGGCGATCACACGCTCCTGCGACCGGTAAACATACTCCGGGCTGATTCGCAGCGCTGTGATGCGGGTCTGCCCGTCCACCGAACCAGGCGAGATCGAGAAGCGCTCGCCGGACACCAGCACCTCGCTGCGCCGATGCTCGCCCTTGAGCGTCACGCTGAACTCGTGCTGAAAGTCGCGGTAGATCGGCTGGCGCAGCGCCACAGTGTACATGCGCGTGTCGCTCTCGATGTCGAGCGCGTCGAACGGTTCCTCCAGGATCGCGTAGTCGCTCTGCGTCAGGCCCAACTCCAGTGTAGTGTCCCAACGCGTCAGAGGCAGGCTGTAAAACACCGAGTAATTGCCGGCATCCCCGAAATCCACCTCCTCCATTCCCTCCTGTGTGAACGTGTAGTTCGCGCGCAATGCGTCGCCGAGGCTCGTCAGGTTCTTTGTGCCCAGAAACACCTCGGCCTCCTCCGCCCCAACACTGGGCGGACGGCGATTGCTGACCCCAACGCCCGCATCGAACACCTTGTTCTCAGTGACGATCATATCAAGATTACTTTCCCCCAGCTGATCGGTTGGTACGAGTGCAGTGTTGATTTTCCGAATCTTGTCGTCACGCCGGATCAACTCCAACGCCAACTTCAGGTCGTCCAGGTTGAGCGGCTTGCCAACTTCACGATGGATGCGCTTGTCAAGGTAGTCGGTACGCAACCACCCACCTTTGTTCATCACGTTCACGTCATTCAGCCTGCCCTCAACGATCCGAATCTTCAGGACGCCGGCGGCCAGATCCTGTTCGTCGATCACCGCGCCGGAGTTGACGTAACGCTGATCGAAGTAATGTTTGGAAATGGTCTTCCGCACCCCCTCCAGTTCCTCGATACTCACCTTTTTGCCGATCCGATCCTTCACGAGTTCCAGCAACTCGGCGTCCGAAAAAACCGTGTTCCCGTCAAACTCAATCCCCTTCAGGAGAATCTCCGCCGGCTCGTCGTCCAAGATTCCCAAGTCCTTCAACGCCGGCAGAACACCCTCCTGCGAAGCCACTGTCGGCGCGAGCACAACCAGCGCCAACATCAACCGGCAAACGGCGATTGACTTCATTCTCTCAAAATGAAATATCATCGTTCGCCCCCCCCATCGCCTGCCCCGTTCTCGTCACTCGGCTCGGGGATGAGTATGGTCGGCAGGTAGCTGTGCGAGGCCCAGACCGGAATGCCACCCTGGCCGTTCAGGAAGAAACTGCTGACGTCGCCGGCCAACCGCAGCGCGCACCGCTCAGCCAGATTGATGTTTTTGCTCGCCAACGTCTCCGGCAACACCACGAGGCCACTGCCGACATCGGTGTCCGGCGTGCGAATCTCCACCGTGCCCTGCACGCCAAACTCGGACGACGCCGTGATTCTCGTCTCGATTGACGGCAGGAATCCGTCAGCCGTGATCAGGATGTACCCTCCGTGACCATAGATGGCGTTGGCGGATAGGCGGCTCCGTTGCAGCACCAGGGTCTCCGGCGCCTCGACGAAAATATTGCCGCCGTCCTGACCCGCCTCAGCGGTGATGCGGCCGTCGCGGAAGAAGAAGTTGCCCTCGCCGTACAGCCGGACACTGCCGCCGTCCAGCTTGGCCGAAGCGCTCAATTCGCTGTCATCCACCAGCACATGGCCACCGGTCTGGATGGTGATGTCGCCGCCGTCGGCCAAGGCGGACCGCACCGAGACCTGTCCGTCGTTCCGCAACAGCATGGTTTCGCCAATGCCAAGGTTGATGCTGCCGGCCGCGCCCTCGCCGGTGCTGGCGCTGCCTATGATGCCGGCGTCAAGATCTAGGTCAGGCGTGTTCAAGTGAATCGTGCCGGCGGCGCCCCCAGCCTCGGTGCTTGTGACAAACCCGCTGCGGGCAACCTGGCCACTTGACTCGGCATCGACATCCTTCGGGTCAAACCATTCGCCCTGTCCGCTGATGACCACAGTGTCGGCGGCGATGTCGAGTTCGCCTGCTTGGCCAGGGCCGAACGCCGCACTCTCGATCCGCCCTCCGTTGGCCAAGCGCAACTCGCCGGCCTCCACGCGAACGCGGCTGCCGATGCCCGAGCCGCTGGTACTGCCGTAAACCGAGCCGTGGTCGATCTCCATTTTACCGGCCTTGATGTGTACCGTGCCGCCGTCGCCGGTGTCGCGCACGTCGGCCACGATCGCACCCTGCCCTGCCAGGCGCAATTGGCCGGCATCGATCTGGATCTCGCCGCCGTTGCCGGCGTTCAATGCACCGGCGTACACGCGACCGTTGTCGGCAACCTCCAGCGTGTCGGCCTTGATGGAAATGCTCCCGGCATCGCCGTCGGTGAAGCTGTCGCTGGCCACGCGGCTCTTTGCGGCGATGGTTACAGAAGGAGCCTCAACGGCCACTTCACCGGCGTCGCCATAATTCGGGGCGCTCGTGATGCCGAGGTGCTGGCGCCAGGCAGCGATCATGTTCGACGGCTCCGTGTTGCTCACGACCGAGCTGCCATTGCCCACGGTGACTTGATCGCCGGTGAGCGAAATGTTTCCAGCCAAGCGGTACGGCATGCGCGTGGTGCTCTTGAGGAAACTGCCGCCAGCCAGGTTCACTTTGCCACCGGCAAGGGTGATGCTACCGTTGCGGAAAACTTCCTGCTCGAAGTCGGGATTGAAAATACCGTAGCGGCCAGCCAGTTGGGTCGCGTCGGTTGTGCTGGAGACATAGGCATGGCCATCGAGCTGGATGTCGTCCCCGGCCAGCGTGATATTGCCGGAGCGGCCGATGTCGAGCGCCGTACTGCTGACCGAGCTGGCGCTGTCGAGCAGGACGGTCGACGCCTTGAGAGAGACATCCCCGGCATCGCCGTAAGCGCCCGGCTGATGCTCGTCCGGGTTGTAGCCGGTGCTTGGCAACGGCACGCCGCTCTGGATGACCGAGCCGTTGGCCAAGCGAATGGAATCCGCCTCGGCAGTAACCGAACCGGCGTTGCCGGCGTCGCGCATGATGCTCTGCACCCTGGCCCCGTTGACCAAGGCCAACTCTCCGGCGGCCAGGTCGATGTCACCCGCCTGGCCGCTGGCCAAGCTCTCGGAGTAAATCCGGGCCCCGTCGAGTTTCAGCTTGCCGGCCTCGATCCGCCAATCGGCAGCGGCGAACCGTGTGCCACTACTCACACTACGCAGGTAGGTCGTGTTGTCCATTTCCAGCGTGCCGGCCTGAATGGTAATGTCGCGCACCGCGGGCTGATCGACTGTGTCCGAGTCCTTGATTTCGATCTGCGAATGCTTAGTCAGGCTTAGCGTGCCGGCAGCCACGATGCGATGCTCAAAGTTGCTGTGCAGCGACAGCTTGGAGGCGTTGAACAGGATGTCCCTGGCCTGAATATCCACCGCCGAGACGCCGTGGCCGCCCGGCAGGCCCTTGTTCGGGCCAACCGTGTCGAAGTCATCGTTTGTGTGAAAGCCAGGCAGGAAGGTGATCGTTTCGTCCGCCCGCATGACGAGGTTCGGAGCGGTGTAGTCGACAATGTCGTCATGCACCAAAAGGAAGCTCGTGCCCCATCGCTTGTCGTTGAACTGTTCCTCGTAGCCGAGGCGGATGTTTTTACCCTTGAACGTCAGCGAGTGGATTTCGGACGGATCGGAATTGACGTAAATGTAGCGGCCCAAGCCAAGCGTCAATTGATCCTCAGCCGCGAACATGAGGTTGCCGGTGTAGTGGCCGTCGAACCACAGCACGGGATTCGGCACCGCCTGCCCGGTCACGTTCCGGCCCTGAAACAGAATGTCGCCGCCACGGCCCACCGGCCCGGATTCCACAAACCCTTTTCCGGCCAGAAGCAGCCCCTCCTGCACGATCGAGATGCCGCCGAGTTTAAGATCGTTCGCCGCGACAACACTGATGTTGCCGGTCTGCCCGGCGTTCCTTGAGTGGGTGTAAAAGCTCAGGCTGTTGCCCGCGGTTTTCTGGCCCTGCCCCTCGTGGAACAGGCCAAGGCTGAGTGTGTCGCCGCTGACGGAGATCGAGCCGTAGCCGTCGGCAATCGCAATTTGGGAGTCGTCGCGAGCCTCATTGATCAGGAGTCCCATAGGCGCCGCGATCTCGCTACCCTCGATCGATATCGCCGAGGTCGACCCCTGATACGCGATCATCCGCACGCCGCTGGCGCGGCCGTAGTCCGGGCCATCCAGCACCACGCTCGGAGCCTTGAGCGTGACCGGCGACAACCCGCCGTCGCCATACGAGGCGGCATCGACGAATGCGTCCATCACGCCAGTAATCGAGTCGTCCATCGCGATGGTGACCGCGCCGGCGCGGCCGTTGCCGGCTTCGTTCGGGTACGAACTCGATTGCACGGAGCCTCCCTTTGCCTGGAACGACCCGCCACCGATGAGCACCTCGCCACCGTCGCCACCGGCGGCCACACTTCGGATGTTTCCGTCCTCCAAGGTCACCGTGCCGGCATTAATCCGGACATCGCCACCGGGTTCGCCCACCGGGCTGACAGTGCCGATGACACTCCCGCCGGACAGGTTCAGGCTGGCGGCATCGATGCGGACATCGCCGCCGTTGCCGGTCAGTGCTGCGGCGCCGCTGCGGAAACTCACCTCGCCGCCGATAATCGACAGGCCTTGGCCGGTTTCGGACGAACCGGCTTGGCCAAGCGTCGCACCGATGACCTGCACGTCGCCGCGTTCGGTGGTGATGAAGCCGACCGGCTTGGTTTCGGGAAGCGCGTCGGCTGCGGTCTCCAGGTCCACCCTGCCCCCGCCATCGAACTCGACCGCGTTGCCGGCAAACAGCGTCAACTCGCCCGCTTGGCTGAACTGCGCGTTGGGGCCAACCACGAAGCCGCTTGGGTTCATCAGGAGCAGGTCGGTGGGATTCGCCCCGAGATCAATGGTACCGTCCAGCACCGACGACTCGCCGCCGGTCACCCGCGCGATCACGCGCTGGTCGGAGTCGCCAAGGTTCGCGAACGAAAGCTGCTGGCCGTTGAACAGTGAAAGCGAGGCCAGGCTGAAAAACCGGTTTCCGCCCTTGGCCAAGCCAAGCGACGCATCAAGCGGCACGTTGCCCCCGACCGCCGCGACTGCGCCCCACGAACCGTCCGTGGCGACATCCATCGGCCGCACCTGGCCAAGCGCGTCGCCTGCCCCGCCGATCCAACTGTCAGCGAGTGAAAACGACTTCGTGACCACGAGCTTGATTTGGCCAGCCTCACCGGTGCCGAGCACGGTGGTATTGATGACGCTGGATTTGACGGTCACCGCCCCGCTGCCCATCGTTATGTCGTTACCGTTTACGCCAGCGTCGATGGTGTTCATCCCAATGGAAGTAATCTCGGAATCCTCGATCGACAACGACTGGCTGCCATCAATCAAAACCGCACCCGCCTGGCCAGCAACCTCATCCGACAGGGTAAGTTTGCTGTCCTTGAACTGAACCACCGGCGCCGTTGCAGTAAATGTTTGCCGTCCGCCGCTGGATACAGTATCCATCTTAAACCGACTGTTGAGTAGCAGCAGTTGCCCCGCTGCACTGAGCGACAGCTGACTGTTCCTGCCCTGCGAATCCTGCAGCCAGTGCGTCTCGCTTTCCATGGATATTCCATCGAGCATTATCCCGCCAGCGGCTAGGTTAATCGAACCATTTTGCATCGATATGATCGTGTCCTCCTTGGATACAACGGTGGCCTCGGCTGTGATCTCGAGCGTGCCGTAGCCGGTTAGGAACACCGGCTCCGGCTTGTCGCGCCGGTAGATATCTCCCTGGTTGTATACCTTGGAAAAGTAGTTCGCATGCTCAATCGTGGCACCGGTTAACTCGACATAATTGCCGGTCAGCGAAACATCCGAGCGGGCTGACTTGGGCCCGATGGCGGAGACTGAAATCGTCGAGTTTTCGATCCGCAACAGGTTGGTCGCGTCCACATCCAGCGCACCGACCGTGATGCCCTCCGGCACTTCGCCCGAGTTCATCTCGATACTCGCGTTATTCTGGAGGACGAGATTGCCGGCATCGATGTCGATCGAACCGACGGCAATGTTGTTGTGGTCATCCTTGAAGTACCCCCGCGTGCTGACGAGATTGTTGTCAATCAGGAACGTCTGAGCCACCTTGACCTTGATCTCGCCTCCGTAAACCTCATTGATGCCCTCCTTCTGGAGGACAATCCCGCCGGTGCCGTACAAGAATAACTCGCCGGCGCTGACATCGACCCGGCGCGGGTCCTTCGGCCCGCCGTAGATGCCGCTCGAGTACGGGGCCCCCTCACGGCCAATCTGTAGCAGCCCGTCGACATCGATGTCGATCTCGTCGGCCCGCAGGCCCGCGGCGTCGATCAGCATTCCGCCCGCCTTTACCGTCATTTTGCTCTCTGGATTTTTGGCGTAATCAGTCAGGTAAACCTCGCCGTTGCTCTCGACCGTGATGACACCGCCGGTCTCAAGCGACATGGCGCCGCCGTACTGGGTGAACAATTTGAAATCGCTTTTCTGTTCCCCGGGGGCAATGGCAATCCGCCCCGCCTTGAGGTTGAGATGCCCGAACTGCTGCCCCTCCGGAAAGTTGACTGTCGCGCCTGGGTATTTTTCGCGGTCGATTCCCACCTGCACCCGGCTGCTGTTAAGCAGGCCAAACTCACCGCCGAGGGAAATATCCGTCCCAAGCCCGCTGTCCACCCGTGAACCACTGTTTACCGTCATGTGGCGTCCCGAGATCTCCAGCGTGCTGGGCAGCAGGACGTTGCCGCTGAGCTGACTCCCCTGCGCCAGTTTCAGGTCGCCACCCAGCTTGATGGTCGCCCCTGTATCAAAGTCGATGTTACTGCTGAACACCTCGAGTGCCGCCGCCTGAATGCCGATGCTCGGGGAGTTCCATGCGCTGTTGGCCTCCAGCTTCATGCCGCTGCTGAGTTGCACCGTCGAGGATTCGGCCTCGACCAGGCTCGCACCGATGATAGCCACACCGCCAGTGAGCTTTAGCCCGGCGCGCGAGTATAAGTAGCTTTGCCCGGCGATACTCATTTCGTTCTGGGCAAAAATATCCACGCCGCCGTCTGCTTCACTGGACAGCCCGGAGCCGAACTGGATTCGCGAATTCTCCAGCAACGTCACTCCGGACTGAAGCTTGATGCCGCCCGCTTGGCCGATCGCGCCTTCGCCATCCTTCTGCGTTCACGAGTACAGCCCGGCACTCTTCAGGCTGATCGACTGGCCCACAACATGAATACCCCCCGTGCCGCCCGCGCCGGTGGCCAGACTCAACAAGCCCGTCTCATCGCCAAACGCCACGTCGCGGTTTCGAATGTTGTCGATGAACTCGCCGCGATCCAGACCCTCGCCGGTGTCCGGCGTGGCGCTTGGGTTCTCGATCAGGAGCGCACCCCTGGAGATGACCTCGACCATGCCGGAGCTGCCGCCGGCCGACTGTGAACGAAGCTGACTCTCACGAATCGTCACCACGTCCGCGTGTACGATGATATCCCCGGAGTCGGCCCCTCCCGCTGCCTCGGAAGCCAACCGCGCCTTGTCCAGCAGCACCTCGCCCCCGGCGAGTTTGACATGCCCGCCAGTCACCAGGCGCGTGCCGTTGAAGGTGATCTTGCCGGCCGGGTTGCCACCAAGAAAGCCGAACGCCTGCGGCGGCGACGCGGTAAACACGCTCTGGTCCGGGTTTGTTGCCAGAAACACGCCATCATCGCCCAAGTTGATCCGATCACGGGAGGAAACGGTGAATGCTCCATCCACATCGACCCTGGCATTTTCACCAAACAGGAATCCGTTGGGGTTGAGCAGGTACAGGTTGGCCCCGGCGATGTCGGATTTGATGAGGCCGTCGATCTCCGAGACGCTCCCGCCGGTGACACGGCCCAGGATGTTGTTAATGGCATCCGGCCCGGTGAAGGTCGCCGATCCGCCGGTTTGCACGTTGAACTCGGTGAAACTGTGGAACAGGTTGCCGCCAACCGTCTTGCCCAGCGAGTCGGGAATCTGGAAATTGGGCCCGGCCAGCGCGCCGCCGGCACTGAATGAGTTGTCCACGACAACCTGACCAAGCGCTTGGGCAAGCGAGCCCAAAATCAGGCCAAATGACAGCAAACCGCCGTGTTTCATCGTGAGAAAACTGCTCATTCAAGTGAGATTCATCGTTATGTCGGTGGGAGTTCGGGGCAATAACAAACGGCGGGCAGTCGCCCGCCGTTCACAGTGTTTCGCTCGTCGCTCCCGGATCAGCCCTTGATCTTGGCTGCTGCGTAGTCGAGGTCGGCCACTTCCGGAAGGCCAACCTGCTTGAACAAATCCCCGCGCTCCTTCAACAAACCCTTGTTGTTGGGGTCCACCGTGATTTTCTCGGTCAAGTCCTGAAGCATATCGTACCAAATGCCGTTCTTGCCGTAATCATTAAAATCCTTCATCGGCTCTTTGGGCTTGATTCGGCGGATGCCGCCGGTGGAGGTGATGTCCAGAGAGCCCTGGAGAGGGTTCGGGATCAGCGCAACGTTCCACTCGTAGTCGGCTCCCTCCTCCAACTTGATGCCAAGGTCGTCCAGCGAAATGCCGTGCATGCCGGCTTTGATATTTTCCCAACGCCGCATCTGCACCAGCGTCCGCTCATCGCGATTGACGGTGATCTCAAACTCGAACGACGTGTCGTCGGTCACGTAATAGTAGAGCGTCGGCGATTCCGAGACCGTGTAACCGGTCGACTCCGGCGTCAGCACAAACACGACCGGCATAGACATTAGGTGATTGGCATCATCCTCGCCACCGCCTCGCACACCGCCGCCGACCCGCGTCTTGGGCGCTCCGACCTGGGGCAACTGCAACCCGCCGCGCACGCCACCGCCCACCCGCGTCTTGGGTGCGCCGACCTGCGGCAGCATCAGGCCGCCGCGCACGCCGCCGCCGACCCGCGTCTTGGGCGCTCCGGTGTTGGGCAGCATCAGGCCACCGCGCACACCTCCACCGATCCGTGTCTTGGGCGCTCCGGTATTGGGCAGCATCAGGCCGCCACGGACACCACCACCAACCCGCGTCTTGGGCGCTCCGACATTCGGCGGGGCGAACAGCCCGCCCGGTTTGGGTTGGGCCTTGGCCGTCGGAATTCCCCACAATCCCAAGGCGGCTGCACTGATGACAGCAAGTAATCCTGTCCGTCCCGGGGTTATTTTCGTTTTCATTTCAGTGATCGATTAATTGCGGGAGCAACCCTGCCCTCCTTTTCCGGCTGCGTCAACCGGCAGAATGTCAGAAAATAACAGATTTCGGCTCAAATTGACTCATTTTGAACGCTTTTGCGGTCTGCCCTGTCAACATCAGAACGCTGTCACGGTGAAGGTTTGGTTAGTGCAACGATTCACGGTGGCCGCAACGGATTCGCCCAAGGCGTCCGTTTGTTCAAATTGTGACGGGGTGCGATTGGCCTCCATCCCGAAACTCGCGAAGCCCCGTCGCTCCGGCGGGGCTTCGCCCTTTCATTTTCGCCTCCGATCCGCCATGGTCCGCGCCGGAGCATCAGGTTTATGAGCAACAGCGAAAAAGTTGAAAATTGGTTCATCCCGCTTTCGACCACGGAACTCACCCTGCAACAGGCATACTCCCAGCTAAACGAGTTCGGGCTTAAGCAAGACGAAGTACCACTGATTATCCAACTAGTCGAGAACCCCAAGTACGATCTGCCGGGCATCGACCTCTTTCATGGCTCGACCAACCTTGAGACACACGACTATATTCACATCCTGCTTGGACGCGGGGTTTTGATCAAAGACGAGGCGTTCGTGCTCGGCTTCACCATGGGCAGCAGCAACCGCGTCACCACCACTGAGGAAAAACTCTTCGCCTTCGTCACCAAGTACATCTATCCCAAGGACTACAGCTTCACCGACGAGGATATGGAAGTGTTCAAAGATGCCGTGCGACTCGGCTTCATCTCCGACTGCAAGTCGCTGGCCAAGGTAGACTACCGGCAATATCTCGACTGGCCGCTGCAAAAAATCCGCGACGATATCGGTATCGAGACCGACCTGCTCAAGGCCTACTACGCAATCGAGGCCAAACGCTATCCGCACATCAAGGAATGCACCCGCAACCTCGTCGGTTTCTGAGTCGATTCGTCATCGCACTGTCACTGCTGCTTGGCATCACTGCCCCGCTTGGCCAAGCGCAAAGCACAGCCAAGATCCAAGTCGTCGCCGACCTAATCAAACTCCTCCCGCAGGCCAGGGCACAACACGCCACCGAAGTGTCGCTTCGCCCTTCTGGGCGATCAGGCGATGTTGAAAAACCAGCCATCTACCACCACCCCACCCATACGCCACCAACCACCACGCTCCAGTACCAACTTACGCTCCCGAAAACTGCCAAGGACGAACGACTGTTTCTGGTATTCGGCATCGGCCTAGCTGACGGCGCCAAGCTTGGCCAAACCCAAGACGGTGTCACCTACTCCATCACCGCAAACGGCAAACCACTTTTCCGCCGACAATGGAAAAAAACAGCATGGGAGATGCACGCCATTGAATTGGCAGAGTTTAGCAACCAACCGCTCACACTCACACTCGCTGTCGATTCCGGCAAAAACAGTTCGTACGATTGGGCCATGTGGGCCGAGCCTGCCGTGTTGCGCTTCACACCAACTGACGAACCCCCGCCGGACGGCGAACCGATCTCCGGCATCATCCTGACCAGACGCCCGCCTGGCGAAGCCAACAACCCCGCTTGGCTTCCTTTGTCTTTTGATTCAGCAAAATCCCTCTCCATCATTTCGCCTGCCGATCAAGCGATCATCGGCCACTTCGGCCCAGAGATTGTCATCGAACAACTCGCCACCGAACGAATCATTGCCCACGCAGGTGACACTGTCCCGCTTGCCGTAAAAGTTACCAACAACGGACTCGGTCACCTCACCGACGACAAGTGGCCTGTGACACTTTCGGTAAACGGCAAAAAGTTGAAACCCAAAACAATCTCGAGGTTATCTCCGGGTCAGGAAACGGTTCTCCGCTGGAATTGGAACTCTCCGAACACACCTGCAACCCACGATCTCGCCGCCTATCTGGCCGGCTCAAAGCAACGCGAAACGGAGTTCAAGACCTACCCTAAAAAGTCAAACGGGAAGATTGTCACGATCGAAAACGACCAACTCCGACTCGAATTTGTCCCAATCAAAAATCGATACGAATACGCCAAAATCTACGGACGGGATGGCGACAGTTGGTATCAAATGGCCATTTGGCATCCGTTGGCCGAGATTGCCGATTCAACCGACACGATCCGTGTCATGCCAAACCAAATTAATTTCAACGAAAACAACAACCGCCAATTTGCCTCTTTTACCCACACCACAAAACAAAATGGCAACGAGTGGACAACTCAGGTTGAAATTGTGCTCCCAAAAAACGGGGATCCGATGAGAGTTCACCACCAATTTTCAGCCACAAAAAAAACAACACTCATCCGCGCAACGGGTCCCAATCTGCACATAGGCGACGGCACATCCGGACGCGCGAAAAGCTGGGGCCTGTTTCCCGGATTGGAATACTTGAACGGACCTGAACCCTCTTCCAACATCCGTGACCTTGCACCGCCAAAAAACGATAGAAGCACACCGCACCCAAATAAAATCACCATCCCCTTCATGACGATTACGCTTGGGCAGAACAGCAAACTACCGCCAAACAAACCCGACTTTTATTTTACTCCCGACAGCATCGAAAGCCGCAACCAACTCCAGCATCCCAATCTGTCGCTGCTCCCAAACAATCAGCTCTCTCTTTCCCTCGCTTGGAATCCGCTCCAAAAATGGGATGGCATACACACACTGCCCACGGCACACTTTTCATCACCAAACGATACCGAATTAGTCGCCAGTCACCGGATGGCTCTGTCCATCCCTTCCGTGCCGGAGTTCGCATCCGAACACCCTGGGCGCCCCGTGGAACCTTACATCGTTTCACCAGGCAGACCGCTCTCAATAAAATCGAATATCAAACTAACACAAGGCACCCCCCTGAAGGTGCTTCGCGCCTGGCTCGATGACAACGGCGGTATCCCCAAACCCAATCCAGCGCCTCGCTCTTTCATGGACGAGTTGGCGCTTTGCAGAACCGGTTTTCTCGACACGGTCCGCGGCGACTCCGAAGGCAGGTTTCGTCACTGCATAGGCTGGGGATCAAGTCACTCGGCTGGGTTTTCAATGTTGCTTTGGCTGGACGGCCTAGTTTCCGGCAGTCAAAAGGCACGCAGCGCCGCAACACTGGCCGCCAGCCAAATGCTGCAGGAGGGCGGTCCTGACCGCCTCACCAGTCACAACCTTACCCACATTGTACGCTGGGAACTGCCATTTCACTTTGGCCACCTGGCTGAGGCGATGGAAGCGCTTGATGAGCGGATCGATCGCTTGGCCAAGTCGCAACATTCCGACGGCGGATGGCGACAGCCTGCCCTCAGCGGCAAACATGCCAAACTCGGAAAAGCCGGTGACGCCGTGTCTGGCACCGTCGCCCGGCAAACGATGGAACTCATGCGGCACGCGCGGATTACAGGAGACACCGATTCACTCACCGCCGGCTTCAAGGCGCTTGAATTCCTCAACAATTTTTCACTGCCGCGCGGCGCGCAAATGTGGGAGTGCCCGATGTACCAGCCAGACATCCTTGCCGCCGGATACGCTGTCGCCGCCAACCTCGACGCATGGCGCTGCACGGGTAACGAGGCGCACCTGCGCGAATCCATTCGCTGGGCGGAGACCGGTGTTCCATTCATCTATCTTTGGTCGCTGCCCGACAAACCGATGATGCTTGGTGCAACCATTCCCGTGTTCGGCAGCACGTTCTTCACCCACTCCTGGCTGGGGGTGCCGGTACAGTGGTGCGGCTTGGTTTATAGCTATCACGTCTGGCATCTGCAGGAGGAACTGGCCAAGCGACCCGACCTGGCCAAGCGCTTGGCCAGGCGCACCGAACTCCGTTTCACACCCGCGGACTGGAAACGCATGGTGCAACTGATCACCTACAGCGCGATGCACCAGCAGTTCGCCGATGGCGAAAAGATTGGCACCTATCCCGACAGTATCGTCGATTTCGAAAAAAGAATGCCGGCCTTCATTAATCCGGAGGATATCCTGGCCAACGTCCTCCTCCTCAACGGCCACGATCCCGACATCAAGACCATCCGCATTTCACAACCGAACCAGACGGTCACCCTCAGTTCCGTCGCCAAACTCACCCGGCATCGCTCGGACAAGGATGTCTCGATTGATTTTGAATACTACCCCGGCGAACCGGTTCATTTCCTGATCGCCGGCTTGGTGCCAAGCGAAGTCCTTGTCAACGGCAGCACGCTGTCCCGCTCTGAGAAACCACCCGGTCGCGAACCCGGTTGGTGGCGAGACCCGGACTCGCACCGCGTATATATCACCACACCAGCCCAAAAAGATAAGGCCACGCTGATACTCCAGCCATAATATGACTCCAGCATGGGATCATATTGACAGATTCAGCGGCTGGCCTCGAGGTAGGCGATGAGATCCGCGAGTTCCTGCAGGGTCAACACTTGATCCATCCCGACCGGCATCAGTGAAATGTTGAGCGGTTCGATGTTCCTGATGTTATCACGCTCAATCCGGATCGTTTTTTCCGGCGAAACCCCGAGTGAAACATACCCCACGCCCTGGTCCTGCACGATGCCGGCCAGCACATCGCCTCCACCGGTACTCACCTGCATGGTCTCGTAGCTGCGCACGAGGCTGGCACCCGGGAAAACAATCGCCTCAAGCAGGCCCATCTTTTTTCGCACCTGACCAATCCGCGTCAGGTCCGGCCCGAACTGGCCTCCGTGGTATGCCATCGAGTGGCAGGTCGAGCAACCGGCCTTCGGCCCGCGGAACACCGCCTTGCCACGGAGCGCCTCGCCGCCCGGTAACCGGTCGGCCAGTTCCCGCAGCCGCCTGACTTGATCCACCGGAACCGCCCTGGCCTTGGCCAACAAATCGGCCGCCTGCCCCTGAACCGTTTTGCCAAAACCGGCGGTGGCCTTTTGCAGCACAGCGTCGTCGAACCCGCGCAACCAACTCGCCTGCCCGAGAACCTCCAACAGCGCCTGGCCAAGCGTTGCGTCTCGACCCCCTCCAAATGCCGGCAGCAGCGCCGTCGCCTCAGCGGCTCCCAAGCTGCCGAGTTGGTTCGCGAGCCGGCGCAGCTGCGACTCCGACAGCCCGGCCCTGGCCAGCGCCCTGGCCGCGTTGCTACGCTGCGCGAACGGTTTACCCGTGCCGAACTGGCCAAGCAAATAGTTGAACTCCGCCTCGTCCGGGGCCAACAGCCCGCCGGGAATCCCGTAGTAGGCCAGCGTGCGCTGCGGATCAGCCAAGGCCGTCGAACGGCCAAGCCGACGCAGCATCGCAGCCACACGTTGCTGCTGCGGCTTTGCCAGGCGCAGACTCACGAGCGTCTGCACAGCTGCCGGTTGCAGCGGCGCGTCGATCGCGTCGATCGCGTCGAGCCAGGCGTCCGGCGCGGGATTGACCGGTGCGGCTGCCATCGCCGCGAGCACAGTAAGACGCTCGGCTTTGCCGCGGGAAACATCGGCCAAAGCTGTGGCCAACCCGGCCTGGATCGTCGGCGCGGTCGCGAACTTGGCCAGGCGTCCGGCGAGCACCTCGCTCTGTGCGGCCGTTTTGACTGCCCGCAACTCCGCCGCGTAGTGCGCGGCCAGCGCATCGCCCCATTCGGGGTGTTGGTCACAAATCCACTCCGCCACCCCGCGTAATTCAGCATCACCGGACTTTAGCAACGGCAGCACGTCGGAAGCTAACAAGTGGTCACCTTCCATTTGGTCGAGCGCCATCAACGCGACGCGCAACGCCCCCGGGCGCCTGGCCAAGCGTGACAGCGTCACGGCGTCCGGTTGCGCGATCTCGATCAGCGCGAACGTGACGGAGTGCTCAAGCGCGCGGTCTAGCGGCTCGTCAGCAAGCGCGAGCAACGGCGCGGCGGCACGCGGCGAGCCGATCCGGCCAAGCGCCTCGGCGGCAGCGCGGCGCACCGGCGGCGTGGCGGTTTTGAGCAGTCGCACCAAGCCGTCGACCGCACCTGCGTCGCGGTGCAGCCCGGCCGAGTGCGCCGCCGCCTGCTGGAGGTTCGGCGACGAATTGGCCAACGCACCTCGAACCGCCCGGCGGGCGGCATCCCCCTGTATACGCGCCAGTGCCCAAACCGCGTTTAGCCCGGCCGGCTCGCTCCCCTGCCGTATCGGCTTCGCTAAGGCGGCAACGGCAGCCTCACCGTGCTTTGCCAAGGCCATGATGGCGCGTTGCTGCACGACCGGCCGCTCGTCGTCGAGTCGCTCGGCCAGGCGCCCGGGCGGCGTGTTAACCCATTCGAGTTTCGCCCCGCGCGGATCGGCCGGTGGCTTGATTCCGGTTTTCTTGACGCGATAAATCGCGCCCAAGACTTCCGGCCGCCAAAACTGCGACGTCGGGCAACAGAGCTTGTACCAACCGCCAGTGTCGAGCACGAGCAGGCTACCGTCGGCGTCCTCGATCACGTCCGTCGGGTGAAAGTCGGCATTGGTCGTGGCAAGGAAATCGGTGTCCACTGAGCGGAACGTCGCGCCGTCGGGAGTCAACGCGTGACGCTGCACGCGGTTCAAGTTGAACAGGCAGGAGAACAGGTTGCCGGTGAAGTTGGCCCCGAACACGGTCGAGTCGTAATGCTCCAGCCCGCACGGCGCCGCCGCGCCGAAATGCGTCAGCACCGGCATCAGTTTGCCGGTGCGAGGATGGCCGTCCACCACGCCGTGCGACTTGCCGTACACGCCGCCGTAAATGGCGTGGATGAGTCCGTCGCGTTTTCCGCCGCCGGGATACTGGAAAAATGTTGTTGTGAAAATGCGTTCGCCGGTGTTTGTGAACACAACGTCCACCGGGTTGTCCATCCCTCCGGTCATCACCGACTCGTGCCGTCCACTGACCGGGTCGCGCCGAAAAACATGCGCCGCCCGCGTGACCCGCTCGCCACCCCGGAACGCCGCGTAGCGCTGCTCGGCAAACGCCCCCTTGCACCAGTAAATCCACCCGTCACGCCCAAGGTACGGCCCGTGCAGGTCGTTGGCACAGCCGGTGAGCGTTTTGCCCTCGAACCACTCCTCGCGCTGGTCGGCCACGCCGTCGCCGTCGGTGTCCGTCAGCCGCCAGATGCTCGGCGGCGCGGCGACGTAAAGCGACCCGTCGTGCCACAGCGTGCCCTCGGGAAACATCATCCTCTCGGCAAACACAACGGAATGATCGAACTTGCCGTCACCGTCGCGATCCTCCAGGCGGACGACACGATGCGGCTTTTCCGCGAGTTGTTTCTTGACCGGATCATTCGATCCAGAAGAGTCGGAGACGTAAAGCCGGCCCTGTTCATCGAACGAGGCCGTGATGGGGCGATCGACCAACGGGGGCCCCGCGACGCGCTCCACCGTGAAGCCGTCCGGCACGGTAAAGACCGTTTCGCCCAGCGCCACTTCGACCGCTGAAGACTCGGCCAATAGCGAAACGGCAGCCAAAACAGCGACCGTCAATCGGAGCATCGAGAACATGCCGAAAGACTAACATGAACGCATGATTTGGCAACCCAACCTTGCGTTCTGCGCGTGTATCGTCGGATCAGAGTGTTGTAACCATTGAAGTTCGCAGTACGTATTTGCCAACTGGTTTCCGTTGAATCGAACGGAGCTTGGACACTGACGCAT
>MPMD02156080.1_pt1 | contig 25523 bp, 52 predicted proteins | sample 1617291 | NCBI WGS metagenome assembly MPMD02 (sample SAMN05944810, study PRJNA350692) | marine metagenome | biome: marine; feature: ODZ; material: water; isolation source: 120 m water sample filtered on 30 um supor filter | place: Pacific Ocean | collected 2012-04-09 | depth 120m m | reverse complement strand
TGCAGATCCATTAAACGTGAGCTGTTGCCCACTGGCTGCATTAGAAACATTTATCGGGATGTAGGGGTAGTAGGTCAGAGTTGACCATGCCGTTGCACCATCACCAATCTTGAATTGATTGGTGTCAGTTACATAGCCCAGCTCGCCAGACTTTAATGTTGGGTCGCATGAAGTCCAATTAGCGGCAGTGTCTCTTCTAAATTGGATCTGGCTAGGCATTGACTATCCTCATCTCGTTTTATCCTTCCACCTACCTATATGAATTGAGAATGTGGAGGGATATTAATGACAACCTGTTCGACACCTGCCATTGAGGCGACGTCTGGCACTCCGCCAATAACTGCATAGTCAGCGCCGGGAACTCGGCAGACAATGTGGTCAGCAGCCGCAAGGGTGTTGTTATTAACTGAATCATATTGAATTAGGAAAATCTTCCAGGCTTTGCTGATAGCACCCTCGACACCAGTTAGAAACGCCTTCGAAGTAGTCATAGGGGTCTTAGGGATAACCACCTCTAAGCCACTCACTTTTTCGACACCATCGACCTCCTGCATGGCAGCTAATACAGCGATCGCATCCGCTGTGGTGCCACCTTTGAAGTGGTAGTCACCGACAAAACTCATGAAAGCTGTGTCTGCCATTAGTTCGGTCAGGAGCTCGTCAGCCGTGTCAATCATTGGCACCCCTTTCGATCTCCCCAGGCTTCCGAGATAGGTCTCTCTGGCTTGGTTTTCTGACCAACTCAGCTTGGAATCCTGAGTCCAGTAAAGACCTGGCCTTGTAGCCGGCGACCAGAGATGAGACCCTCTGTCCACTTCTCTCTGCTCGCTACGCCTTGGTCTCTAAGTGATTGACGAATTTGTTCCTTCACCGGCCTGGAAGTATGCCCCTGAGCTAATTCCTCCGAACCATCACAAAGATTACGTCTACTCACTAAGAATAATGGACCGCAAGAAAGCACGCGCTGCTTGGCGTGATGGCATCAAAGAATGCTGGGATTATCGCTGTGCCTTCTGCAACGGCGTACCTATTGACGACGAAAGCTTGACCCTTGATCACGTCAAGCCTAGAAGTCGTGGTGGCCAAGATCTCACGCGCAATCTCGTGCCGGCCTGCTCACGCTGTAACGCAGACAAGGGGTCAGAGGATTGGAGGCGCTGGTATCAGCTACAGCCCTTTTACTGCCCGGTCAGGGCCAGAGAAATCGAAAGCTGGATGACACAAGGCGACCGCAACGTTGACGAATGGTGGGAAACCGGCGTCGGTGACCTCGAGTGGTGTGTCATGAGGATGCAGGAGAATCAGGCCAAACAACAGATCTAGCACCAAGCCTCACTGCATTGACATCTACCTCAGATTGAGCCATCACAAAATTCTTGAATTTAGGGACCTCAACCTCATAAACATCGCCCTCCCATGCAGCTTGGATGGTCGCGCCAGAGACTTTGTACTGGGCTATCAGAAGCCCCCTGAAGCCGTCGTCAATCTCTGAAGGAGCAAGCAGCAGGAACCCATCACCACGCAGCGCAGGGTCGCTCAAGAAGGCCTTACCTTCACCATGCATGAAGTCAGGCGCACAGAAGACAGCCCAATCAGGCAACTCCTCCAATGCCTCGAGCTTCATGTAGGCACGAGCAGCACGCTCCTCAGGCAGATTCGCCTCACGATCACCAAAGAAGCAAAAGTCATCTGCTGTGAATGGTTTCCGGTTCTGCTTCGAATCGCGGTTCAGGTTTGCAGTTAATGCAGAGAGCTGCGCAGTGGGCAACTCCAGCGCATGGAATTGCTCACGCTCATACCTAACGCCTTCTATCAGACAGTTGAGGACGTAGGAAGCGAGGAGGTCTCCGAATCGCTCACGGGTGAAGTCTCTATCTGCGGGGTAGAGGTTTCTTGCGTGGTGGAAGGTTTCCGCCCAGTCGACCGGCTCCGCTTCTTCGTAGGTCCCTTCTGCGACTTTCCCAGGGCCTCAGCCAGTTCCTCCTTTGCCTTCTCTTCGTCGTACTCAACACCACCTTGCTGCTCACCCACAGCAAAGGTATAGATCGCGTCCACTAGCGCTTGAGGCAAAGTCTGAGTTGATGCAATGTCCCATTCACCCTGACCCTCGAGGCGATGACGTATCACCGTCGTCACCAGGGCTATCTGATTTTTGACAGATACCTCCAGCACCTCAAGGCCGGCTTGTTCTAAATCAGGGAGATATTTGACCTGCCAGTTTTCTTCTTTCGCGTTGAACTGGACGTTCGCACCAACTCCACCAGCCAACACCTTGGCAACAAATGAGTGAGCGTCGATGGGCCTGATCTTTTCCTCCTTCGCAATCTTCAGAGCACAGCGAGCAGTAAAGGCAAAAGCAGTCTTAGTCGCACCGCTCTGCTGTAGCCAGCTTGTCTCTGCAACAGTCAGGCCATTGAAGACCGGGAACTCAAGCTCCCCTATTTCGGCATTTCCTACAACTGTCGTCTTCTTGACTGGGGTCGTAATAAAAGGAAGCTGTGCGACAGACATTGCGATAAACGTAATCGCCGCCAGTGTTCCTAGGCGTCTAAAAATTTGGAGTACGCATTCACGTAGTTGTACTGAGGAACACCATGAGTTCCATTAATCACAGCTGATGTCCAGGGCCTGGCCGGCAAGTGAATCTTGCCTCTCGATTTATTGCCCCAAGGGTGGATGTAGGCGCCTTCATGCACGGCCGTTGCATAGTCTTCGGTCCAGGTGTACTCACACTGCAAGCTCCCCGGATTGAGATCAACTCTGAGGCTGCCCTTTAAGTCACCACCATCGACGATGGACCTAGGTGAGCCTGTGTTGAATTTTGCTTTTGCCCAGCTCTTTGCCTTCTCTCCGACAGTGCTACCAGACACACCACGCTTCGATTGCCCTGGCCAGTCCCAATAAGCGCTAGAAATTGCATCGGTGAAACGCCCCTCGAGTTCATCTGCAACCTTTTCGAATGCCTTCTCGGCCTTTTGTTTTAACGTATTGTTCACGCCGGCTAGGTCCACATCGATCTTGACCTGGCCCTCGAAATAATCGGCCATCAGCCCGCCCACTCACACTTAATGATCACACGATCACCGATCTTTTTACGCAAGATCGTGCCAATACCTTCATCCCCAAATGAGCTGCTGTTCTCCATGACTTCAGAAGCTTTTGCCGTGCGCTCGGAGCAGTAGAAATTAATTGTCTGACCACTGCCTAGCTCAGCTGGTCTAATGCCTGTCTGGTCGAGTGTGGAGTCACCCGATGGGTCCCAGCTCCTCCAGTCTTCACCGTTGGGGACCTCTGCCCAATCAACGACATAACCACTGAAGATGTCTGTGGCAATACTTAGATCAACCTTGTCCGCATAGTCAGCACGGCTGCCCTGTGAGACTTGTTTGACATAGGCACGGACGAGAATTTCTTGCCCAGGCACCACGGCATAACCAGTATCAGGCCCACCACGACTGCCAGGCCGCGTGACCAGAATCCTGGCGTTTTTGATAAAGGCGAGAGGTGTAGGCATGTCAACTCCGGATCACAGTTGTGACTCCGCTGCTCATCGAGCCATTAGAACTGCCACCAGGGCAACACACCCCCTCTAATCCATAGGTCTCCATATCCAGGTCTAGACAGATGCGCATAGTCAGCCGGGCCTGCTCTTCAAACAACGGCCGCAGCTTGTAGCTCTTAATACTGCTGCCTTGCTTAAGAGGCTCTTCTGAATATTCGATCACGTCAGCCTTGATCAATGGCAGATCATCTCCGCCAAGTGTTGTCTTCTCTGTGGTGATAGTGGCCTGGTTGACAATCCAAGCTGAAATGTTGGTTTTAATGCGAGCAACCGCTACGGGATTTGGCATGGCGACAACGCCGCCCATGCATGTACTGAGGCGATGCAAAGCCTTATAAGAAGAAGCCAGTCCCTGGATCTCCATGATTAGCCCGCGTGTCTGATCGGGGCTATACGCAATCGTCACCTGATCTGCTTCATAGATCGTCCAGTCGACGTCTAAGTCAGGGAGTGGACCGTAGAGAGGGCCGGTACGTGCTGCTGACATTTGAACTAAGACGGGTCCTAGCTCAGCCTTCCCATTGGCTAGATGGCTGTACGCAGCCAGCTGAGGTCAGCATCGGATACGCCATAACTAGGCAGTCGCGAGAAAGTGCGCCCTGCTTCTCTGAACGAAAGGGTTAGGTCTACCTGTTCAGCAATCTGCTGGACCATGACGCAGTCACGGCGACGAACAGCAACGGCTAGGGCAATTAGAAGGCGTAACGCAGGATCTAATACCGGAGCCATGCATGCCTGAGTCAGAACCCTTACAGTCTACCGAGACTCAAAGTTCTCGAACTACTGGCCCCCCGTCCTCTCCACCGCACTCGCTAACCCAAAGAGAACCTCTACTAGCAGGTTGACGGTTTACTACACGACTGACTGACGGCATCCGAACAGGTGCCTCGGTGTAGTGCATTTTGATCATCGTTGGCTGGATGATGTTGATCACGGGCGCCGTGGCTACAGGGGCTTGAGCCGGCACGTAGTCAGTGATGACAGGACTATCCCTAAGCGCTCCCAAGGCGGCTACAAAAGCCATAAGCAAGAGATGCGGCCAAAGACTCCTAGCGCGAACCGGGAACCTCTTAAGGCCTGCTATACGTCCTCCCTGGCATAGTTGTGCGTCCATACATTTAACCTATCTCCCGGCGATGCGAAGTGTCAATCAACTCGTCAATCTGTAACGCAAGAGGCTCGAGGCCGCCGTCGTTGATGATCTCTGCATCAAAGCCGAATAAATTCAACGCACCCTCCGACGCATGAAGCGAGCGCTCATAGTGGTGAGGTCTGCTGATCTTCCACATCACGCCACCGTTGCTCTTGATCTTTCTGAACTCGTCAGGGAAGCGCACATCGTCAACAATGACGATCTTCGAGCCGTAGGGATCTCCTCTGTGGCGGTCGTAGCAACCCTGCCATAGGGTCGTCCAAAGCTCCGGGCTAATCATTCCTCGTCCCCAGTCAGTACCTAGACTCTGGAGAAGATGGCGCCCAGTTGGCCTGCCGGGTAGTTGGTCAATTGGAATGTTCTTGTTGTTGTAGAGGTGATAGGCCGCATCGGCTCCAACCTGACCAAGCAAAGAACCCGCAAACAACTTTAAAGGCGCAGCCATCGGTATAATGGAAGCTGGCCATCCTTCCCTAATCAGCTTGGCGACCGTGCTCTTACCCGACTGCGGATAACTGCTATACAGGCCGATAAGCATGGTTCTGATGCACGTGTCTCAGTCTACCTTCGAAGTCTTACAGGCCATGATCTAAGGGGAATAGCTCACCAGTGAGATTGTCCATCATTTGACCATTGCCCTTTTTGAAGTAGTGACGGCCATTGCGACGAATGATCCGGTCCTCTTCGTAGTCCTTTCCCCAGGGGTCGGTGTAGGCCGTTCTGATCACAGGAGTAGCCCACTCCACGTTGTAGCCGGCAATAACGTCTTCCACTAATCGCGCAACCAAGGGGCTCTAAGTCTCATACTGCCGTCTTCATCTTCAGAGAATATGGGCTTTAAGCTTTCGCTGTCTTCGGCTTCCCATAGCTCGCGGATAGCTCTGGATTGTTTCTTGACCTCACGCATGGCGAGGCGTGCTTTGTGAGCTGACCAACCGTGAAGGCATACCTCCATTATCAGGTCAATAGTCCTACGTGAGGCTGAGATGAATAAAAGACTCTTAGTGTCCTTGACCCCAAAAAGGAAAGGGAGCCTGCGCTCCCATTGAAGGGCTAGCTCATAAAAGACAAACGCGAGGCTGTCAGGGATCAATGGCCCTGACCTCTACGACGCTTACGGGAAGGGCTGCGTTTAGTACGGCCTTGTTTATTCCTGACAGTTCTGCCCTCTCCAATACGTGTTCGTTTTGGAGTGGACCTAATAGTGTCTTCAGTAAGATGCCCTAGCATCAGTCCTCGTCCTTTACAGATTTGACCAGTGCGTCGAACTCTTCGTCAGTAGGAGCTGGGGCGAATTTACCAAGCAGCGAAAGACCGAAGTCAACGATGCTGTTCTGACGCCAGGGGGTTAAATCAATTGCTTTATCGAGGGCAGCGACAATAATGCCGCCAATGGCTAGTGCGATGGGATCCATCTGAGGAGGTTGAATGCAGACGCCGTGAGTCTTCCGACCTATCCCCTGATTGGTTTCTTGGTCCCCTTGGAAGTTTTCTTGGAGCCCTTAGAGCCTTTTTTGCCTGTGGCTTGTGCAATTACGAGCGGAAGTGGCATGAGTATTTCGAGAATTGCCCAAGTCTTTCCAGAAGGAATGCTAAAAGTGTCGAGAGAGCACACTCCTATGACTTCACCCCACCCTGCTCGCAGGACAGCACCAACCCTGCTCCACCGTCTTCGACGTATGTAGAAGAACGGCACGGATGCGGCTGGCCGTGGACCACGAAACGAGTCGAGAAGGCCCCCGAGGGCCTCCCTAATCCAATACAAACAAAGAGCCCTCAAGTCGTACTAGGTGTCGCCGACTTGGGGGATTTTTATTAGACACAAGAAAACCCCTCGCTTGCAAGAGGGGTTATCTTCTGCCCTGTTTTAGCTGGGCTAGCTACTGAGCGATTGCGGGCGCACTTGTGGCCGCGAAGATCTCAGACTTCCTACATTCTACCTCGTTTATCTAGGCGTGGTGTTAAAGACATGAAAAAGCCCCCCTTGCGGGGGGCTTGTGGAATTACGAGCGCCATAGCTCGCGAGGCATCTCGAAGGACTCGAAAGTCATCCGGGGTTGGCCTTCAGAGTTCTCTATGTCAGAGAGATAACCCTCAAGCCAACCGCGCCGTTGCAACTTCAGATTGTTCTGAAGCTGATCCATGAAGTAGTTAATGACGTCGTTGTCGACGTCTTGACTCTCCTGGAGTTGGCGCAGCGTGCTGTGCAACTCTTCGCTCTCCTGTTTCAGGTGGGCGACGTGCTGCTCAGTCAGCTCGCGAGCGGCGCCTTGAAGGCAATCTGAACAATCCATTTGGATCTCCTGCGGTGTGATGTAACCGGCTCCGGGCAGCCAGCTACTTGGCCCGGATTTGTGATCCACCGCAGTCAGCTGCTTTCAAGCGCTGCTGCGTAATTCCTTCGGGGGCACCTGTCGGTCTCTTTCTATCCGGCTACGCCGTTCAGACAACAACCCCCAGCAGGCCGCTTGCGCGGCCCCCGTCCCGGTTTTCTCCCCGGGTGGGACAAGTGATGAGTGAATGCTCAGGGGAGCCTTGAAGCTCCCCAGCAGGCCTTCACCTGATGAGCGGTTGAGACATCTCCTCGCGGAATGTCTCGAACCAGCGACGGACGGTTTGACCGGCGTCGAAGGCGGCGATCACCGCAGCCTTGAACTCCTTGATGAACTCCTGAGCGTCGGCCTCAGCCTTGGCTTGAAGCTGAACCCAGGTGATCTGGGTGTTCATCTCAGCCTGCTCGGTGTAAGCGGCGAAGATCTCAGCCTTGGTGTTCTTCAGGGTGATGTTCGTGTTCATTAGACACTGGGGTTGTGCAGGGGTGGTGCCCTGCGGACTCCTGCATCATATATATAAGAAGGGCGTAATGTCAGCAACGAAGTTGATAATTCTGTACTACTTTGTGGGTCAATTCGGCCAGATCCCTTGCAGTGACTAGGTATATCATTATCAGGCTTCTCATTATGATCGCTTATAGTGACACTTTGTTGATCGGATCTGTCACACTCATATTGAGAATATCGAGTCCACTATTGAGAACTATGTACAGGTTGATACCAAAATCACAAAAATAGTACAGACATATTGCAGGTCAAATACACAGCGCTGGAAGGGATCTGGCGAAATGTATCAGCTCGAACATGTGGAGAAAGTAGTTTCCACAGGTGAACACTCGCTAACGAATCGGCCCTTGTTACATCCTGTCACAATCGGGGCGTAGTATCAAAGAAAACGCTCAGGGAGTATGTACACACACCAGAAGATCAGTAGCAGCAACGCACATCCCAGGGGCAAGAGGATGTCCATTAGTCGCACTGCCGGTTGAATTCAATGATGTAGCGCTCAAGCAAACACCCTCGGAAATCCAGTACGGATGACAGGCGATATTCACCGCCCAACAACTTGACGGCATTGCTCAGCATTGCTTCTGCTAGAAACCGCTTTGTCGCTTTCGAGCTCCTGCCCCAGGGTCCATTGGCCATGTTCTCCGGCTCGTACTGCTCTTGTATCCGTGCAAGCAGTTCTTCCGCGCTCGAACTCTCGTCGTATCCGCTGCCCATCACTCCTTCACTTGAAGACGCTTGGGCAGAGTGACCTGAGGACGGTTGCTCTTGACGACATCAAGAACCCATCTGGTAGCAGATTTCTGCTTCTGCCATAACAGTGCAAGCTCCTTCGCGGTTTCGCGCAGCTCCTCTGGGTCGTCAGTTCTAGCGAGTGAACGATTAATCTCCTCGAGCAGAAATTCCTGCTCGGGCAATAGCTTCACGTGACTATTTAACGGAGGCGTTGACATGCTCCTCTTTGCGCTGAATAGTTCTGGCAAGGGCTAAAAGTGCAACTGCTTCGCTGCGGTCCTTGGCCTTCTCCGCTTTCTCGTAGAGTCTGAGGACAAATGGGCTTCTTTCCTTGATCATGGTTCTTAGCCTAATAGGGTGATTGCAGAGGAAAGGGCTTCATCCAGCTCTAAAGCCATGTGGAGATGCTCTTCAATTGAAGCCAAGCGCTCTGAGACTTTATGGCTTTTGGCCATTGGAATCTTGACGTTATGGATGCTGTTGATTTCTCCCCAGATAGCCGAGCGGTCCATGAGCCCCGTCGAATTTCCTCTTTAACTTACCCTTTCCTAGGGGCGTACTGTCAATGCTCAGTCAGGGTTCGCAACATAAAAAGAAGGCCCCCTAAGAGGCCTTCTTGTACCACCAGTTTCGTTTTAATCGGTCTTCGACACCCAGCGCTTCTACTGCATCACAAATGTGATACGGGAACCGGCCAAAGATGCAGAGCTTGTGTCCATCGTGGGGGTTGTCCGAAAGGACATTGATCAGGTTGACAATGGCGTCAACCGTGTCGTCGTTCAGCTCGATGGGTTCTTTCATGCTTCAACACCCGTGAATAGGTTCGGGCTAATAGTGCCGTAGCCCTGGCAGATCTCCTGCGTGTAGTGACCAGCGTCTTGAATAGCGTCAAAGATGTCACTCATTCGAAACGCCCTGATGGCCATCATTTCCTCTTCCCTGTCATCGCCGTTTATGAACCGGACGAAGTGGGTGTCTGTAGGCAGTTGGTGCTCCTTCTCTCGCAACACCTCCTCATCAATGAAGCCCTCCAGAAGTACACAGCTGTATTTCTTGAGGTGGTCTTCGAGATCCTTAATAGCTTTCGCGTGTTCGTTAATAGTGCTCATGGTGACGACCTAGTGGGTGGTTGTTATCTCGACCCTTTCAACCTACCGCTTCTCTTGGCGAGGTGTCAATGCAATCAACGATGGGCAATAAAAAAACCCCGGTCTGGGGGCTGTGTAGTTAGTAGCTGCGAATGCCCATTTGTCGTTGGACTTGAGCAGCAACTCGATTGTGAGCACCTCGACCAAGGACAAAGTCAAAGGCCTGGACATAGCTGAAACCCTTTTGCACCATAAGAGCAAGAGTAAAGCTGATGGTCTGCTCATTGGTCAGACCCATCTCCTTAGCAAACTCAAAAGCGCGGTCTTGAACGTCTTGAATAGTCATCAGAGGTGGTGTGCTCTCGACTGCTCGAGCATACTGTCCTCTAGACGTAGTGTCAACAGTAAAAAGCCCCCAAGTCTGGGAGCAATTGTTTAGCCGTCGTAACAGCGCTTAGCGCCCCTATCGACTAATGCTTGCCACATGCTGCGAGCCTCATCAAACGAGACTTGGAACTTGTGCTTTCCCCTGTGTGTTGGTCCCTGTGAAATGGTGACGTGGCCCTGGCTTCGTGAGGGTGAAAATCGAAAGACCTCCTTGGAGAGATAAAGGGTTTTTGTCCTGGCGGTGATCAAGGTTCGGTTCATAGGGAGTGATTGGCTAGCCGATGGTATTAAGCAGTGAAGCCTCGCCTAGAATTCGGTTGCCGTTGATGAATCGGATCGACCTCTGCATGTTTATCCAGTAGTGAGAGTCTCCTGGCATCTTGAAGGCCGTATCCATTAGAACCCTTGAGGCAAGGCTCTTTTGAATGCCGAACATTTGAGCAACGTAGATGCTGTTCTCGGTAGTCGATTCGCTAGGCATCCGGTGATGGGACTCAGTCAACTGACACCTCCACCTCGAATTCAGCGATGATGCTTTCGTGGTCGAGCTGTTGCTCTTGAAGCTTATCGATCTGGTTTTGGAAAATCCGGCGAGCTGTGCTCTTCAGCGGTTCGCCTTTGTGATCGATACCGCGATCTAGTACCTCCTCAAAGGTCTTGATCGACTCCTCGATGATTTGTAGCTCTTGGCGGGCTTCGGTGAGGGTCATGGTTGGTGTGTGATCTCGACGCATGAAAGTTAGATTCAACATGGTCGCGCTGTCAAGGACAGGATACTAACTTAACACTTCGTATCCTGATCAAGGTTTACCAAACGAGCCTCAATTGCTGCAATTTGCTGAAGAAGCGTCTCCTTCGCGGCCTTAAGCGAATTGATCTCATTCTCTTTCTCATGCCTTAGACGATGCTCAAGCACTAGGTCGTACTCGCTATCAGAGACAGACATTCGGCGTGAACCGTGCCAATTGCTGGCGAGATAAGCAAGACCGTGTGACATGTCCATAGGTGTGACTGCAGATGGTTTGCCGGGTGTTGACCGAATAGACCGCCCAGTGAATACCGAAAAAAAAGCCCTGGGTCACCACACCCAAGGCCTATCCACGAAGCAAGAGGCCTTTGATTCGATAGTGTCGAGATTGACCGCCAGTGTCTGTACGGTCGCGGGAGGCTCCCCGTCATTAGTATCAAGCTTTTTTGAAACTGAGCAGTCAGCGATCGCTGTAATTGAACGCTGCAACCAAGGTGGTGCCACTCCGTAACGGGGTTCCTTGCGGTCGTATCGATACTCCACCGATTTATTGAACTTCTTGGTCAGGAACTTTTGAACCTCAAACCAATCGTTTTCGTTCAGGGTCACGGTCTTCATCTGTGATGTCATTGCTCAGTAGCTTGCACTCGACTCGTGAACCATACATCACCCGGTCGCTCTGTCAAAGGCTTGGCAATAAAAAAGGCTCCTCCGGACGAGAAGCCTGATTTGGTGTCTGTCGCAATAAAGCAGATCAGACCGAATAAGCAATGCCTCTATAGCTACGGGACTGGCTCGCCAGTCTGGTAGGGGACTGGTGCGCAGAGGTGTAGTTGATACCGCGATAGCTCTTAGCCATCATGAACTGAGCATCAGTCAATGCAGCACGCTTTTGAATCTGCTTCTGGATGAGAGTCAGGATGTTCATTTGAACGCTCCAACAGTGTCTAGGTCCCCGTTGCATGGCCTAGATCTAACTGCGCCTCGAAACGAGGCCAACGATACCCTTATTCTACCGGCTCGTCTTCTTCTAGTCCCATTAACCGGCCAACTCTTGGATCGTCCGGGTCGAGATACTCGAGCATCCATGGTGAACGTTTAGGCCCAGGCGGTGGAGATACTGGTGGTTTACGCTCATACGAGAGCTCATGGTCAACAGCAAGCTTCAATTCGAACTCAATAATTGGATCACCAACGCCTAAGGCTCGACGTATGAGGTGATGCTCGATAGGCCCTAGCCGATCCTCTTCGGCCCATCTCACGCAGTCGATGATTTCCAGTAGTTCGATCTGATGGTCTGTGAGGGGTTTCATTATCCAGGGATGAATGTCTGAGCGTTCCGTTCTCCCTACGGCCTTCAGGATCGCCTCTATTAGGCTTCTAATCCTGATCAGGTGTCATTCATGGTCAGGCCCTTTTCCTTAGCCTTCTAGCCCCTTCCCTCAGTAGTCGATCCCGCGCTTTAGTGCGACACCGTTCTCGGCGTAGTGACGATGGCAAACCATCTCAGTGCAGGCCTCCGCCAATTCAAAGTAGGAGTGCCTCTCGTGTGACCTGCCGGTGATGATCACCTCAACCCCGTTTGGCTTCTTTCTTAGCAGTTCTGCTATCGGCGGTGCCGGCAATAGCTCTAGATCAACAACAGGATTTAATTCATCGAGAATCACTGTCTTATGCAGGCCACCTAATACCGCTGAACGCGCCACCTCCCATGTGCGCTCAGCTTCTGCATAATCGTCAAGCACCTGCTGACCACGCCATACAATCGCATCACGTCCTGATCTCATGTGATCCAGGCTGCCCGGATAGGCCTGCTTGAGTGCATCGATCGCGGCGTCTTCTGTGTATCCCGTCCCGCCCTTCATGAATTGAAGAACCAGAACACGCTCTTCCCTACCTAGTGCTCTTAGCGCCGTACCTAAGCCATTAGTCGACTTGCCCTTGCCTGGGCCTGTGTAGATCTTCACGCCATTGACCGGTTCATCACCAGGCCTGTCGATCATCTCTGTATGTAGGTCGGCCATTGCTAATAATTGCCCAGGGTTGCCTTCACCTGTGCAGATCACTTCAACACCAGCTGCCCTGTTCTTGATTCCTTGGCATACAGGCTGCTCGTTCATCTCGCCTGAGCTGATTGCTCTGACAATATCGTCAAGAATGACTACCGAATAACGGCCCCACTGCATTGCTTGCTTAGCTACTGGCCAATTAATTGATGAGGGGCCAAGGCATACGCGATCGACAATGCCAGGGAAGCCATGCTGAACAGCTTCGATTGATGCAGTTTCATCGCCGCCGCAGAAACTATTGAAACGAATCACAAGAACTCTTGCTCTGTGATCAAGCAGGCCTAAGCCAATTGTCCTTAGGACTACACCTAAAGCGGCCTGAGTCTTGCCTTTGCCCGTTCCGTTATAGACCTGTACCTGGCCAAGCTCACGCTCCTCCTGGGCTGTCGCGGTGCTAATACCGATCATTGACACTACGCCTAGGTGGTGTCCTATCAGGTTACCTTCACCAATGGTTGCCAGCTTCGATTCGATTGATCATTTCTCCACGTGTCAACGGTGCGTCCAAATGCTCTGGCCCCTTCCATATCCACCACTTACGTTCTGACTCAGGCATGTGATAGCTGAAGTCGGTCACGACCGCATGCCAGGTCTTTCCTGATCGATCAATTCCCACCACTGAATAAGAAGGGCACTGGCACGTCGCCATATCTGGCACAAGGCGTGGCCCGATCCGATTCCACGAAGGCTGAAGACCTCTCCATACAAGCGAGCAACTGGGCCATGGCAGTCCATTTCTGTCATAGAGCCGACAGACCGGCCCCTGGATCAGATAATTGAATGAACCCCCAGGACTGTTGAAGGTCGTTCCAGAACTAAGCATCTGGGTTCATTAGGATCCAGGATCCATCCTTCAGGTTCAGCAAGAAGCGATTCCCCTTTCGATCTTCACGGATAACTTGCAGCGGCTTACCCCGGCGAAGCAGACCGTAGCTAAAAAAACTGCTTACGCTGTCCCACTCCTTCTTGAGCCAGAAGCCCAACGGTGCGGCCGCTGCTATTCCTTGTGCAATTGGAGCCAGCTCCTGAAGTAGCCTTATTATTGGTCTGATCACGATGCTAAGGCTGATCCCTATAATTCAGCCTACCTGCTGGGAACCCTCACCCAAGTGCATTGGCCCCATGATCATGCCTCTTGGCTACTACGATCGCGTAGTAAAACCTCTCACGCGATGTAGGCATGAACTAAAGGTCGCCGAGGCCATGGGTAACAGAGCCGCCGCCAAATTAATCAAGCAAAACATCGAACGCCTCGAAGCTCAGTTGACTCCAGAAAAAGAATCCCGCCTAGGTGACCATCCAGGTCGCTGGGACTGGCTACTGCCTAAGACTGACAAGCCTGTAACCAAGATGGACACTCAAGGCCTCTAAAAGAAAACCCCGGAAGCCGGGGCTAGACACCACCTCTCTAATCTAGTAGTGTTGTTTTCTGGGCACTCTCATATCAGCGCTAAAATGAACCATGAACCCAAACGATCCACACGTCTCTAGAGCCCTAGCCAAGCTGAAGGCTAAAAGCCCCATCGTTATAGATACTGACGAAGTGCTTGCCCTAGGTGAAGCAGCCCGTAGCTTTCAAGAGCTCAGAGAGCTTTATGCGCAATGGTTTATCGATAAGCACAGCCTCGACGAAACGGTCGAAACCATCATTGACGGCGTCATCAAGCTTCCTTAGAGCGTCATCATATCGACCAACTCGGTTAATTCGGCGTAGGCATCAATCGCATGCTCATCCGCACCTGATTTCTCAAGTTCTTTCAGGTTCTTCTTGAGTGTCTTGCTTAAGTCCTTAGCCATAGGCTTATTGGCCTTTAGTGCGACCTGCGTCTCGTTGGGAGTGGCAATGATCGGCAGATCGAGAATCCTGTTAAGGGTGTCCGGAGCTTCGCTATTGAACCTCTGCAATTCAGCGACGACTGCATCAGTATTTGTGTAGTCAAGTTTCTTCTGACTCTTCGGCTTCTTGACCTTGACTCCTTCCTGGCCACCTTGTGCCCCCTGACCCACTTGTTCAGGGAAGTTCTTCGCCATACCTCCCTCAACAGCAACGACCTTGCTCCTGTTGAAAACAATCCAAAAATCTTGATCCCAATCGCCAGCCGATTTCTTGACAATCGCAGCGTCATATCCCAGAGCTGCAGCAAGCTCACCAACGTCCTGACAGACGTCGTTTTTAAGTCTCCTTTGAGCTGTCCTTCTGAAGCTGTCTTCAGTCCAAGCGGGCTTATCACTCGAGGAATCCAATTCAAGAATCCTTGTCCCTTTCTTCAGTCCGAACATCGTCATCCTGTCCGGACTCTTCACTCCGGCCGAATAAGAATAGCCCTCAGCCTCAGTCGCCGCTTTCCAGATATCATCCCAATGACTCGTAACTGGTGTAGCGGCATAGGTGCCATTGCCATAGATCCCTTTACCGCCGTAATGAGTCCCGCCGTTCTTCCCTTTACCTTGAAATGTATCCCTGAAATCAGTGCTGCTGACGCCTCTAAAGAATGGTTTATTCAGTCCTGAGGTTTTATCAGTTATTAGGTCGGTCCTATCCCACCAAGACTGCGCATCCTTGGTCAGTTCAGGCCTGTCATGAAACCCTTTGTGTTGGCTGTAAGTCTCCTCTAGGGGTAGACGATAGTTGTATTTAGCCTTGCCCTGCTTGACCAACTGGTCGGCCCATGAGCTCTCATGGGTCTTCATCCTATTGACCTGAGCAGGCGTTAGAGCCTTAGTCTTACTGCCAAGTAGCTCTGCATCGAGCATGGCGTCGTAGTACTTCTCCATCTTCTTATCAAGCACGTCGATCCTCTTCTTGTTATTGACTCTCTCCAGCCTGAGCTTCCTGATCTCAGTACCACCCTTTTTGATCGTCCCGTCGCGTTCTTGGATTTCTAGGCCTTCGATTTTCCAATCAAGATCATGTTGTCTGTTTCTTAGCGTTTGAAGCTCATTACGTTCGGGCGCATTCGTGAGAGCACGTTTGGCCTTAGCAACAGCCTTTGCATTATTGAGCTTTTGTGGTTGATTTTTACCCTCAAGGGCAGACACAAGATCTGCTTTTCTCATTTTGCTATATCCCCGAATGCCTTGCTCCTTGGCTAATGCCTTTAGAGCCACGGCCGAGAGTGCTTGATAATTGCCCTCCTCTGCAGCGTCTTTCTTCTTTTGATCCGTCGCTCTTGAAATAGCAGCAACAATGGCACCAAGATCGGGAACAAAAGAACCGCTCGGCATCCACTGCGGTTTAGGCGCCTTATCTGTACCCAGTAGACGTCTCCTGCTATTGGTTGGCGTATCCATATATCGACGCAATAGTGCATTCAGATCTTGCTTATCGTTTGGCTTCCTCTGAAGATGCTCCTTTTTCCATTGCTCGAGCTTCTTCGCCCTCGACTTAGCCCAGTACGCATCGTCTAGCTGGTCAGTTGCATCCTTCTTCTGATTTGGATTCCCCTTCCAGTCCTTCGGCTTATGCGATGGCAGCAACGTGCATCGACAGCGTGGATGCGCAGGAATATCACTCTCGACCTCATCTAGCTCATAGATCAAGCCGTCTCTACTCATGCAGAACGGACAGGTCCTCTCCGCAGCAGCAGACCATCTAACCCATTCGACACCTCGCTGGCGAAAACGATCGATACTCCCGCCAATGAATGCACTCTGCAATTCAGTGCGTGCAATTAGATCTGCACGGCCTTTGATGCCATACCTCTTGTTCTTTGCTTGGGAACTAGCGCTCTGATGTTGATCACGAATTAAAAGCTCGCGGACCTGCAACGCCAGCTGTCGATAGCTCTTGCCCTGGGCTAGGGCTGTCTGGGTTAACGCTGTAACCCGATCCTTGAATAGCTGGTTTTCATTCCCCCAAAACTGCTCGAGCCTTCTGCCGGCAGCTTCTATCGCACGCCTATTTGCGCGTGCATTCTTCTTGAGTGTGTCGTTGCCGTTGAGAGTGTTACTCAGATCTAGGCCGGCTTGCTTGCCTAGCTGCGAAGCCCTGGCTACCTCGTCTTTATAGAGCCGATTAAGTCTGTTTATCTCCTTCGGGCTGACTAAACTCCCTAGATCATCAATAGTGTTTTGGATCCTTGCTGCGGCCTGCGCTGTCGTGTAAGAACCATCCTTTCCTCCACTGCTTAGCAGCTTGTCGTAGCCACCTCTTAATTCTCTTAATTCACGCTCGACAGCACTAGATAGAACACCTGCAGTCTTGCTGCCCAATGTCTTTGATCTAGCCTCGAGCTTGTCTATGTACTCGATCGACGTGTTTTCTAGGTCGCTACCTGTCGACATGCGATCTGGTCTCTTCGAGTCCGCCTAGCGTTCCGTCTAGTCAGCAGTGACCACGTGCAGAAACAAGATTAGGCAAAGCAGGATATAGACAAGAAGCATCTACCTGTTCGCGTGTACAGATATCAGCGTTCCGCCTTCCTGGTCATCATCGTCGTCATCGTCCTTATTGAAGAACTCGTCGATTTCTTCTTTGTATAGACCCGAAAGCCACACAGCAAACCAGGCATAGAGCAGCACCATCACCAGAAGCTCAACGACTGGAGTCGGGATCATGTAGTTCATAAGTTGGCAATGACTAGATCGACGACACGCATCACACCGTCTGCATAGAAACCAAGAAGGGTGAAACCGATCGTCATAGAGATCAGTGATGCTGTTCTGTTGTGGTGGTCAATAGCGGCGTCAATCATCCGCTTGACCTCTTTCTCTGTGATGTGGTGACCCATGTGGTTTTGTGGCGAGGGCATTTTTAAGTTAGGGCTGTCAGATTTCTAAGCTTGATCGTCCTTTTTTATTTGAAGCTGCCTTATCTCTTGTTCCAGCATCTGCTGTTGGTCCCTATTTCCTGTCTTAACAGCCTCTAAAAGGGCCGCCTGAAGACTCTGAAGAGCTTTCTCGCGATCCATCAATCGTGCAAGGAGAACTCAAGCAACGCCATGTGTAGCCATTGCCGTAGGGCCTCCACCCTCTTCCTGTTCTCGGGTTCGGCATTGCCCATCAAGGTGAAGTGAAAGTCGACTGACTCATAGAGCTTCCTCACATCCTTACGACGCAACCTTGCCACTAGACAAACCTCCCCCTTCTCTGGGGGATCGTCCATCCAGCGCCTTTCGTCTTTCACTCTTTCTCATCCGATGACTCCGATTCATTTGGTTTGGGTGCAAAGTCAGCAGGATCTTCGCCGCCGGTCTCTTGCATTATCTCCATAGCCTCTTCTGCGCGGGCCTTGCGTTCGTCTGTAACTCGAGCAATCTCTTCTTCTAAATCGATATCCTGAGATAGCGCCTGACCCTTTTGAAGCTCTCCAAGTGTTGTCTCATGGCTTAGTAGATCACCTGCGTACAGGCCTAGATAAGCCTGGACCTCCTGAGCTTCTAGCGGCCTGGCAATCAAGTTGTCATTAACGTCCAGGCCGGACTCTTCATTTAGATCCTCAGCCATGTAGGCCGTCCATAGCTTCATGATCAATCCGAACATTGCTTGTTTGTTTTCGATAAGTGTTCTGACTTGACTAGCAACTTGCGACCCTTGAAGTACAGCCTCAGTAGCAGTTCGACCATTTCCGGTACTGCCATACATAAATGACAGAGAGGACCTATCCATGAGTGCCTCAACGTGTTCCACCTCGACTTGATGTTGTTCAAGGCTTGACCCAGATAATTCAGCAAAATAAAAATCGCTATCAGCACCGGGCAAATCCATCCCTGAATTTGGTCCCAATACCATCGGCGGATAGCTCCCATCGGGTAGCTGTTGAGCACCCTTTCTCACTGGTACTGGCAGAGCTAAGCGGTGGATCAGTTCAACTAGATCACTCCTCAAGGCGAAATGTTGAATGCTCAGATCAGCTAGACCACTAAGCGGCAATGAACCACTAGCAAATTGTGAGCCTGTAGCTCCATACCAAACAATCGGAACAACCGGCAAGGTCGTCTGACCCTCGCCTTCTATGACCATTGTCCACTTACCGCCGGCACCACGAACCAGGCGGATCTTCTGCCAGTTACCAGGGGTCAGCAGTAAATAGATTGGCTCTAGAACAGTGCCGAATGGGTTCTTAGGATCCTCCCTCTCCTCAACTGTTCTGATCACCGCCATGGTGACGACTTCACGACCATCAACGACCGTGGTTCTCCAGTTGATTAAATTCTGACGCTCAATAAGTACGAGCCAAGGCGCACGAGCAGCCTCGATCTCCTCCATTGCACTGGTCTCGAGGGAATTCCCCTCTTCATCCACTGTCTCTGGTGGCATCTCAACGAGAACGGCCGCGCCACCATCACGCAGCACTAATTGATCAAGGTTGTTTAGGAATTTATTGAGACTTGATCCACGACGGTCGACGTTGTCGTCCGCCTCCTCCATGGATATGGGTATCTCATGGATTTGGTAGTTGCTAAGTAGGCCAGCAAATGCACGGATCGCGTCCCGATAAAAAGAAGAAAAGATTGAACGGCCTAGACGCTGCTCGTATGGTGTCGTGCGTTCACCGGGCTCCTGTGGCAGATATCTCTCACGTACACCAAGGTCATTGTCGGCAAAGACAGAGAAGCAGTCAGCTACGCGGTCCAACTGAGTGCCGATGTCACGCAGTTCAGGGCGAATGTAACTGACTAAATCAGATCGATCCGTTGGGTGATCAACGTTGACGGTATGCATCGATTCTTAAGACCTGTTGCGTCAGGGCTAGCATTCCGCCCACAAGGAAAAAGCCCCTATTAGAGGGGCTGTGGCTATTGCACTTTGGCCTCTGCCCTGTCCGCTTTGTAGTGGTTAAGGGTCGCGATGGCTCTTGTCCTTAGATATGAGAGGCTATGCTCTCTCGCTTGGATGAGCTCTTTCAAAGCTCTAGCCAGATGCTCTGCGTGATCAGCGCTTGTCATTAGTTGCGCTCAGAGTCGTTTCCATCTTGCTTCCAAGTAGGAATAAAGGAAAAATCCTTGATAGATCCGCCGTTCTTCTTGTGCTCATAGAGGGCAACGAGAAGCATGCGGAGATTAATTAGGCCGATACGACCTTTCTTAGAACCAGCCTCGAGGGCATCGAGGGTCTGTTCAGGGACCGCTAACAGGGCCACTATGAGAACGAAGATGAGGAACATAGAACAAATCGGTATTAGAAGGCTGACAGCTTTAATCTAGGACTGCCTAGTCGTGGCCCCTTTTAGCCCCGCTTTAGTTCCGCTCGCTCTGTGTCCTCATTATTCATGAAGATCTCGAACCTCTTAACTGCTTGCTCAAAATCTGATTTCTCACGTATCTGCCAATAGGACGCAATAGCTTCATTGACCATGCGCGTGTAATCGCCCAGCGCAAGATCCTCAAGAGACTGGAGGCTCAACCAGCAAGCTTCAGCCCTCATGATCATCGGCAACACGTGGGGAATGCCTGTGGTGGCTTTATTGAAGGCAATCGTGCATTCAGGCGTGAAGGTTATCGGTTCAATCAACTCTTCTGTCTTTGTGATCTCAGGAATCGCCAGAAGGCACTCATGGCAGCGCCCCTCCTTTTTGGGCCTAAGGGGGCAGCCCTGGCATAAAAAGGAATCAGCCTTAGGGCTTAGCCATTTGGATCGATCCACGTAGAAGGATGAGCAGATCCTGCCGTTCTCCATATCGCCTACATAGAAAAAATCGAGTTCTCTCATCTCCTTAGTCACGATGATGGGTGTCCAATAGAGCTCGTCATGCAGCCGTTGGACGTCCTCCTCCATACCAAGGACGATGGCAAGCTCACGATTTTTGACTACCAAATAACCTCCCTTGTACATTGGGCTAGTCGATTTATATAGCCGTATCAGAAGCCTTGTAGTAGCCGTTTATACGATTTTGACGTACTTAACTGATGGATTCTGAGCTCCCTCATGCAAGGGCACAATCTGAAGAAATCAGTAAAGTCCTAGAGCTTGCTGGCGGGTAGCAAAAGTGTTGGTGCGACAGGGAGACAGGCCACCCGGAATGTAGTCGTCCATCCACTCAAGAAGCTCGCCCTTGGCCTCGAATGTGTCGAGAAGATTGATCAATTCATCTAAAGCGTTGCTAGTAGCTGACAGAACGACCTCCTTAACCCCGTGATGCTTTCGCGATGAGAGGGTTGACAGGTATTGCATGTCAAATGATTCACAAGCCTGTCTCACCTGTTGCTCATTGCCCACGGCCCACACTGCGAAGGCTGATGGTTTGCCCTCCTTATCGTGTGTGCCGCAGGCGTAGAAATTAATCACTGCTCAGCAGCAGGCTCAACGAATACAGGCTCAATCTCATTCAAGCTCACAACCATGCGTTGAACAGCAACAACGCGACCGTCTCTCATGGTGTTCAACTGGGCCTGCTGTTCAGCACACTTCTGATCGATCCAATGGATCAAGCCAATCTCAGTGCGTGCAGCGTCCGGCAGATCGGCTTGGTCGTAGACCTGTTCGCCTATGCGTACATGCTTTTCAGCGTCATAGATAAACTCAGCTTTCTTCTTGGTAGTCATAGGGGAAGTCATCAGCGCCGTCAGTGTTCCTAATCCGATTATTGATACCTCGCCTCCCTCGTGCCATACTTAAGGAGTCGAGAGGACACCACCAATGACCACCACCATCACCCGCATTGAAGAGTTCGTCACCAAACTCAATGCCAAGTTTGACAACTACCACTTCGCAGCCATGAAGGGCAAGAAGAACGTCAGAATCACTCGTCAGAACGTCTACAACGGCCAGGCCGACGAGAGGAGCAAGTCCGCCTATTGCTTCATCCGCCTGGAGGATGGCGCCGTTCTTAAGTGCGACGGCTGGAAGGGTCCAGCTAAGGGCGTTCGCGCCTGGCTCGATCAGGTACTGGCCAACGACCTGCAGGAAGTCGATCAGTACACCGGATGGCTATATCAAATCCGTTGATCCCACAACTACCGCTGAGCCTCATCTGTCAACATTCTAATTAGTGTCGCAATCATGAAGATTCAATCCGCAACCCCCGCCGAATCCGCATCCGCCATCCGCTACCAGCAGCAGCAGATCAACCTCGCTGAGAACACCCTGGAGGCCGGCCTCAACGAAGACGGCACTCCCCTGACCATCGTCCAGGTCAAGGCCTGGGAGAACCGCATTAAGCTCGTCAAGGCCGTCATCAAGGCTCACACCGCAGGCTGATCCACCGCCCCCTTAACCGGGGCTTTTCTTTTGCTGTCATCACACTTACTACTAATGATTGAGCCCAAAATCACACTCAAGGTTGACCTCACCTGGCAGGAAGCCAAGGCGGTCATCGATGCCTTGGAGACCTTTAAGGATCCTCTCCCAGGTCCAGGGCAATCCTCTCCCAGGTACACGGCGATCCTTTCCATTGAGCGGGAGATGGACGCCATCCGTGACCTGCTCTCAGACACATGCTGCGTCTACAATTGACACCACGTCGGCAAGGTGACTGACTTCAAACAACCGGAGACTGACTCATGAAACTTGAAGCAACCCAATTCCTAGACATCAGCGCACTCTACGGCGCACTGCTAACGAATACCAATGGATCAGAGCTCTATGTCGTCGGCATATCGCTAGATCCGACGAACCATATCATCGTCCTGGAGTTGCAGGACGCTGCCGACAAAGACTGGACTATTGGCGTTCCATTCGACAGCATCAAAGACTGGACTATCCAATTCAATCCTCACCATCACCCTCACAACAGGACATCTCCTCACCGGAGGCCGGATACTGCTTTGCTTGCCAATTCCTCATCGGAAACCCTGGCTGACTGACAACTGTCATTACAACTTGCAAACGTGATTGATACCTCGCCCTTCCCCGTCCATAATAAAGGAGTCGAAAGCACACCACCCATGACCAACACCGCACTCATTCCGTTCCTGACCGCCGACATCCTCTACACCCTTGAGAAAGCCGGCAAGACCATCGATCAACTCTATGCTTTCTTCGGTAACGACCTAGTCACAGAGAACGGAGGCAACGGCACCATCTGGTACGACCGCCGCCAAGTCCAAGCATTCATCGAGGCCTGAGGGCCTCTTTTTTTTGCTTGACACCTTCTGATCCACCTAAACTGAGACCACTTTCCCCACAGCCGTGGGGGCTCCGGCAAATAAGGCAAATGATCCCCTTAGTCCCTCCAGACCATGACTACCACCACAACAGTCGACCAGTTCACAGTTCAGCTAACCGTTGAGCAGATCGATCAAATAGAAGCCGCCTTGCTGATTTATCAAGTCGAGCTACAAGACACCTATGAAGATGACCCAGTAACCACCAACCAACTGATCGTTGACCGGAACCTGGCCGCGAGGGAAGGAAAGCCAAAACCGGAGCCTGTGCAGTTCTTCGACAAACAGAACGTGATCATGGAAGAGATTCTCGAGGCTTTCCAAGCCGTGAAGGACGAACGTCAACGCCGGTTTGACACACTGCTGAACGACACCTCGCGCTAAGTAGGTTTGACACCACGCCCTCTCTGTGTATATAATTAGCTCATACGCAACCAAGCCGATGACCTTCACCACCGTCGCAACCGAAGCACTCGCAGCCGCCGGCATCACCTCCCCCTCCGCGCAGCTCGTCGCCTCCGTTGCCTTCACCACCGACGTCATCTTCCACACCGGCGTCGGCATGACCGCCGCCGCAACCGAAGCCGTCGCAACCTGGGCCGATATGGCCTGATCCATCGACCACTAACCAGCCGCCCTCCAAAAGGGGGCCTTTTTTTGTCTTCTCGGAATCCTTCAGCGCAATGACCCGCGCACATGGAAACCCGTCTAATCGCAGGCGACAGCTTGGAGGTGATGAAGGGCCTTGAGGACAATTCTGTTGACTCGGTCGTCACTGATCCTCCCTATGGCCTCCGCTCCATGGGAATCCGTCTGAAGTGGGATTATGACGTACCAAGCGTTGCGATCTGGGAACAGTGCCTAAGGGTGCTCAAGCCTGGCGGTCACCTGCTCGCCTTTGCTGGCACTCGTACACAGCACAGAATGGTGGTCAATATCGAGGACGCAGGTTTTGAAATTAGGGATATGATCGCGTGGATGTATGGAAACGGGTTTCCTAAATCGCAAAACATTGGTAAATCAATTGATAAAGTAGCAGGCGCTGAACGTGAAGTGATTGGGACAAGACCAAAAAGCACAGCAAAGGGTACAAACGACCTAATGCGTGGAAATGGCAAAAAGACAGGAACGGCAAATTTCGCAGCAAAAATGGGCAGTGATGACATTAAATACGAAACAGTAGAGCCACCTATCACCGCACCTGCGACACCTGAAGCTCAGCAGTGGGATGGTTGGGGGACTGCATTGAAGCCAGCGCTTGAGCCGATCACCGTTGCACGTAAACCATTCCAGGGCACCGTTGCCAATAATGTTCTGGAGCATGGAACGGGTGCAATTAATATCGACGGTTGCAGGGTTGAAAGCAATGAGCAGTGGAAACAGAGCGGAGAGATTAAAGGGCTTAGTTATCGAAGATTTGTAAACGCTTTTAAGGCAAACTTGAACAATAGTGGACGCAGTGAATCGCATCCTGCTGGCCGTTGGCCTGCGAATTTGATCCACGACGGCACCGATGAAGTCACGCAGCCACTCAATGATTCGGCCCGGTTTTTCTATTGCGCTAAGGCCAGCAAAACAGATCGCGGCGAAGGGAACACTCACCCAACAGTGAAACCCACTGATCTAATGGCCTACCTATGCCGCCTTGTCACTCCTCCCGGCGGTGTAGTGCCTGACCCATTTATGGGTAGCGGCTCAACTGGTAAAGCAGCTATACGTGAGGGTTTTGATTTCATCGGTATTGATCTAGACCCTGCCTATGTTGAAATTGCAAAGCAGCGGATCAATGTTGCTTCTGAGTCATTGCAGTTAGAACTGTAAACGCCCCTTTAATGGGGCTTTTTTAATGCTTGACACCACGCCCTCCATGGGTGATAATTAAGAAGTCGAGAGGACACCACCAATGACCACCATCACCGCAGCCGAATTCGTCAGCCACAACGAGTGGTTCTCAAAGTTCAAAGGCATGGAGAGAACACCTTTAACCATCACCCGCCCCGATGGCAAGACCTTTGAATCGATAGGCCTGCTGGCCATCTGCAACCGTTGGCACATCAATCGCAGCATCACTGAGGTCATCATCTCCACCCTGGCCTTGGGTACTTTCACAGCTCCTGAAGGCACAACTATCACCTTCGAGAAGCCTGAGGGCGCTACAGCAACCCGCACCGCCTGCCGCCGCTGATATCCCTGGCCCTTCGGGGCCTTTTACAATGTCTTGACACATTGCCACCTATGTGGCAGGATGCAGGAGTTGTCGGGATTCATCCATGACCACCGCACAAGCTGAGCAGATCATCAACGCCTACTACGAGGGTGATCCAGCTGGCCTCGAGAGTGATCTCAAGATCTACGCATCTCAAGGGCTCACCACTGTTGAAGCCATCGCGCTCGACATCATCGACACAAGTTGGGACTACGAGGAGGAGGCCTAAGGGCCTCTTTTTTAATGCTTGACACCTCGCCTCCCTCATGCCATATTTAAGAAGTCGAGAGGACACCACCCATGACCAACGCCACTACCAACAAACTTCAAGACGACTATATGGCCGAGCACGCCAAAATTCGCAAACTCATAGCTAAGATGGAGCAGAAGCTTCGCAATCATGCTCGCGATTTTAATAAATCAGGCATGAAAGACTGGGGATATCTGGGCGATCTTGAGCACATAACCGCCTTGCTGACTGAACTAAACGACTGAGGCCTAAGGGCCTCTTTTTTTTGCCCATAGAAAACTAGCTACAGTTCGCTCATGGAACGACCTGCAGCTCGTTTTTCATTCATTGGCTAGGCGACCCGTTAATTCAGCCTTCGTAGCCTGATAGCTATAGATCAAGAAAGTTGGCTCTTGTCTCGTCTAATACCTGATTGACTCTTATCAGATTCGTATGTGCTGCG
>MPMD02191443.1_pt1:0-25000 | contig 26013 bp, 20 predicted proteins | sample 1617291 | NCBI WGS metagenome assembly MPMD02 (sample SAMN05944810, study PRJNA350692) | marine metagenome | biome: marine; feature: ODZ; material: water; isolation source: 120 m water sample filtered on 30 um supor filter | place: Pacific Ocean | collected 2012-04-09 | depth 120m m | reverse complement strand
GAGCCAGGATCAAACTCTCCAGTTGTAAAACGTTCGACCTAGACCCGAAAGTCTAAGAAGAATTCGTCTACCTGGACGCTTGTCCAAGCGATTAACTCTAAAAGAATCGACAGAGCTGCTATCTGTTTTTCAAAGACCGAACCGGCGCTCCGATCTGGGGTCGCCGATTGAGCCCCGCGTACTTAATGCCGCTCGATATGGGGGTCAAGCGACTTTTTGGGGGGTCGGAAGGCTTGCTCCCAGCCCCTGGGGCCACCGGCATTTAACGCCGCTGAGGCCCCGAGCAAGCGCTCTCTGGGCACTCTGCGGAAAGCCCTCGGGCAACCGGCTCTTCGCCGGGGATCATCTCAGGGGCCGAAGGGGCCGGCCTGCATCTCCCACAGCTTGTAGACCCATCCGAGCGCCAGTCCACCCAACAGGGCGCCCGCGATGACCGCCTCGCGCTGCATCGTCCAGGCCCACGCGCGGGTCAGGCGGCCTGCGGGTCGCACGAGCTCGACGACAGACATCAGGGCGACCGCGAGGGTCAAGAGGAACAGCACGACTCCGAAGGGCTGCGTCGTGACGGCGTCCAGGACCGAGAAGTGCGCCATGTGGGTGAAGGTGGTCGTCATGCCGCACATCGGACAGGACCATCCCGTCATGCTCAGGATGGTGCAGGTCCCGAGGCCGAGCTGCCTGTGCGTGCCGTGACCCGATGGGTCGGCGTCCAGCCAGGAGGCGATCCCCAGGACGGTCCAGGCCGGCAGACCGAGGACGAGCGCGACGACGCGGCCCCGGGTGGCTTCGCCAATACGACCCCAGACGGCCGTGAGGCTCACCCCGGGTCTTCGGGGAGGGCGGCCTCCAGGATGGCGTCGATGGCCGCTGCCTCGCGGTCGAGGTCATCGATGCGTCCGGAGAGGTTCTTGCGGAAGCGGTGGTACTCGGATGCGATGTTCAGGGCAGCGAGCAGCGCGACCGTGTGCTCGTCGAAGCTGCTGCGGGCGACCTCGCTCATCTTGCTGTCCACGTATGCGGCGATCGCGGCGAGATCCTCGTCGTCCTCGTCAGAACGAAGGCTGTACTGCCGTCCTCGGATTGTGATCTGCGTGGCCATCTGCTGCTCCGGGCTCGCGCGAGAGCGTAACGCGTGGCGAGTCAGAAGAGTGCGTCAACGAAAGCACCGGCTTCGAAGGGGCGAAGGTCGTCGATGCCCTCGCCGATCCCCACGAACTTCACGGGCATCTCGAGCTCCTCCATCACGGCCACCACGACGCCACCCTTCGCGGTGCCGTCGAGCTTGGTGAGGACTACACCGGTGACGCCCGTGACGTCGCCGAAGACCCTGGCCTGGGACAGCGCGTTCTGACCGGTCGTCCCGTCGACGACCAGGAGCACCTCGTGGGGCGCGCCCGGGCAAGCCTTTCCGATCACCCGCGTGACCTTGCCGAGCTCCTCCATCAGGGGCCGCTTGCTCTGGAGTCGGCCGGCGGTGTCGCAGATGACGGTGTCATGGCCCCGTGCCTGGGCCGCCTTCAGCGTGTCGAAGAGCACGGCCGAGGGATCCGCCCCTTCCTGGTGGGCGACGATGTCCACGCCCGCGCGTTCGCTCCAGACGCGAAGCTGCTCGATGGCACCAGCCCTGTAGGTGTCCCCCGCGCCGAGCAGGACCTTCCTCCCCTCCCCCTTGAAGCGGCTCGCCAGCTTGCCGATCGAGGTCGTCTTCCCGCTGCCGTTCACGCCGACGACCAGCACGACATAGGCGCCATCTTCGGGTGCAGGGCATAGCTCTGGAGAGAAACGGCCCAGTCGGCTCTTCAGGGCTTCGCGCAAGGCGCCGCGAAGAGCCTCGGGCTCCTCGATGCCCTCGGCCCGTGCCTGCTCCCTGAGCTCTCCGACCAGGGACATCGACGTCTTCACGCCGACGTCAGCCCCGATCAGCGCCTCTTCCAGGGAGTCGAACAGGGCCGCGTCGACGGTGCTGCCACCGAAGAGCCCCGCGAGCGCCGAAGAGGTCCTCGCGAAGCCGAGCTTGAAGCGCTCGAAGGCCGTGGGGGGCAGCGGGGCAGCGACCTCGTCGGCGTCCGGCTCGATGCCAGCGCGTTGTTGGATGCTCTGGCGGTCCTCTGGTGCCGGCAGCTTGGGGCGGGACTTCCAACCCAGCCATGCCGCCGCCGCGATGCCGACAACCAGGATGACGACGATGGCGAGCTCGTATGTACCGATCGGCATGGCCCCGACTATCGCCCGATCGCGCCGAGCGGGAGCCGATCAGCTGACCTCGACGGAGACGAGCCTCGAGACGCCGGGGTCCGGCATGGTCACCCCGTAGAGGGTGTCCATGACCTCCATCGTCTTCTTGTTGTGGGTGATGATGATGAACTGGGTGAGCTCGCTCATCTCCTTGAGCACCGCGTTGAAGCGGGCGCCGTTGCTCTCGTCGAGGGGCGCGTCGACCTCGTCGAGCAGGCAGAAGGGCGAGGGCTTCACGCGGAACAGGGCGAAGAGGAGCGCGATGGCGCACATCGCCTTTTCACCGCCGGACAGCAGCGTCAGGTTCTGAAGACGCTTCCCCGGCGGCTGCACGTAGATGTCGACACCGGTCTCCAGCAGGTCGTCCTCGTCCGTCAACCGCAGCCGGCCCTGGCCACCGCCGACCAGGCGCGGGTAGACGCGCCGGAACTCGGTGTCGACCTTGTCGAAGGCCTCTCGGAAGCGCTCCCGGCACGTCCTGTTGATCTCGGCGATGGTCTTCCGAATACGCGCCACGGACTCCTCGAGATCCAGGCGCTGCTCTTCGAGCCAGCCGTGACGCTCGGCGACGGCACCGTACTCCTCCATCGCGGCGAGGTTCACTTCACCGAGGCGCTCCAGGCCGGCCTTCGCCTTGTCGAGCACGGCCAGGCGAGCGACGACCAGCTCCTCGCGCTCGAGGTCCGCTGGGACGACGCGGAGATCCTCGACCGGCTCCAGGCCCAGGCCGTGCACCGGCGGCTCCGCGCGAGCCGCCTCGCCTGCCTCCAGCAGGAGCGCGTGGTCTCGCTCGAGCCGGTCGAGCAGGCCGGGCAGCGACACCTGGTAGCGAGCCTCGACGCGCTGGCGCAGGGTGTCGATGCCGAGCTTGACCTCCTGCAACCGGAGCTCCATTCGAGTGGAGCGGGCCTGGACCTTCTGGAGCTGCTCCCGGCGTCCACGGAGCGTCGCCTCGGCGCCGGCGATGCTCTCCTGGGCGGTCTTGAGGCGCTCGCCTTCCAGCCCCAGGCGGTCCCGGTTGTCGCCCTGCTGGCCCTGGAGCTCCTCCAGCGCGGCGGCGATGCGCTGATCGTCGCGCTCCAGGAATGCAAGCCGCTCCCGAGCCTTCATCAGCTCGGCGCTCGCGCGCTCGGCCCGCTCCGAGGCCTGCTCGCGGCGGCTCGAGGCGCCATCCCGCGCCCGTTTCAACAAGACCACGCGCTCCTGGACGGCGCTCTGCTCGGTGCGGGCCCGCGCTGCCGCCTCCCGCGCGGCCGCCGAGGCGCTCTGGAGCTCGGCGAGCTCCGCCTGCAGACGACTGAGGCGCTCTTCGACGGAGGCCTGCTCCTCCTCCTCCACCGCGATGGCCGAGCGCTCGTCGTCCATCCGGCCGCGGATCGCCGCCTCTTCCTCCTCGAAGCGCACAGACTCCGTCTGGAGGCGTTCCAGCCGCTCTTGTTCGGAGAGCAGGTTGCGAGCGTGGTCCTTTGCGAGGTCTCGAGCGCCGGCAAGGGCCTTGTCCGCTTCGCGCTCGGTGGTCCGCCGCGACTCCAGGTGCTGGCGGGCCAGTCGGATCGCCTCGCGCCCACCGTCGACGGCAGCGCGGGCCGTGAGGCTCGCCGCCTCCGCCTGCTCGAGACGGGCCCGGGCTCCCTCGAGGGACTCCGCGAGAGCCGTCAGCTCGCGGCGGCGCTCCAGGAGCACCACGCCCGAGGGGGCCCCCCTGCCCGCGTGCACCGTGCCGTCGGCGTCGACGCGAACCCCGAGCGAGGGCACGACTACGCTCTCCCCTCCGGCGAGCGCCTCGTCGAGGGAATCCACCGCCCGGATCGATGCCAGGATCTCCGCCGAGATGGGAGACGGATCCTCGACCACCCGGAGGGTCGTCCAGTCGCCGCACAAGGCGATGGCCTCGTCGAGCTGGCCACGACTCCTGAGCAGGACCGTGTCGAGCTTCGAGCCGAGGCCGACCTCGACGAGCTCGCGCTTGGAGTCGGGGATCTCGAGGTGTTCGGCGAGGAGCCCGTGGGTGTCGAGGGCATCGAGCACCTCGCGGGCGCCTCCCTCCACGCCGACCCGAGCGTCCTGGAGCGACTGGAGCGACTGGACCCTGGCTTCCAGACCAGCGGCCTCGCGGCTGACCGTGGCCAGGACGTCGTCGGCCTCCCGCACCGTCTGACCCAGGGTCGCCTGCTGCTCCTCGGCCCGGGCGAGGCGCTGCCTGGCATGGAGCGCGTCGTCCCTGCAGCCATCGCGGACCAGCTCCTGGGCCTCGCGCTCGGCGACGGCGGTCGACGAGAGCGTCTGCAGCTCGCACACCCGCGCTCCGACCTCCTTCAGCCGCGGACGGATGGTCGAGGCCTGCTCGGCCAGCTGCCCGAGCCGCTGCTCGCTTGCACCCAGGTGTGTCCGCCGCCGCACTAGCCTGGTCACCCTGACCATGTGCTCCGACTTCGCCTCCTCCACCTCGCCGCCAACCCTGTGGAGACGCTCCCCGATCTCCCGGGCCGCCCGGGCCTGGGCGTCGAAGAGGGCGTCCCGGTCCTCCAGCGCCAGCCTCGCCTCCGCCAGCTCGACCTCGCTGCGCGATTGCTCCTGGCCGGCCTGGTCCTGCTGGCGGCCGGCTTCCTCGAGGTCCCGGACGACAGCCCCGGCGCGCAGCTCGAGCTCCCGGTTCTCTCTCGCCTGGAGGCGGTGGGTCGCGTCCAGCTCGCGACGCTGGGCCTCGAGCTCCGCGATCTCCTCGCGCAGCCGGGTCACGACCGTCTGCATGACGGCGATCTCGCCCCGGGCGCCCTGGAGCTCGCCGTCCCGGCGCTCGACGTCACGACCGAGCTGGCCGAGATCGCTGGTGCACTCGCGGTGTCGCTCCTGCAGGGCTCGACGGTCCCCGGACAGCGCCGCGTACTTCGCGAGCCCCAGGAACAGCTCGTGCTGACGCACGGTGGCCTGCAAGCGCCGATAGCGCGCGGCCTTGGAGACCTGGCGCTCCAGGGTCCTCAGCCGACGACCCAGCTCCTCGGCGACGTCGGTGGCGCGGTCGAGGTTCTGGGCGGTGACCTCGAGCTTCTGCTCCGTCTCGCGCTTTCGCGCCTTGAAGCGGGAGATACCCGCCGCTTCCTCGAGCAGGCCGCGGCGTTGCTCGGGGCGGGCCTGCACGATCTGCCCGATCTGGCCTTGCTCGATGAAGCTGTAGAGCTTGTTCCCGATGCCCGTGTCGAGCAGCAGCTCCACGATGTCCTTGCGGCGGACCTTGACCTGGTTGATGAGGTACTCGCTCGTTCCGTCCCGATACAGTCGACGGCCGATCCGAATCTCCTCGAACCGCGCGTAGTCCTTCGGGAAGGGCTGCGGACCTCGCACGAAGGTGACGATGACCTCCGCGAGACCCACCTTGTTGCGACCCTCTGAGCCGTTGAAGATGACGTCCTGCATCGCCTGTCCACGCAGGCTCTTTGCGGACTGCTCGCCGATGACCCACTTGATCGCATCGACGATGTTCGACTTTCCACAGCCGTTGGGGCCCACGACGCCCGCGATGCCCTCGCCGAAGTGAAAGGACTGGCGGTCGACGAAGGACTTGAAGCCCTGGAGCTCGAGCTTTCGGATGCGCATCGGCGGGGATGCCTGGGAGGAGGACGACGGCGGGCGCCTGGGAAGACGCCGCGAAGAGGCTTGGTAGCGACTCCGAGGCTACCACGCCATTCAAGGATCTCCTGCGATCTCCAACACTTGACGCGTCAAGTGTTGGTGTCGCTGCGGTCCCGGTAGTGACGCATGGTGTCGAGATAGTGCTTCCACGAGTAGGCAATCCACTCGCGGTCGTCTGCTGTCAGCTCGCGAACCGCCCTGGCTGGGGCCCCGAGGATGAGGTGGCCGCTGGGGAAGGTCTTGCCGCCAGTCACGAGGCTACCCGCCCCGACCATCGACCCCTCCGGAATCACGCAGTTGTCCAGCAGGATCGCGCCCATGCCGATGAGGCAGTCGCTGCCGACCTCGCAGCCGTGGAGGAGGGCCCTGTGGCCGACCGTGACTCGTTCCCCGACGGTGGTGACGCTGAGACCGGAGGTCATGTGGACGACACAGTGGTCCTGGATGTTCGAGTCGTCGCCGATGACGATGCGTCCCATGTCGCCGCGCAAGACCGCGCCGGGCCAGACGCTGACACGACGGCCGAGTTCGACCTCCCCGATCACCGTGGCGGCGCCATGGACCCACGCGCCCTCGTTCAGCTTGGGGTGGTGTTCGAGGAAGGGTTCCAGCATGGCGCGGAAATAACCCCTCCGTGCCGTCGTACACCCCGTGCGCACTGGAGGACCCTGTGGAGAACCCCCTCGTCACTACAAAGAAAGATGTCGGCTGGGCCTACCTGTTCTGGATCGCCGGCTGGTTCGGCGTCGCTGGCCTGCATCGAATCTACGTCGGGCGCATCGGGAGCGGGCTCCTCTGGTTCTTCACCGGCGGTCTGTGCGGCATCGGAACGCTGATCGACGCCTTCTTCATGCCCCAGCTGGTCGCCGACGCGAACGAAGGGCGCACCGGCTTCTAGAGCACCAATCAGGTGCTCTAGCCGAGGATGACGCCGGCGACGGTGCCTGTCATGAACGCGGCGAGGCTTCCGGCGATCATCGCTCGGAGGGCCAGCGAAGCCAGGTCCTTCATGCGCGCAGGGGCGATGCCTCCGATGCCCCCGAGCTGGATGCCGATGCTGGCGAAGTTCGCGAAGCCGCAGAGCCCATAGCTGGCGATGATGGCCGAGCGCTCGGAGAGCATCGGGACCTCGGAGTTCACGATCTCGCCGAGGTGGATGTAGGCGATGAACTCGGTGAGCACGATCTTCTCGCCGAGCAGCATCCCCACGATCGGGGCCTCCTCCCAGGGCACCCCCATGGCGAGCGCGATGGGAGTGAAGAGCCACCCGAGCATCCGGGACATGGACAGCGGGTCCCCACCGACGATGATCCAGCTGAGCACCCAGTCGACCATGGCGACCATGCCGACGAAGGCGATGAGCATCGCCGCGACGTTCAGGGCGAGCTTCATGCCGTCCGCGGCGCCGTTGGCGCATGCCTCGAGGACGTTTCCCTGGGTCCGGGGGAGCATCGGAACCGAGCCCATCGTGCGCGGGACATGGAGCTCGGGGACCATGACCTTGGACACGGCCAGCGCCGCCGGCGCCGACATGATGGAGGCCGTCACCAGGTGGCCGGCGATGCCAGGGATGGAGTCGAGGAAGCCGACGTAGGCAGCCATGACGCCCCCCGCGACGGTCGCGAAGCCCCCGCACATCAGCGCGTGCAGCTCCGAGCGCGTCATGCTGTCCACATAGGGCCGGACGACCAGGGGAGCCTCGGTCTGGCCGACGAAGACGTTGCTGGCCGCGGCGAGGGACTCGGCGCCGCTGGTGCCCATCGTGCGCTGCATGAGCCAGGCGATGCCCTTGACCAGCGGCTGCATGATGCCGAGGTGGTACAGCACGCTCATCAGGGCGCTGAAGAACACGATGGTGGGGAGGATCCAGAAGGCGAAGGTCTTCACCGGCGGGCTGATGCGCCCCCTGAACGTGACCTCCTGGCCGTCCTGCAGGATCTGGTGGGGCTCGATGCTCTGGAAGACGAACTCCGCGCCAGCCTCCGAGAACGACAGCAGCTTGTGGACGCCGTTGTCGACCACCACGAAGAAGAAGTCCTGCAGCGCCGGCATCAGGACGATGAACCCGAACAGCAGCTGGAGGGCGACGCCCCAGGCGACGGGGCGCCACTTGACGTCCCTTCGAGCCTCTGACAGCGCCCAGGCGATGGCGATCATCACGACGATGCCGAGGAGCGACAGCCCCCGGTCCATCAAGGTGGTCTCCCGCTCGATGAAGTTGGCGGCGAGCGCCGGCTCCAGGAGCGCCAGGCTCAAGTGGCTCACGACAGCTCGAACGCAGAGCTCAGGGCGACCAGCGCTTCGTCGAGGCCGCGTCCAGCGGCATGGTGGAGGGTGGCCAGGGGCTGGCCCTCCTCGACGAGCACGCCTCGGTGAGCGTGCACGACCAGGCCGACGCCGTGATGGACCGGATCGCTGGCCTTCACCCGGCCCGCGCCGAGGACGAAGGCAGCCTGCCCGACGCCGATCGCGTCGCAGCGCTCGACGCACCCACTGCGCGGGGCGGCGAACACCTCGATGTCGCAACCTCCTCCCCTCGACGGTGCCTCCAGGTCCCCTCCCTGGCAGCGGACCATGCGAGCGAAAACCTCGTAGGCCTCGCCGCTGGCCAGCACGGCTCGGGCGGCGTCCTCGTCTCCCGAGAGGGTGCAGACGAGGTCGACGACCGCGCGCGGTCCACCGCCCTTGAGACAGTCCACGGCCTCGGCGACCTCCAGCGCGTTGCCCACGGCCTCGCCCAGGGGCTGGCTCATGTCCGTGATGTGCGCAGAGGTGTCCAAGCCGGCGCCACGGCCGACTCGCACGAGGCTGTCGGCCAGCTTGCGGGCCTTTGTGCGGGTCTTCATGAAGGCCCCGTTTCCAGCCTTCACGTCGAGCACGAGGCGGTCGAGCCCCTCGGCCAGTTTCTTCGACAGGATCGACGCCGTGATCAAGGGCACGGAGGCCACCGTGCAGGTCTCGTCCCGGAGTCCGTAGAGGATGCGATCGGCTGGACAGAGGGTGCCGGTCTGGCCTGAGATGAAGCACCCGGCTTCACTCAGCGTGCTGCGCAGCTGGTGCTGGTCGAGGTCTGTCCGGAAGCCGGCGATGGACTCCAGCTTGTCGAGGGTCCCGCCGGTGATGCCGAGGCCGCGCCCGGAGATCATGGGGACCTTGAAGCCCATGGCAGCCCACAGCGGGGCCAGCACGAGGCTGATCTTGTCCCCCACCCCGCCGGTGGAGTGCTTGTCGACGAAGGGGCCAGTGATGCCCGGCCAGCTCAGCCGGGAGCCAGAGGTCGTCATCGCGCGGGTGAGCGCCACGGTCTCCCCGTCCTTCATGCCGTTGCAGCAGACGAAGGCCAGCCACGCCGCGATCTGCGCCCGGGTGGCGGAGCCCTCCACGACCGCCGTCACGAAGTCCTCGATCTCCTGATCGGAGTGCTCGCGACCCTGCTTCTTGTCCTGCAGCAGCGCTTGGATGTTCACAGGCGCCCCAGGAAGCTCTCACCGGTCGCGGTCGCCGGGACCTCGAACCAGTCCGCGATGGTGGCTGCGATGTCGGCCATCGTGGACCGCGTGCCGATGTCGTTGCCGTTGCCGTCGCGGTGCCAGGCCAGGATGGGCACGTACTCGCGCGTGTGGTCCGTCCCGGTGTGTGTGGGGTCGCAGCCGTGGTCCGCCGTGAAGATGAGCAGGTCCCGACGCCCCATGCGGTCGAGGATGTGGGGGACGCGCTTGTCGAAGGCCGTCAGCGCCCCTGCGTAGCCCTCCGGGTCCCGGCGGTGACCATAGAGCATGTCGAAGTCCACGAGGTTGGCGAACACCAGTCCCCTGTGCTGAGTGTCGAGCACGTCCAGCGTGGCGCGGGTGACCCCCTCGTTGTCGGAGGCCTTGAGGGACTTCGTGAAGCCGCGATCTCCAAAGATGCTCTTGACCTTGCCGACGCTCGTCGTGATCCAGCCAGCAGCCTTCAGGTTGTCCACGACCGTCTGGTCGGGTGGACGTCGCGCGAAGTCCCGTCGGTTGCCGGTGCGGACGAAGGCGCCGGGCTCGCCGACGAAGGGACGGGCGATGACCCGCGCCACACCGAAGGGGCTGACGATGCGGTAGGCGTCCTCGCACCAGTCGTAGAGTGTGTCGATGTCGACGACGTCCTCGTGCGCGGCGACCTGGAACACGCTGTCGCCCGAGGTGTAGACGATGGGCTCGCCGGAGGCGACGTGCTCGGCGCCGAGCTCCTCGATGATCACCGTGCCGCTGGCGCTGTAGTTCCCCAGGATGCCTCGGCCGATCTCGGCGATGAAGGGCTCGATGATCTCCGCTGGAAAGCCCTCCGGGTACTCCTTGAAGCGCTCCAGCACGGGCACGCCGGCCATCTCCCAGTGGCCGGAGATCGTGTCCTTTCCCGCGCTGGCGATGGCCGCCTTGCCGTAGCCGGCCGCAGGCTGGCGAGCTGGCGTCAGACCCTGGACAGCCCGGATGTTCCCCAGCCCGAGCCGCTCCAGGTTCGGCAGCGACAAACCCCCGACAGCCTCGGCGACGTGGCCGAGCGTGTCGCTGCCGGCGTCTCCCCAGGCCTCTGCGTCGGGCATCGCCCCGACCCCGACGCTGTCGAGCACGATCAGCGTGCATCGCATCAGTAGGCGCCCTTGCCCGTCCCGCCCGTCACGATAGCTATGGAGGCCGAGGCCCCCAGCCGGGTCGCTCCCGCGCGGATCATGTCCTGCGCATCGGCCGCGCTCCGCACACCGCCAGAGGCCTTCACGCCCATGTCGGGGCCGACGACCTGGCGCATGAGGGCGACGTCCTCGGCCGTGGCGCCGCCCCCGCCGAAGCCGGTCGAGGTCTTCACGAACGCTGCACCGGCGGCCTTCGTCAGCGCGCAACCGGCGATCTTCTCTTCGCGGCTGAGCATCTTCGTCTCGAGGATGACCTTCACCGGTCGACCCTGGGCCGCCGCGACCACCGCCTTGATGTCCTGGAGCACGAGGTCGTGGTTGCCAGACTTCAGGGCGCCGATGTTGATGACCATGTCGATCTCGGCGGCGCCCAGCTTCACGGCCTCCCTGGTCTCGGCGGCCTTGGCGTTCGTCACGGCCGCCCCGAGCGGGAAGCCAACGACACAGATCGGCATGACCCGGGTCCCACGCAGCATCTGTACGGCGAGCGGGAGCCAGGTCGTGTTGATGCAGACGGAGGCGAAGCCGTACTCGGCGGCCTCGCGGCAGACGCGCTCGATGTCCGCCCGCGTAGCGTCGGGCTTGAGCATCGTGTGGTCGATCATCCGCGCGAGCTCGGGCTTGGGCTCCCCCTCGACCGTGCCGTTGCTGCCGAGCCGATCGACGACCCTCCTGGTCCACTGCTTCAGGGCCGACTCGTCCTGCCAGGTCCCGCGAAGGACCGGCAGCGGGGGCACTGTCTGTTGCTGCATGCGCTCTCTGACGCGGGCCGCGATGGCCTCGACGAGGGCGTCCATCTCCTTCGGATCCGGCACAGGGCTGCCTCGATTGGGGGCCGCACATCCTATCGCGTTGCCGTAGGACGAGACCCGAAGGCTGTCCTGGTCGTCACTCGAGGTAGCCGAGGGCCTCCAGGGTCTGGCGATTCGCGAGGTCGAGCTCCTGCTGATCGGCTCCAAAGCGGAGCACCTCGCTCCTGGCCATCATCTCCAGGCCTGCGAGGGCCCGGTCACGGTGACTGACCGCCCATCCGACGACCGAACCAGCAGCCTCCTCCTCGTCTCCACGCTGGGCTCTGACCGGGAGCCAGACCGCCTGGGACTCGCCGTCGTGCCAGCGCACCCGCACCTTCGCGATGCTCTCCGTGGCCTCCGCAGAGACTCGGACGCGAGCGACGATCTTGCGGGTCTCGCCGGAGCTGACGTCGCCGATGCGCGCACTCCACCCGGCGCGCGTGGCCCTGCCATCGAACTCCTCGTAGCCGTAGACCTGAACGATCTCGACACCTTCGCCAAGGTCCAGGTCGACCTCGACCCCCGACGCGCTGATCGTGTGGAGCCTCTCCAGCTCGTCGAGGAAGGCGGCGTCGAGTCCCTCGTCGTCAGAGAGGTAGTGGTAGCGGCCTCCGCCCGCGTCAGCGATGGCCATGAGCGCGGTGTGATCGATGCCGGTGCCCAGGCCGATGGCCGAGGTGCTGATCCCCAGCTCCGCGAGGCGAGCGGCTTCGTCGGCGAGGGCCTCCGGCGTGGCCGGGCCGACGTTCGCCGCCCCATCGGAGAGCAGGATGACCCGACGCGGACCTCGTCCATCGGGGAGCAGGCCGCCAGCCATCTGCAGACCCGAGAAGAGCGCGGTGTTGCCTCCGGCCTCGATGTCCCAGATCTCGGACCTGACGACGGAGTAGCCATTGGTCATCTCGACCTCCCGACGGGCCCCGGATCCGAAGCTGACCACCCCGATGCGGTCATCACCGGCGAGGGAGCTCGCGAGCATCGCGCCGGCGGTCTTGGCGCCGCTGAGCCGCTCACCGGACATGCTGCCGCTGCGATCGATCGCCAACACGATGTCCAGCGCGTCGCGCACATCTGGCTCGAGGCCGAGGACCTCGACCACCAGGTAGCGCTCCTCTGGGCCGGCCAGCACCCCGTGGTCCAGGGTGGCTCGGATCCGCAGGTCACCGACGGTCACGCGCCTGGGCGGTGGGGGGCGCTCATCGTTCAGCCCGAGACCGGCCGGCGCGAGAGTGGGGGCGACGGCGAGCGCGAGGGCGGCGCCACATGCGAGCGCCAGGCTCGGGTGGAATCGACGCATCTGGACCTCCTGGTGCGCTCACGATTCCAGGCCGGCCGGGCGGCGAGGTGACACCGCCGCCGCCTTGCCGAGCAGCTGTTGTGCAAGCATCCGCGCATGGCACGGAAGACGCGCGGGATCCGCTTCCAGATCAGCCTGCTCTTGCTGTTGTCCGCGCTCAACGGGATCGTGCTCCTGGGCCTGGTGCTGATCCTGGCTACCGGCGAGCTCGAGGCCGGAAGCAAGACGCTGCTGCTCGCCGGGCTCGTCAGCTGGGTGATCGCCTCCACCGTCGTGACCGTCGCCAGCGCGTTTCGACTCCAGAAGGCCCTCAGCGCACCTCTCGAGGAGGTGGGGAACGCGGCCCGCCGCGTCGCGGCTGGCGAGCTGGATCGACCAATCCCCATTCCAGACGCCGCCGCGGAGTTCGTTGACCTGGGCAAGTCGCTCGAGACGATGCGCTGGAGCCTCGTGGACCTCATTGGGGAGCTCGACACCCACAACGAGACCGTCACGGCGATGCTCGACGCGCTGAGCGACGGTGTCCTGATGGCTGACGGGGAGCGCCAGGTGGACAGCTGGAATCCCGCAGCGGAGCATCTCCTAGGTGTGGCGGGGCTCGGTCAGCTGCGCAAGGGCGCGTTGCTCGATCAGGTCCTCGGTGTCGACAGCGCGCTGTTCGCGGGGGAGTCCAAGCGGGCAAACCTCGACTTCGACCTCGATGGAGAGCCGCTCCACCTGGTCTTGCGCACCCAGCCGCTGGCGCGTGGATGGGTGGTCGTGATCCGCGACGTCACGGAGGCTGTCGAGATCAACAACATCAAGCAGGAGTTCCTGTCGGTCGTCACGCACGAGCTGAAGACACCGCTGACGGTGATCCAGGGCTACATCCGCCTGTTGATGATGGGCAAGGGGGGCGACCTGACGCCCAAGCAGGCAGACCTGCTCCAGCGCAGCCGGGATCAGTCCGACGTGCTCTACCGCATGGTGCAGGATCTGCTCGACGCCACCAGGTTGGAGGGCGGGAACCTGGCCCTCGACGTGGTGCCCACGGACCTCCCGGGACAGCTCGAGGACGCCCACTCTGCCTTCTCCGGCGAGGCGCTCAGGCGGCGCGTCAAGCTCGAACTGGACTGCACACTCCGAAGCGGGAGCCAGCTGCAGGCCGACCCGATGCGGCTTCAGCAGATCCTCGGCAACCTCGTGCGAAACGCGTTGAAGTTCACCGAGCCCGGCGGGACCGTGACCATCCGCGCCTCGGAGAAGGACGGACACGCCCTGGTCGCGATCGAGGACACCGGTAGAGGCATCCCGGAAGACAGCGTGGACCGGCTGTTCCAGAAGTTCTACCAGGTCGAACGCGGTGACACGCGCCGCTCCGGCGGTGCGGGACTCGGCCTCTACATCGTGGACCAACTGACCACGGCCATGAACGGCACGATAGAGGTACGTTCAGAGGTGGGCACAGGGAGCACGTTCACCCTGCGCTTCCCACTCGGCGTGACGGCTTCGGCCTGAGGAGAGCCAGTGCTTGGAAGGAAGAAGATCGGAGAGATCCTGCAGGCCCGCCGGGGCTTGCTCGATGACCTCCTCAACCAGGCCCTCGAGCTCCAGAACGTGGAGCCCGAAACCAAGCTGGGCGTCGCGCTCGTACGCATCGGCGCCGTGACCGAAGAGGACGTCGCCGAGGCGCTCGCCGAGCAACTGTCCCTCGACTACATCGACCCCACGAACACGAAGGTCGACCCCGCCTGCGTCTGGCAGGTCAACCGGACGATCGCCGAGCGCCGCATGGTCTTCCCGATCCGCAAGCAGGCCGGGGGAACGCTGGTCGCGATGGCGGACCCGCAGGACCATGACGCCATCCGCGACCTGGAGTTCGCGCTCAAGGGTCGCGTCGTGCAAGTCGTCGCCAGCCCTCAGCGGATCCACCAGGCCATCCTGCGGCACTACAGCGTCGAGGCGGTCGCCTCCCGGCTGCTCAAGGACGTCAAGCCCGAGATGCGCCAGCTGACGGTGGCGCCGACCTACCTCCAGCTGGACGCGGGCAAGATCCAGAACCACCTGAAGAGGGGGGACTCGCAGGTCTACGTGGACCTGGTCGACTTCCTCCTCATCAACGCCATCGAGCGGGGCGCCTCCGACATCCATCTCGAGCCGCAGGCCAAGGGCATCCGAGTTCGCTACCGCATCGACGGCCTCCTCAGGGAGACCGTCCTGTTGCCCTCCTGGGCCCAGTCCTCCCTCACCGGTCGCATCAAGGTCCTCGCCTCGATGGACGTGGCCGAGAAGCGCCGTCCCCAGGACGGCAAGGTCAGCGCTCGCCTCGGAGGACGCCCCATCGACCTCCGGGTCGGGACGCTGCCCAGTCAGTACGGCGAGAACGTCGTCATCCGAATCCTCGATCCCATGATGATCAAGGCGAACCTGGCCGAGCTCGGCTGGCCGGCCCACGCCCTGACCAAGTGGTACCGCCAGCTCGCGACTCCGCGTGGAATGCTGCTCGTCGTCGGACCCACCGGCTCGGGGAAGTCGACGACGCTCTACGCCTCGATCCACCGGCTCAACAGCGAGAACACCTCGATCGTCACCATCGAAGACCCGATCGAGTACACGCTGGCCGGGCTCACACAGGTCCAGGTGAACGAGAGGGCTGGCATCACCTTCGCGTCATCGGTCAAGGCCATGCTCCGGCAGGACCCCAACGTCGTGGTCATCGGCGAGATCCGGGACCCGGAGACCGCCGCCGCCGCCATCGACGCAGCGGGGACCGGACACCTCGTGCTCTCGACCCTCCACACCTCGAACTCGGTGGCTGCGATCACCCGCCTGCTCGACCTTCGCGTCGCTCCCTACCTCCTCGCTGACGCGATGACCGGCGTCGTGAGCCAGCGCCTGCTGCGCCGGGTGTGCCCGGACTGCTCCGTGCACCAGACGCCGATCCCAGAGGAGTGGGAGCGCCTCGGGCTGCCTGAGATCGAGCTCGGTAAAGGGGCGCGCTTCGCCGGACCGGGCTGCCCGACCTGTCAGTACATGGGCTACGCCGGACGCTTCGGCTGCTTCGAGCTGATGCCCTTCACCCGCGAGCTCGGCAACAAGGTCCAGGAAGGGGCCACCGAGCGCGAGCTGTGGGACCAGGCCATCGAAGACGGCCTGAAGACCCTGCTCGAGGACGCCATCCTCAAGGTCCGAGAGGGCTGGACGACGCTGGAGGAGGTCGCTCGAGTCGTGCCGACCACCGACTACCCCAAGACCGTCCTCCAGCACGTCGTCCGCAACCTCCACGGCGCCTGGGAAGCCAGCGGCGTCTTCGAGGAGGCCAGCATGGACGAGGGGATCTTCGCCGAGGATCCCGAAGGTGTCTTCGACGACGTCGAGATCGTCGCCGTCAAGAAGGCCCCGGGGAGCACCCCTGTGGCGGCACCGGAGGCAGTGGAGGAGGAGGCGCCCACCGAGGTGCCCGGCACCGACCCCACGGACGCCCCCGAGCTCCCGCCCCTGGCAGACATCGAGATCCCCGAGCCGGTGAAGAAGACGGGGAGACCGGCGGCCCTCATCGTCGACGACGCCAAGGAGATCCTGCAGCTGGTCGGGCTGACGCTGGAGGACGACTGCGACATCCGCACGGCGGGAGACGGCGTCGAGGCCATCGAGGCCATCAGCGCGCAGGCCCCGGACATCATCGTGCTGGACGTGATGATGCCTCGGAAGACCGGCTACGAGGTCTGCACCTGGCTGAAGTCCAAGCCCGAGACGGAGAACATCCCCGTCCTGATGCTCTCGGCCCGAGGTGAGACCGCCCACGTCAAGAAGGGCTTCTACGCAGGCGCAGACGACTACCTGCCGAAGCCCTTCGACCCCGAGGAGCTGCTGTTGCGGGTGAAGGCGCTCCTGCGCCGCTCGGGGTGGTAGCTGGACCCGGGCCTTCCTCTGCTATAAGTCCATCCGCTCGCGCACCGAGAGCTAGGAGGTCCCCGTGCTTCTTGCGCTGACGTTTGCCTGTAGCGACTACGACCTCAACCGGCCCAACGACGTCGACGATCCGACCGACACTGGGACCTGGTCCGATCCGAACGACCCCGACATCGAGGTCGAGCCGCTGTCGCTGGACTTCGGCGGCGCGCTGAAGGACTGCCCGACTCCGAAGGAGACGGTGACGATCACCAACGTCGGTGGCTCGGACCTCGACGTCCACGACATCCAGCTCGCAGGCGACGGCTACAGCGCCTTCACGCTCTACGCCGACACCACCAGCTTCGTCCTCGCCCCGGGCGAAGAGGCGACCTTCGAGGTGGACTTCACACCCGCCGCCTGGGTCGAGTACAGCGCCGACGTGGTCGTCACCAGCAACGATCCGGACGAAGCCGAGGTGGGTGTCGATGTCGACGGACGAGGCGCCGAGGACGCCATGTACGAGCAGCAGTGGGAGCAGGAGTTCTTCCAGGAGGTCGACGTCCTCTGGATCGTCGACAACAGCTGCTCGATGTCCGGCGCCCTGGCAGCGGTGAACGCGAACTTCGGCACCTTCATGGGCGAGTTCGTCGACCTCGGGCTCGACTACCACATCGCCGTCGTGACGACCGACATGGACAACCCGGCCCAGTCCGGCAAGTTCATGGGCTCCGTCATCACAGAGGACACCAGCGACGCCGAGGCAGAGTTCGCCCAGCAGGTGGACCAGGGCTCCAGCGGCTCCGGCAAGGAGCAGGGCTTCGGCGCCTGCGAGGCAGCCCTCACCGACCCGCTGTTGACCACGACGAACACCGACTTCATCCGCGAGGACGCCTCGCTAGCCGCCATCATCGTCACGGACGAGGACGACGACACGGACGGACTCAACAGCAGCGCATTCTCCACGTGGTTCAACGCGCTGAAGCCCGCCCAGGAGATGGCGACCTTCTCGGCCATCTCGGGTCCGGCGGACGGCCCCTGCTTCGACTGGACCAACGGCGTGGATGCGGCCCCGGCGCCGCTCTACGTCGACGCCACCGAGCGCACTGGTGGTATCCACGAGTCCATCTGCGCTGATGAGTGGGACAAAGCGCTCCAGCACCTCTCGCTGACGGCCGCGGGCATGGAGTACGAGTTCTGCCTCGACCAGGTGCCCAGCAACATCGGCCAGATGACGGTGACCGTCGACGGCGTGGAGATCACATACGACTACACGGACGGCTGGATCTACGACGTCACCGACAACTGCATCACCTTCAGCGGCGACGCCATCCCTGGCCCAGGCAGCACCATCATCGCGCAGTACCCCGTCGAGGGTAGCTGCTAGGTCGCTCAGTCCTCGGCGGCCGACAGGCTCTCCGCAGCCTCCGGAGTCGAGCTCCCAGGTGGAGCGCCGGCGCAGGACAGAGAGTAGCGCTGGCCCGATTCGCCGAACTCTCCGAGCGGGACGACACAGTCGACCAGCTCCTTCGGCAGGGGGACGTCGTCACCCGCGACGACCTGGTCGATGCCCCTCTGGCGTAGGGAGTAGATCCACGTGTCCACGCCCGCGGCGACGTCTGGGCCCCAGTCACTCGGAATGCCGGGCACGACCGCGTCGGCGGTGGGTCGGTCCACCGTTGGAGGCGCATCCCCTGACGGTGTGGTGGATGGAGCGCCCGAGCACGACAGGGCGTAGACCGAAGCCGCCGCTCCGAGCTCCTCGACCAGGACCAGGCAGTCGGTGAGAGGTTCCGGCGTGCCGATGTCCCCGTGATGCACCACGACCTTTTCGACCCCCAGCTGCCGCAGCGAGTAGATCCAGGCGCTCACACCTTCCTCGGGCCCCCACGCGACCGGGACGTCATAGGCCATGGCCACCCACGCGGAGGGAAAGGAGGGGGCGATGGGGGGGGCCGGCCAGAAGCCCACCGGCCCATCGATCGCGACCGAGTTGGCGACGCCGGCGGATGACGGCCACGTGGCCGACGAGAACAGGAGGGTCTCCAGGCCGACCAGCGCTGGCAAGGCGATGGTGACCGAGAGCGTGGGGCGCGCTCGCAAGATCAGCAGACCGGCGACGAAGACGAGCCCGGTCCCGAAGCGGAAGGTGACACCCATGTCGCGCAGACCGGGAAGGAGCCCGGCGAGAGCGTAGGGCCCGGGGACGGCGACGGGACCAAGGCGCAGCTCGGGTCCGATCGCGACCAGGAAGACGAGAAGCCCAGCCACCCCGAGCGCAAGGCCTCTTCTACGCAGAGCTCCGAGCGCCAGCAGTCCCCCGATCGGAAGAACCCAGCCGATGCTACGAAGGGCCGGCGGGGTCTGGGTACCGGTCCCCATGTATGGGAAGCCCTCTGACAGCTCCCCCCCACCCGGCTGGCGCAGCGACGGCGCCAGGAAGTTCAGGGACTCGGTCACGACTGGTGCCGGGGTCTCCAGCCCGACGGTCGCCGTCGCGTAGTACCAACCGACGGGGAGGAGGGCTCCCAGGGACACCCCCAACAACAGGGCGGCGCGAAGGGGGCCTCGCTCCACGATCGACGTACCGAGGCAGAGCAGAACCACCACCACAGCCTGATAGGGACTGCTGAACCCGGCGAGGAGCAGGGCCACGACGACCAGAGCGGCCGCTCTGCGGGCCTGCTCGGTGTGCCCGGCGAGGACCCCGAGCGCGAGCGCCGCGGGCACGACGTTCTCGAACTGCCCGTTTCCCAGAAAACCGACGCACTGGCTCGAGAGGAGGCTCACGACCGCCAGGGCGAGCGCGCCCCACCGTGACAGCCCCAGCCGCACGCCCACCCACTGAACGACGGCGCCGTTGAGGACCAGCCAGAGCACGACCGCGACGTTGAAGGCCGCCACCTGGCCCAGCAGCGGCTGGAGAGGAAGCGCCAGCAGGAGCATCGGCAGGGCGACGACACGGACATCGAGTCCGGCGGGGTAGGCCAGTCCCGCCACGTGCCCGAACTCCCCGTCGGCCAGGGCCGCGCCGAGCAGGACGTGCAGCTCGCTGTTGGTGTCGGCCGGCAGCAGGTACGGCGACAGCGAGGTCGGGTATCGCAGCGCGACCGCCACGACCGCCAGACAACAGGCACTCGCCGCAAGCTCGAGCACGTCTCGTCGGGTCCAGCGCACCGGCCGGAGCATACGCCGCACCCAGGACGCCGAAGCCGAACGTTGTCACATTCTGTCAGCCTCGCGAATGCCCCGGCCTGCCGTGCGTCCGAGCCAGGCAGACAAGGAGGCCTCGATGTTCTTTCTCGCCGCCATGCTCACCGCGAACCCCGCCCTCGCCGGCCACGAGCACTCCTCCAGCCACCACGTTCGTCCCGCGAGCAAGCGCTCCAGCGGGACGCTCGTCATCGACAACCCCCTCCCCATCGACGTGGTCGTCGAGCTGCCCGATGGGCGCAGCCGACACGTCGAGGCCCATGGCTCGACTCGAGTCGTCGGGGTGGACCTCGGACACTGCGTGCTCGTCTTCCGCCGCAAGGGCGGCAAGGTCCTCCAGCGCAAGGAGGTCCACATCGGGGCATGGTCCGACAACAGAGTGACGGTGAAGGCGCCGACGACCGGGATGCTGATGGTGCAGAACTCCCTGCCCTACGAGGTCATCGTCTACATCGACGGGCGACAGAACACGACCCTGTCCGCCTACGGCACCCGCGTGGTCTACCTCGCTCCCGGCGACGTGCGCGTCGACCTCGTGGACGCACGTGGGCATGGCGGTCGCATCGCCTCCAACAGCGTGCGCATCGACCGCTACCAGATGGTCACCGTCTCCGCGGAGCAGCCTCGGGTCGCCAGCTCGACGGGCCACCAGCGCCCCCGCTGAGTGAACCTCTCCAGTTAGGGTCCACGCTCCCGAGACGCAGTGGGCGAGATGGAAGGTGTGAACCTGGGTGTCGTCGACACCGCCATAGTCGGCGGCTTCCTCGTCATCGTCACCATCGTCGGCTTCCTGATGTCCCGCCGGGCCAGCCAGGGAGTCGAGGACTACTTCCTCGGCGGGAACAAGATCCCCTGGTGAATCCTCGGCATCTCGACCTCGACGTCGAACTTCGACATGGCCGGGACGATGATCATCGTCGCGATGGTCTTCGCCCTCGGCTACCAGGGCTTCCTGGTCGAGACCCGAGGGGGTGTGGGGCTGAGCCTCGGCTTCCTCATGATCTTCCTGGCGAAGTGGCTCCGACGGTCCCGCGTGATGACCTCGGCCGAGTGGATGAAGCTGCGCTTCGGGACCGACAGGCAGGGTCGCCTCGCCCACCTCCTGTCCGCCGTCAGCTACATCGTGCTCTCCCTCGGCATGATCACGTACTGTCCCTTCGACGCTTCGGGCTCGTCCCAGCCTTCGCCCCGGTGCTCGAGCCGGACGACCGCCTCCGTGGCCTCGCCGTGCACGAGCTCCGCAACGAGCCGGGCCGCTATCACAACGGAGGCCTGTGGCCGATGGTCAACGGCTTCTGGGCGATGGCCGCGCGAAGGCTCGGCGAGGACGACATCGCCGAGACCCTCCTGGAGGCCGTCCGGCGCGCGAACGAGCGGGGCTTTCCCGAGTACCTCGACGCTCGCACCGGCGAACCCGGCGGTGCCCGCGGCCAGGCCTGGAGCGCCGCCGGAGAGCTGCTCGCCACCGCGACCTTCCGGACGGGCTAACAGCGGGCGATGGGCGCCAGGGACCTGCGCAAGAACAGCCTCGTCGTCGGCGCCGCCAACGTGCTGGCGCGGATCACCGGGCTCTTGCGCGAGATGGTCTTCGCCGCTGTCTTCGGGGCCTCGCCTGCGGCCGACGCCTACACGGCCGCCTTCCGCATAGGCAACATCTTCCGCGAGCTCTTCGCGGAGGGCGCGCTCTCGAACGCCTTCGTGCCGCTCTTCGCAGAGGTCGACGAGCGCGAAGGGCCCGCCAGCGCAAGGGCCCTGGCGAACGCCTTCCTCGGGGTGTTGCTGGTGGTGGTGGGGATCGCCTGCCTGCTGACCTTCTTCCTGGCCGAACCCCTCGTCCATCTCATGGCGGGCGGCTTCGCCGATGTCCCCGGGAAGGTGGAGCTCACCGCGAAGCTGACCAGGATCCTCAGCCCCTTCGTGCTGACCGTGTCCGTGGCATCGGTCTTCATGGGCATGCTCAACGTCCGCGGGCGCTTCTTCCTCCCGGCGATCACGCCGCTGTTCTTCAACATCGCGATCATCGCCACCTGCCTGTTGTCGACCCCCTTCGCAGAGGCGACCGGGCACGAGCCGATCGTGCTGGTGGCGCTCGGCGCCCTGGCAGGCGGGGCCGCCCAGGCCCTCTGCCAGCTGCCCATGCTTCGCGGCACGGGCTTCCGGATCGCGCTGAGTTTCGCTCGCCACCCCGCGCTGGGGCAGCTCTTGAAGTTCATCGTCCCGGCGGTCCTCGCCATCGCCGTGACCCAGCTCCACCTGTTGATCGAGATGCAGCTCGCCTCTCGCGAAGGCGACGGCCCGGTGAGCTGGCTGCTCTATGCCTTCCGCATCGCGCATTTGCCCTTCTCCATCGTCAGCGGCGCGGTAGCGGTGGCCGGGCTGGCGGGGCTGTCCGTCCACGCGGCCAAGGAGGACTGGAGCGCCTTCCGGGACACGCTCGCCAAGGCGATGAACGACAACGTCTTCCTCATACTGCCGAGCGCGGTCGGGCTCTTCCTGCTCGCCGAGCCCCTGACGAGCCTCTTCTATGAGCGCCACGCCTTCGGGCCGGAGGACACGACCATCACGGCGGCGCTCCTCCAGATGTATGCCATCGGTCTGATCGGCATCGGCGGCCACCGCATCCTCGTCCCGGTCTTCTACACGCTCAAGGACCCCTGGACGCCGATGTTCGTGGGCATCGGGTTGGTGCTCTTGAAGCTGCCCCTGGCCCTGTGGCTGATGGGACACATCGAGCTCCGGGGCCTGCCCCTGTCCCACGCCATCCTCGCGACCGTCGAGGTCATCGTGCTCCTGGTCCTCTTGGAGCGGCGAGTCCCGGGCACGCTGAAACGCATGGTCGGCCGCCACGCGCGGGTCGCCGCCGCGACCCTGGTGATGGGGGTGGTGGTGTGGCTGCTGACTCCCTACGCGACGCGCCTGACCGTCGCCCCGATCGCCCTGGGCGGTGCCCTGGTCTACTTCCTGGCGGCGGACCTGGTCGGGCTCAGAGAGGGCCGGGCCCTGGTCGGGCGTCTGCGCAGGCAGCGTGGACTGCCTCCCACGATCGACGAGGGGACCCAAAACGCCCTGTTCGAGATCGCCACCCGACCCACTGCCAGCCCTCGCCTCGAGGAGGGGGTCCTCTACGTCGATCACGCAGGGGGCAGCTGGGCCTTCGGCGTGCTCGGCGAGACCCTGGTCGCTTCCTCCGGAGAGCCTCGCCCGGCCGCAGACCTCGCACAGCGGCGGGTTCGGGTCACCCTGCGCGTGGGCGGGGGGCCGCCGCGCCTCGTCGGCCTGTCCGTGGACGACTCCCACTGGCGAGTCGAGGGCGACGCAGTGGCTCCGGGCCAGGCCACCGGGGTCCTGCTCGACCCGGTCACGGGCGCCCCTGGCTGACCCCCGCGGCGCAAAGTAGATTGGGCCGAGACCGGAGAGACACGGTGCGAATAGCGCTGATCAACCCCACGCCGATCGACCACTACAGCCCCTGCACGCGCACGCTGGCGGCCTACCTGAAGCAGCACGGGCACGAGGTCCGGCTCATCTTCCTCCCGGCCGACAACTACAGCGACCGCTTCGAGCCCGGCCACATCAAGCAGATGTGCCAGAGCCTCGTCGATGACGTCGTCGACCTCGTCGAGGACTGCGACCTGGTAGGCGTCTCCTTCCTCACCGCGATGTTCGATGTCGCGCTCCAGGCCACCCGTGCGATCCAGAAGCGCTTCCCCGACAAGCACCTCGTCTGGGGTGGCTTCCACCCGACGACGATGCCGCAGCAGGCCCTGGAGTTCGTCGACGTCGTCTGCATCGGCGAGGGTGAGCTGGCCCTGCTGGAGCTGGCCGAGCGCCTGGACGCCGGCGAGGACTACTACGACGTCCGCAACTTCTGGTTCCGCAAGCCAGACGGCAAGGTGGTCGGGAACCCCCACCGGCCGCTCATCCAGGACCTCGACACCCTGCCCTACCAGGACTTCGAGCTGGAGGACGACTGGACCTGGGATCCGGCGACCTTCGAGTCGATGATCAAGGTCGAGTGGGACACCTTCAAGCACATCGTGCCCACCTACCCGGACAGAAACGGCGACCTGCGCATCGCGTACAAGGCGATGATCACCAGGGGCTGCCCTCACAAGTGCAGCTACTGCGGCGTGGCCTTCCAGCACGATCTCTACAAGGGCCAGCGCTACCTGCGGCGGCGCTCGGTCGAGCACCTCATCGGCGAGATCAAGCAGGTGATGCGGCGCTTTCCGGAGATCGGCATCATCCACTTCCAGGACGACGTCTTCTTCTCGACCTCGACAGAGGAGATCCAGAAGTTCGCGGAGATGTGGAAGGTCGAGATCGGCATGCCGTTTCGGGCTCAGTGCAGCCCGACGACCATCAACGAGGCCAAGTACGCGGCGCTCATCGACGCCGGTCTGTGCTTCACCGAGCTGGGCATCCAGACGGGCTCGAGCGAGACGATGAGGATGTACAAGCGGGGGATGACCAACGAGCAGCTGCTCAAGGCCGTCAACATCATCACCAAGTACAAGGACTACATCCAGGTCCCCGACTACCACGTCATCCTCGACAACCCCTGGGAGTCGACAGAGGACGTGATGAAGGGCCTGCGGCTGGTCTGCACGCTACCCCCTCCCTACAACCTGCTGCCCTCGAGCCTCATCGCGTACCCGGGCACGGAGTTCTTCCACAAGGCGATGGAAGACGGCTTCGTGACCGACGAGTACGACCAGGTCTACCGGGCCAGCTTCCACGTCCCGAAGGGCAGCTACCTGAACTTCCTCTTCTTCCTCTGCATCTTCAACAACCTCCCGAAGGAGATCGTGCAGTGGCTCTCCAGTGACCGCTTCGTGCGGCGCTTCAACCAGCGCAAGTACGACAACGTCTGGGGCAAGCTCTACGAGTACGGAGAGGTCCTGCGAAAGGGCCAGCGCTTCGCCGACTTCGCCGTGAAGGGCAAGCTGCTCGAGATCACCTCGATGCGCGAGCTCAAGCGGGTCGCCAACCAGATGAAGTAGCGAGGGGCCCCTGGGAGCCTCGTGCGCGTTGACCCCGGCCCATCGAGGCTCGACCTCGAGGCCGACAACGACGCCCGATGATCGAGTCTCGATCTCGATGATCGACGCCCGATGATCGAGTCTCGTTCTCGATGATCGAGCCTCAGGTGCGGGCCTCGACCTGTCGGTCAACGAGAGGGTCGCGACGACCCGCTGGCCGTCGGGGCGAGGCCACCTCAAGGACCAGGCCATCCGGGCGTCCGATAGCGTCGTCCTGAACATCGCCGAGGGCTGCGGCCGGGGCCGGAAGACGGCCGCT
>MPMD02085897.1_pt1 | contig 26118 bp, 14 predicted proteins | sample 1617291 | NCBI WGS metagenome assembly MPMD02 (sample SAMN05944810, study PRJNA350692) | marine metagenome | biome: marine; feature: ODZ; material: water; isolation source: 120 m water sample filtered on 30 um supor filter | place: Pacific Ocean | collected 2012-04-09 | depth 120m m | reverse complement strand
TATTTTGTCGGCGGATCGTACTCACGATGCATGCCGGTACGCACCAACGCTACTTTCCGCGAGAGCGGAGCAAGTATTTTCTTCCAATCCTCTATTTCATGTTCAAGCTTCCAAAAGCGATCATTTGCAATAACGAGGCTGTAAAAGAAAAAATCGTCGAGTATGGTATTTCGCCCGAGAAGGTTTTTCCGATCCAGGCATTTGGAACTTCTTACATACAATCGGATCAACCAACCGGGGATGTTCCCCTGCCCGAAAAAGTAGAGGCGTTTTTTGCGGCTCACGATGCGGTCATCTTCACGTATGTCTTCATGCGAGAAGGTTTTTATTTGGACACCTTGATTGAAGGGCTCAAGCTGCTCAAAACAGAACGACCAAGCCTGGGATGTATTGTCGTCGGGTCCCTCGACGACAATGAGCCACCCGTTAAAAAACGGATCTTCGAACAGATCGATGCAGCGCGTTTGGAACCGAACCTTTGCTTTGCAGGCGATCTTTCGCACGAAGCGTTTATGAAACTGATGCAGAAATCAAAACTCTATTTGCGGACGCCGACCAGCGACGGTCAATGCAGCTCCGTCTTTGAATGCCTGCTGCTCGGTATCCCTGTTGTGGCGGCGGAAAACAATAACCGACCGGAGAGTGTGGTAACCTACCCCGCCGATGATCCTCAAGCAATGTGTGCGGCGGTTTGCGAGGTGTTGGCAAACCATTCCGACTACTGCAAGAAGATTGTTGCTCCCGAAGTTCGGGATACTGTGGGAGAGGAATCACAACTTTTAATCGCCGCTGCCCTGGGAGAACCGATGCAGTGAGTGCGACAGAGCCAAACTTGAAAATGGATCGAAAAAGTCGCTCCAGCGATTGGATTGTCAACCCCGATCAACGCCCGGATAAACATCATCGTCAGATGCCAAACAGCCCACCGCCTTCTCTGAAAGCCGTTTTCTCTTCGGCCACGCACCTCGCCTTTCTGACTTGTTTCGCGCCGGCAGGCAGCCATCTTCCCAGGAGACAACATGGCGTATGACGCAGTCATTGTTGGCTCAGGGCCCAACGGTCTGGCGGCCGCTATCACACTCGCTCGCGAAGGGCGACAAGTCCTCCTGCTCGAAGCGAAGGACCAAATCGGAGGCGGCTTGCGATCGGCGAACTGCAGCTTGCCGGGATTTGTGCACGACATCTGCTCGGCCATCCATCCCCTGGCAATGGCATCACCCTTCTTTGCCGAAGTGCGGCTGGAAGATTTTGGCTTGCAGTGGATCGATCCCGACCTTCCGGTCGCACACCCGATGGCTGACGGCACGGCGGCTGTACTTGAGCGATCACTGCCGGCCACCATGGACCGGTTCGGCACAGATGGCCAGCGATACGAACAGTTGATCCAACCTTTTCTCGATCATGCCGACAAGCTGTTGCCCCAACTTCTCGCACCGCCACTTTTTCCGAGCCGGCCCTTGCTTGTTGCCCGCTTTGCCCTCAAGGGGCTCCGGTCCGCCGAGCGAATCGCCCACCGCTATTTTTCAACCGATGCGGTCCGAGGAATGTTTGCCGGCATGGCCGCCCACAGCGTAAGACCACTCGATGCAAAACTTACAGCTGCCGTTGGGCTGATGTTCTGTATCACCGCACACGCCAGCGGATGGCCCCTGCCGAAAGGGGGCTCACAATCCATTGCAGATGCCATGCTCCGTTGTCTGGAAAGTCTGGGCGGAGAAGTAACGACCGGATGTCCCGTTGAGTCGATGGCCGATCTCCCTCCCGCCAAAGCAATCCTGTTTGACCTGACGCCTCAAGCGGTACAGCGGATTGCGGCCGATCAGCTTCCCGCTCGGTATTGCCGTAAACTCCAAGCGTTTCGTCACGGTCCGGGCGTGTTTAAGATCGACTGGGCACTCTCCGGGCCGATCCCCTGGAAAAACGAGGCGGCAAGACGCGCCGGCACGGTACACGTTGGTGGTACTTTTGAAGAGATTGCAAAAGCAGAAGCGGAAGCATGCTCAGGCACCGTACCTGAGCAACCGTTTGTCCTCCTGGCCCAACAAAGCCTCTTCGACCCATCGCGAGCCCCTGCGGGCAAACAGACCGGCTGGGCCTATTGCCATGTGCCCAGCGGGTGCAACGAGGATATGACCGAGAAGATTGAAACCCAGGTAGAACGTTTTGCGCCGGGATTTCGAGATTTAATTCTCCAGCGGCACACGATGAATCCGACTGAGCTGGAGAGCTACAATGCCAACTATCCGGGGGGCGACATTACGGGAGGGGTGCTGGAATTAGGACAATTTTTTGCAAGGCCCACATTGCGATTTCCACCCTATACGACGCCCAACAAAAAATTGTTTATCTGTTCGGCATCCACGCCACCGGGCGGCGGAGTCCATGGGATGTGTGGATTTCACGCCGCACAGACCGCGCTGCGGAAGGTTCTTCGAGATTAAGCGTGGCTTTTCCCAATAATCGGCCCGGGGTACCGGCCTGCGCCAGAAAACGTGCGACTATAAGTGTGCGGCTATAAATGTGCGGCTATGGCTCTCGGCAACGGACCAGACTCATCACCGCGAAGGATGTTCCGTAGGGCTGGTGGTAGTCGTAAAGAGGAAAGTCCCACCAGCAGCCATCTTTTTCCTGAAGCCCAAGCAGCAGGTGGGCGAGATGGGCCTTGTAGATGGCCTGCTTCTCAGCCGGCAATTCCAACATACAGCCCGAAGCATAGTAGTAGGCGTAGTAGACAAAATAGCCCGCCACCGCAAAATAGGATTCGTGAGGAATCGGCCGCTTGCGGGCGATATCAAGCCACAACTTGCGTGCGAAAATACGATCCAACCAGTCGATCAAGACCTGGTCCGTTACGGCCTTATCGCCATCGCGGCGGAGAGCCAAGTTGCAAACCTGGCTGCGGCCCAGACTCCCGCCGGGCCGATTGATGGAATACATCGGCTTGAACCAGTGATGCGCGCCATACAGATAGCTGAAATCGGGCTTTCGCATGCGTTTGATCGAAACGACCGCTTTGTCGGTTACCGAATCGGGAACCTCAAAACCTTTTGCACGTGCCCGCTGCAGTTCAATCACACAGGTGGCGGCACTAAAACTGGTTACGATACTGGAGGGCCGCTTGGCGCCCACCGTAAAATCATAATACCCCCATCCCCCATTGATCGATTCATACCGCGTGAGCAGCTCAATCTGGTCACGCACGTATTGCGCGAGCTTTTCTGCCTTAGCTGAGTCATCTCCAGCACGATCCTGCAGAAGCATCAGGGTTTGCAGGCTGTACGCGTGCGCCCAGATATTGTAGAGGGCCGTCGCATTGGCCCGACGGACTTTAGGCAACTGTTCGAGGATCCACTTCTCACCCCGATCGATCGCCTGTTGGACTCTGTCGCGCGGGTCGCCAGACTGGATCATGGCGGTCACGGCCATACAGGTCACCGCAGCGCGAAATCCATGATGCGCACCAGGAACAGGCGCGTAGATGTCGAGCGCTTTTGTCCGCCGCGGACCACCCCAGGAACCATTTTTGTTTTGGGTGGCACAGAGATGGTCGACACCGCGCCGAATACTCTCCTCTAGTTGGTCACGACTCGGTGGCGCGATTGGAGCCGGTCGTGGGATCTCGATATCTTTTGGCGGGCGGTAGGAGTCAATTGGTGCAAGCGCACCGCTGTTGTCAGGTGCAGCGTCCTCTGCCGGAGCGGCAGCAATCAGGCCGAGAGCCGGCAGCAAAACTACCAGCAACAGGAACCATTGCTGCGGGGGCCGATCAGTCAGGATTTTTCGCGAGAATCTCATCACCCGGCTTGAGTCCTTTGAGAATTTCTACGCGGTCTCCCACGTGACGACCAGTCCGTACCTGCTGCTGTTCCTTCTCGCCTTCTTTGTCTACCAGATAGACAAATTCCTCATCCTCATCTCCATCATTGCCCACTGCTGTGGTGGGAACCAGGATGGCATTCGGATGTTTATAAACCTCAATCACGGCTTTGCATGCCATGCCGGCAACAATGCCGCCCCCAAATCGATCCAACTCCACATCAATCTCAGCATCGAATTTGCCCGGCGACACCGGAATGGACGAAATCTGCTTCAGCGAACCGGTAACTTTATCGTGGGGCCGTGCAGAAGGCGTGAGAACAACATCATCTCCCACGTTGAGGTCACTGAGTTGTTTCTCTTCAATCGTTGCGCGGACAACCAGATCCTCATTCCGAACGATGGTCATCACAACGGCCCCTGGCGACACCGACGACCCGGAAACAAGTGCTTTTTCTTTAGCGGTGGCATCGGGCCACTGTCCGCGGACAGCCTGCCCGTAATACACCGTACCAGCGTGCGGAGCGTGCAACGTCAACAATTTGCGGTCGCTTACCATATGCGCGAGCTTTCGCTCCATCTTTTCCAGATCGACCTTCTGTTTTGCCAGAGCCAGTTCGCGATCCTTAATCGATGCGGGCAGCATAAATTCAGCTTTCTCCAAAGCGAGTGCCGCTTGTTGTTCTCGATGGCGAAAATCCTCCGCCTGTCGCGGCAGCACCACATTAAGAAATCGATCCTGAGCCGCAACAGCTTTTTTCAAACGATATTTTGCCGCATCGACTCCATGCTGGGCCCGCGTGAGAATGATCTCTTCGGTCTCCTCCGTCAAATCATCTGCCTTATACATTCGTTCCAGCTGTTCGAGTTCTTCTTTCTGGTACATCAGACCATTACGGGTCGATTTGAGTTGCTGCTCGATATCTTTGATCGATTCTTCCCGTTCAATCTCAATAAACCGCTGCATGTTTTCTTCAGCCTCATCCGCTGCCCGTTTTGCAGACTCCAACTCCTGTGGGACACTTTTACGAAGAGCCTCCAGCGAAGACTCCGCCTGCTCGAATGCAAGCTTTGTGCTGGAAATCTGCAATTCCAGATCTTCAATGGCCACATCAATCTTTTTTGTATCGAGATTGAGGACTGCATCATCCGCTTTTACCTGATCGCCATGGCCCGCTGCCGATTCCACTGAGAGCCCGCTCCAGACCTCGGGGCGGATGGAAATCTCGCTCGTCTCAACGGCCTCAAAAACCCCCTTGAGCGTTACCTTCACGCTCAGAGGCTCTGCCTTGACCGTAACGGTCTTCGGGGATTTGGATTCTTTCTTCTCATCTTCAGCGATTACAAAAGATGAAAAAAAGAACGAAAGCAATGTGCAGACAACCAAAGTCGTAGGGAGTTTATTTATCATTGTTTACTCAACATCAAAAGGCGCGTAGCTAAAACTGTTTTTACCGGGGGTCCATTGTAGATTCCCAGCGGTTCGTTGTGCAGGTCTCGAAAGTCTCTATTTTTACCCTCTGTGGCTTAGCCGAGGAGCCAATCGGCGGCCGCATCTGGCTGATCGATCGGTTTGCCCGCAAAAATCTCAGGCCGATCCGGCTTTCCGGCCGCTTCATAACAGCACCTTACCAGTGGCGGGCCGCAGATTCCCTCACCGGCAATCCACAGTTTGTGCGGGACCCGCAATGCCAATAAAAAGGGAACGTCACCATAGCGGACCGCACCGGGCAACATCATCGGGTCGTGGATGTCGGTGATCTCTGCAAAGCGAAAACCGTCCGTCCCGACAGCGAGCCTGTCAACGGTATCTTTTTGTGCCGCATTTCCCAAAACCGCCGCGGCCGCCGCGGCGATCGGCCCCACCTGGCGACCGATGCCCACCAGATTCACGCGGCTACCGGGACAGGCAGCAATCAACGAGAGCAGATCGTGAACCCGCTGGATGAACAGGGGGTCGTTGTAGCCGATCGTGTAGCCGAGCGAGTAGCGAACGTGTGGCACCTGACGTGCCTTGGTGAGCGGACCGCCCTGTAAAAAATCGCCCTGGTAGAGAAGATCGGCAGTCATGACCGGCATGCCGGCGGAAAGCAGGTGCGCCAGTGCCGGTACCGGCGCCCCGGAACGATCTTCCAGGGCCGACTTGCCCGCATCGTGGACCCAGATGGTAATCTGCTCGGATCTCTTTGTGGAAGATGTAGGCGTGTAAAGGATCGCGGGAATCTCCTCGCTCATTTTCGCGTAGCGTACCAGAAGTTTTTGGCGGAGATAATTTTTGTGTTTGGTTTTCTCGAGCAGTTTCTGCTCGATGGCACCTGCTGCCGGTGGCTTGCGACCGACCATCACCTCAAGCGCCCCGCCAACAACATCTCGATATTTGGCCAACGACTGCGAATCTTTGGGCGTCAATGCATCAACCTGCTTTTGGCGGGCAGTATTGAACGCCTCAAGGGCGCGGACTTCCGCTTCGGCGCCACAAGGCGGCTTGGGATGCCCCTTTCCCCAAACGGTCATTTCTTCGCGGCTGAGTGGTTTGTACTCCTTCTCAATGATCTGCGGCAGACCGAGATGAAAATGCTCGTCAAAAAAGGCATACATCATCGCCCGGCTGAGTGCATTGTAGTTGTGTTCGAAATCAAAATGTTTTCCACGGACGTTCTCCACCGCACCGAGAAGCGCGTAGAGCTTCTTCAGCTCCGGCAGTCCATCCGTCTCCAGATCCTTCGTCCAGTCGTTGGCCGCAGCGAGCCCCAACGGCCGGGGCGCCGTCAGCGCGGTAAATTCGATATTCCCGGTGCCGATCCGCAAGTAACAGGCATTTTCACAAGGGCAGCCCCCCTGCATCGATGTCGATGCCATCACGGCCGGAAACGCCGCCGCTATCCGATCGTCGATTGCGGTGAGTATGAAGGTCTGGGTACCGCCTCCGCTGGCGCCAGTGATTCCAATGCGGCTTGGATCGACTTCGGCAAGACCACTCAACCAATCGAGAGCCTTGAGTGAATTGAATGTCTGCAATCCCAGCGGACTGATGAGCCGCAGCTCCGCCTGTGCGCTAAAGAGGCCCCAGTGATCGGGCGACTCCATCTGAGGTCTCTGCCGGGTCCCGTGAGCAATCATTTCGATCGGCGCACTATCGGCATAGCCCAACATGTCGTAGTGAAAAACAATACAGCCCATGCGGGCAAGCGTGACGCATCGGCTCTGTAGCGGATGGTGACCGCTGGGGCGATTCTTTTCCGATCCCCATTTGAGTTCCTTGGCAAACTGCTCCTCGCTGTGGGCATGAAATCGTCCCTGCTGCCAGTGTCCATGCGGACAAAGGATGCCCGGAATTTTGCCCTCGATCTTCGAGGGCTTGTACAGGCTGCCAGTTACCCAGAGTCCCGGGCTACTTTGAAAGTAGACCCGCGACACGGTGTAGCCGTCACGCTCGACGCCGCCCCAGACCACCGCATCGACGGGTGTCTCCGGCGGCTTGGGCCAGAGCCCTGCGGCCAATAGCACTCGCCGCCGCACCGCCGCGGCACGCACTTTCCACTCCTCGAGAGATTCTGGAGCATCGAAGGGAAAAGAGCCCGTCAAATTTTTGAGTGGCCCTAATCGACGGTCCTCAGGCAGCGGTCCGGCGGTAGGCGGCTCATCCGCAAACGTCAGCCCACCTGCCGGTGGCAAGGCAGCGGTCGCCAGAGAGCCGGCCAGCAAAGTTAGAGCGCTACGGCGATCGATTGTCGAGTGTGTTGGCATACAATTCTTTCCCATCATTTATTTTGGTTTTACTACTTTCGCGGTCTTGGGCATCAAACCGACCGATGTCTCCATCCAGGTGCCGCAACTACAACCGCCCCCCGCCTCCGGAGCCAGCAACATGCCGCCCGCCGGAATCGCGCTGAGCCAGCAACCGGGTCGCAACCGGGCCCACTGTGAGGGGATTCCGTAACGGTAGTCCCAGAGCGTAATATTTCCCGCGCGATAAATAAGAAAATTACCCGCGCAGGCATACGTCCCACAACCTCCACCCGGCATGACACTCGCCCGTGTCTCGCCGGTGGCTAGATCATAGACGCGTGGCCGCACAAAGAGGTTGCCATTGATCATCGCCGGTCGCGACATCGCCTTGCCGTGATCATGATTTCCCCCAGGCCAGCTGAAGCGATCCTCCCAGGCCAGCTTCCCATTGTTCGCATCGAAGACAGAAACGTGGTACATCCCTTCGCCGGAAGCGACGATCACTAGCTTCTCGCGCTGATGCGCCAGATAAAATACCGACAAGCCGTCGTCGGTGTCGATCGGCTCCTGCCAGACCGGCTTGCCGGTCTTTGCATCGAGTGCTATCAGAAACTGATCCTGCCAAAGCCCGGTGCTACCGATCCGGCGGTCTGCCGCGGTTTTCAAATTCGGATTACGCGATTCGACAAAATAGATGCTCGCTCCGGAGGCGGTAATCGTTGGATTGATAATCAAACCATTCTGATACTGCCACTTTTGCTTGCCTGTTTTTTTATCGAGTGCAAAGAGCCGGTCGCTACAGACCTTAAACGTTCCCGCCCCGGTCGGCTGATCGTACCAAGCTGCATGCCCGCGAAACTCGCGATAGGCTGCCCCCTCACGAGTTGCGCTGCCGAGCAGAAGATCTCCCTGACTGGCAAGATAACTCCACTCCTCGGGCCGCGCTTGCGGATCCTCTTGCCGGAGCGCGTACTGCCCGATGAGATTACCGCTCCGGGCATCAAAGCGCAGGCAACGATTCTTGACGGCCACAAAGACCGAATCGCGATCCGCGCACCAGTTGCTCGAATCGCGGGGAATATTGAACCGGCCCAAATCGGGTATTTCTGCCGACCAGAGAATCGTGCCGTTGTAGCCGTCGATTGCCACAATCCGTTCAAGTCCCTGCGCAAAGAGTCGCCCGGAAGTGGACAAAGGCCCCGGCTTACGACCATTGCGATCCGGTTGGTAGCGAGGGCCGGGACGGCCCACCCATTGCGTTTCAAGTTCATTCGCAACCGAGGTGTAGGCCAGCACCTCACCCCCAAACGCCGAATTGTCGGCGCGGCCGTACTGGTGCGACCACTCACCCGCGCCGGCCAGGGGCGGCTTCTGGAAATGGACCCAGTTGCCTCTGTCACCGGAACGGACATCGGCCTTCACACCGTTCTGTGCAAAATGGGTTTGAAGAACATTGGCCGTCTGTTGCTGCGCGTTGCCCGCTAGCGGCCCGAAGAATCCTTCGCCTTCGATCGGCCGGAGCAGTCGAAATGCCTCGGCTGCCTGCGCGACAATGTTTTCCTCGAGTGGTGCTTGCGAGAGAACTAGGTTGGCAAAGTGGCTCGGTAAGGGCAATGTTTCCAGGGAATCGACCGGCAGCAGCGAAACCCGCGTGCCATAGATTCCCTCTCTCTGCAACTTCGAGCGGGCTGCAGCTATTTTTTCCTCATCGGTCTCGGCGACGAGAACGGTCAGCCCGCTCTGCCGGGCAAGTTCTGCAGCCAAGGGGCCGGCGCCAAAGATCACACAGATTCCGCGGTCTATTCCCGATTCGGACAAAATGTTTTGTACGATCTGTTCGGTCTGTAAATCGCCGCCCGCATTTTCCGGAGTCTCTGTTCTCGCCACTGCAGCAGGGCTGTAATTGAAAAAGGTGTCGCAGGCAAACGAACTCTGTCGCTTTCGAGCGCCATCGCCCGGTTCTGAAATGGTGTAGTGATGAATCCGTTTGTGTTCCAGATTTTCCAGCCGGGCGATATGCTCTTTTTTGGGCTTGGCGTCGACAACCTGCCGGCTGCCCTCGGTGAGCCTGTATTCAAGCTCTGTCGGAACGGCCGCAACGGTCCCCCAGCGGACAACCGCCGAATTTGGGCCATCAAACTGCAGCACCGGTCCCCAGGAAAAGGCGACTCCGTCGGGCGCGGGCGCACCTGGCAGACTGTTTTTCCGTTCGGGCCGGGTGAGTGGGTGTTCTTTTTTTCCTCCCGGACGGAAACAGTAAATGTCGCCCTCGTCGGTACTGACAAACAGTGCCGCATCGGCCACCGCCAGCCCGAAAGCGCGTCCTTTGAGAGGTGCTTGCCAGAGCTGCCTGCCATCGACTGCCGAGAGTGCCACCACCCCATCGACCGTGCCGGCATAGATGGTATCACCGGCGAGGATCATTGAAACAAACGAGGGTCCGTTTTTGCGCCATTGGATCTTCTTGGTCTTGCGATCGAATGCGGTAATTGTCGGCATCCCGAGCGCAGACCGTTGGACCTCGGCGCTGATCATCGGTTTCTTGTCGGGCGAGAGCGCCACATTGAGCCTTTCCTTCTGCTCCGGATTGATGGCATTTTTGGTCGGAGTACTCAAAAGGTAGGCGCGCGGTCCTGCCACGATCAGCGACTGCCCCATGGGAAACGTTGCCAGTCGCTCGCCGGTTTTCACGTTGCTGGCCGTGAAATTCCCATCGCGATTACCGGGTCCGTGATAGAGCTGATTGTCGGGCGTGAGCAGCGCAAAACAGCCGCTGCCGTGATAATCCACTTCCCCCTGTTTGCTTCCGTCCTTACGACTGAGAAGCAGCGGTGCGATGCGGCCTTGCGGAATGATCAGACGGTTTTTCGATGCGAGCATAGCGCCTTCAAAAGAGTTGCTGTCGCTCACCTCTTTGACGAATCTCCCCTCCCCTTCGACTTTTCCGGTCTCTGCATCGACTGCACAGAGGTAGGAGCGTTTCCAGGGCAGCATCGAAGCGCAAAAGTACGCAGTCCCATCTTCGACGGCCACTCCGGTCCGTACCGGCCAAAATGAAATCAGGCGCCCGTTGTTGATCACCAGCCGCTCGTCCGGGCGGGCATTAAATTCCCAAAGAAGTTTTCCGGAGGCTCCGTCCAGACAGTAGGCGGTACCGTCATCCGATCCGAAGTAGACCTTGCCATCGGAGAGTGTAGGAGCAATCCGGACAGGTCCACCCGCGGTGAATCGCCAACGCTCTTTGCCAGTGCGAGCATCAAGACAGCGCACCGCATCATCGGCAGAAGACCCGAAATAGACCGCATCGCCAGCGACCGCTACGTGAAACGCCGCATCGTAGTTGCGCATTGAATTGAGGCGGGGAATATCGTTATAGGCATCCCACTTGGCTGGCCCCGCCCAAGCGGTCTGCGGCGGTTGGGCCGATTGCCATACCCAGTCGAGCGTGAGGTTGGCCGCATCGAGTGATTCGTCTGTCTCGCCGCTGCGGTAATTGTCATGCCGGTACGTAGGCCAGTCCTTAGCCACTGCGGTTGTTGCCGATGTGGCAACAATGAAAAACAGAACGATGAGAGGCACAACGTTCTTGCGACTCGGCCTATACGTTCTTGGAATAAAAGTCGTCGCAGTCATGTTAGGCACAGTCGTGTTCATCATAGTGTACTCGTCTCAGGATTGTCTCAACGATCATGAATGGGTGGGTCGCCGACGGAGCAAAAGTGCCCGTCTTCAAAACGGATTATGTGATCGGCATGATCCAGGGCGTCCCGGCCGTGCGTCACGAGAAGTACACTCCCTCCCCGATCCCGATAATCGGTGAGAATCCGATACACCTCGGTAGCCGACTGCTCATCCAAATTCCCGGTCGGCTCATCGGCCAGAAGGACCGGTGGCTGGAGCAATGTTGCCCGGGCAATGGCAGCCCGCTGACTCTCGCCCGCGCTCAGTTGGGCCGGCTTGTGATTTGTGCGATTTGCCAGACCGAGTCGATCGATCAGCGCGATTGCCCTCTCGCGCGCAGCGGGCTGCTCGTGGGCGGGCAATCGGCCCGCCGGGAGCAGTATGTTATCAAGGACGCTCAGGTAGGGGACCAGATGGAACAATTGAAAGACAAACCCCAACTGCGTTGCCCGGAAGGAAGCGCGGGCAGCGCTGGAGAGCGCATACAAATCCTCTCCCAGCACCGATACCTTTCCCCGATCGGGCCGCAACATCCCACCGAGGGTCATCAAAAGGGTCGTCTTGCCACAACCGCTCGGGCCACAAATGCAGACCAACTTGCCTTCAGGAATCTGGAGATCCAAGTCTTCCAGCACACGCACGCGGCCGCTGCGGGTTGTGAAGCTTCGTGTTACGTGCGCAAGTGCAATCACCCAATTCGGTCCTGTCGCAGGGTTATGGCGGGGTCGTGACGTACGGCCACCGCCGCAGGGACAAAGCTGGCAAACATCGCCAGCAGCGGTGCTGCCAGGAGTGCAAAGCCAAAAAGCGACCAATCGGCCCGGATCGCCCCGGCAGTTACAGGAAACATTTCCGGCCCGTATGTAAGGGCCAAAAAGTAACCGATTACGCAACCGAAGAGGGCAGCAAGAACGCCAACCAAAGCGGCACGACCAAGCACCAGAAAACCGATGATGCCCGATCCATAACCGATCGCTCGCATCAGGCCAATTTCATTGATGCGATCCCGGACATTAATCGCTGCGAGAATTCCGAGCCAGACGGCACTGGCGATCAAAAGTACAACAATCACAAAGGGCGAATAGGAATCCATCATTCGCCGCTGCTTGACGCGGGCATCGGCAATTTCCTTCATCAGATAGACCCGGGTATCGGGGAGAATCTTTGCCAGCTCGGTCCGGAGTGTTGCCAGTGAACGATCTTCCGGGGTATCACACTGCACGCAACTGATCGCTTTAATTTCACTGATTTGGCCGGGACGCTCTAGCACGCTCTGGGCATCACCGAGATCGGTGAGGATCGTAATGTCATCGACGGTACCCATCTCCGGGGCGATGCGCTCAACGTTCCAGTTGCGTCCAAACAAAACAATCTCCTCCCCCTTCTTTGCTCCCAGCAGCCGTCCCACCTCGCTACCGAGATGCACGTGGCCCGGCTCAACGACCACCCCCATCTTGGATTTGCTCGGCCGTTGCTGCGGATGCTTGGCTGTCGCGGTGCCGGTGAGTCGCACCTTGCGTCCACGCAGCGATAACTCTGCCGTGAGTGTAGGGATCAAATGGTTGTAGGAGATTTTTCCGGCGGAGACCATTTTATCCACCGCTTCTTCGCCCATTGTTTTTTGGGAATATCCACTTTGATGGTAATCGTAAATGTCGACACTACCGGGAATGATAAAAACGTTCGAGCCAATATCACGAGCGTTACGGCGCGTCTCTTTTTCCGCAGCCGACTGGGTCATCCAGATTGCCACACAGAGTGCAACGGCGACGGTCGCTGCCACCAAAGAGAGAAAAAAACCGACCCGGCGGTGGGCGACCTCCTTCAAAATGAGCGTGCAGCCAAGCCTCACCCTTACACCTCCCGCTTACGCAACAAAATGAGACAACCGACAGCCAAGACCAAAGCGGCACAACCGGCGAGCAGCATCCAGGCCCAGCGACCCGCTGGCAGGTTTGCCTCCGCGTCTACATGATCTTCCCTGACTGTTGCAGGAGTTGGCGATGCCGCAAGAGCTACGGAGATTTCTTCTTTATCTAATGCCGGCAGATCGGTCTTTTCCGGTGCCTGCTCGGCGGGCTCTTCTAAAACCGCTTGTTCCCGAGGAGGCTCCTTTGCGGGCCGTCCATCATCGAGCTCTATTTCCTGATAGCTCAAGGCAGGAAAAATCTTATCGAGCTGTTCTATTTGCCCGCGATCGGTCGGCTCAGCGCCCGGTCCCCGGGTGACGATCCGATCGATCTCCGCCTTCACCAGCGGGTTGCCCGGATCGAAATTTAATTTGCCCGTGGCGAGAGCCTCGTCCTGAGCAGACCACTTGTGGGGAACCATCTGGCCCTGCATCCAACGGCGATCGAGCCCGCACTCACAGTCCTGCCCAACGACGGCGAGGCTGTTGATGAATGTACGGCGGGGATCTTCTGGAAAGCGGAGAGCGGGACCAAGTTTGCGGCCACGTCCAAAGAGCAGCGCAATTTGGCTCGGCCGATTCGAACCGGTGTCGATTCCCAGGGACCAGAGCAACACCTTCTCACGGTCGACGTCTTTTTGGGAAAGATGAATCAGGTGAGGTGGGTGCTTGATCAGTTTGGGCATAAATTCCAATGCCTGTTCCACTTGCGGAATCGCCTCCTCGGCCATCTTGAGTGTCGTCAGATTGACCTGCTCATCGCTGCCATCGATCACAAGAATGATGCTATGGACATCACACACTTTGGAAAACACTTCCTGGCGGGCGGGCGAATCCACAATCGCCTCAAGCAACTGCGCAAGGTCTTCTGGTGTACTCTTTTCAGAAATTGACCAGTCCAGTTTCAGCGCCCGCTCATCGGGTCCGGTGAGTACGAGTGCCGGAAATGCGGTCACATCTTTGGCGTATTCTGTGGCCGGATGGTCTGGAGCCTCGTCGAGATCGACATGCTGGGCGAGAACATTTGCATCTGCAAAGACTTTGGTGGCAACGTCCTCAAAGGCGGCGGACAGTGCGCTGCCCTTTGTCCCTTTGGTAAACAGAAACAACTGGTACGCTCTGTCGCCGAGATCGACAAACGCGACATCGCGTACGGTGTATCTGCAGGCGGTTGCTGCACTCGAGAATGCCAGAGCAACAAAGCCACAAAAAAACAAAATAAGCGTTTTGCGCAACATCGCGAATAAAACAATCTCAAGAGAGGATCTGTTTGATAACGCGACCTTGGTCCTCTACTCCTGTGAGCCTCAGGTCGAGGCCTTGGAAGGGGTGAGTCAACCGCTTATCGTCAATTCCCAATTGATGAAGAATGGTGGCGTTCACATCATGGATATGGATTGGATCTTGAACAATGTTGTAACAAAAATCATCGGTCTCTCCGAGCACAGAGCCGCCACGAATCCCACCGCCACAGAGCCACATCGTATAGCAGCGACCGTGATGATCCCGGCCATAGGTTTCCCCGGTCAGCTTGCCCTGACAATAGACAGTTCGGCCAAATTCGCCTCCCCATACAATCAGCGTATCATTCAACATGCCCCGTTGCCGAAGGTCCTTGATAAGCCCTGCGGTCGCTTGGTCCGTATCCTTGCATTGGCTGCGAATCGCACTCGGCAAACGACTGTGCTGATCCCAGCCCCGATGATAGAGCTGAATAAAGCGGACACCGCGCTCTGCGAGACGACGGGCCAACAGACAATTTGCAGCATAGGTTCCAGGCTTTCTCGAGGTCTCGCCATAAAGTTTGAAGGTATCCTCTGTTTCATCCGCTAAATCGACCAACGCCGGCACCGAGGTCTGCATGCGAAACGCCATTTCATACTGGGCAATTCTCGCTGCAGTCTCTGGATCACCATGCGCGGTTGCCTTGGCTTGATTTATTCTTGCCAGACTATCAAGCATTCGACGGCGACTTGCCCGGTCGAGGCCTGGCGGGTCGGATAGATACAGCACCGGATCGCGCCCGTTGCGAAACTGCACTCCCTGATGTTCGGAGGGGAGAATGCCTGCACCCCAAAGCCGCGCAAAGATCGGCTGGCTTACTCGCAACCCGGAACCTTGCGAAATCATTACGACATACGCTGGCAAATCAGTACTTTCACTACCAATCCCATAACTGAGCCATGCGCCCATGCTGGGCCTGCCCAACTGCTGGGCTCCGGTATTCATCAGGGTTACGCCCGGGTCATGGTTGACCGCCTCGGTGTGAAGCGATTTGATAAAACTGATTTCATCAACGATGCTCGCCGTGTGAGGCAAAAGCTCACTCAACCAGATACCACTTTGCCCCTGCCTGGAAAATTTGAAAGCGGTAGAAGCACAAGGCTTCTCCTTTTGTTTGTGGGTCATCTCCGTAAGTCGCTGCCCCTGCCGCACCGAATCGGGCAACTCCTGACCATGGTATTTGCGCAGTTGGGGTTTATAGTCGAACAGATCGATATGGGAGGGGCCACCAGACTGAAACAGATAGATAACCCGCTTCACCCGTGGCGCATGATGGGGTAGTCCCGGCAGCCCTCCGTGCGCCTTTCCACCGGTGTCGGCCAAATCGTTGCTGGTTTTATTGGCTGCAAAGAGTTGCGGATTGTTGAGTGAACATGCCGCTATCGCACCGAGTCCACCAGTCGCATATCCAAAGAGAGAGCGCCTTGCAAGTTGATTCATCAAACGCTTTTCAGAATCCATACGTTTACTCCTTGGAGATCATTTCATCGAGATTCAGCAAAACACTTGCCACACAAGTCATCGCCGCATGCTGCTCTGCGGGTATCTTTGGATCTCGCTTGGACTCACCGAGAGTCAGCAACTCTTCAGCCGCATTACGGTCTGCCCGATAGACTGCTAACTGCTGCTCATAGAGCGACAAGAGTTCCGCCAATTCAGTAGTATTTGGCTCTCGGCTCAATGTCAGCTCAAAACCGAGGCGAATGCATTTTTCCATTTTATCATCGGCAGCAAGCAAAATCCGCTCAGCGAGGGCTCGCGATGCTTCGACAAATGTAGGGTCATTGAGCATGACCAATGCCATCAGCGGCGTACTCGTCCGCTGTCGCCGCAGCAAGCAGAGCTCGCGATTAGGTGCATCGAGCGCCACCATATTGGGTGGCGGAACAGACCGTTTGACGTAGGTATAGAGACTGCGTCGATACAGTTTTTCGCCTTTGTCCTGCTCATAGGGACGGTTTTGCATTTCAATCCAAAGACCGGGGGGCTGGTAAGGCTTGACGCTCGGACCCCCAATCTTTTCGACCAACAGACCGCTCACAGCGAGGGCCGAATCGCGAATCATTTCGGCAGGTAGCCGGTATCGGGGGCCGCGCGCAAGCAGGCGATTTTCCGGATCCCGGCTGACGAGTTCAGGAGACATTTCAGAGGATTGGCGATACGTTGCCGACATAACAATTTCTTTGATCATTGCTTTGGTGTTCCAGCCACCGTTGGCAAATGTCGTGGCGAGATAGTCCAGCAATTTTGCATGGGAGGGCAACTCTCCCTGGACACCAAAATCTTCGGTCGTTTTTACAATGCCCGTTCCAAACAGCATCTGCCAGAAGCGATTGACGGCAACCCGACTGAACAATGGATGCGCCGGGTCGATGAGCCACTGAGCTAGCCCCAAACGGTTCGGGGGTGCATCGGCAGGCAGTGGAGGCAGGATCGGCGGGGTTCCGGCGAGAACCTTGTCGCCATGCTGATCGTATTTGCCGCGCAGAAGAACAAAAGTATCGCGCGGTTTGTCCATCTCCTCCATCACCATTACCGTAGGGATATCACTCCGCAGTTTCCGGAGTTCTGCCCGGTATGGCTCAAGTTGGGTTCGCAGCTGTTGGTATTCTTCGTCATATTGCTCGAGGAAATAGGTTTGAAGTGCCTTTTCTTGTTGCTCGGTCCGTTCCTCGTTTGCCAGCAATCGGGGAATGGGATCGTGCCCCGCAAGGTGCGAAACCTCGGCATCACTCAGAACCCGATCATACACCCTTGCATCATCCACCATGCCGAGAAGTGCCTGGCGGTTACCGCGCTGGCCTATCTTGAGCGGGCCATCGATACGAATCGTCGAGTCCAAGCTGTCCTTATTAATATTCGTTTTCAGCGGCTTACCATTGAGATAAATTTTTACACCCGCCGCGCGACTGCTACCATCGTAGGTAACAAATATGTGACTCCACTGGTCGAGCGGGGCATCTTTATCGGTAGTCACCCGTAAGCCTTTTTCAAATTCACGATGGGTCAGTCGCACATCGATTCGCCCGCCACCGAGGCGGGTTTCGTATCCCCGAAGAGAATCCTCGTTGGAGACGCGAGCCATGACGATGCTCTCGCGCGAGGGGTAGATCCAGGCACCATAGGAAAAGGCATCGAGGCGATCAAAGTCGCCCGCCTCGCCAAGATCGACGTGTGTTTGTCCGTCAAACCGCAAGCCGTACCGCTGTTGCTCGCTCGCCCAAAGGGGATTTCCCCGAACGGTCCCAGCTTTGCCTCCTGTCGCATCGACGACCTGATCGCCTTCCTTTTCATCGAGTCGATAGTGAGCAATCAATCCATAACTCGGATCCTTGGTGCGATACTCTTCGGTTACCGCGCGGCGCTGCCAGTTATTAAACGCATCCTTGTTGCGTTCGCCCGCTGCAACCATCGCCTTTTCGATCTCGGCAAGCTGCTGTTCCGCTTCCGCTGTGGCGGATTCGATCATCGGATCGATGACGCGGATCAGCGGATCCACGTTACCGGTACGATTTTCAACGCCTTTATCGGTGTTGGTGTTGAAGTAGGCGAAGAAACGATAGAAATCCTTCTGCGATATCGGGTCATATTTATGATCGTGACACTGGGCACATCCCATCGTCAAACCCATAAACACTGCAGACGTCGTATTCACACGGTCGATGACATACTCGACACGATATTCTTCGGAGATCCCCGAGGCAGTTACACCATGATTGCGATTAAAGCCGGTAGCCACCTTCTGATCATTCGTCGCATTGGGCAGCAGATCGCCAGCAAGCTGCTCCATCGCAAATTGATCGAAGGGCATATTTTCATTGAGAGCATGAATGACCCAGTCACGCCAAGGCCACATGTCTCGATGAAAATCCTCGTGGTAGCCATGGGTGTCGGCATAGCGCGAGGCATCCATCCAGCCTACCGCCAAACGCTCACCGAAGCGCGGCGATGTTAGGAGGCGGTCCACCAGATTTTCGTACGCATTGTCGCTACTGTCGGACAAAAAGTGTTCAACCTCCTCGGGCGTGGGAGGCAAACCTGTTAGATCCAGGGTGAGACGTCGCACCAAAGTCCGGCGATCCGCCTCAGGATTTGGTGTGAGATTCTCTTTTTCAAGCCGCGCGAGTACAAAGCGATCAATCGCACCACGCGGCCAACGCGGTTCGGCAACTTCGGGGAGTTCTGGCCGCTCGGGGGGCACAAACGCCCAATGCTCATTCCACTTCGCACCTTGTTCGATCCAGACTTTGATCCGCTCAATCTGCGTTGGCGTCGGCTGCTTCCGGTGATCAAGGGGTGGCATCCGCAGTTCTTCATCCGTATCTACCAGTCGCTGGTAAAGCTCGCTTTTCTCAGCAGATCCCGGCACAATGATCGGCGTGTCAGAACTGGACTCTGCAAAAATCTGCTGGTGCATATCGAGCCGAAGGTCTGCCTCGCGTTTGTCTGCATCGGGGCCGTGACAGGTAAAACAGGTGGCAGAAAGAATTGGGCGAATTTCTAGATTAAAATCGACCACTTCTTCATCTGGCGCCACGGCAGATGCTAGCGGCACAAGAGCCGGAGGGAGCAGAAAAATGAGCAAAACTAGGAAAAATCGCTGGGCGAAATACATCGATTAATCTCGCGACCGCTTTATCTTGTGATTGAGTGCCAACGCAAGACTGGGGAAACCAAATTGGCACCAGAGGCAAGAACAAATATCCTGTGCCCATATTAGAAACCAGCCAGCAGGGGAAGTAAAGCCGCAGAATGATGTAATGCTAAGTAGCCGCTGTATTTCGATCAAAAAATACTGATTTGAATTTTTCGGCCCGTTTGCGATACAATGCTCTAGTGCTGTGGAAACAGTATGGATATCTCCCGATCGGCTCACCCGCGAGTGGTGAAAGGAGCCCACACACTCAAACAGGCTGAACAGGTGGCGTTTTATAAGGGGGGGCAGATTTGAAAATCAATAAAATGAAAAGTTGTTTTCTGCATGCTGCCACTGTGATCCTCTTTTTAACGATCCCTTTGCTGGCCGCTTCAATCTGCCGTAGTCAAACGCTCGATCGCGAACAAGCACTGCAAGTTCTTGCGGACAGTGGTCTCGAGGAACTAAGCTCCGGCGTATGGTCTCTTAAAGGAAGCGAAGGAAATAATTTTGCTATAAGAAAACTTCATCGCATGCAGGGTGATAAAAAGATCCGTGCCGCACTGCATGCCGTCGGTGGTACACTCGATATCCCGGGGGGTAGTGATGCGATTCCGGAGTTTGACTCCACGATTGAACCGCCTCCAGAGGATGCTGCACCTCCTGAAAGAAAAAAAGAGCCTCCGTCTGAAGCGGACAATCATCCGAGACCATCGTCAGCACTCAAGCCTGTAGTACTTGAAATACCGAGTAAAGAGGATCGCAAGCAGGCCCTCAAAGACATTCAAGACGCCTTTGAGGTAGAGTATGCTGCTGCGACGACGCCCGAGAGACAAAACGATTTGGCGATGATTTTATCGGAATTTATTCAGGATGAACCAGACCCAGCAATCCGGTATGTCCTTTTCGTAGAGGTCTACAAACTGCATGCAAAAGCGGGTGATGCCGACAACAGCTTTAAAACGGTCGATCAATTACAGGTAGATTTTCCAGATATTAATTCTCTGAGCTACAAATATTTTGGTCTTGAAAAAATCGTCGCCAACATGTCCGGCGGCACCGATGGGCGCGAGACATACCAAATACTACGGCCGTTTTTTGAATCCCTCTTTGATCTGGCCAATGAAAAAGATGATTTCAGACGTGCTCTAGAGATTACTGAACTGAATATCGAGGCTGCTGAGACGGTAAAAGACCGCAAAGCCCTCCAATCGGCCAAGGACCAACGCGTAGAAGTCGAGCAACTCATTAAAAAATATGCACTGGTCGCTGCTGCGTTAAAACTCCTCGAGGAGAACTCGCTCGATGCTACGGCCAACCTAACAGTGGGTGAGTGGCATTGTTTTGAAAAACAAAACTGGCCTGAGGCAATTCCCTACCTCGCAATCAGCAACAACCCGGATTTGGCCCAATTGGCAAAAGCGGAGCTTGAGAATCCTCTCGAAGTCAATGAGCAAGTGGATATTGGCGACCGCTATTGGGAACTTTGGGATCTATGGAAAGAACCTTGGGAGCGGCCGGAGAATGCCCCAACTCTACAGGCTCGCGCTGTTTACTGGTATGAGAAAGCCATCCCACAACTCGCCGGAATTAAGGCAAAACGGCCCCAAGCACGGCTCGATGCTTGGGAAGCATTGCAGCAGCAGGGAGCTGAAAATTCAGCGGAACAAGAAAAGTCTGGCGACGCAAACGAAAAAGCAGCGAAAAAAGAACTAGAGATAAAGTTGGCCACCAAACCAAAATATCTCAATACTTTTAAAGCCAAAGCAAGGTCGCCTTTTTTTTCTTTCCAGGGTTTCGTCGGAAATCAGAACAACCGTGAAAGAATTGGGGATGGCCGGAATATCTATTTACACCCATGGCCCGGTGGTCGAGTCTCGACCATTTCGTTCCGACTAAAAGGGCAATACAAAACATTTAAGGGCTCGGTGGGTGTCCCCGATGTACGATCGTACCGTGGTAGCCCACGATCTCGGATCACTTTTTCAGTGACGAAAACGTTTATAGACCCTGACAAAAAATCTGAACAAATTGTTATCGAGGAGCAACGAAAGGGTATAGATTGGCGAGAAGATTTTGCAATCGATGTCACTGGGGTCAGCAAACTCATTCTCGAGACATCATGTGCAGGAAATCCCGAAGGTTGCTTCGCCTTTTGGTACAGCCCCCAGGTTAGCCCTGAGGACATAGATTCTGTCGAGCAGCAACGCGATGACGATCGCAGAAAGTCGCGGAATTAGGCTCTGTTCGAGTAGGAGAGCTAGAAATATCTACTTTGGCATAAAAGCCTGTTTGTAATACGAACCGTGGGTTCTCTTCTGCTAAAACACCCTAGTTGGGTGCTACATGGGAATCGACAATTTCTTGATTGAGGTTGCCGTTCACGTCGACAACGTTGATCATATACCGGACGCCCTGGCTGCTGCCGAGCGGTTTGGGACACTTGAGCGTCACGGTCTTCTCGAACGTCTTTTTACCCTGCAGATCCAACTCGGCCACCATTGAATCAATCCACTCCCCGCCCCGCTGCATACAGACAAACGCGCCGAGACCCCCGCTGTCACTCATTTTTAGCGAAACGGTCACCGTTTCATCACCCGCTTTCGGTGGCCGGAGTAGTTTGAACTCGCGAATCACCGGCGGCTCGCTGTCGCTCTCGTCAAACGTTTCGCTGAGAAATCGGGTTCTCGACGCAATCCGCGCATGGGCCCGCGAGAAGCGGACCGGCCTGGTGCCCGCTATCTCGGGATCGTACATCCGGCCCAAATGATGATAACCGTAGAACATGATATTTGCCGCTTGTGACGAGTCATGCAGCATGCCAAAAATATGGCCCAACTCATGGATCAAGACTCCGTTGGTCACTTGTGACTCTACCTTGCGGGGCTCTGTTTTTGCGCCCTCAACCTTCCGGACAGGAGTCGTATCAAAAAAGAAACCGATCTGTTTTTCTATCGTTGACGCGGTAATTTCATCACGAAACACGTCCCCCGAGACAATCGAAAAACCCCCGAAAATATCGGGCTGAGGTAGTGCCTCGGCAATCCCGCGGGTTTCTGAGAAGACCAAATTCGCGCGGTGCGGTATCGCCTCAGCGATCTCATTCATATGGGACTCAAACATTCGGTCCTCACTAAAAGGCTCGCCGGTGTAAAAGACGGCCGGATTTTTTCCCTTCACCAGATGTACCTTGAGGCGTCCATCCTCTTCAAACTCAAAATCGAGGCCACGGGTCTTCTGTCCGTTGGCCTTCATCTCCCGACGATAGATGTCCGCCACGACCCGCATGAGTACCTCGGCCTTTTTCTCATACCCCGGTTTGACCTCGCGATCGGTGGGCACAAAGTAGATCAATCGCACTTTGTAATCCCGCCCGAGATCCTTAAGGGCTGGCGGGATCGTCAGATCACTCGGAACGTCGCTCCCCGGGCTGGACGGCTCAGCTGCATGGAGGTTCCCATTGCCGCCGAGTAGCAAACCGAGCCCCACAAGGGGCCATAGCAAAAGCAACCGGGATGATGGTCTCTCGCTTTTGACTCGATCGCGTTGGGTAAGGGCAGCTGGGGTCATAAAGATTGCCAAAGGGATGAAGGGCGTACCAAGGGGAGCAAAGGTTGGCCGACAGAGCACCTCCTGCTTTTCTGCTAAGGTACAACGGCCTGCATCTGGATCACTGCCTGACTGAGATTTCCATTCACATCCATAATATTCATGATGTACATTACCCCCTGACCCGCTAACAAAGGCCTGAGGCACTCCATGGTCACGGTCTTTTTGAAATTCTTTTTTCCCCTCAAATTGGCATCTCCGACCATGGCATCAATCTGGCCACCACCCCTTTGGAAGACCACCAAGGGTCCGAGTCCCTCGTCGTCGCTCAAGTTAAACGATATCCGAACCTTCTTTTGACCTCCTTGTGGTGGACTGGCCAGCTTGAACTCATGGATTGTGGGGGCCGAGGTATCTTGCTCGTTCATCGATTCACTAAAGAACCGGGACGTACCGGCCATGCGGGCATGGGCTCGCGAAAAACGAACCGGTCTGGTGCCCGCGGTCTTAGGGTCGTACATCTGACCCAGATTGTCATAACCCCGCTTCATGATGTTGCGATCGTCGCGAGTGTCGTGCAGCATGCCGAAAATATGCCCGAGTTCATGGCTGAGGACACCGTTGCTCGTTTGGGATTCCTTGTTGCGGGGTCGCGTTTCGGTACCACCAACCTTTTTTACCGGCGTTGTATCTAAAAAATTTCGAATCTGCCCTTCGATGGTCGATGCGGTAACCCCGTCGCGGAAAATATCTCCGGAGACACACGCAAAACCTGAGTAGATGTGTGGAATCGGCATCGCCTCGGCCACCGCGCCAGCCTCGGAAAAACAGAGTGTGGGCCGGTTGCGGGAATACCCCGTTTTCTCCCAGATTTCCTGTTGTTGGGAATTCAACAAGCGTTGGACATCAAACGGTTGGCCCGTATAGAACACCGATGGATGGGTCCCTTTCACCAGATGAACCTTGAGGCGGCCATCCTCTTCAAACTCAAAATCGAGACCGCGCGTCCGCTGCTTGTTTGCCTTCATCTCCCGGCGATAGATGTCTGCCACGACCCGCATCAACACCTCCGCCTTCTCGCGGTAGTTGGGTTTGGCCTGCTTATCGGAGGGAACAAAATAAACCAGCCGCACTTTGTAACTCTTCCCCAGATCCTTAAGTGGTGGCGGGATAATCAGATTGCCGGACGATCTATTCGTTGTGGATCTTTTTTCTGCCGCCGCCACCCCACATGTCAGAGTGATCGACAGACCCAGCGCGACGAGAAAGCAAAACATGGAAATACATAGTGCTGATGCTGGACGGACAACGGATGCATGCTCGGTCATACAATCTCCTCAGGGGCGGCATCAAGTTTGCAGTTGGGCAGGAATTTCAAATTGGCCATACGACTAGGCCAATGAGAACCGATCCGCGGGCAGGTTTGTTATGGTTGGATGTGAGTCCCATTCTCCCGCACGAGGTCCTGCCAGTCAATCAACTAAACTTGGGAAGGTCAGTGATAAAAGGATTAGGGATTCCCACTTGCAGCCGCTATATAGGAGATCACATCTGCCAGCTGTTGCTTGGAAAGTTCTTTTTCAAGCCCTTCGGGCATCAGTGACCTGGAGTTTGTAATCAACTCCTCGATTTCTGTGCGAAGAATGGGGTGCTGCTTGCCATCGGCGCCGGTGAGCACAATGTTGTTGCCGCTTTCCGAGGAGATGATGCCGGAAACAATCCGACCATCACGGGTCAGTACATCGTATTGCAGATATTTTGCTTCTACAGCCCGATTGGGGTCGAGAATAGCCACCAGTAAAGCTTCTGCGGAGCGGTCTCGAAGTCCCGCCAAATCCGACCCGACTGCCGCTCCAACATCCTCAAAACGATGGCAGTTACCACATTGTTTCTCAAAAACAATCTTTCCTCGACTTGGATCTCCAGTAAGTGAATGAACGTCTCGATGTTCGCTGAGAACTTGGCTGCGATCCTCATCAATTCGATTGGCAAAGATTTTTTTCGCCCGCAGGCGAATCTTCTCATCGGGATGCTTTAGCAGCCGCTCTTGCCGCATCAGATCCACTTGGGCCGCTTGAATGTCGCCCTGCTCTATTTTTTCCAGAAGCAATTCCGGTCCGCGCGGCAGGGAAAGCAGAAGATCCAGCACGCTCGATCGTACACGAGGACCTTGCCCGGGGAGTGCAGCAAACAACAGTTCCAGTGCCTCCGGGGTACCCAGATTTGCCAGGGCTGTGGCGGCTGTGGTCTGCAGTTGCAGCGGATGTTGTGCAGAAAGCAGCCGGGCCACTTGGCCCAGATCGTTCTCGGTGGCGATGGCGGGCCAAAAAAGAAAGCGGATCGCGGTCTGCCGTACCTCAAAGTCTGCATTTGGATCGGCCAATAGCTTGCGAGCATACTGCAACAATGCGCTAAGGGGTCTTTGTGGTGTTGCTGCCAGAACATCCTCTACCTGATCCCCTTGCCGCATTCTCGCTTCGAGTACGGCACGGAACAGTTTGAGCTGAGCAACGGCCGATGCGCCACTCTCGGGGTATTGTAGAGTCGCCGTCAAAACCCGCTCCAATAACTGCCGATCTCCTAACGCGGCCGCTGTGCCAAAAAACGCCACCAATTTGTCCAAAGATTCCACCTCAAGGGCTGCAACTGCCGAATCGAGCGCAGCAGCGACATGTATGGGGGTAAGCGAGCTGATCACGGCCGCCGAAAGATATGGTTTTCCCGCATGCCGCACCGCCAGTTTGCCGAGCAATGCTCCCGCCTCTGCAGAGGGCCACTCACCGAGCGTGTAGGCAAGCTGCAACTGAACATGAGAATCGGGATCGTCAGCAAGACGCAGCAAGGCTTCAGCCAACGGCTCGGATGGGGAGGGCAGGAAATTTTCTGCCATTCGGACCGCATGGCGCCGAAGACCCGGATGCGGATCCTTTAGTGCCTGTAGCAATGTCTCCTCGCTCAACAAACCGAGCCGGTCGAGCGTAGCAAGTGCATGTAGCCTCGCAAGTGGCTGCTTGCTTGTGCGCGCCATATTTTCAAGAGGGTCAGTCGCTTCCGGATCTGCCCTCCAGATCAGCAACCGCTGCGCCAGATCGCGCTGGAAACCGCTCGCACTCTCAAGCGCAGCGACCAGTTTTGGCGTAGAGAGCCCTTCGAGATGGTCTGTTTTTCTCACGGAAGAAGCGACCGGAGAGATGCGATAAAGGCGACCCCGATCGTGACCGTCACGAACATCGATTTGTTGTTCGAGTTCGTCATCGATCCACTTGGGGTGTTCGATCACCCGGCGGTACATGTCAGCAACATAGAGTGCCCCATCCGGGCCAACCCGAACCCTTGTGGGACGGCACCACGAATCGCTCGATCGAAAAAACTCGCTCTCTGCTTCGCCGGTCAGTCGCTCACTTTGAAATGTTGTACCGTCGGGCAGCAATTGGCGACGGTGGATCAGATTCCAGGCCGGTTCGCTGGTAAAGGTGTTTTGTGCATAGGTGGGGCCAAATAGATCGTCACGATA
>MPMD02391524.1_pt1 | contig 26424 bp, 17 predicted proteins | sample 1617291 | NCBI WGS metagenome assembly MPMD02 (sample SAMN05944810, study PRJNA350692) | marine metagenome | biome: marine; feature: ODZ; material: water; isolation source: 120 m water sample filtered on 30 um supor filter | place: Pacific Ocean | collected 2012-04-09 | depth 120m m | reverse complement strand
TTCGAGGTCTTTTTCGAGAGACGGTGCGAACGTGGCCTCTAGCGACGCGCGCAAGCTCTCGTGCCAGGTATCTTTCTGGATATACACGGGCGCCGTTTTTAGGGGCTCGGGCGGCTTCAGGTCCCATGCTCGGAACACAAGTTTCGGCAGCTCGGCATTGCCCGCCCGCGAGAAGAACATGGCGCACGAGAGGAGCACGAGTAGCGTCAGGATGGGAGAGAGTCGTTTCATAATGCGGTGGGATCTCCTCCAGGTTCGTTTCAGTCGCAGATGTCCACTCACCGAGCGGTCCCATTTGTCGAGCGCGCGCCTGTCGATTTCTCATGGATCGCCGTTCCAACTCAGGCCCGCATCAGACGATCAGCCCAAACGGCACATCTCTCAAGGTAGAGGGATTGGCCGCGACTATACACGATAAACCAAGTTTAGTTTAATATGTATAGAGATGTTTGCAAATGGAGACCACCATGAATCCGGCAGCCTCCTGGAGCGTTTTGCAGAAAGCAAAAGCAGCCCCCCCGGGCGAAACGTTTCGTGCGGAGCGGTATTGCTCTCGTCCCCGGCGAGAGTGCACGACTCGTGAAACGGGGCGACCTGGCTGGTTCTGCCGCTGGGCATCTCGCCTCCGTGGGCCACACGACCACACCGCAGCTTGAGTTGCCGGCAGCTTATTTATTGAACAAGACACTCACTTGGCTAAATGGACGCAAGAGGCTCCCCACAAAGAAAACGAGCTCCCCACCCGGTTATCCTTGGCGTTCGCTTTGTTGTTTGGAATAAGGAGGAGAAGGACGTAATGAAGAACTATTTTCTGTTTTTCGTGATGTTATTCTGCGTTGGCTCCTACGCGAGTGGTGCCGACAAAGTATACACGGCCAATCCGCATCCGCCGACGGACGGTTTGGTGGGCACCAATTACACTCCGGCCTATGCGGTCAACCAGATCCAGTTCTGGCATGATTTCCGAGAGGATGTCATCGAGAAGGAAATGGCTGCCGCCAGCAAGTACTACGGAATCAGAACGCTAAGGGTGTACCTCCACAACATCAACTTCGATCAGGAGAAAGATGTCTTCCTGGCAAATATTGAGCGATACCTGAAGATCTGCGCGAAGTACGACATCAAGCCGGGCTTTTGTTTCTTCGACGATTGTCACCGTCATGCGGGCATTTATCTCGACAAGCCGACCGAACCGATCAAAGGCTTTCACAACGGGCGTTGGGCGGCGAGTCCACAGGACAGGGACAGAGATGAGAAGAACCTTGAGAAATTCAAACCGTATATCCAGGAAGTGATCGGCGCCTTCAGAACGGACGATCGCGTGTTGTGGTGGGAAATCTATAACGAGCCGCAGATCGAAGCGGGGAATTTCAGTGAGAGAATTCGCAGGAAAGGGTACAAGTGGGCAAAAGAAATGAAGCCGATCCACCCGGTGATCTCTTGCTGGGATGACAACGAAGCGACGGATATCGTCAACTCCCACTACTACGGCTGGAAATCGGGCGGCTGGGACGGCCCGGCGGACGCGAATCCTGCGAAGGGTGCCCTGTTTACCGAAGCGGGCGCGAGATGGTTTGCGCCGCGCCCAAGCAACGGCGAACCTTGCGAAGTTATTCATTGGCTCGAGCGGCGGCGCGCGGCAGGAAAGAGCACTCCCGGCGTCTACCTGTGCTGGGAGCTGTTCGTCGGCAACTCCAACTGCCGATGGTACTGGGGAACCAAGCATGGATCGCCGGAACCGACCGTCCCTTGGTGCGGACTGATGTGGCCAGACACGACACCCGTTTCGTTGGCAGAGGCGGAAGCGTGTCTGAAGTACGCGACGGGCAAGGGCAACGCTCTGTTCTATGACAACTTTCAGGACGGGCCCGAGTCTGAGGAGCATGCTGGGTGGAAGTCATTTGGAGAAGGCGGTTCCGGCGGCAGCCGAGTATTGAAGGTCGGATCGGGCTCGAAGATGATCGCGGGTGATCCTAAGTGGAAGGACTATGTTCTGGAGGGGATGGTCATGCTCCACGGCGGCATGGGAAACGCCGGCCTGGTCTTTCGCGTCAACGAGCCCGGCGATGCCAATGATGAGTTGCGAGGGTACTATGTCGGTTTCGACGCGAGAACGCTTTACCTGGGAAAATTCAACAGCGGCTGGCAACCGCTGGCCGAGTACGACCTGAGCAAGCTCGACTGCAAGGTCGTTCCAGGTGTTTGGAACCAGATCCGCGTGGCAGTCCAAGGAAACCGCATCCGGGTTTGGTTCAACCGAATGCATCCGTCGGCGGATTTAGAGAAAGGATTGCGTATCGACATCAAGGACGAGAAGGCGCCGATCTTGGCGGGTAACATCGGCGTACGCGCTCAGGCGGTCGACGCCTGGTTTGACAATATCGTTGTTGTGCCGATTGACCCGATGTTTATGGAGTAGGGGAGTTTAGGAATGGCGAACAACGCACTCCATACATATCCCTGAAACCGCAGCTTCAGATAATGATGAGTGCAAGCGTTCGAAAGATACAAACATGAAACGTATTATCAGAACATTCATACTATTGATCGTATTCATTGTCGGGATCAGTATCGCGGAAGCGACAGGAACGGTCGAGAAACCACGATACGCTGTACTTGACGAGCCGCCGATGGGCGAGGTGAGGCTCAACGATGAGTTCTGGGCACCGCGAATAAAGACTTGCCGCGATATAGTGCTGCCCTACTGCTTTGAAACGTGCGAAACGACCGGTCGGATCGAGAACTTTGTCAAAGCGGCGAAAAAGGAGGGAAAATTCAAGGGAATATGGTTCAACGATTCCGACGTACACAAGGTCATAGATGGCGCCGCGTATTCATTGCGTCTTCATCCTGACCCAAAGCTTGACAAGATGACCGATGAAGTGATCGCCAAGATCGCGGCCGCCCAGCAGGACGACGGCTATCTCCTCTGCTATTTCATCCTCGGTGACGCTTCAAAGAGATTTGAGCATATACACAAACCCGCGCGTCACGAGTTATACACGATGGGCCACTTGATCGAGGCCGGCGCCGTACATTACGAGATGACAGGTAAGCGCAACTTTGTCGACGTAGCCATAAAGGCCGCGGATAACGTCGATTCGATCTTCGGGCCCGGCAAGAGAATGGAGGTGCCTGAGCACCAGGAGATGGAACTGGCACTGATCAGACTCTACCGCGTGACAGGTGAGAAACGGTATCTTAACCTGGCGAAGCATTTTATCGACCAGCGCGGAAACGCCGAGGGGCACAAGCTCTACGATTACTATTCCCAGGATCATAAGCCGGTTCGGGAGCAGACCGAGGCTGTCGGTCACGCCGTTCGCGCAATGTACAACTGCATGGGAATGCTTGATCTCTACGCCGAAACGGGAGATGAGCAGCTGCTGGCCGCTTGTAAACGGATATGGCAGAGCGCCACACACCGAAGAATGTATGTGACTGGCGGGGTTGGCGCAATCCGCTTTGGAGAGGCGTTCGGGAAGGACTATGAGCTGCCCAACGCCACTGCATACGCTGAGACCTGTGCCCAGATCGGATTGATACACTTCGCCCGACGCATGTTCATGATTGAGCCTGACGGCGAATACATCGATGTCATGGAGCGTACCCTTTATAATGCGTTTCTCTCCGGGTTGAGCCTCTCCGGCAACAAGTTTTTCTACCAGAACCGCCTTGCCGCGAAAGGCGACTATCACCGCAAACCCTGGTACGATTGTGCCTGCTGTCCGAGCAACATAATCCGCGTTTATCCGCGGCTCGGGCAGTTCGTATACGCCCTCGGAAAATCAGTTGTCTATGTGAACCTTTATGCTGCCGGTACCGGAAAGATCTCTGTCGACGGCAAGCAGGTGGTTCTGAAGCAGGAAACGCGGTATCCATGGGATGGCAGCGTAGTGCTGACCGTTACCCCGCCGAAACCGCAGAAGTTTGATATTTGCCTGCGTATCCCCGGCTGGTGCCGTGAGAACAAAACACCCGGCGCGCTCTACGTGGGATCCGAATCGAAAGCGAAGCCGACTCTGAAAATCAACGGCAAACAGGTATCACTCGACAAGCTCGAAAAGGGCTATGCCCGAATCTCCCGTGAATGGAAAGCTGGAGACAAGATAGAGTTGGACCTGCCTATGTCGATTCGCCGCATGCAAGCGCATCCCGAAGTAAAGGCCGATGCAGGGCGAGTCGCGCTTCAGCGTGGCCCGATCGTTTATTGCGTCGAGGCGGCCGACAACGGAGGACGCGTGAGTCACCTGTCCCTGCCTGCCGACGCGAAACTGACTGCCGAACATCGTCCCAATATGCTCGGCGGCGTAACAGTCATCAAGGGCAAGGTCGGGAGACATGATCTGCTGGCCGTTCCATACTACGCCTGGGACAACCGCCAGAGCGGGGAGATGGCGGTCTGGTTGAAGGAGTAGTCCCTCTTCCGGACCTCGCATTGAGAAGTTTCGATAGAACGGAAAGCCCAGAGAGCAGAATCTCGAACAAAGGCATCGACCCAAACAAATTAAATGCGCGCGTTTGATTTGTGCGGTCACGTAGGACGTTATTCAGTAAAGGAGATCTCGTGCAATCAAACATTGGACGCCAATTTCACGAGAATGCCAGATCGGTCGGGCCGTACTCCCATGGCTCGCACCACAGTCGGTCCATCGCGGTACTGCGAACAGACCACCACGACGTGAAGCTGTTGAAACAGGAGTGGATCAAATTGGTGACCCGATCGACTGTGGTGCCCCCTACTACGGATCATGTTACGGGCGGCGTCACCTCAAGTACCGAGGTCAACCCGACTTTCGCACCCGGCCGACGCCATGGCGACCCGCGTGTTCCAGTTACCAGACCGATGTTTATGCAATTCCCAAGAGAACAGGGCATCGCCATGACAAGACTCGTGAGTTCCGCCATTATCGTTTTGTTCCTAGCAGTCGCCCTCTCTACCGTTGGGCCCAAAGTGACCCACGGTGACGAAGTGGATGCGCCGTCGTTTGTGGTTGGAAATGACGAAGTTCGAGTCCACATTGTCACTGACGGCAAACAGCGTTACGTGGTGAACTTCGAGGTTAAAGCGACAGATGGCTGGGCTCGCGTCGCCGGGTATCCGGCCGACCGGTCGTGGACCGTCTACTCGGGCTGGAAGGATTCCTGGTACGCGGAACCCCATTCCATTGGAGTGCAGCAGGTTGAGCGGGGCGAAGGCGGCCAGGTGATCGCATCCGCAACGGCCTCCATCGATGGCCAACCATGGCGGTTTTCGGACACGTACAGTCTGGAAGCTGCTCTGATCAAGGTTGAACGTACGTTCGAGCATCTTTCGGATGCTCGTCAGGAAAAGATCACCCTGGCAACGCGGGTTCGATTTCCTTTGGGCAAAGAACCGAGGATGTTGCTTCCCGGATCTATCTACAACGGCAATCCCAGTTCCACTTTGTCCGGGCCGAGACTTTCCTACGAGCCGAATACGATCGGCTTGTACGAAGAACATCGATATCCGATCCCCATGGTGAACGTGGAATCAACCGTCGCCGGCCGCCGGTTGCATGGAACGTTGGTGACCGATCCCGGCAAGATCGCCATGGGCCACAAGGGGGACGACCACTGGTGGAGTCTGGGCTTGGAGTACGGAGATGGCTACGTCGATCTAACGAGCGTCTCGGGACCGGTTGCGACCAACGGAAAGAAGAGCACCATCTACGGTCATCGCAACGGCTTCGACTCCTATGACGACGCCTATTTGGATGTCGCTGGTCGGCAGCAATTCAAGAAGACGTTTTACCTGGATATCGGGTTGGGCCAGAAGAAAGGCTACGCCTTCCGCCCGGGACTTTGGAAGGCCTTTGAATTGTTCCAACCGGTCGACCGACCGGGCGTCGACTTTTCAAACGCCATGGCGTTGAAAGCAAAATTTGCCAAGAGCACTTTCTACAGGGCATCGCCGGATGTGGCGGGCTTCTGTGCCTGGGGATGGCCAAATCGACACTTCCAGTTCGGCTGGTGCGGCTGCAACATCGCGATATCTTACGGCCTGCTTTCCCATGCCCACCGCACCGGCGACCAGCAGGCACTTCGTCAAGCGGTCGACACAATCAGCTTCTTTGCGGAAAATTCCGAACAGGATGTAAAAGGGATGTTGTACGGGGACTACCTCGCCGTCGCGCAGCAGACCTCCATTTACAACCCGGAAATAAAACCCGCCGGTTGGAAATCGGCTCTGTTCCACGGCGCGAAGCGTGGCATTTCCAGCCGGCAATTAGGCGAGACGCTGGAACGGATGGCCGAAGCGATTATTCTGGCCCGGAAGATGAAACTCGACGACGACGCCGACCGTTGGGAGGCGACGCTTCGACGTGGTTGCGATTTTCTTGTCGGTTCGAAACGTCCCCTGGGCATGTTTCCTCGTGCGTGGAATACAGACGGCTCGGCTCGCGGCTGGGACGACGAGGGGCAGTACGACCCGAAATGGTTGTCGGCGGCGGGATCTTTCTGCGTGGGTCCGTTGGTCCGAATGTGGCAATTCAGCGGCGAAAAGAAATACCTCGACCTGGCCGAAGAAGTACTCACCAGTTATTGGCGGCAATTTGGAGAAGATCAGTCGACGCCTCCTTGGGGTGGAACCCACGATGCCGGGGCGGAAGACAAGGAGGCTGGCTGGGGACTCATGAAGGCCGCCCTGGATGTTTATGAGGCCACACACGACCGGCGATATCTCGAGTGGGCTCAGCTCGCAGCCGACTGGACGCTGACCTGGATGTACTTTCATAACGTCGGCATGCCTCGAAGCGATCTGTTGCGCGACCACATGAATACGATTGGCTGGACGTTCATTTCCACTCAGAACCAGGAAATCGATGTGTTTGGATATTGGATGGCGCCCGACTACTATCGGCTGGGCCGGATGCTAAAAGACGATCGCTACAAGCAGATTGGCAAGGTGCTCTTCGACGCCGCAACCCAAACCATCGCCCGCGAGGGAGCGATGTTCGGCCAGATCTCGCCAGGTATTCAGGCCGAGCACTACAATCACAGCAACTGCACCTACGTCAAAGGCGGTCGATGGCGAGGCGAACAGTTTTCGATAGGCATCAGTTGGGTGCTGGGGGCAACACTCTACGGCGGAGCCAAGCTGGCCGAATTGGATGCCGATCAGTTTGCCTGGACCGACAAGGCGAATCGGCCGATCGCCGTACCCACGTCGAGGCGAAATCCGATCAACTGGCGATACACGCATGAGCAACCGAAAGAGGGCTGGCATCAAGCGGATTTCGATGACGCGTCCTGGAAGCAGGGTCCGGGTGGTTTCGGCGAATACAGTATGCCAGGCTCGGTGATCGGGACTTTGTGGGACGTTGAGCAGAAGCAGATCTGGCTCCGCCGACCGTTTACACTCAAAGAGCGACCGAGCGACCCGCGACTTGTTGTCCATCACAGTGATGCGGCAAAGATCTACGTTAATGGCGTGTTGGCGGCAGAGCTCAGTGACCGCCAATCGCGATATGAGACGGTGGGAATGAATCCGGAGGCGGTGGCCGCGCTGCGAGAGGGCAGCAATGTCTTCGCCGTTACGTGTCACGACGAAGACGGCGTCCGCTACATCGATGTTGGATTGATCGACGCCGCGCCGTAAGAGTCGTTCGTTCCATCGGCGAGTGGCGACAACCCCATCGCTGGGCGCCGAGGCCCTCCCTATACAGGGCTCATCTGCCAAAAACGCTCTGCCTGTCAGGCTGGATAGCGCCTGGTGTGGGGCGGTTTTCTCTAACGGGAGACTGTGACCATGAATCGTCACCGCACGAATGACAACGTCGAGGCTAAGAAATGGCGATCCAGAAGACGCAAGTGGATGTATGCGCAGAAGATTTAACGCCGATGAGGGTGTTGGCCTATCTCTCGGACACCGACAAACGATTCCGCTTGCATTTTCTCACTGAATCCGAAGCGGCTGGCGACTGGAGCCGCCTATTGGTCGCGGTCGGTCCACTCGAAATCCGCGCGTTCCTGATTGAATGAAGCCGTCTCAAAGTACCCGCGTTTGAGAGTTTGCATTCGCCCTAATTTCTGTACGGGACTCGCAACTTTTCTCACGGGCGAAGAGCTCGGCTGCCACGACTGGCTTAATTCCCGCCTTGTTTCCTGGTGGTTTATTTTTTGTACAGGACGTAACATACTATGGTTCGAAGAGGGTCCTCCGGACGTATTGAACTTGGGGCTACTGACACTGAATTGAATCACTGCCATTCCCCAGTGCGGGCTCGGCTATCGTCCACTGTCGGCATCCACTGTTGGCATCCACACTCGGGTGAGTACAATGACACAATACGATACTGTGTTTCTGGCCGTGGCCGTGGGGCTCTTTCTCACGCGGCCGTGGCGGTGGTGGCTTGCCTCTTTGGCGCCAGCGGTCGCTCTTATTGCCCACTCGATACCTCTCGGCCGGTTCGCAACACCCGTCGCTGCTCTTGTCGCTTGTTTGCTCGTGCCGCGTTATGCCCCAGTGGCCCTTGTGCTGGCAATTCCCGTCTACGAGACCCCGCTGGACGTTTTTAGCGCGGCATTGCTCTGGCTGGTCGTGTCGGGACTCATGTGGGGATTAGAAGAACGCTTCGTAGACGGAATCCAGCCCTCGGGAGTACGCCATATGTCGGCGCAGCTGATGAGTGTTGTGGTACTCTACTTCACCTTGCAGCCGGTGATGTTTCTATGAATCGTGGCCCCTACATCCACAGCGGTACGACGATCCGCGTGCTCATGATTCAAGCGCTTGCGGCATTGTCTCCGGTGTTGGCTGCCGCGGTCTGGCGTTACGGGTCGCATGCGGTCGTGCTGATCGTGTCGGCAGTGGTTGCCGCTTTCGTGACGGATGTTCTGTTCGATCATCGACGAGCCTTTGACCTCAGCGCGGTGCTTGCCGGTGCGATCTTTGCCTGCCTGCTACCTGAAACCGCTCCTTGGTGGCTCGCCGCTCTTGGCGGCGCGATCGCGATTGGGATTGGAAAGCATTGGTATGGTGGACTGGGACAGAATCCGTTCAATCCCGCTGCATTGGCCCGCGTCTTGCTTATGGGCCTCTTGCCGGCCTATTTCTTTGCACCCAGTTGGACGCTCGATGGTGTTACGTCGGCGACGCCCCTTGCTAAAGAAATCGACTCGGTGCCGCCCGCGGTTGGTGATCTTTTCTTTGGTCATCATGCCGGGACGCTTGGCGAGGCGATGCCTCTGGCGATTCTCATCGGCGGCGTTGTCCTTCTGGTACTCAAGACCATCGACTGGCAGATTCCGCTCTGCTACCTGGCAACGCTTTCGCTCGTGGCCCTATTGTTTCCTTCGGGCGATCGAATGACCGGCCACGCGCCTTGGTTGGCCGGAAATCCTCTAGTTCACTTGTTCGGTGGCGGCTCGCTCTTCGCGGCATTTTTTATGCTGACCGACCCAGTGACTTCACCGTTCACACGAGGCGGCTGCATCTTCTACGCGCTGTTGGCAGCGCTGGTTACCATGTTGGTTCGCTTCTACACACCCTATCCCGACGGTGTCGTGTTTGCAGTGCTCCTGGCCAATGCGTCGGTGCCGTTGATTGATCGTGTCGCAAATCATCTCTCTCAGCAAGACACAATTCAAGGTTCCGTGACCGCGTCTGAGTCGAGGGAATGAGAATGATGCAGAAGAACGATCATTCTTCGAACCACGCTGCCGTTCCGGCCGACAGAATTTCCATCGCCCGCCACCCGTGGCTTCGCCCCATCGGTTGGTTCTCAACGGTTGTCTTTACCCTCTTTGCCGGCGTTTTTGCATGGCTCGTTCTCGACAAGATTGAAGCCCAATCGCGGCGCAATATCGCCGGCATCCTGACCGCTGTACTGAACACGTCTGAGGAGGCGATGCGCCACTTGGTCGTCAAGTACAAAGAAGACGCCGAGAGTTCGGCATCCTCGGACGATGTACTGGAAAATGTCATGATCCTGCTTCGCGAGCCTAACAACCGGGCGAGTCTGTTGGCGAGTCCTGCTCAGAAGCGACTGCGCGACTTGCTTCGACCAATGCTCAAGAAACGTGGCTACATCGGCATCTTCGTCATTGCACCGGATTATATCAGCCTGGCGTCGATGCGCGATTCGAACGTCGGCTCGACCAACTTGCTCGCCGAACAGGGAGATTTTCTCGCCCGAGTCTTTGCGGGACAGACGCTGTTGAGTCGTCCGATGTATTCCGACGTCCCGCTTCCGGATGCGACGGGCGAACTGGTCGAGGGACAGCCGACGATGTTTGCGGCCGCCCCCGTGCGTGACGCACACGGCACCGTGATTGCGGCATTGACGTTTCGGATCGTCCCGGCTCGGGATTTCAGCCGGATTGCGCGGCTGGGTCGTATCGGAGAGACCGGCGACACTTACGGATTTGATCGCAGCGGCAAACTCCTCACGGAAAGTTTGTTTCACGAGCAGCTCAAGGAAATCGGTCTTCTGGAACCTGGCCAGCACGAATTGCTGACCCTCGAGATCCGTGACCCCGGCAGCAACATGGCAGAAGGCTTTCGCCCACAGACGCCGCGAAGCGAACAGCCGCTCACCCGCATGGCTACCGCGGCGGTGGCGGGAACGACTGGCGTTGATGTTGACGGTTATCGCGACTATCGCGGCGTCGAGGTCGTCGGCGCGTGGACTTGGGACGATGAGCTTCGCTTTGCCATGGCAACGGAGATGAACTACGCCGAGGCATATGGGCCCTATCACAATACGCGCTGGCTACTCTTGCTCGGTTTATCGTTGATCGTCGTGATGTTTGTGAGTCTTTCGACGATACTCTCCACCGGCCGCTCGCGGGCGCTGCATCTTGCCGAACAGATGACTCGTGCGTTGCGCGATAGCGAGCAGCGTTATCGCTCGCTGATTCAAACGGCTGGCAATGTGATTGTTTATCTCTCTCCGGAACATCGAATCCTGGAGTTTAATGACGAGGCGGTACGTGTTCACGCGGCCTCGCGCGAAGAGGTGTTGGGAGAAGACTACTACGACCGGTTCGTCCCCGAGGTTTCTCGTGAACTGTTCGCGACGGCAGAGCGGTCTTTGCCGGGAGATCCGACGAGTGGGAGTTTTGAAAGCCCCGTGCGCGCCGCCGACGACACGCAGCCCCTCGTGCTTTGGAATCTCACGCGACTCTTGGACGATGAAGGTGGCACACTTGGCATCATTGCCGTCGGTCAGGACATCACGGAACTCAAGCGGGCAGAGGATCGAGCATTGCTCGCCGAACGACTGGCCGCGATCGGCCAGGTGAGCACGGGCCTGGCGCATGAGAGTCGCAAAGCGCTAGCCTGCAGCCAGGGCTGCTTGGAAATGTTGGCCCGACGCGTGGAGAATCAGCCGGATGCAATCGACTTGATCGACCGAATCCAGGCGGCGCAGCGCCAGTTGTTGCGTCTTTACGAGCATGTGCGGGAATATGCAGCTCCCATCACGCTCGATCGGCGCCCCTTGAGTCTGAACGATATCTTGTACCAGGCTTGGGACCACCTAGAATCTGAGAGGGTAGGGCGGGATATTCGGATACACGTGGAAGCCGACGGCGTGGACCTTGTGTGCGAGGTCGATCCGTTCCGCGTCGAACAAGTTGTGCGCAACATCCTCGAAAACGCGATCAACTCCTATGAAGATTCGGGTACGATTACCATCGCGTTTTCCGAGGCGGAGTTGAACGGGGCGGCGGCCGTACTTATGACCGTGGCGAACGACGGGCCGCCACTCACACCAGAAGAAAGAGAGAGGATTTTCGAAGCTTTTTTCTCTGGAAAGACACGCGGAACAGGTTTGGGGATGGCAATTACCCGACGTATCGTTGAAGCTCACGGTGGTCGGATCGCGGTGGGCCAACCTCCGCACGGAGTAGAAATCGTGGTCACTTTGCCAAGGAGTCCATCATGAGCCGTGTCCTGAAAATCGCGATTGCTGACGACGAGACCGATCTTCGCGACTACTTGCGGGAGACGCTCTCAGTGTTGGGGCATCAGGTCGTTGGTGTTGCGGCGACAGGGCGGGAACTCGTCGAGCAAGTACGTTCCACGCGTCCCGACCTGGTAATCACCGATATCAAGATGCCCGAAATCGACGGTATCGATGCCGCTATCGAGATCTATCAGGACGGCCCAATCCCGATTATTCTTGTCTCCGCGTACCATGATCGAGAGTTGGTTTCGCGGGCGGGTGAGAGTCACGTTCTGGCCTACCTGGTCAAACCCATTGGACAACAGGACTTAGAAACCGCTATCTCCATTGTCATGAGTCGGTTCGAACAGTTCCAGGACCTGCGCCGCGAGACCGACGATTTGCGTCAAGCCATGGAAGACCGCAAGATCATCGAGCGGGCCAAGGGTATTTTGATGCAGCGGGTGGGACTTTCCGAAGACGAAGCTTATCGTCGATTGAACAAAACCGCGCGAGACGGAAACCGCAAGCTTCGGGACGTTGCCCAAAGCATCCTGACGACCGAAGATCTGCTGCGCCCCAGCTCGGATTAGCCAACCTGCGACCGGAGCCGAGGGAGACAGTCCTCTTTCTTCCGCGAAACAATCGCTCGCAGGGCCCACGCAATAAAGTGACTCGCATCAAAGCCGATTGGCATCCGGCTCCCCGGGCCGGTTGGACGCGTTCGCCTCGTCGATATACTCCTGGATATTCAAGGCTTCCTGTTTCTGCCATTCCAGGCGCCGCTTGTAAACGTTCATGTAGATTTTCTTATCTTCAGGTGTCATCCCCTCCGTCCAATCTCCGGAATGTGGCAGCGCCAGATCGATACAGCAGGCGATCTTGTCCATTTCTTCCTGAGTCATCCGCACGCCCTCGTGTCCGGACTTCAACAGGGAGATCAGTGGGCTCTTCGACGAGCCATGGGAGTACGGCGGGATCATCACCGGTACGGACCAGCGGCTTATCCAGTTCAAGTACTTGGATTTTTCCGCGATGATACCAAACCGCTGTCTCGAGTCATTGGCGGGACCACCAGGCCGGTCCTTTGAAATGAGTGCATGGTACGACTGGTTCCAGAACTTGCGCGCCGCAGCGTCCCAGACCGGCGTCGCTCGCAAGTCGGGCGGTTCCGATCCGTTGTGGCACCGAACGCACTTTGCATCCAAGATCGGCTGGATCACCTTCGGGAAACTGAAACCTTTGCCCGTGATGTCATAAAACGGCTTCAGCGATTGGATGCCGGTCTTGAGAGCCATCGTTGTCGACTTAGTGGCAACGGTTTCATTCTTGTTCTCGTGGCAGCCGACACAACTGGAGACTTCGCCCGGCATCAGGGTGGACCAGGAACGCATGGTCTGTACGACATGCCCATCTGCATCGATCGCCTGGAAGTAGACCGGTGTGCGCGCGGGAACCTCAAAGGCAGCCGAGCCGTCTTCGTACACCGACGCTTCTCCCAGGACGACTTTAACATCCCATGCGGCCAGGTCGCTGATCGTCGAAGGCCCATGCTTTCGACCGATATCCGTGGCCATGAAGTCCAGCGCGACGACTCTGACTTTTTTCACAGTGCCCCGAGCAATCCCTTTGAGTCCCGGACCTCGATAAATGTCCTGAACGGTAAAAGCCCCGGTCTTCTTACGCCAGTCCGTGGGATAGGGCGGCTGCGGCGGAAGTGGCCGCGGGGCCAAGGGGACGGGCTGGTTGCAGGAAATGGTCGGATCGGAAGCCAGAAGTACGCGTTCGCCCTTCTTGTTCATGAAGTAAATTCCAAACCGCTTCTGCCCCTGTGGCCGGAATGTCACCAGATAGTTTTCTTCATCCAGGGGATAAGGATATTGCCACTGATCTCCATCTTGCCCGTACTTATCGATTCTTATCGTGCCGTGAGGCTTTTCGACCGGAGCAACCAGGGTCACTCCGCTTGTTTCTTTTCGACCCTTGGCAGGGTCGATGATGGCCAGCTTCCCGCGTTGGTGGGTATGGTGCCCGGAGAGAACGGCCAGAACTTTCCCCGTGTCCGGAATGCCTCGGGCATGGAGAATTGTCGTGGGAAAGTAGGAGTTGTGTCCATAATACCCGGTCTGCTGCGCGCCGTTCGGATACATCTGGAACAACGGCTGGAGAAATATCTGACCGCGGTCGTTGTATTCCCAACGTGTGTACGTAACCAGCCCGCTCCGCGGGTGAACCTGGGGATAGTTGGTATGTACCTGATCGATTCCAATCCGACGCATCTGTTTCCCGTCTTGATTCATCAGGTACATATTGCACACGCTCACGTGCCAGCAGTCAACGTTTTGAACACAGCGCGTGGAACTGAACATGATGTTGCCACTAGGCAAATAGATCCCTTCATAATCAGCGAATCCCTTGCCGAAAGTGAGCTGGCGGACTTTCCGAGTCTCAAAGTCCATTTCATACAGATGGTAATCTTCACCGCGGGCTGACTTTTTCCAGGAGAAGAGAATCCGCTTGCCGTCATACGACACGTCCGGGTCGCGAAATACGCCGTCTCCATCGTGGAGAAGCGTTGTCTCTTGAGTGGTGTAATCCTCGCCGATTTCCAATAGGCACAGACTGGACCCGCCCTCAAAATTGAACTCCTGCTTTGTCCCGCTCGGATTGAGCTCGTCTTCATCGCTCACGGCATCCGTATAGGCGTAGTGGGAGCCCCCCATGTCGAAATGCTTGGTAAAGACAATCTGCTTGATTCTGTCTCGGTGGGGGGCCAGCAGTCTGCGTTTCAGGTCGGTATCCGATTCCGCGGCGAAGGCTTGAGATATGCCGATGACCAAGACGAATGAAATCATTGCGATTCTGTTCATGAGTATTCTTCGTCTCGAAAACATTCAACTGGTGGGACGTGCTTTTCCGCACGCTCGGCTTCCGTTCCGTTCCGCGGCGCTACGCAAACAGTTCCCGAAAAGCCAACGACGACGCGGCAGGTGGTTGGGATTCTTGCCGGGGGCCGGTCTCGTTTCAGTGTCGCAACGTGTTCTTCGAGTTCTGCGTTGAATGTAGATAATGTGGCTCGTATTTAACTAGAAGAGCATTGCTGGAGGTCCTTTTCAAGTCGGCATGATCTTCGCAGTCCGGTTCGGAGCAAAACTCCTCACGGCACGCAAGACAATGCCCTTGGCCGCTGTTTTTCTTCACCTCCGTGCCCTGAGGCGAACATCGAGCCGCGTCGCGGTCCGGTCGTTTGGCCCGTTGTTCGGGTTTGGAGGGGTTAAAAACCAACTTTTTTCCGGGAATTTTGTCAAAATCGTTGACAAGCCCCGACAGACGAAATAGACTTCAGTGAGACTTTTAAGTCTGCTCTCCAAGCGGCTCATGACCGGTCGCTTTGGCCCCACCCCAGTCGGTGGGACTCATCTTTTGTCAGCTCGCGATCGGCTGATATCTCGTCAAGTTTGCGGTGGTTTCTCGGTATTTTCCGAGGCAACTGTTCCTCTCGCTTTTCAAAATGGGATTTCGTGAAGCGGACGCCTAGATGGCGTCTTTGTGTAGTGTCGCTTCGTAAATGAACCGGACACATGAATCGGACACATGAGTCCGTGTGGGTTGGAGAGATGTGATGATGCGAAAGGATGGGCTTCTCCTACTGGTGGCAGGCTTCGTGCTGATCGTTGGCATGGGAGTGTCGTTGGTACGTGCGCGTCTCACACCCCCGTTGCTGCATTCTGAGCGAATCAACCCCGCGCATCGCACCGATTCGAAACCGTGGCAGAAGCGCTCGTTGCAGCCGGTTCCCAATCCGGATCCCACTGCCGAGACGCAGCCGTCGCGCTGTCGACCGTTCCACGTCGCCACGACACATGACGGCCGAAAAGCCTATGTCACGCTCTCCGGAAAAGAAATTCAGCCCGGCACGGAAGTGGTGGTCCTCGATGTTCCCCAGCGCAAAGAAACGGGCCGGATTACCGTGGGCTCTCATCCCAGCGGGATCGCCATGCATCCGACGGGCCGCTGGGTCGTCGTCGTCAACCGCTACTCAAACTTCCTCTCGGTCATTGACGTGAAGACCGATACGGTCATCTCAGAAATCCCCGTCCCATTCTATTGTGAGGATCTTGTGGTCTCTCCCGATGGAAACGTCGCCTATGTGTCGAACTTCTGGAAGAACCAGGTATTTCTCGTGGACCTGACCGTTACGGAGCAACAACTCACCGGTAGCATGCGCCAGCTCGGTTTCAATCGCGAAGAGTTTTTCGGCAACGTTCATTCCGCCTCGAACTCATGGACGATATGCGATACCTGTGGCTGGCACGAACAGGTGAAGGAGCAGGAATGCCGTCGCTGCGGAAATTCGACCGTTCGGCACATGGAGCAGACCGCCGATGAGCGAACTCGAGTTGGGCTAAGTGCCATACTCCGCGCCGGTTGCGGTACTTCCGGCTGCCACTTGTATCGGACCGGCGATTTCTATGCTGGACCCTCCGACGCCGAGCTTATTCGCAGTGCCGTGGTTCACTCCTTTCCAGGCGATCCCGATGGCAGTCCGTTGTTGCGAGCGGTCACCTCGGTTCGCGACGGGGGTTGGGCTGACTCGATCGACGGCCGTCATCACGCCGGCGGAATTGTCTTCAAAGATCTGGACAAGAACCCCGATTATGCGCGACTGCGAACGTGGATTGCCGAAGGGACCGCAGGCCCGGGTATTTCGGTGGGCCAGAAACCGCGCGATCTGGCCCTCTCGTCCGACGGAACGACCCTGTATGTCGCCAACACCGGTTCCGCCGATGTTTCGGTGATCGACCTGGCTGAACTGCGGGAAACCCGTCGCATTTTCACCCGCTCGGCGATCAACGACGTGCTCTCGACCGACGGGCGTCTCGTACTCGCCTCGCTTGGTTTTGGCTCCGGGTATCCCAAAGCCCACGACGCTGGTCGCGAGAGCACAGACCGCGATCATCCCCAGGCGGAGTTCACTCTGTTTCGCGATCTGGAAACCGGCAAACCGCTACCGTTGGCCGAGCAGCGGCCGCTCGGAAAGTTCGACAACGTCGACGGCACCGCTCAGGAAAAGTTTCGGGACATTACTAACGACATCATCCTGCTCGATCCTTCCCTCGAGAACGTCGTAGCCTATCGAGCCACCGACCGTTTTTCGCGCTACACCTCCGATTCATTCGAAGCACTGGCCGGCGACAAGAAAGGCGATGTCCCGGACGCACTCAAGAAGGTTGTCGGTGCGTTTCCCGAGCAAATCGCCCAACGAGGTGACCGACTGTACGTCACGATGTCCGGCACTTTTCAAGTGCAAGAGTGGCATCTGGACATGGCCGCTCCGCCGGAGAGCCGATTGGTTCCTCTCCGCGTCTTTTCAACAGGCTTCAAACCGACCGGCATCGCCGTCGCGGAGAACACGCTTGTCGTGGCCAACCATCTTAGCGAGTCGATCACATTTATCGATCTGGAAGACGGCGTTTCGACCCACCTGTCGGTCAGCCGCGAGGAGAAGCCTTTTCCGGCCAACGATTTCGAACGAGGTGAGTTCTTCGTCCAAACCAGTGTCTTCTCCGTCGATCAGGACCAGAGTTGTGTCCATTGCCATTACCGCGACACGAGCGACGGCCGACGCTGGAGCGTCAGCCAGGTGATGGGACAGAGTCGCGACGGCCAGGAGCGTACGGGCGGCAGCCGCGAGGTTCCGGACCTTCGCAATCTGGTTCAGGAAGTGCCATTTTTCGTCGAGGGTACTCTGACCATGGACGAACCCCTGACGATGATGATGGAGCACAACCCGCTCGTCGACTTCCAAGGCAAGACACCCGCCGGGGACTTCAGCAAGATCTTTGCCTCGCCCGAAGAGATCGAGATATACAAGAATTCGGCGGACGCGATCGTCGTCGCGACTGGAAAGAAATGGGATAAGAGTCGCGTTCAACTTGCCGATCTGATCAAGCGGCGCGAAGTGCACTTCGGCCAGATCTCTGAGAAGTATCTGGGCTACCGCTACGCGTTCCGCGATTTCCAGCGGTTCATTGGCATCTATCAAGGGGGCGAGCCACGTTTGCTGCCCAATCCGGTCAATCCGGACGACGTCATGGTGCGCCACGGTCGGGCGCTGTTCAACAACCCGACCGTCGGCTGCGTAGGCTGTCATCCCGCGCCCACGTTTACCGACAAGATCCACCCCCATAACCAAAACAAGTCCTTTCCGCCGCTGGTCAGTCCGACGCGCCGCGACAATATCCATACACTCATCAGCGCCGACCGAATCGATTTCTTGAACGGATTCAAGCGTCCCTGGGATCCGGGCGATGCTGGCCGCGTCGAAAGTCGCGAAGGCTTCTTTGTCGCTCCTTCGTTACGGGGTATCTGGGCTCGACCGCCGAAGTTTCTGCACCACGGCCATGCGATCAGCATGCGCGAGGTCATCTGCACGCCAGACCACCCGGCACTGCGCCGCTTCACACAGCCGCGCCATGACGCACCACGATCGGACGGCAGAGAAATCGGTTTGAATGAATTAGACGGGTTGCTGGACACCCATGGAACCACATCACATCTTTCCGTTTGGGACATCGAATGCTTAGTGGCGTTTATCCATTCTATCGAATAGCAACCGCAGCAATTCTGCTGGGGACCGCGATCTGGCTGGCCAGTTCTCACCCGTATGACGCAGAAGGGATGGCGGACTCTCTGCAGATCACGCAGGGAGGTGACCGGGGGGCCGTCGTGCGCAGTTCGCGGCCCCTGATGGGAACCACTTTCAATCTCTCGGTTTGGGCAACGGCAGGCAAACAGCCCGAGGCGTCTGAAGCGATCCAACACGCTCTGGACCTGGTCGCTTCGCTCGAAGGAAAAATCAGCAGTTGGAATCCAGAGAGCGAGACGTCGGCCATTAATCGATCGACGCCGCGCGAGGCGATGGGCACGAGTGCCGAACTGCTCGAACTGCTCGACGCGTCGCTCTCGTGGGCGCGACGCACCGACGGAGCGTTCGACATCACCGGCGGTCCGCTCTTCGACCGTTGGAAGCGGGCACGCGCAGAAGGCAAGCTTCCTACGGAAGCGGAAATTCGCAGTTGTCTGGAACGTACCGGCTATGATCGGGTGATTCTTGAGGGGAGGACTGTCCGGCTCGCGAAAGGTGACATGCAGATCGGCTTCGGTGCGATCGGCAAGGGATTCGCGGCGGACCGCGCAGCCGCACTACTGCGCCAGTGCGGGTTTGAGGATTTTATCATCGATGCCGGCGGCGACGTTCTGGTAAGCGGATCGCGCGGCGGCACTCCCTGGCAAGTCGCGATTCGTCATCCGCGACGCAGCGGATTCCTCGCCGTCTACGGCGCCGGCGATCGTGCGATTGCCACGAGTGGAGATTATGAGCAGTTTTCGGTGATCAACGATGTCCGCTACGCCCACATTCTGGATTCTCGTACCGGTTGGCCAGCCCGTCACCTCGCGAGCGTCACCGTGGTTACGCGACGTGGCGTCGATGCCGACGCACTGGCGACCGCCTTGTTCGTCATGGGCCCCGAGAAGGGACTGGCTTTCGTCGAACGTCTCAACGACACGGAGACGTTGATGGTGCTCGAGGACGGCACGACGCGCTGTTCAAAGGGACTCCATCTCGAAGAGGGCCGCCTGGAGGTGGTGCCGTGAATGTCACCCGAGGTCGAATACGCACGGTGCTGCTTCTGATCGTGTTCGCGCTGTTCGGCACGCTTGCCTTTGCGGCGTGTTCGTACATTGCGCGCCAGCTCAATCCGCTCCCGTCCTCGCTCTCATCCTCGCTCCCGTCCTCGCTCTCATCCCAGGAGACGACCCTCAATGCCACCACCACGGGTGAGGCACGCTTCGATTTCTTTTCCGAGCATGTGGTACCGATCCTCAACCGCCGCTGTGGAAATTGTCATGGACACACGGCCGATGCGTACTACGCTATGAACAAGGAACCGTCCCTGCGAACGCATCTCCACTGGATCGTGGATGAGAGCGGGCGCGTCCGCAGTGAGCATCAAGAACTGGCCTACCAGCGCTGTACGACCGAACGGGTCGAAGCAGAAAAACACTTCCGGCCGATCGATCGCGCCAATCCACCCCTGGCCAGCCTGTTGCTGCGAGAACCGTTGGCAACGAGTTACTCAGGCAGTCTCCACCCGGAGGTCTTCGCCACACTCGACGATCCCGACTTGAAGACGCTGACTCGATGGGTCGAGATGGAGATTGCCGCCGATCCTCAACAGCCCAAGCCACTTTCGCCAGGAGCCGAACAGTTCTTTGCCGAGAAGGTGGTGCCGATCTTGAGCCGCAAGACTTGTTTCGGTGCGAACTGCCACGGTCCGATGGCGTTCATGGACCTCAAACTCGATCCCGGCTTGCCGGCTCTCGAGTCGCGATTCACCAACGATATTCACCGCGCGAATCGCAAAGCGATGTTGGGCAATGCAACCCGGCTGGTCAATCTGGTGGGTGACCTTGAACAGTCGAAGCAACTGCTCAAGAACATTCCGCTCGAGCAGGGCGGGATCGTTCACAAGGGCGGCAACAACTTCTTCGAAAAGGGCGATCCCGACTACCTGGTACTCCGCCACTGGCTCGAACTTGAGTCGGCCGAGTTGAGCCGCCGCGTTGGTGTCCCACTCGACGGCCAGGAGCAGGGAATCGTGTTTGTCCGGCGACCACGCGACACGCCGCAGCGATTTTTCGAGGACGGAGAATTCTTGCCCGGTGCCGACCTGATCTGGAAGCGGGGCGAAGAGGAAACCAATCTCACGGCCGCACTGCACCCCGAGGGTCCGGCGGACATCCGCGCGCCGAGCGTGAGCTACAACGCCCGCCAAGTGGCTTTTGCCATGCGTCGCACCAAGAATGAGCCGTTCAACATCTGGGAACTAGAACTCGACTCCGGAAAAGCACGACAGCTTACTTTCTCGACGGAGCCGGGCATACACTTTCTCGATCCGCTCTACGTCCCCGATCCGGAGGACACCTCGAGCAACGACCTGAACCGGGTCTGTTTGGTGATGACGTCCAATCGCGCCAAGCATTGGTGTGCGTCGAGTCCGGCCGGGTTTCTGGGTGAAGTTGATGAAGCAGCGGAGCAAGTCCTCATCGACCACCAACTCACACAACATCCCGGAACGTTCGACGGTCAAATCGTGCGGATCGTGCGCGGTACCAACGTGGGAGAACAACGCACTGTGGTTCGCCAGGAATCGGGACGGCTTCATCTCGACCGTCCATTTCCAGAACTGTGTGATTCGACAACCCACTACGTCATCGCGACATCTGAGCGAATGGCTCCCAAGTACGATGCCTATCGAATGCGAATCGCGCCCGCCGGCGAGGAACGCGACACCTTTGATGGCACACTCAAGCAGATGAGCTTCGCGACCAGCCAGGTGCGGCGGCCCACGATGCGTTCGACCGGAGAGGTCGTCTTTACCGCTCTGCGTACGGGTTGGCAGGACGGCCGACCGCTGTTCAACGGCACTCTGTTCCGCACGCATGTCGACGGCTCCAATGTTCATATCCACAACGGCTCGCGCTCGGCCGTTCCCATCTTCGCAGACGATCGCGAGATGCCAGACGGTTTGGAAATTCGCATCGGACAGAGCGCAGATTCATGGTGGGGCGGGATACTCATGCTCTCGGATCACCAGTTCGGTCCGTCGATTGAACCCGACAATCCGTCCGACAACCTGGATCACCCCTATCGATCGGGTCGCCCCGACAGTTCGCAACATCGCTTCGTTCCAGCCTGGCTCTCTCTGAACCCGGACGTAACATTCCGGGGCGTTTCGCCCGGTGGTGTCTATCGCGATCCGTATCCGATGCCGGATGGAAGTATTCTTGTCGCCTATGCCAAGGGCCCGGTCGATCTAGCTAACCGGAATGCGGCGCCGAACTTTGACATTATTCGCCTGGTTCCCGACCCCTCGTTCCAATCGGCAGACGGATATCGCCCTGGCAACTTCAAGCAGCAGTTAATCGCCGCCGGTTCGCAATCCGAGCTTTGGCCTCGCCCGGTCGTTGTGCGACTCAAAGAACCGGTTAAGAAGCAACTCAAATTGCAAGAGGACCTCTTCGGATCTCCCACGCGCGTCCGTGGATTTTCCGGATACAAGTCCGGCACGCCTGCCGTCCTGAAGGTATTTGATCTACCGCTCTTGGAGTCTTTCTTCGAGCAGATCGCACCAGCGGGTCAGCATCACCTCGCGGTGGGGACGTGTCCCAGTTGTGGCGATCTGACTCCGCAACTCGACCAGGTCTCGGCCGTCCGGATCATCGGTGCCAGTCCGCAGCACGAGGGGGACACGGGTCCACCGATTCGCTCGATCATCGCCGAGGTTCCACTGGAAAAGGATGGTTCCTTCTACGTCGAACTACCGTCAAAGACAAGCTTCGACATGCAGTCGCTCAATGCAGAAGGAATGGCGCTGCGATTTCCACACCGCTGGCTCTACTGTCACCCTGGCGAAAAGCATACGCTCTCGATCCCTCGCACGCTCTTTGCTCAGACCTGCAGCGGTTGCCACGGTGGATTCACGGGCAGCCCGTCCGATACGCTTCGTCGACCGGACGTGATCACCTCCGCCTCGCGAACGCTGGCCCAATGGGATCCGGAACATCAGCGTCAGCGACTTCCCGCGAACTATTCCGGTGGCGACGGCCCGCAGATCACCACGATCGATTTCGACCAGAATGTTCGGCCCATTCTCGAGAACAAATGTGTCAGTTGTCACTCTCAAGAGAAACGCGCGGCCGACCTGGATCTATCCGGCGAAGGTGCCTTCGAATCGCTGCGTCGCTTTGTCGAGCACCGTGAATCTCTGGCGATCAAGAGTTACTTGATCGAGAAGCTTTACGGCCGAGAATTGCACGCGCCACAAAAACTTCGCGGCGAGTCGCCGCACCCGACTGAAACTCCGCTCACGAAAGAGGAGTTGCGGACACTCATTCGTTGGATCGACCTGGGTGCCAACCGACGAGGAGTGACCTCGCCATGAGAATTGTGGTGGCAGTAACGATTCTGTGCATGATGGGCGCGTTTGCCTTCCATTGGGCCGACACCCCAATCGGTAAGGCTTCATGCGGAGAGGGCAACAACTGCGCAACGTGTCACAAGAATTCCGCACCACGAACCCATTCGGCCGAATTCATCGAGGCAGGACATGGACCTGCGGCCCATCTCAATCGGCAGCAATGCCTCGACTGCCACCAGCAAGAGTCTTGCCAAGACTGTCACCTGAAAACGCCACCTAGCTGGCATACCGAAGCCTTCCGCCAACCTGCGTGTGGTTGGCGTCAAAGAGACGAACACGCACTGATCGCCACCAGCCACCGCGCCGCGTGCAGCGAATGCCACGCGCAACGTTTTCAAGAACAATGTGCATCGTGTCATCGCCCGGACGAGGAGGACTTGGAATTAAGATTCCTCGATTAAAACGAACAGCAGATTCGCCCATCCAAAGGCTCGAGGCGCCCCTGCGCGTACGTCTTTCCATCGACGCGATGACACCCCTGGTCACTGCGGGCGATCGTGTCGAATCCGGTTGCCTCGTCGCCGAGAGTTCCGGCAATGCGCATTGGTACCGGTGTTCGCACGCACCGCTGTTGAGCACCGTTTCTGCCAACGGCCATTCGACCACCGGGCAACATGAGAACGGCAACGGATCGGCCCGCTCCTTGGAACTCTTGATTGAAGAAGACTCGACCCCGCTTGGCCGGTGTGACCACTACCATCCCGCCGAGCTGGATCCCGAAGAGATCAGAGATATAGCGCGGCGCGCCGGTTTGCTGGGCATGGGAAGTGGGATGTTTCCAACATACGTGAAACTCAGTCCCACAGACCCCATCGACTGGGTCATCATCAACGGCTGCGAAAGCGAACCGTACCTGACTTGCGATCACCGAGTGCTCCTCGAACATCGCGACGAGGTCGAGTGTGGAATGCGGCTTGCGATGCAAGCTGTCGGCGCAACCCAGGGCACCATCGTGACTTCCAAGGACGACTATTTGGACGGATACGAGCCTCGCTTGGTTCAGAAGGTGCTAAACCGTCAGGTTCCCAAAGGTGGCCGCCCGAGCCACGTCGGGGTGGTCGTCCTGAATGTCCAGTCTGCGCAAGCCCTGCATCGAGCAGTCTGTGAGCAACGGCCACTTGTGGATCGTATTGTCACCGTCGATGGAAACACAATCCAGAGGCCGGGTAATTATGTCGTTCCGCTCGGCACGGAGATTCGTCATGTGCTGGACATCTGCGGTGTCGACTGGGACCAAGCGCAAAGGGTGATTGCCGGCGGCCCCATCATGGGCAGCCCGGTCCAACCGGAGACGGTCGTCACTGCCGGAACCGGTGGGATTCTGGCACTATCGGGAGACGAAATCTCGGAGCCGAATCACAATCCGTGCATCCGCTGTGGCAACTGCCAAGAGGTCTGTCCAATGGCCTTGCCTTCGCGTCAGTTGTTGCGGCGGCCAACCGATCAGCTGCTGGAGTGCATCGAGTGTGGCATGTGTCAATTTTCCTGCCCCGCGCAGCAACCGATTCTTCAGAAAATCCGAAAAGCAAAATCGCATCTCCGCGATGCCAACGATCTCAACTCATGAAAATCATTCTCCTTACCGCCGTGATGCTAATCGCTGTTTTCTTGATGGCGCTCGGTCGAACGCAGAGTGAAACGGACCGGGAACTGGCCGAAAAATTGCTCGAGTCGGCAGAAGTTCAGCAAGTGCAACTCTCCGCTGCCGGCGACCCTCCTGTATTTCAGTCGGGATCACGAGCGGCACTCTTCTTTGAACGAAAGGGGATGCAGAGTCTCATTCGCGGCGTGATCGTTATTGAGAACGATCGCGTTATCGACCTGGTGATTCTCCAATCGCATGAAGGGCTCGACCACGATGCACTCGACGCGCCATCCTTTCGTGCCGCATATCGTAACAAGCCCGCGAAACCACCACTCATCGTCGACGCAGTGAGTGGCGCGACTATCTCATCACAAGCGGTGACGGACGCAGTCAACGCGCGGTTGGTTCAATGGACAAAGTATGCCGAGTGACAAGCGGACATTCGCTCGCGAAAATGAACCTCCCCGGATAGAACTCGAACCTACGACACAGCGGTTAACAGCCGAAGTTTGTCTGTGTAGCCGGGTATCGTTAATCGCACTGAATTCTCCGATATTTCCAAGTATCGAGGGCCATTCGAAGCGAAATGATATTACTCCTCGTCGGCCAAAACGAAAATAATGTTGGACTTCTCATGGGATGCTGCAAAGGTGCTGCCGCGAGTAAACGCTGCGGTGGCACCGAGAGCTGCGAGTAGAAAAATATGCCGGGAATATCCCATAACGCCTGTTCTTTCCATCAAGAGAAAACGTGACCTTGCACCGGAAATTGTAACCGAGAACGATCCGCCACCCGCCACCCGGGGGAAACTATCCAATTTTCTCTTCAGAGATTACAATTGGGCCACCTCCAAAATCCCCCCTCCGAGAAGGTGATCCCCACATGCAAGTTGCCAACAAACGGACTCTCGTCGCGGTGCTGTTTTCGCTGTTTTTGATTGCGCCTCTCCTGTACGCCGAGGACTGGCCGACATGGCGATACGATGCCGCGCGGACAGGTGCATCCTCCGGACAGCTTCCACCAACGCTCTACCTGCAGTGGGTCCGCCAATACGCCCCGCCACAACCGGCCTGGCCGGAAGATGAGCGGCTGCTGTTCGATGCCAGTTACGAACCGATCGTACAGGGCGAGACCCTCTACCTCGCCTCTGCCCAAAACGATTCGATCACGGCGATCGATACCCGCTCGGGCGCGGAAAAATGGCAATTCTTTGCCGAAGGGCCGATCCGCTTTGCACCCGTTGCTCACGATGGGAACATCTATTTCGGCGCGGACGATGGTTCCATCTACTGCCTCTCCGCGGCAAACGGCGACTTACTTTGGAAGCTCGATATCGCACAGGATGCCCGCAAAGTGATCGGCAACGATCGCATGGTCTCGATTTTGCCGATTCGCGGCGGACCGGTCCTTGCCGATGACAAGCTCTACTTTACCGCCGGGGTCTGGCCCTTTGAGGGGACATTTCTCTACATGCTCGATCTCCAGAAGGTTGGCCAGGGAACTCTTCCCTCCAATGCGTACGAAGCGGTAGCACTCACCAACATGACTCCCCAGGGATATCTGGCCGAGAGTGGAGGAAAACTTTTCATCCCCTGCGGTCGCGCTAAAGCGGCTTTATTCGACACCAAGAAAGGAGCGTTGCAGGCGCTCAACTATTCCTCCACGGGCCTGACCGATTATTTTGTTACCGCGAGCGACCGCTGGCTCTTTCATGGACACCGCGTGATCGATCTGGCGAGCCGCGAAAATGCTTCCGATCAATGCGCCCAGGCCGGTCACCGATGGCTCGGAATTCTACATTGCCCAGGGCGAGAACATCGTTGCGGCAGACATACTCAAACAACCAAAACCTGAGAAAAAAGAAGGCGCACCGCAGCAG
>MPMD02226461.1_pt1 | contig 26568 bp, 25 predicted proteins | sample 1617291 | NCBI WGS metagenome assembly MPMD02 (sample SAMN05944810, study PRJNA350692) | marine metagenome | biome: marine; feature: ODZ; material: water; isolation source: 120 m water sample filtered on 30 um supor filter | place: Pacific Ocean | collected 2012-04-09 | depth 120m m | reverse complement strand
CATGCGGTGCACCCCGTAGCTGTCTTACGGATTCTTCCGCAGTCGGCCCACCCAATCAGCTGGCGTCGCCGACCTCGTAGCCGTCGTGGGCGCCTTCGAATTCGCCGCGGGCGATCTCCTGCACTTTGGCCAAGAGCGCGGGATCTTCCGCGTCAGTGAAGACGTAGAACTTCCACAGGTTGCGGTAGCTCTCCTCCAGGTCCGACAGGCGCGGCACGCGGTCGGTGAAGCCGGACAGGGGCTGCACCCCTTCCACGCCGGGCCAGCGCACGTGGATGCGGGCCTCCTTGAGTTGCATGCGCCGCGCCGGACAGTAGATGATCACGCGCACGTCATGGCTCGTGGCGGAGCGCACGAGATCAGTGATGCGTGTCTCGGTCTGCGTGCGCGTGGCCCGGGCGCCCGGTGAGAAGAAGCGCTCAATCAGGCTGTCCTGGGCGGATTCGTTGCCATAACGGGGAAAAACGCAAGCGCGCTTGTAGAGTCGACGGGTGCGGACACGGTCCGTCAGATCCTGGACCCGCTCGGCACTCTCGCGGCCCGCGTCCCGCGCGGCGCGGTCGAGAACGTCCAGCACCGAGGCGTCGGTCTGGTCCTGCAGGTCCTCCTCGCGCAGGGCCTCGGCCCCAACCAACTCTTCCACCGCGCGCGCCACCAGGGCACCCGCGCAGACCTTGGCGTGGTGGTAGTAGACACGCTCGGAGAAGTAGTAGCGCGCCTCCAGCATGCGTACGATCTCGCTCAGGATGTCCTCGCGCAACAGGGCGTGCTTGGCCAGGTCGATGTAGAGGTTGCCGCTGGCGCGGTCGATCTTGAAGTAGCTCGTGACGCGCGGGTCGACCTCAAGGCGCAGGCCCGTGAAGTAGGCGTCGCGCGCCAGGTAGTCGAGGATGTCGGCGGCGATGGTGCCGCCGACCAGCTGCGCCCAATAGGCGGGCACCTCCCGTCGGCCCTCCGTACCCGGCTCGGTGAGGATGCTGAAGACGTCCTCGTACACACCCAGCTCCCGCAGCACCTTGCCCAGGGGGCGCGCCGGATCGAACAGACGCTGGAAGCGGTAGGGAGTGTCGTGGCGTTCGAACAGGCCGTCCTGGTCCTCGATGCTGTGGCCGTGGGGAATGTGGGCCACGTCGTGTAGGAGCGCCGCGATGCGAATCACGCGCGCCTCCTCCTCACTGATGGAGAGGCTGCCGGCCGGGTCCAGATCGAAGGAGAGGCGAATGGCCTCGATCATCTTCTGGGCCACGTGCACGGTGCCGATGGAGTGGTCGAAGCGCGTGTGCACGGCGCCGGGGTAGACCAGATACGCCGTGCCCAGCTGCTTGATCCCACGCAGGCGCTGCATCTCGGGCGTGTCGAGCACGCGCAGCTCCTCGTGGGTCAGGTACACGTCCCCGTGCACCGGATCACGCAGCACGCTGAAGCGCTTGGAGCGGCTCATGATCCAGAGATCTCCAGGCGGGACTGGAGCCTGGCGACGTATTGGGCCACACCCTCCTCCAGGGAGGTGAAGGGCGTCTCAAAGCCCGCGGCCCGCAACCGGTCCATGCGCGCCTCGGTGAAGTACTGGTAGCGCTCGCGCAGGTCCTCGGGGGTGGGGACGTAGTCGATCTGCACGGGAGCCTCGAGGGCCTTGAAGGTGGCCTCGGCCAACTCCCTGAAGGAGCGCGCTGTGCCCGTGCCCAGGTTGTAGATCCCGCGCTCGATGGGGTGGGTCAGGGCGAACAGCAGCACGCGCACCACGTCCTCGACGTAGATGAAGTCGCGCATCTGCCCGCCGTCCTCGTAGTCGGGATGGTGGCTCTGGAACAGACGCACTCGCCCGGACTCACGGATCTGATCGAAGGCCTGCAGGACGACGCTGGCCATGCGCTCCTTGTGTCGCTCACCAAAGCCGTAGACATTGAAGAACTTGAAGCCCGACCAGTGCGGAGGAGCGACCTTCAAGGACTCCTGTTCGAGAGCCCACAGGTCAAAGTCGAGCTTGGACTGACCGTACGGATTGAGCGGCTTGAGGCTGGCCATTGCGCCCTCGTCATCGTCGTAGCCCTGGGCGCCATCGCCATAGGTCGCCGCGGAGCTGGCGTAGACCAGGGGCACCTGCATGACCGTGCAGAACTGCCACAGGCCGCGGCTGTAGTCGAGGTTCACGCGCGTCAGGAACTCCACGTCCATCTCGGTCGTGTCCGTGCAGGCGCCCAGGTGCACGATGCCGCGAACCTGCGGGCGCTCCGATTCCAGGGTGGCGAGCAGCTCGTCCCGGTGCAGGACGCGGCCGAAATCCAGGCCCGCATGCTCTTCGCGCGTGCCCATCATCGACGGGTCATCGACGCTGATCAGGTCGATCCCCTGCTCGTTGCAGGCCTGGACGAGCCGGGCACCGATGAAGCCCGCTGCGCCGGTGATGAGGAGGGGGGAATCAGTCATGGGACAAGGGTGAGTATGGCCTGAAATGCGGGCAGGGGCGCCCCAGGACATCGAAAACGGGCTGGCGGGCGAACCCGGACCGGGCCCCACAGGCTACCGTGCCATCATGTCTCCCGCGCCCCTGAACGTGCTCGCCATCGAACCGTGGCTGGGGGGGAGCCACGCCCGGTTCCTCGAAACGTGGCGACGCCTGAGCGGTCACAAGGTCGAGATTCTGGGCCTTCCCGCCCGTCACTGGCAGTGGCGCATGGAGGCCGCCGCCTTCACCCTGGCGCAGCGCGTGGGCCAGAGCGAGCAGACGCCGGACGTGATCGTCGCCTCGGACTACGTGGACCTCCCGCGCCTGCGGGGCTTCCTGCCCCCCCACCTCAGGTCCACGCCCGTCCTGCTGTATCTGCACGAGAATCAGCTCACCTACCCGGATCAGGATCCCGATCCCGACCGCAACCACTACGGCTTCACGAACGTCCTCTCATGCCTTGCGGCGGATGCCATAGCCTTCAACTCACGCTTCCACCGCCAGGACTTCCACGCCGCCGCGCGAGCCCTGCTTCAGCGCCTTCCGAGCCCTGCCCCACGCAAGGAGTTCGATGAGGTCATGGCAAACGCACAGGTCATCTACCCGGGTATCGACCTGAATGCTCTGCCCCTGGGAGCCGGGCCCCCTCCGGACTCTCCGCTTCGGTTGGCATTCAACCATCGTTGGGAGCACGACAAGGACCCGGTGGGGTTTCTCAACGCCGTACTTGAGGTACGGGAGGCTGGAGCCACGATCGAAGTCGTCATGCTGGGTGAGTCGTTCGAACGCACGCCGGATGGGATGGCCGAGAGATTGGAGAGGCTCGGGAGTACCTTGCTGTGGTCAGGCTTCAAGCCCGATCAGGCCGAGTACGCGCGCGCCCTCGGCGAGTGTGATCTGGTTGTGTCCACAGCACGCCATGAGTTCTATGGCATCGCGCTGCTCGAGGGGCTCGCCTGCGGCTGCTCGCCCCTGGCCCCGAATCGCCTCGCCTACCCGGAACACCTACCCGAGGAAGACCTCTACGCGGACCATGCAGGTCTGTGCGCCGCCCTGACCCGCGCGGCCACCCAAGTCAGCAGGTGGCGCGGCTCCGATCTGCGAGCAGGACGTCGCGAACTCGCGCAATCCCACGCGGCCGAACAAACGGCCCTTCGGTTGGATGCCGCCTGCGAAGCCCTGCGAGGCGGGTCACGGGAGAAGCAGGTAGCCCGCTCTGGCCCACTCGGCGGGCCCTAGAGGCCGCATTTTTCCGTTTCCCGCTGGTTTCCTCTACTCTTGCAGACATGGTCAGGGCCCCCAACAGCCGCACGCTGATCGCCACCGCAACCGTTCTGGTCATCGCCGGTTTCGGAATCAGCACCCTGGTGAACGACCGCGCCCTCAATGGGCAGCGCAGCGCCCGGTTGAGGGAACAGCTGCCCTTCTACCCCATGAACACCTGCGTGGTGAGCGGTGAGGAGTTGAATTCCGGCACGCTCGTGATCGAGTTCTACGAGGATCACCTCGTCCTGCTCGCCAATGAGTCGGCCCGGCAGGTCTTCCTGAGCGACCCGCGTACCTACTGGGACATTCTTCGTCAGGAGACGATTCGATCCCAGCAGAAGGTCTACCCCACGGCCAGTTGCGTGGTGAGCAAGGAACCCCTCGGGTCACTGGGCCCGACGATCAACCACCTGCACGGGATGCAACTCGTGCAACTCTGCTGCAGCAACTGCGTCTCCACTTTGAACAAGACACCCAAAAGGCACTTGGAGACCTTGAACGAGGCTTATCTGCAGGCTGGCCGAGAAACCCTTGACGGCACCGCCGGGTACTGTCCCGTCACCGGGGTCCCCTTGGGAGAGAAGGCCGTGGAAGCACTGTGGGGCACCCGGCTTGTGCGGTTCGCCGATGAGAGTGCCAAGCTGGTCTTCCTCAGCCATCCCTGGCGGTACGCATTCGCACAGCGCTAGAGGTCAGGAGGCTGAGTGTCAGGAGTTGACGGCCAGCGCCTTGAGCTCCGCAACGACCATGTCGCCCACCTCACCCGTGGCGTGCATGCCGGTCCCCACGCCCTTCAAGCGGCCCGAGCACAGGAGGTTTGAGACGGCAGCCTCAATGGCCTTCTCTACCTCGGGCTCCCCCAGGTAGCCGAGCATCATCCCGGCCGCCAGGATCGCCGCCACGGGAGACGCCACACCCTGGCCGGCGTACTTGGGCGCGGAGCCGTGGATCGGCTCAAAGAGGCTCACTCGCCCGGGGTGGATGTTGCCCGAGGCCGCGATGCCCATGCCGCCCTGCACCATGGCCCCTAGGTCGGTAATAATGTCCCCGAACAGATTGGGAGTCACCGCCACGTCGAACCACTCGGGGTTCTTGACCATCCACATACAAGCCGCGTCGATATACGCGTGCTCGGTGGAGATGTCGGGATATTCGATCGCCACCTCGGCGAACACACGCGTCCACAGGTCGTGGGCACGAACGGCGTTAGCCTTGTCAATCAAGGTGACCGTCTTGCGCTTGTTGCGAGAACGGGCTGTCTCGAACGCGTAGCGAACGGCTCGCTCCACGCCGCCGCGGGTGTAGACCATGGTCTGGGTGGAGACCTCATGGGGCTGGCCCTTGTGAGCAAACCCGTGCATGCCCGTGTAGGCACCCTCCGTGTTCTCACGGACAATCACCATGTCCACGTCATCGGGACCCTTGTCCTTGAGGGGGCATAGTCTGGCGTCGAGCAGCTTGATGGGTCGAAGGTTGATGTATAGATCTAGATCAAATCGACACTTCGCAATAATCCCGTACTCAACCTTACCCGGCTCCATGCGCGGGTCCCCGATGGCCCCGAGGAAGATCGCGCCCTGTTGCTTAACCTCTTCGAACGCCGCATCCGGGAACATCTCGCCCGTGTCGAGGAAGTGCTGGCTACCGAAGGGGTACTCGGTCTTGCGCACGCCGAAGCCAAAGATGTCGGCGGCGGCATCGGTCACTCGCAGGGCCTCGTGGGTAACTTCTGGGCCGATACCGTCTCCGCCGATGATTGCGATTTCGTGTTGATTCATGAGTGGGATCAGGTGCGTAAGCGCTCTAGACGCTCGTCGGAGTACGGAACATACCGGGAGTGTAGGCCACGATGCGGCCCTCAACGGCACTGGCAGCCACGGTCAGCGGCGAACCCAGGTACAGTTGTCCGGGCCCACTACGCCCGTTGAAGTTTCGATTGATGGCGCTGATGGTGACTTGCTCGCGGTTCTCTGAAACACCCGGCCCGCAACCGATGCACGCACCGCAGCCGGGGTCAATGATCCGTACACCGGCGCGCTCGAACACCTCCAGGTATCCCTTGCGCCTGGCGTAGTCAGCCACGGCCTCTGAACCGAATTGTATCAGCATTTGCGTCGCGGGCGAGACCTGGCGGCCCGCTTCGAGGGCTTCGGCCAGGACGAGAGCATAGAAGTCCATGTCATGCTCCTTGCCCGCCGTGCACGAACCGCCGTAGGCGATGTCGACAGGCACGCCTTTCAATTCACCAATGGCACGGCCATAGGTAGGGTCGCCAGGCTCGGCCACCATGGGCACCAGGGTCGACAGATCGATCTGATGCACGCCGCCTGAGTACTCGGCTCCCTCGTCCGGGGCCACAAAGCGGGCGCGGAACGCGTCTGGGGTCGTGCCTTCGCGCCGCGCCGCCATCCACTCGGCGGTGACATCGTCCCCCTCGCAGATACCCGAGCGTGCAGAGCATTCTGTGGCCATGTTGCACAGAGTGGCGCGCTCGTCCATTGAAATAGAGGTGAGCCCTGGCCCACCGAATTCCATGACATGATCAAGGGTCTCTTCGCGCTTGGCGTAGGTGTCGAGAATGTGAAGCATCAGGTCCTTGGCCGTCACGCCAGGTCTCAGCTCCCCTACAAGCTCAAAGCGAATGGACTCCGGCACGCGCACGATGGTGAATCCAGATGAAATCAAACCCGCGTACTCAGTAGAACCCACGCCGTAGGCGAGGGCATTGCTACCACCACCCATGCAGGTGTGCGAGTCCGTGGCCTGGATGAAGTCACCCGGGTCCACAAACATCTCGCGCGCCACCTGATGACAGATGCCCGGCGAGATGCCGTCTTGAGCAGAGTAATCCCGCACTCCCGTGTGGCGTTGGAATTCCCTCTGCAGGTCACGCAAGGTCTGGATCTTGTCGCTGAACGGCGCCATGCGCTCAACCCCATCGGCATACAGAAGGTGGTCCTCAAAGACAGCGAACTTCGCCGGGTTCTGGACCACGTAGCCCTCGCCGTACTCCTGGCTGAGGAAGTGATGCACCTGGGCCGTGGTGAACTCGTGGCTGTAGCCACCGTCCACCTTGACCAGACAGACGTCGCCTGGCTGAACGCAGGACGCTGGACCCTCCCCATCGGAGCCAGAGACGAGCTTGGCCGCGATGATCTTCTCGGACATGTTCATGGGGCGGGGAGGCGTTGTCAGCCTCGGCACCGAGACCTCGCCACCGGCGTACAGGGCTGCGAACTGGAAGAGCCCTCCAGCCTCAACGATGGCAGCACTGATCGGGTCGAGCTGCGAGGTGAACTCCTCCAGCGCGATCTCCTCTCCAGCCTGGAGGCGTCGCAGTTGGTCGTGATCCCCCATCAGCTGTCCGAGGTTCACGTTGTTGCGGCCATGGATGGGCGCGAAGGAGGAGGCGATGACGAGGTAGACGCCCGACCAACGCTCGGACTGGGGCGCCGTCTCGCGGCTTGAGCCCGTTCCCTTGCGCTGCCCGGAGACGATCACCTCAAAGCCGCCATCCAAGAGAGCACGTGATTCGAACACCCGCTGTCCCTGCTCGTCGACCAGGCCCGCATAGGCATCGAGGGCGATGTCCTCGGGCCGATGCCTGAAGCAGACCCAAGCCGGGGTCATGGTGTCGGTGTTGATGTTGTCCAACAGCTCGGCCGGACTCACATCTTCCATGGCCAGCTCCACCTCACCGCGCAACTGCGCACTGATACGAGCCAGATCCTTGGTCAGGAAGAGCGCACGCTTGCCAGGAGTCAAGCGCACGACCTTGCGGCCGTCGGCCGCTGTGTGAATCAACGGGTTCATGGTTGCTCTAGCCCGCCGTATTCTCAATCAACATCGCGATGCCCTGACCGCCACCGATACAGGCCGAACCCACGCCGTAGCGCTTGCCGCTACGGCGTAATTGGTAGCACAGGGTTAGGATCAGGCGCGTTCCCGTAGCGCCCAGCGGGTGCCCAAGGCTGATGGCACCGCCGTTCACGTTGCACCGATCGCGATCGAGGCCCAGCTCTTTCTCGCAGCCCAGATACTGGGCGCTGAAGGCCTCGTTGATCTCGAAGTAGTCCACCTCGTCCGTACTCAAGGAGGCTTTCTCCAAGAGGGTACGGATGGCGGGCACCGGGCCGATGCCCATCTCCTTGGGGTCGACGCCCATATAGCTCCAGCCACGGATGGTCGCCATCACGTCCAGACCGTCGGCCTTGGCGCGCTCGTCGGTAGTCACCACGACAGACGCCGCGCCATCCACGATTCCGCTGGCATTGCCCGCGGTCACGGTGCCTTCCTTTCCGAAGGCGGCGCGCAGGCCACTGAGAGCCTCGATGGTGGTCTCGGGCTTGATGTGGTCGTCGGTGTCGATCACGCGCTCGCCCTTGCGGGTCTTGAGGGTCACAGGCGCGATCTCCTCGGCGAAGAGCCCCTCGCTCACGGCCTTGGCACCCAGCTCGTGGCTGCGCAGAGCATACTCGTCCTGTGCTTCGCGACCGATATCGAGGCGCTTGGCCACGCGCTCGGCGGTCTGCGCCATGTAGGAATCGGCGTAGGGGTCGTAGAGACTGGCGAACAGCAGGTCCTGCATCTCGGGAGCCTTGCCGAAGGGGAAGCCGCGCCGGGCACCGTACAGCACGAAGGGCGCCTGGCTCATGCTCTCGACGCCGCCGGCGAGCACGGTCGTCGCCTCGCCTAATTGGATCATCTGGGCCGCGTTGATGATGGACTGGATACCCGAACCGCATAGACGATTGACCGTCAGGGCCGGGGCGTGCTCGGGAACTCCTGAACGCAGTGCCACGTGGCGCGCACCGTAGATGGCATCGGTCGAGGTCTGCAGGGCGTTGCCCACGACGACGTGATCGACGCTGGCCGCGTCCACCTTGGAGCGTTCAAGGGCCGCGATGGATGCGTGCACGCCAAGATCGATGGCGGACAGATCCTTGAACACCCCGTAGCCGGGTGTGCCCACGTATTCGGCCATGGGTGTGCGTGCTCCACCGACGATGACGACTTCTTGACTCATGATTGCTTGTTTCCTGGCGGTTGAATGAACGGCCTACTTGCCTTGGAACGACGCCTTTCGCTTTTCGAGGAACGCGGCCATACCCTCGGCCATGTCTTCTGTGACCGAGGCCTTGCCGAAGAACTCCGTCTCCATCTGCTCCCCCTCCGCCTGGGTCATGTCCCAGCCGCTCAGGATGGCCTGCATCCCGAATTCGATGGCCAAAGGGCCCTTGCTGAGCATGGACTTGACGAGCTTGGCCGTGCCTTCCTCCAGGTCTTCGGGCGCAAAGAGGCGGTTGATCACGCCCACACGGTGCGCCTCTTCAGCCGAGACCATGTCCCCGGTCAGGATCCACTCCCTCGCCACGCCAGGGCCGGCGATGCGCGAGAGGCGCTGGCTGCCACCGTAGCCCGGGATGATGCCCAGGCTCACCTCGGGCAACCCCAAACGCGCTGTGCTGGCTGCGGTACGCAGGGTGCAGGCCAGAGCCAGCTCACATCCGCCACCCAGAGCGAAGCCGTTGACCATGGCCACCGAGGGCTTGCCCAACTCGTCGAGCTTGCGGAAGACGGACTGACCGAAGCCGGCCAGCTTGGCCGCCTCTTCGGACTGGCCCGCCACCTCGAGCAGCTCGCCGATGTCGGCGCCAGCCACAAAGGCCTTGTCCCCAGTACCCGTGATTACGAGCGCACGGATGTCCGCATCCTCCTTGACCTCGTCAAAGGCCTCACCCAACTCAGACAGAGTCTGATGGTTGAGAGCGTTCATCTTGTCGGGCCGGTTGATCGTCACGCGAGCGACGGCGCCGTCCTTGTCGAGGAGAATGTTCTCGAATGTCACGGGTAGGTCCTGGATGGAGGTTGGGTGAGGGGGGAGGGCTCAGTCGTTCTCGACGACGGTCATGCGCACGACCTGTACCGGCTCGACGGGCGAGGATCCCTCGCCACCCGGGGTGCAAGCCCCGCCGGCAATGGCATCCAACGCCTCGAACCCCTCGGTCAAGCGACCGAATGCTGTGTACTGGTTGTACAGGAAGCCGGCCTCGCCGTGGCACACGAAGAACTGGCTGCCCGCCGAGTTGGGATCCTGGGAGCGGGCCATGGAGAGCACGCCGCGCTCGTGGTGCACGTCATTGAATTCGGCGTCGATCTGGTAGCCCGGACCGCCGGTGCCGGGAGGGCCCGAGCCCCCGTCCTTGGTGTTGGGACAGCCACCCTGGATCATGAAGCCGGGGATGACGCGGTGGAAGCGGGTGCCGTCATAGAAACCCTCGCGGGCCAACTTCACGAAGTTCTCCACGTGGCCCGGGGCCAGGTCGGTGAAAAACTCGGCGGTCATATCACCGGCTTCGGTCTCGATCTTCACGGTCACGTTTGCAGTCGTCTTAGGCATCGGTATGGGTATTTCTTAGAAATCAGAGTTTTCAGGATTGCCCTCGGGGGCGGTAACGACGATGGCTCGCCGAATGATCTGCCGCGTGCGCGGCCTGTGTGATGCAGGGTTGCGGGGATTGAACCCCGCCTTGACGCTATCCACCACCGCTTCCACGGCGGGCATACCCGTCAGTACCTTGCCGAAACCCGTGTACTTGCCGTCGAGACTGGGATACACGGCGTGCATGACAAAGAACTCGCTGGTGGCCGAGTCAAAGGCGGGGATGGTCACCCCGTTCTTGTCCTTGGTATCGACGCCCATGCGCGCCATGGAGAGCACGCCAGGCGTGTGGCGCTTGGCATTGAACTCATTCTTCAGGGTTCGCGGCGCGGGGCGGTCGGGCCGAGCACTCCCGCCCTGGATCATGAAGCCGGGCACGACCCGGTGAAACTGATTGTCGTCGTAGAAGCCGGTGTAGGCCAGGTCGAGGAAGTTGCGCACATGGTTGGGCGCCACGTCAGACCACATTTCCGCACGCAGGGGGCCGTGCATGGTCAGCAGCACGACCTGATAGGTGGCGAGTTGTTCTGCAGGCATGGTCATGAAGTCCAGCCCTTCCGGCGCACCTCGCAGAATGGGGACGCGAACCTCCTGACCTTCCCCCAGATTCAGGTTCAGTACCAACTCCGATTCGTCCGTCAGCTTCACGGCCTCCAGAGCGGGTCCGATGTTGAGGCTGGTCGTGATTCCCTGCTCCGCAGCCAGAGGCAGGCTTGCCTTGCCCTTGCGACTCCCCAGAGCCGTGCCCTTCACCGAAAACGCCGCGGGCGACAGAGCCCATGCGGGAATCTGCGTTGCAGCCCCCGCCACCTGAATGCTCAGCTCGACGTCGAAGCTCTCACCGGCGATATAGACCTCGGGTACGGTCAAGACGTAGCTGACTTCCGCTGCCGCCGGCTCAGGATCCTGAGTACAGAATGCCCCTGCCGCGAGCACGAGGGTGCCGAGGCCGGAGAGGACGTGGGATGATCTCATGACTTCTTGTCCCCTTCCCAGGCGTAGTACCCCTCGCCCGTCTTGCGGCCCAGCTTGCCCTCGGCCACCTTGCTGCGCAGGCTCGCGGGCACCGAGAAGGCGGGCTCATCGGGATAGCGCTCGGTCCAGCCCTCGAGGATGGAGAGGGTCGTGTCGAGGCCCACGTAGTCGGTCAGGGTCAGGGGGCCCATCGGGTGGCCGCAGCCGAACTGCATGGCCGCGTCGATGTCCTCCTTGCTGGCATCCCCGCGGTCGAGCATCTCGATGGCCTGCACCATGTAGGGCACAAGCAGTCGGTTGACCACGAAACCCGGGGTGTCCTTGCAGGAGACGGGGGTCTTTCCGCAGGCACTCCCGAAGGCGCGTGCGGCGTCATAGACATCCGCATCGGTTTCGTCGGTGCGCACGACCTCGACCAGACGCATGAGCTGGACGGGGTTGAAGAAGTGCAGGCCGACGAAGCGCTCGGGACGGCCCGAGGCGGTCGCCATCTCGCCGATGGGGAACGAGGAGGTGTTGGAGGCAAAAATGGTCTCAGGCTTGCAGGTGCCGCCCAGCTCACTGAAGAGCCCCTTCTTGGCGTCCAGGTTTTCGACGATGGCCTCCACAACCAGGTCACAGTCGGCGAGGCTGGCCTTCTCGGTGCTGGAGGCGATCCGCCCGCGCGTCTCGGCCACCCAGGCCTGGGCCTCGTCCTCGCTCATCTTGCCCTTCTCGACGTTCTTGGACGCCAGCTTGGAGAGGCTCTTCTCGATGCGCGCGATGCCCTTCGCCAGGGCACCTTCGTCCATCTCAAAAGCGACGACGTCGCAGCCACCCTGGGCAGCGACCTGAACGATTCCGTGACCCATGAGGCCACATCCGACGACTCCGACTTTCTTGATTTCCATGGGTGCGTTCTGATGGTTGGTCCGGAGCTGAATGCGCGTCCGGAGTGGAGGTGGAGGGCGTCAGCCCGGTGTGTTCGTTGTGTCCTTGCGGTGGAAGGCGGCGGCCAGCCCCATGCCGCCTGAAATACACAGGCTTGCGAGGCCGTGGGTACCCCCACGACGGGCCAGTTCGTGCAGCAGCGTGACGACGATGCGGGCTCCCGTAGCCCCGATGGGGTGCCCCAGGGCAATCGCCCCGCCGTTGACGTTGAGCTTCTCCGAGTCGAAGCCCATCTCGCTCTGGCAGGCCAGGACCTGGGCAGCGAAGGCCTCGTTCAGCTCGATCAGGTCGTAGGCGTCCAGGGCCAGATCGTTCTGGCGCTGCAGTTGTTCGAAGGCCGGGACGGGGCCGAGGCCCATGATGGTGGGATCCACCCCTCCCGCGGCGATCGCGCCCACGTGGGCCAGGGGCTCGAGGCCCATCTCGCGGGCCGTGTCCTCACCCATGAGCAGCACCGCCGCAGCACCGTCAGTGATGCCCGAGGCATTGCCCGGGGTGACCGTGCCCTCGTCCGCAAAAACGGCCGGCAGCTTCCCGAGCCGCGCCATGTCCGTGTCAGGTCGCATGTGCTCATCCGCGCTGATGGTGACGGTCTCCTTGCGCCCCACGACCTCTACGGGGCTCAACTCCGCGTCGAAGCGCCCCGCCTCAACGGCCGCGCCGGCCTTGTGCTGGCTGTCCAAGGCAAAGGCGTCCTGCTGCTCGCGCGTGATCGAGTACTGCCCGGCCAGCTTCTCGGCGGTCGCGCCCATGAGCATGTCCGCCAGGGGGCAGTGAAAGCCGTCCTGATACATCGAGTCGACGACCTTGCTGTGGCCCAAGCGATAACCGCGCCGCATCTTGGGGAGGAAGTAAGGCAGGCCGCTCATGCTCTCCACGCCACCCGCCACAACCACATCGGCGCGGCCCAGGCGAATCGAGTCCGAGCCGAATTGGATAGCCTTCAAGCCGCTGCCGCAGGCCATGTTGACCGTGGTCGCAGTGGTGGTCTCCGGGATTCCCGCCCGCACGGCGATCTGGCGTGCCACGTTCGGGCCACCCCCCGCCTGACGGCCGTTGCCCATGAAGACCTCCCCCACACGCTCGGGGTCGACGGTGGAGCGCGCGAGCAGGTCGACCACCAATGAGGTCCCCAGGTCCGCCGCGGAGAGGTCGGCAAAGGAACCCAGGTAGCGCCCGATGGGCGTACGCAGGGCGTGGGTGATCACCACGCCGCGGGCGGCCGTGTTCGAAGCTGTGGTTGTGGGTGTGCCCATGGGTAGTCCCTGCAGATCTCAGAAGTCGCGAGCTTCCTCGCCTGACAGGGAGGAGGCCACGTTGGAGCGGGCTCTCGGCCTACTCGAAACGCGCCACCAACGGCCGTGCCACGCTCCCACATCCCTAAGATTTGGGCCAACCAGGATAGTGCCCCCTCGATCCACCTTCAAGGCGTCCGGGCAGTCCTTGTGCGGGTAGGAACTTCGCCCTGGAGGGCGGTGCCGTGAGGTCGTGCCCTGGCCGCTCTTCGTATGGCATGCTGCGCCCGCCCCCCATGCCTTCCCCCACCCAAGTGCCCACAGGGCTGGCAGAGAGCTCCAAGGCTACCAGCGAAGCACCACCGCACCTTAGCCCAGGTGTGCCACCACAGGTGCGTGGTCGGAGGGCTTGGGACCGTCTCTAGCCTCAAGCTTCACCTCCACGGAGCGGCACGCATCAAGGGCGGGCGGCGACATGAGAAAGTGATCGATGCGCATGCCCGCTTTGCGCTGCCATCCGCGACTGCGGAAGTCCCACCATGTGTACTGACCTGGTTCCTGGTTGTGCTTGCGGAAGGCATCGGAGAGTCCACAGCCCATGATCCGCGCCAAGGCGTCACGCTCGGGCTCCGAACACAGCACCTTGTCACGCCAAGCTTCTGGGTCGTGAACGTCGCGATCGTCGAAGGTGATGTTGAAGTCACCTGTCAGGACGACCTTCTCGCTCATGTCGTAGCGCTCATCCACCAGGTCGTGCAGCTGTTCGAGCCACTTGAGCTTGTAGGCGTATTTGGGGTCTCCCACCTCACGGCCGTTGACCACGTACAGGTTCAAGAGCATCACCTCCCCACCTACGATGGCACCCAAGACCCGCGCCTCGGCTCCCGGCTCATCATCGGGGAATCCCGTGAAGACGTCCTCGATGCCAACCTTGGAGAGGATCGCCACACCGTTGTAGGTCTTCTGCCCATGGGTCACGACCTGATACCCCAGATCCTCGAATGGCTCGCGCGGGAAGAGCTCATCCACGACCTTGGTCTCCTGGAAGCAGACGACGTCGGGCTGCTCGGATTCCAGCCAGGGCAACACCCGTGGCAAGCGGGCGCGCAGGGAATTCACGTTCCAGGTAACGATGTCCACTGGCGCAGCGTAACTTCTGGCCATGGCCGCTCCCAGCCACAAACGCCTCCTGTGGGTGGCCGCCCTGCTCTCCATCGCCACGGCCATCGGGGCCAACCACCGCGCGAGCAAGGGCCAATGCGCCTTGCTGAAATGGGAAGAGGACTTTGTGCGGTTGGAAACGGGCCAGCCCCTCTACGGACGGGGCGAGGTCTTTGGGGACGAGCCCACAGCCGAGGGCTACCCGACCCTGCCCTTCAGCCTGCTCCTGCTCAGCCCGTTCCGAGCCCTGGGACCCCGCGTGGGGCCACTCGCCTGGGCCCTGTTCAAGATCGGATTGGCCTGGTGGATCGTCCTGCGCGCCTTCGAACTTGCCGCCGGAAGCGCCAGTCGCTTCCCACCCTGGGCAGCGTGGGTGGTGTTGCTGTTGAGCGTGCGTGTCCTGCACTCGGACGTGCAGCACGGCAACGTGAACCTCCTGGTGGGTGCCGTGGTGCTGGCCGCCTTCAGTTCCTGGGAGAAGGGTCGGGACTTGCGATCGGGCCTGCTGTTCGGAGCGGCGGCTGTGCTCAAGGTGACCCCGCTGTTGGGGGTGTTGTATCTGGCCCGCAAGGGAAGCGTGCGCGGCATCATGGGCGTTGCTCTGGGTGTCGTCCTGTGCACCTGGGTCGTCCCCGCACTGTGGTTGGGTTGGGAGGCCAACCTGGAGCTCACGTGTGGATGGTGGCAGCAGATGGTTGGGCCTTACCTGGCGGGCGCGCCTCTCACGATCGTTCAGACCGAGCAGATCAACCAGTCCATGTTGGGCGTTGGCGCACGTTGGTTGACGGACTGCGTCGCGATCGTCGCTCGCCCTCCCATTCACCCGCACGACACGTCCATCCACCTCCTGTCCCTCTCGCCAGAGGCCTTCCGATGGGTGCACCGAGTCGGGTGCGCCTTGGTTCTCCTCCTCCTCTGGCGCTCCATCCGCCCACGGATGGAGCGCCGCGGTCCACTCGTTCTCGGCGAGGCGGCCATGGTGGGGCTCTCCATGCTGATCCTCTCCGAGCGTAGCTGGAAACAGCACTACGTCCTGTTGCCCCTGGCTCTCGCCTTCCTGACCTGGACCCTGGCCCGGGGCTCCCTCACGCCAAGCCTGCGCCGCCTGGGCTGGATGGCCCTGGCAGGGGTCACTCTCCTGATCGGGCTGAGCGGGGACGCGCTGCTCGGAGACCGGGGCGCCGATCTGGCGGAGGCCTATGGGGCGTGGTTCTGGGCCGCGGTACTCCTACTTGGGACGCTGAGTGCCCTATTGAAGGACAAGGGCCCGGATTGCGAGCCTTTGGGGCCCCCCCGGTCCCCTTAGCGACGTCCAGTCACTATCCTACTCGCCCTTCAACTCTGCGCCGCCGGGACAATCACCCCGCGCAGACATCCCCTGACCACTACGAACACAAGCAATTGAGTCAAACCAGTCAAGACAGTCGAGGCCCCAGGCGGCCGCGAGGCAACAACCGAGGCGGCCCCCGCCGGGGCAAGAGTGGCGGTGCGGGTAAGCCGCGCCGCAGCTCCGGTAATGCCGAACCCCTGCACCCCGTGCTGGACGTCCCCCCCATCGAGACCTTTGCCGAGTGGGATCTGGGAGCGGAAGTCCAGGCAGCCATCGCCGGTATGGATATCGTCAAGCCAACCCCCATCCAGGCCCTGACGATCGGCCCAGTACTCGAGGGCAAGGACGCCATCGCCAAGGCTGAGACGGGGACGGGCAAGACCCTCGCCTTCGGAGCCCCCATGATCGCCAAGGTGGATGCAGGTCGCACCACGGTGCTTGGCCTGGTCCTCTCCCCCACGCGCGAGCTGTCCGAGCAGGTACACGAGGTGCTCAAGGAGCTCGGTGCAGCGCGCGGCATCAAGACGGCATTGATCGTGGGTGGTGAACCCATGCGGCCTCAGGTGCTTGCTCTGCAAGATGGAGCGCAAGTTGTTGTAGGAACACCGGGCCGAGTGCTGGACCTGATGAATCAGGGCTTCTTGAGCTTTCCTTGGACCGAGTTCGCGGTGCTCGATGAAGCCGACAAGATGTTGGAGATCGGGTTTATTGACGATATCGCGAAGATCCTCGCCGCCTGCAATGAAGAGCGTCAGACCCTGCTCTTCTCGGCGACATTCCCACCACCGCTCCTGAAGCTGGCACGGGCCTACACCAAGGACCCGATCGAAGTCGCTACAGCCTCTGGCATGGCGACGGTGGACAACATCTCCCAATTCCACCTGAAGGTCACCGACGAGAACCGCGTACGCGGACTATCAATGATGATCAACTCCAGTGCGGAGGATGATGTGTTCCTGGTGTTCTGCGAGAGGCGAACCGACGTGGACCGCCTCATGCGGCGTCTTGAGCGCGAGCGCTTCTCCGTGAAGGCGCTGCACGGTGGCTACGATCAGGCCTCGCGCTTCCGGGTCATGACGGCGTTCCGCACTGGGGAGGTGAAGGTCCTGCTCGCCACCGATGTCGCCTCACGAGGGCTGGACGTGAAACACGTCACCCACGTGGTCAACTTCGGGGTCCCACGCGACATCGCCGACTACACGCACCGCATCGGCCGCACAGGCCGGGCAGGCCGGGACGGTACGGCTGTAACGCTGGTGGGGCCCGAGGACGGCCGGCGCTGGTCTTCCCTACGCGCGCAGGCCTCCTACGAGATCGCCGAGGCAGAGAACCCTCGCTCCGTACACCCCAAGCGCAAGCCCGGCGAGAAGAAGTCCCCGTCACCCGAGAAGGCCAAACCACAGGCCAGCAGCCCAGAGCCCGAGCCGCCGACGGACACGGGTTTGGACCAGGTGTCCGAACCCACCGAGGCCCCCACCGCGGGCTTCGGTCTGGGCATCATGGGATCAGAGCCTTCGGTCGCAGATTCTCCGCCGGAGCCCCCCGCGACGCCCGAACCGCAACCCGAATCTGAGGTCACTCCCGACGCAGAGCCTGAATCAGGTCCTGAAGCCGAGACGGATACCGGATCGGGATTCGGCGCCGGTCTGTAAGCTGGGGGCGGATCGATGTCTGGAACGAACCCCTACCAAACGGGCACGACCTCGAAGTTGCCAGAGAAGCCCTACTGCCTCACGTTTCTGCCCATGAACGTGACACTGGAGGTGCAGCCCGAGGGGTTGCCCGCCTCGGGTGAAGGTCTGCCGGGGTCCATTCTCGACATCGCGTTGGCCAACGGTATCGACATCGACCATGCCTGTGGCGGCGTGTGCGCCTGCTCGACCTGCCACATTATTGTTCGCGAGGGAAAAGGATCTTGTCCCAAGCCGACAGAAGATGAGGAGGACATGCTCGACAATGCCCCGGGCGTCGAATTGGGTTCACGACTCGCCTGCCAGACCGTCCCCGACGGCAGCAGTCCGGTAACGGTCGAGATCCCCGACTGGAACCGCAACCACGCCCAGGAAGCGGACCACTAGAAATGGACGCACACCTCGCCAACCCTCGCGGCTTCTGTGCGGGTGTCGACCGTGCCATTGAAATCGTCAAGCGGGCGCTGGAGAGATACGGCGCCCCCGTCTACGTGCTGCACGAAATCGTCCACAACAAGCACGTACTTGAGGATCTGGAGTCACGCGGAACCGTCTTCGTCCAATCCCTTGCCGAGATCCCCAGCGATGGGGTCACCATCTTCAGCGCTCATGGGGTCTCCGATGCCATCGTGCGCGAGGGCCGAGAGAGAGGCCTGCGCATCATCGACGCCACCTGCCCCCTGGTGACCAAGGTCCACAATCAGGCCATCCACTACGCCAACAATGGCCGGGAGGTGATCTTGATCGGGCATTCGGGCCACCCCGAGATGGAAGGCACCCAGGGCCGCATCCCCGGCAAGGTCCACATCCTCTCCACGGTGGAGGAGGTCGAGGCCCTTGAGGTAGCCGATCCGGCAAAGCTGGCCTATGTCACCCAGACGACCCTCTCGGTCGACGACACCCGCGACGCCATCGAAGCCCTCACCCAGCGCTTTCCCGCCATCCAGGGCCCAGACGTGACGGACATCTGCTACGCCACACAGAACAGGCAGAACGCTGTCAAAGGGCTGCTCCCCAACGTGCAACTGCTGCTGGTGGTGGGCTCGGCCAACTCCTCCAACTCCAACCGCCTGCGCGAGCTGGGGGAGCGTCACGGCGTGCCCTCCTACCTCGTCGACCATCCCGACCAGATTCAAGAGGGGTGGGTCGAGGACGTCACGGAAGTCGGTGTCACGGCCGGTGCCTCGGCACCCGAGTCACTGGTCAAGCTGATACTGAATCGCCTGACGGAGATGGGCGTTGGGGAGTGTCACGAGATGCCTGGCAAGCTGGAGACGGTGGTCTTCCAGATGCCAGCAGAGCTGAACTGATCCGGCTATTCCCGGCCCGGCCGGGTGCGCTCTAGAACTTCCAGCCGACAGTCAGGAGATAGAGACTGTCCACCCTATCGGCGCCGGACGCGGGGGTGTTGTCCCAGTCCATGACCCACTGCACCTGGGCGAACATGTTGTCCCCGATGGTGGCCTTCGCTCGCGTGTCCAGCTTTGAGTACACGTCGTTCGTGTCTTCCACGCTGGGATAGACCTCGGCACTCTGCAGTACCTCCCAGCGGTCGTTGGGCTTCCACCCCAGGTTGTAGGCCAATCGAGCTGCCATGTAGCTCTGGGCTTCAGCTTCGACCTCTTCCTGATTGAACCAGGTCAGCCCCAACTCGGCGGAGGCGTTCCACTTGTCAGAAGAGAGGAGCTGACGTCCAGCGCCCGCCCCAAGGGTCGTCCGCAGATCGACGCCCGCCTGCGCGTCAGCTTCCGCACTGGACTGAGCCAGCCAGTAGGTCTTCTCCGTAAAGAAGCGGTCGTACTGGGCCTTTCCGAACGACTTGCGCTGGGTGATGAGGTCCGATTCCTGAGAGAAGTTCCAGGAGAGGCCCAAGGTGTAACGCGATTCCGCGAGCTCCTTCTTTGCATCAGCCGTGGCGGAGGCCTTCTTGATGTCGGTGTTTCCCTCGGTCACGCTGATGCCTGCGGTCACGGCTCCCGTCCAGACAGGTTTGGTTTCGGCGTCTTGAGGGGTCGCGAGGGCGGTGAGGAGCAGGGGCAGGAGCATTGGAGTGGAGGGTGGGTGAAAAGTGGAGAGGAGTGTTTACCCGGGAGGAAGGAGAGGTGGGAAGAACGCGGTGGGGTTTTTTTGAGGCCGCCGGGAGGTGAACGATCCCCATCGAGGAGAGCTGCGGTCCCCAATCCAGGTGCTCAACTACCCCCGATCAACTCCACATCCCCCAACCCAAACCGCCGACCCTCTCGGACGATCCGGGCGAACGCACGGTCGGCATCGTGATAGAACATCCCGATCCACCCTTCGCGCGCCGCCTCCTCAAGTAGCGCTGAGCGCTGCTCATAGGAGACGCCTGCATTCACGTCGTAGGCCATGATGTAGGGGGGTTGAATGTGATGGGTCGTCGGAACGATATCCGCCCAGAATACGGCCGTTGCGCCACTGGCCATCTCGTTGACCGTCACCAGGCAAACCCCGTCCGAGTGGCCGCCGACATGGCGCACGTGCAAGCCGTCGAAGAGCTCCAGGCTTGCGACGTCACGTGCATCAAAGACCTCGACAAGGCCCGCCGCTTCCAGAGGGAGGGCATCTTCAGGTCGATAAGATCCCCGCCGAATCGGGTCAGGGTCCTTGGCCATCTCGAATTCCACCTGTGGCATGAAGTGGCGTGCATTGGGGAACAGCGGAGTGGGCACCCCGTCCCTCTCTTCCACCAGGCCGCCAATGTGATCCCAGTGGCAGTGAGAGGCCACGACCTCGGTGATCTGGTCGGGGTCGACCCCGCAAGCGATCACCGTCTCCCTGAGGCTTGTACTCCGATCGATGTGGTAGATCCCGCGCAACTTGTCCGACCAACGATCCCCCACACCCCCTTCGACGACAACTTTCTGGTTTCCCCGTTCGAGAAGGAAGGGGCGCAGGGCCAATCGAATCGTGTTGTCCTCCGCCGCAGGTGTCATGGGCCGCCAGATGGTGGCGGGAACAACCCCCCACATGGCTCCACCATCCAGGCGCAAGAACCCATCGGAGAGGGCCGTCACGCGCCACTCTCCCACCATCACACTCTCCTTTGTCCAGGGAGTGGAATCGGAGGGGGCCGTCATGGGGTCGACCTTAGCCTACGCGCGTGGCATCCCGCAGGATCAGGCGAGAGATTACCAGACGCTGAATCTCACTCGTTCCTTCGCCTATGGTGCAGAGCTTGGCATCGCGCCACATGCGCTCCACGGGGTACTCGCGCGTGTAGCCATAGCCGCCGTGAATCTGGATCGCGTCATAGGTCACCTTCATCGCAACCTCTGAGCTCATCAGTTTCGCCATGGCTCCCTGCTTGGAGAAAGGCAGGCCCGCATCTTTCAGTCTCGCGGCGTGATAGACGAGGTGGCGGGCGGCCTCGATCTGGGTCGCCATGTCCGCCAGTTTGAATTGCACGGCCTGTTGGTCGGCAAGGGTCTTGCCAAAAGCCTCCCGCTCGGTCGCGTAGCGCAGCGACTCGCGATAGGCGCCTTCAGCAATACCAAGGGCCAGGGCGCCGATGGAGATGCGCCCGCCGTCCAGAGTCTTCATGAAGGTCTTGAAGCCGTCTTCGCGTGAACCCAGAAGGTGGTCGGCGGGAATGCGCGCATCCTCAAAAACGAGGCTGGCCCAATCCGACCCCCGCATGCCCAACTTGGCCTCGCCCTTCTCAAGACTGAAGCCGTCCACATTGCGGGGAACGACGAAGGCGCCGATCCCCTTGGCCCCAAGGGACTTGTCGGTCACCGCGGTGCAAATGAAGACGCCCGCATGGTTGGCGTTCGTGATGAAGCACTTCCTCCCATTGAGGACGTACTCGTCTCCATCCAGCACGGCCGTGGTCTGAGTACCACCCGAATCGGATCCGGCGCCGGGCTCAGTCAAGCCATAGGCCCCCATGTACTCACCCGAGATCAGGCGCGGGACGTACTCAGCAGCCAGATCCGCGCTTCCCCAGCGAAAGATGGGATAGGTCCCGAGGCTCACGTGGGCCGCGAAGGTCAGACCCGTCGAGCCGCAGACCTTGGAGATCTCCTCCACGGCCAAGACGTAGGCCAGCGTACTCGAGCCGGCTCCACCCAGCTCCTCTGGGAACGGAATGCCCGGTAGGCCGATCTCAACTATCTTGTCCCACAGCTCTTTGGGAAAGCGGTGGTCTTCGTCAATCTCGGCGGCAATGGGAGCCACTTCGTTCTGGGCGAAGTCGGCCACCATCTCCTGGATCATGCGCTCGTCCTCAGTGAGGTCGAAGGCGTGCTGAATGCCGGGCAGTTCGTTCATGGGGTTGAAGGTGTGAGCTTGAAGCCGTTTCAGTCGAGTTCGATCTGCCAACCACCGGAGCGACGGGCCGCAGTCTCTTGCTTCTCCCGGCCTGAGGCCGAGGACCCATCCCCATTCTCGCGGTAGAACTCCGTCGAGGTGCCCGAACCCACCCACTCAATCAGGGCGCGCCGCGAGAATTTCCACTCACGACCGATCTTGCGTGCAGGAAGCGCCTGGGCATGCAGGACCTTGTTGAAGGTCTTGACGCTCACACCGAGAAGTTCGGCAGCTTCGTCAATATTGAGGATATCGCGGTCGGAACTTGTACTCATAGGGGCCTCGGCGGTGTGGATTGGGACGGAAGTTGAGTGAGCTGTGTTACTTGAGGAGTTGGCGGGCAATCACCAGCCGTTGGATGTCAGTGGCGCCCTCATAGATCTCGGTGATGCGCGCATCACGGAACAGGCGCTCCACGTGAAAGTCGTCTGTGTAGCCCGCGCCGCCATGAATCTGCAGGCATTCATCTGCGCAGAAGTTGGCTGTGGTCGACGCGGCCAGCTTGGCTTGGGCCGCCTGCATGCCACAGGGCTCACCTTGGTCGCGCAACCATGCCGCGCGGTGGGTCAGGAGGCGGGCGGCGTCCAGGCGCGTAGCCATGTCCGCCAGCTTCCACTGCACAGCCTGGAACCGCCCGATGGGCTTGCCAAACTGCTCGCGTTCCCGAGCATAGCTCAAGGACGCCTCCAGGCAGGCTCGGCCTATACCCAGGGACTGAGCGGCGATGCCGATGCGGCCCCCATCGAGGGTGTCCATGGCGATCGGAAAGCCCCGATCCAGCTCGCCCAGCAGTGAATCTGCAGGGACACGGCAGTTCTCAAAGACCAGCTCGGTCGTCGACGAGCCGCGCAGGCCGGTCTTCTTCTCCTTCTTGCCAACCTTGTAGCCCGGCGTCTTGGCGTCGATCAGAAAGGCACTGATCCCGCGTGCCTTGGGTGCTTCGGGGTCTGTCCGGAAGTACCCGATCACGAGTCCCGCCTGCTCTCCTGTAGTGACAAACAGCTTGGTGCCGTTCAGCACCCACTCGTCACCGTCCCGCTCAGCGGTGCTGCCCAAAGCGGCAGCATCTGATCCGGCCCCCGCCTCGGTCAAGGAGTAGGCGCCGATGACCTCGCCCGTGGCGAGCTTGGGCAACCACTGGGCCTTCTGCTCCTCGGACCCGAACTTGACGATGGGCGTACAGACCAGGCTGGCGTGAACCGAGATGGTCACACCGCTTGATGCACAGGCGTGGTTGAGTTCCTCGAGGACGAGGGCAAGACCCAGGCTGCCAGCGTCGAATCCTCCGTACTGCTCGGGAACGCTCAGGCCAAAGAGGCCCAGCTCACCCATCATTCCGAACAGGTCCGGGTCGATGCGCTCTTCACGGTCATGGCGGGTGGCCCTCGGCGCCAGCTCATTGGCGGCAAAATCACGCGCCATGTCGCGAATGATGCGGTGGTCTTCTTGGAGTTCGAATTCCATGTTGGATCAGTGAAGGGGAGTGAGGACCTACGCGTAGTCGTAGAAGCCCTTGCCTGTCTTTCGGCCGAGGTGGCCATCGGCGACCATGGTCTCCAGCAGCGGACAAGGACGGTACTTGCTGTCCCCGAAGCCCTCATGCAGGACGTTCATGATGTCCAGGCAGACGTCGAGGCCGATGAGGTCCGCCAAGGTCAGTGGCCCCATGGGGTGCGCCATGCCCAACTTCATGACCGTGTCGATCCCCTCGCAATCCGCCACACCCTCCATCAGGCAGAAGACCGCCTCGTTGATCATGGGCATCAGTATGCGGTTGGAGACGAAGCCCGGAGAGTCGTTGACCTCCACGGGGGTCTTGCCCAGGGCGGCGGAGCTCTCCATCACCCTGCGCGTGACGTCATCGCTTGTGGCCTGCCCTCGGATAACCTCCACGAGCTTCATCAGGGGCACGGGGTTCATGAAGTGCATCCCGATGACCTGCTCGGGGCGCTTGGTGGCCGAAGCGATCTTGGTGATCGAGATGGATGAGGTGTTTGAGGCCAGGATGGCCTCGGGGACCGTGATCGAGTCCAGCTCGGCAAACACCGCCGTCTTGACGTCCTCACGCTCGACGATGGCCTCCACGACAAGGGTCTGATCGCTGATGGCTGTCAGCTCGGTCGCGCTCTGCAATCGTCCCAGTGACGCCTCCGCATCTTCCTGGGTAATGCGCTCCTTGGAGACCATGCGGCCCAGGTTCTTCTCGATGGTCGCCTGACCACCAGCAAGAGCCTCGGCGTTTGTGTCCACGAGCAGCACCTGTGCCCCGCCAGCGGCAAACACCTGGGCGATGCCATTCCCCATGGTGCCCGCGCCAATCACAGCGACTCTTGGAAAGTGTAGTTCTGACATGTGCAGAGGATCAGGCGCGCTCGACAGCCATGGAGACTGCGTTGCCACCGCCAAGGCAGAGGGAGGCCATGCCGGTTTGCGCGTCGCGCTGCTGCATGGCGTGCAAGAGGGTCACGAGAATGCGCGCCCCCGAAGCTCCGATGGGATGTCCAAGGGCCACGGCACCCCCGTTCACGTTGATCCGCTCCGGATCGAGGTCCAGCTGGCGTTGTAGGGCGATGGCCGCGACCGAAAAGGCCTCGTTGATCTCGTGCAGGTCGTAGTCGCCCGGCGCCTTCCCGTCCTTCGAAGAGCATCCCTGGATGGACTCCTGCGGCGCCATCATCACCCACTCGGGTGCGCAGCCGCCGGTGGCGTAGGCTCGAATCGTGGCCCAGGGTGTCACGCCGAGAGCTTGCGCGCGCTCGGCGCTCATCACGAGCAGGGCCGCTGCACCATCATTGATGGAAGAGGCGTTCCCGGCGGTGACGCTGCCGTCCTTCTTGAAGGCGGCACGCAGGCCCGCGAGCTTCTCCCCGGTCATGCCCGCCCGGATGGACTCGTCGCTGTTGAATGCGATGGGGTCGCCCTTGCGCTGTGGAATGTCGACCGCAAAGCGCTCCGCATCGAACCGTCCGGCCTGGGTCGCTGCCTCGGCTCGGTTGTGACTGGCCGCGGCATAGGCGTCCTGCTCCTCGCGCGTGATCTCGTACTTGTCCGCCACGAGCTCGCCCGTGATCCCCATGTGGAAGTCGTTGTATGCGTCCCACAGCCCGTCCTGCACCATGGAGTCGATCAGCTTGGCGTGCCCCAGCCGCGCACCGGTACGTGCAGCGGGCATCAGATAGGGTGCCCCGGACATGCTCTCCATCCCGCCCGCCAGGACACAGTCCGCATCACCGGCGCGGATGGCCTGGGCCGCGAGCATGACGGCCTTGAGACCTGATCCGCAGACCTTGTTGATCGTGAGGGAGCCCACGTGGTCAGGAACGCCCGCCGCACGCGCCACCTGCCGGGCCGGGTTCTGCCCCGCGCCCGCGGTCAGCACGTTGCCAAAGATGACCTCCTGAACGACGTCGGCCTCCACGCCGGCCCGCCGCAGAGCTTCTCCAGCCGCCAGGGCACCCATTTGTGGAGCCGTGAACCTGGCCAGGCTCCCCTGGAAGTTACCGATCGGTGTACGGCAAGCACTGGCAATGACAACGTCGCGCATGGGTTTCGGGGGGGGTGTTGTGGCGACGGCAAACGGGGAGGTGTGGTTCTCTCCAGCCTGCCCTCCAGCCCGTTTTGGGCCCGGTTTCGGGCCCATCCGGGGCACCGAATTCGGGGCAACACACTACCGCGCACCGGGACGCGAAGACAGATAGCAAGGATGTAAATTTGGTCTAAGTTCGCCCCTATTGGGGGTCAGATTCGGGCTCGTCGGGAGGATTCGAAGGAGCACACCGGGGCCGGGGTTGACGGCCCTCAAGCCCTGGAACAAGGGCTTTGGACGTCTTTGACGAGCACGGCAGCCCAATGCACACCCGATCCACACGGCTCCCCCACCACCGCGGAGATGGCACGGTCCAAAACGCCGAGTTGCATCGCCTCCCCCAAACCCCTATCCCAGTCTTGGAGAATCGGCGCGTCAGCCGGATCCGGGGGGAATTCGACGGTGGAAGAGCACCTAATCGTACAAGGACTGCGTGACCGCGAAGAGGAAGCCGTAAGGGTCTTTCTCGAGCGGTACCGTTCGCTGTTCTACCACTGCATAGGCCACTTCGAATCAGATGCCAGCGCGCGGGAAGACCTCTACCAGGACCTGGTGGTCTATGCCCTTGAACGGCTGGACCGCGGTACCTTCGACCCCGACAAGGGCTCCTTCGGGACCTGGTTGTACCGCGTGGCCTGGTGCCGCTGTGTCGACCTCAAGCGCCGCCAGAGCGCGCGCAACCGGCCGCGCCCAGCCAGCGGGGGCGAGGAGATTCCCGATCGAGTGGACGAAACTCCCGGTCCCGATGAGCGCGCTGGTACCGGTGAAATCGGGGACATGGTGCGCTCCGCCATGGGCCAGCTTGGCCCTGAAGAGCAAGAGCTCTTGAACCTGCGCTTCGTGGATGCCCAGACCATGGGCTCCATTTCCCGCAGCCTCGGGATTTCCCTGGAGCAGACCAAGTACCGTCTGCGAAAGGCCGTCGTGAGCATGCGCAAGGTGCTCTTGAACCAATACGCCTATGAGGGGGTCAGCGAGTGAAGGCCTCCGATAGCCGCCCCAACAGGTCTTTTCCCAGGATTGGGAAGAAATCTGCCCCCCGGGACGGCTGGGGTGCGGAAACGAGGTCAGCTATGGAATCCCTGAACCAAGGAAGAGGAACCCTGCCCGATGGGCCGGACGATCCCAACGTCACAGAATTGCTCGCCCATTGGGATGAACTGCCCGAGGAGGGCCT
>MPMD02246894.1_pt1 | contig 26617 bp, 18 predicted proteins | sample 1617291 | NCBI WGS metagenome assembly MPMD02 (sample SAMN05944810, study PRJNA350692) | marine metagenome | biome: marine; feature: ODZ; material: water; isolation source: 120 m water sample filtered on 30 um supor filter | place: Pacific Ocean | collected 2012-04-09 | depth 120m m | reverse complement strand
CCTGGGTGTAGGTGAATATATTGCTGACGACGTCCCCGAGAGTCTCCGTCACCAGGAGTGTGATCCCTGCTGTTCCGGGTGTGTTGATGTTGACGAGGTCCCCCGAGAGAAACTGGAAGCGTAAGTAGACCCTGAAGCATGCGATGACACAGCCGATGGCCACCGGGGTGAAGAGGAGCAAGGCTGGGAGCTTGCGCTTGAATCCCTGCTTGGCGGACGAGACGCCGATGGTTATCCAGCGGCGTGGATGCTCGCGCAGGGAACCGCTGAAGGGCCGGTAGACCTCCGTATGCGTAGAGGCCCTCACTGTTGTGTCTCCAGAAGGTCGTCACCATGTCCCTGCGGGGGCGAAGCGTCGGTATCGGAGCCAGCGTCGGGCACGACACCCACGGCGCGCAAGAAGACATCTTCCAGACTCGAGCGCTGCTGTCGGAGTTGGGTTATGGCGACTCCAGCCTGCTCGGCCAACTCAAAGACGCGATCCGCGTCGGGGGCGGCATCGGGCCATTGGATGCGCAAGCCGCCCTCCGTCCCCTCGCTGGTCTGCAAGCCGGCCGACTGCAGGTGGTCGATAAAGTGGGCCGACTCGCCTTCGACTTCCACCAGCAGGAGGGCGCCCTTGGCTGCGGTCAACTCGCTTACCTCGCCCTGCTCGACAACACCTCCATCATTGAGGACAACCACATGGTCGCACGTGCGTTCCACATCCTGGAGGAGATGTGAGCAGAGGAGAATGTTCTTGCCCTGGGTGCGGCCGAGATCCTCCACCAGATCGAGCATCTGCCGCCGCCCCTTGGGGTCGAGCCCGTTGGTCGGCTCGTCGAGGAGGAGCAGCTGGGGGTCGTGGGCCAGGGCCTGGGCCAGCTTGAGTCTCTGCTTCATGCCAGTGGAGTAACCGTCGGTCGGCCGGTAGCGCTCCTCGTCGAGTTGGACGTAGTCGAGGACCTCGTGGGCGCGGGTCATGGCGTCCTCCGTGCGCAGCCCTGTAATGCGGGCAAGCGTCGATACCAACTCAATGGCGCTCATCCCGGGCAGGATGCAGTCCCCTTCGGGCATGTAGCCCACCACGGTGCGGACGGAGAGGCGATCCCGGCGTTGGGTGGGCCGGAAGCCCAGGACCGTGGCCTCACCGTCGGTGGGGACGAGCAGGCCCATGAGCAACTTCAAGAGCGTGGTCTTGCCCGAGCCGTTGGGGCCCAAGAGGCCGACGGGCCCCGGAGGTATGTCCAGGTCGAAGCCGTCGAGTGCCCGTATCTTTCCATAGCACTTGACCAGATTCCGGATTGAAATAACGGCTTCGCTCATCGGGTGGTGACTCGGGGTCAGCCGAGGGGGCGTATCCTAGGGGCCGCCACGCTGGGGTCGCCACCCTTAATCAACTCTTACGGCGCCTAGCGTGGTGCTTCGCGCCTGAGCCAGATTCGTACCCCGTGGGAGGTGAGGTCGGCCATGAGCACGAGCAGTACACCGAATCCCACAAGCAACAACATATCGTCATAGGCGTGCCGACTGCGCGCGTCCTGGATCTGATAGCCGAGGGAGACGATGCCGAGCATGCCGAGGACCGTGGCCTCGCGCACGCAGGTCTCGAAGCGGTAGAAGAAATAGAGCAGAAACCGCGGTAAGGCCACAGGTACTGCCGCCAGGGCTGTTATCTGGCCGCGACTGCCTCCCAGGGTTCGCAAGGCCTGCAAGGGGCGGCGTTCCAGATTCTCCAGGGTCTCGCCGAAGAGGCGGCCCAGAATCCCGCCATTGTGCATGGCGAGTGCCAGCACGGCAGGCCATGCGCTGCCCGGCAGGACGGCCACCCAAAGGAAGGCCAGGATGTACTCGGGCAGGGCGCGGGCCAGGATGCACACCAGGCGGGCGATTCGAGAAGCCCAGATCCAACCGGCCCCGCTGGAACCACTCTGCAGGAATGGCTCTCGCGTGGAGATCGTACGCGCCACCCAGGGGGCAACGAGCAGGGCGCCGGCTCCGGCCAGCGCCATGGAAGCAATCGCAATCCAGAGCGTGGTCAGTGTGGCCTCTCCCCCTGCAGAGCTCCACTGGCCTACGACCCAGGCCCATAGACCGGACCAGGTGAAGCCGGACTCCCGCAGCGGGAAGGGGATGGCGTCTTCGGTCAGGAAGCGCTCCAGGTTGCGGGCGCGACTGGCGCCGAAGAACCCGCCTACGTTGATCTCTCCGCTCAGCCAGGCGAAGGCCACAAGTCCGAGCGCTCCAAGGCCGCTGGACCAAAGCAGGCGCCGGCTGGGTTCCTCCGGGTGCCCTTCTTCCTGAGGGGATGTTGCGGGGGCCGGATTCACGAGACCAACCGCCGGCGTATGGCGGTGCTCCACCACTCGAGAAACAGGATCAGACCCAGGAGCAGATAGATTGTGGTCCAGGTCTCGCGGAAGCGGCCGTCACCGAAACTCAGAGTCAGGTGGTAACCCAGGGTGGGGTAGCCGAAAAAGCCCAGCACCGCTGCCGAACGCACGGCACACTCGAAGCGGTAGGCGGTGTAGGCGATCAGGTCGGGGAGGGCGCGGGGCACGAGGCCGAACAGGAAGACGCTCAGTGGGCGAACGCCGATGCCCTCCATGGCCTTGGCCGAGTGGCGGGGAGCCTCGTCCAGCATCTCCGAGAAGACCTTGGCGAGGGTGCCCGAGTAGGGGATGGCGATGGCGAGAACGGCTCCGAAGGTATTCATGCCGACGGCTGCCAGGAGGACCACCGCCCAGATCAACTCGTGAACCGACCGTAGGAGTGCGATTCCGACCCGGACGGCGGCTTGCAGGCCACGCGCGGTGGCGGTCACCCGGGAGCTGCTGAAGGCGGACCGTCTCCACCATGTTTCAGAGGCCAGGATGCCGAGGGGCAGGCCCGCGAGGAGGGCCAGACTCATGGCTGCTGCGGCGAAGATGAGCGTGCGCAAGGCCGCGAACGCCAACTCTGCCAGGAACGGCGTGGAATGGGCGACAAGGGTGGGGCCCTGCCTCGAGAGGGCGGGCTCAAGGGCGGCCGAGAAGAAATCCCGGGCAAGCGCAAGGCCGCCCGCGTTGGGTACCAGGCCAGCGGGGCGAAGCCCCAGGAAGAAGGCAGCCAGGAGCCCAAGCAGGCCGATTGCCAGCAGGATCAGGCCTCGAGGGGGTGGCTTGGGGGGGTGCCTATCCATCCGCTTGAGGGGCTGGGCCCTCGATGCGGTAGAGGGCATCGAGGGCATCGTCATGCACCTGCGCCGTGGGCGCGTCAAAGACCAGCCGACCGTCGCGTAGACCGACCAGGCGCGGGAAGAGCTCCCGTGCGAGTTGGATGTCGTGCAGGCTGGCGACCAGGGTCAGGCCGCGCTCCTTGGCGACATCTTTCATGAGGGCGAGTACAGCGCGAGCGCGGGTGGGATCCACCGATGCCACGGGCTCGTCCGCCAGCAGGGCAAGGGGGGCCTGAAACAGGGCGCGTGCGATCGCCACCCGTTGCTGCTGGCCACCCGAGAGGGAGTCGGTGCGCAGGCAGAGCTTTTCGGGTATGCCCACGCGCTCCAGAAGTCGGTGCGCGCGGTCGAGATCCTCGGTGGTGGGGCGGATCATGGAGCGCGCTGCGGACCAGAAGCTGCGCTGGCCGAGGGCGCCGGCTATCACGTTCTGGTGCGCGCGGAAGATAGGCACAAGCGAGTGGTCCTGATGAACGAACCCGATCCGGCTGCGTGCTGCTCGCAGGGCGGTGGGGGCGAGTTGGGCGAGGTCTTTTCCGCTGAAGCTGGCTGTACCCTCGTCGGCCAGAAGTGAGCCGGCCATGAGGCGTAGCAAGGTCGTCTTCCCAGCGCCGCTGGGCCCCACCAGGGCCACGATCTCCCCGGGGGCGATCTCCAGATCCACTCCGATCAATGCGTGGCTCTCATCGTAGGAGACGCTGGCCCCGCGAAGGGCAAAAGCTGGGGGGGAGGTACTCAGCGCAGCAGCCCCGTCTGTCGCATGGTCGCCTCAATGGCGTCGTAGGCTGCGTTGTCTGCTGGGATCAAACCCTCCGCTCGGTCGAGAGCTCTCAGTACAGCGGGGTCGTCCAGGGCGACCAGGGCGGCCTGGAGTTGTTCCACGAAGCCCTCTCCGTGGAGTTGGTTCAGAGCAGGGTGGGCGGTCCAGTTGTAGTCCGCATATGGGGGCGTGGTCCAGATGTGGCGGCAGACCTTGGGGTCAATGGTGCCCTCGCCTACCATGCGCTCGTAGGTCTTGTAGTTCAGAGCGCCTGCAGCGAAAGAGCCGGCTTGCACCTGCAGGGCGGTCTGGTCGTGGCCCGCACTGAATTGGGGGGGGTGGCCGAAGAACTCCTCGGGGCCCTGGCCCGTTTCCTGCGTGATGAAGTGCTGAGGCATCAGGCGACCCGATGTGGACCCTCGGGATCCGAAGGTGAATGACTCTCCACGCAGAGCCATGGGGAAGTCCGCGCTGAACTCGAGTCCCAGGTCCTGGTGTGCGATGAAGTAGGTCCGAAACTGTGGATCCACGCGCCCTTGTGCGATGGCCTGGGCCCCGGGTACCGCCAGGCGGGCTCGCACCCCTGAAACGCCTCCGAACCAGGCGAGGAGAACATCCCCGTTCTTGAACGCCTCTACCGAGGCTTCATAGTCGGTACTGGGCTTGTAAGTGAAGCGCACACCCAGCTCATCTGACAGCGCCTGAGCGACGAGATCGTAGCGTGCCTGGAGCCCCGAGCGGTTGTCGTCGGGGATTGCGCTGAAGTAGACAACTGGGCCAGCCTCACTCGTGTCCTGCATGCAGCCGGAAAGGGTCAGGGGTGCCAGAAGTACGGCGAGCGTGGTGAGTGTTCTCATGAGATTGGGGGCGGGCGGGCGCGGGAGTGTAGCACTCCCTACGGACCATTGAGCGTGGACCACTCCTGCCGCATACTGCTCCGTTCTGGAGAGCAGGCTGTCTCAGCCTGGACGAGGACGGAAAGTTGGGCGAACAAATACTGTAAAGGAACAAGATTGGCCAGATCATTGAAGCGGAACCAGAAGAAGACCAAGAAGGGCACAACCAAGAAGAGGGCTTCGGCGCGTGGAAAGAAGGTGGTCCGCCGCCCTGGCAAGAAATCCAAGTCGGGGGACTCCCGGCGCGGAGGCTCCAGGAAGCGAGCCCCCTCGCGGACGAGTCCGCTTGGAACGACAGAGGTCGTGATCGTTCCTGTTCGCAACATGGTTCTCTTTCCTGGTGTGGTCTTGCCGCTGATGGTGGGCCGCGAGGCTACCGTGCGCGCGATCCAGGCGGCGGCCAAGAAGGGCTCTCCAGTGGGCCTGATCCTCCAGCGCGATGAGCACCTTGAGCACCCCGGCCCGGACGATCTCTACGCCATGGGGACGGTGGCGAACATCGTTCGCTATTGGACGGCGCCGGATGGGCGACACCACGCCATCTGTGAGGGTGGCCTGCGTTTCAAGGTGGAGAAGTATATTCAACACGAGCCGTACCCCGTTGCTGAGGTGAAACTGCTCGATCCTCCCGAGCCGGCGACGCGCAAGATCGAAGCCAGCTTCATGGCGTTGAAGGATCGTGCGGCGGAGGTGCTTGAGTTGGCTCCTGGTGCGCCTGAGGAGATGGCCCATGCCGTTGAGGCCATCGAGTCCCCGGCCATGCTGGCCGATCTGGTCTGCACCTTCGTGGACGTCCCTCCTGCGGAGAAGCAGGAGCTGCTGGAGGAGCTGAATCTCGGCACGCGGCTGGACCAGCTCAATCGGGTCTTGGGTGATTGGGCGGAGGTGCTCTCCATCTCCCAGAAGATCCGAGATGAGACGCGTGGCTCCATGGATGAGGCTCAGCGTGAGTACTTTCTACGCGAGCAGTTGCGGACCATTCAGCGCGAGCTGGGGGAGGAGGATGGCAAGAGTGGGGAGATATTCGCCATGAAGGCGGCCGTTGAGGCCCTCCAGCTTCCCGAGCTCGTGGATAGGGAGCTCCGCAAGGAGATCAAGCGCTTGGAGCGCACCCCCGAGCAGGCGGCCGAGTACTCCATGCTCCGCTCGTTCTTGGAGTTGGCGATCGAGCTGCCCTGGAAGACCTTCAGCGACGACCAGCTGAACCTGACACGGGCGCGGAGGATCCTGGACGAGGACCACTATGGGATCGAGCCCGTCAAACAGCGGATCCTTGAGTTCCTGGCCGTGCGCAAGCTCAACCCGCAGACCCATGGGCCCACCCTCTGCCTGGTGGGTCCCCCCGGTGTTGGCAAGACCTCCTTGGGTCAGAGTGTGGCGCGGGCCCTGGGCCGTGAGTTCGTGCGAATCTCCCTGGGCGGGGTCCACGACGAGGCTGAAATCCGGGGTCACCGGCGCACCTACGTGGGAGCCATGCCCGGGCGAATCCTGTCCGGTCTCCGGCGTGCCAGGACGCGCAACCCGGTGTTCATGCTCGACGAGCTGGACAAGATGGGCCGAGGAATGCACGGAGACCCTGCGGCGGCCCTGCTTGAAGTGCTCGATCCGGCACAGAACCACGCCTTCACGGACAACTATCTGGGCGTGCCCTTTGATCTGTCCGACGTGATGTTTGTCGCTACGGCGAACGTGCTCGATTCGGTACACCCGGCTCTCCGGGATCGCCTGGAGGTGCTACGCCTGCCCGGTTACACCGAGGAGGAGAAGCTGCAGATCGCCAAGCGCTATCTGGTGAAGCGCCAGATCCTGGAGGCGGGGCTCAAGTCCAAGCCCTTCAGCATTCGGACCAGCGCTGTGCGGGAGCTGATCCGCTATTACACGCGCGAGGCCGGGGTGCGGTCCTTGGAGCGGGAGATCGGCTCCCTGTGCCGTCACGCCGCCGTGGCCTTCTCCGGTCGTCGACGAAAGCCCCTCATCATGGACGCCGAAGGCGTGCAGGACGTCCTGGGCCATCGGCGCTTTGAGAAGGAGCTCGCTCGGCGTACGCGACGCCCGGGTGTCGCCACTGGGCTGGCCTGGACCCCCGTAGGTGGCGAGATCCTCTTCATCGAAGCCAGCTCCATGCCCGGTAAGGGCAAGCTCGTCCTGACGGGGCAGCTGGGGGACGTCATGAAGGAGAGCGCCCAGGCCGCTTGGAGTCTCGTGCGGGCCCACGCTGATCCGGATTGGCAGGCTACAGGTGACGACCAGACCGATCTCCACCTGCACATCCCCGCTGGGGCCGTACCGAAAGATGGTCCTTCGGCGGGCGTGGCTATGTACGCCGCCATCGTCTCGTTGCTCAGTGGGCGTTGCGTCCGGAACAACCTGGCCATGACCGGGGAGATCAGCCTGACCGGCCTGGTGCTGCCTGTGGGGGGGTCAAGGAGAAGGTGCTCGCCGCGCGCTCAGCGGGGATCAAGCGGGTCCTCTTGCCGCGCCGTAATCAGGGCGATTGGGAGGAGCTGGAGGATGGAGTGCGCAAGGGTCTGAAGGTGGGCTGGCTGGATTCGGTGCAGGATGTGCTCGAGCAGTCCCTGCACGCCTGCTAGAGGGCGGAGCTACCGCCGCTCTCGATCCAGCGCGCGAGTCGCTCCAGGCGTTCCCCCGAGTCCGCACGGCCGCCGGGCCGGCTCGTGCGCGGCCACAGTGCAGCCTGCCTTTGTATCAGCGCCCGCAGGTCGCCCACGAGGGTGCAGCGTGTGCTCTCGTCCACCGCGCCGATCTCATCCCCAACACCCAGGCGCGCTCGGCCCAGTCGGCAGGCCCACTGGGTCATGTGAGTGGCCCACAGTAGGTCGGGGGCTGCGTTGTCCGGGCTCGTGTCATCCGTGAGTCCCTCCAGGACCCCAACTATTTCCTCCGCCCGCTCTTCGGTGGCGGTCAGTCCCTCCGCCGTCAGCCCGTGGACATCTCGAGGGATGGCGCCATCGGTGGGGCGGCGCAGGAACATGAACCAGGGGGTGGCATTGAGACATGAGGCACCAGAGACCTCGACGAGCCGTCCCAAACCCTCGAGGCTCTCGGCAAGACGAGCAGAGCGCGAGGAGAGGACGTGCATCCGCGTCTGCTCACGGACGTGGTCCTGGGTGGCGTCCGGATTCCATGCCTGGCAGGCACCTGCAACGTGCCCGAGCCACGAGATGGCCTCGGGTTGCCAGTGTCCAAAATCACCCCAGTCCGTCACCAGGTACCCCGAGGCGCCATGCTGTCGCCCCGCCTCCGCAGCCAACGCCACGTTGGCCAGCATGTTGGCGTGTCGCCCGGTAAAGGACTGCCAGGAGCTTGTGCCTGGGCAGATCCAGTAGGGCGTTCCACTCGCCTGCAGGCGCTGAGCTTGCTCCTGGAAGGGGTGGTTGTCCTCGTAGCCCCAGAGCAGGGCCACGGCGTCGGTGGGGAACCGGGGCACCTCATGTTCATCCTGAAGGAGAACATCGGCCCAGAAAAGGGGGCGCCGGCCGTGCTCGCGCACCAGGTCGAGGACGCTTTCGAGGTAGTCGAGGTAGACGCTGTGGGTTCCGCGCTCAGCGCAGGCCTGCCGCGAACGCCCGCGCCCCAGGTCGAAGGTCTCATCACACCCAACGCTGACGAAGTCACTGGCAAAATGGGGCAGCAGCTGTTCGAGGAGATCCGCGACGAGCTCCAGGGAACGGGGGTCGGTTGGACAGAGGCTGAAGGGCTCCGGGTCGAAGGCGAACGGGTGCTCAACGCCATCAGGTACTTCGCTCAGTTCCCGGTATTGGGGATGCTTGAGCCAGCGGTGCATGTGGCCAAAGGTCTGTTGGTTGGGGACCAGGTCTACGTGCACCTCGCGGGCGCAGCGCACGAGGTCCTCCCACTCGGCGATCGTGATGGGGCTGGCGGCGCGCCAGACCGTCTCATGACCCGCGTAGGGGAAGACGTGTTCGGAGTAGAGCTCGAGGTGGTTGAGTTTGAGCTCCGCGCAGCGTCGCACGAGCTGTATCAGCCGCTCCTGGAGGGGGACCCGGTCACGGCTGACGTCCAAGAGGAATCCGCGTCGTTGGAATTCCGGCCAGTCGTCGATGCGCATGCAGGGCAGGGTCCAGGGCTGACCAGGTTTGGCCTCGGCCGTGTCCTGGGCGCCGCGCAGGAGCTGGAGTGCTGTAGTGGTCGCCCGAAAGAGTCCCACTGCGGTGGTGGCCTCCATGCGGAGGCCACCCGTATGCACGGTGAGTCGATAGCTCTCGCAGGGGGCGGCACCTTCGGGCCCGGGCGATTTGGACGGTAGTCCCTCCATTCGATCCAGGAGCTGCCACTCGAGAGCCCCTCCCGGGCCAGCCGACTCCAGACGCTGCCCCATCTCCTCAAGGCCACGCTGCATCCACGCGCGCGCCTCCGGGGGCACCGTGTCTGCCAGGTGCCACGAGATGGGTGCCCGCGGATCGTGGCTCCACTCTCCTTGCAGTGGCTCCAACAGTCGGGGGGTGGGTGCGAGATGCCGGAGTTGGAGGGGCCGTGGGGACATGGGGGGGGTCGCAGCCTGTGCAATCGGCGAGAGGGACTGCTAGGCTTCGCGCGGGGTCGGCTCAACTCTTAGAGTCCGGCTCCGTAGATCTGCCATGTGCCCGTCACCTAAGCCTAGCGATCCGAGCCGGGTGTCCCCACAGGGCAGGGTGCTGGTTTTCATCGGCCTGTTGGCCCTGGTCCTGAGGGTCCTGCATGTGTTGGCCATGGGTGAGAGCCCCTACTTTGCTGCTCCGGCCATGGACGAGGCCTATCACGCCGACTGGGCGCGGGCCCTGGTGGCGGGCGAGACTTTTCAGGAGGGTCCCTTCTTTCGGGCACCGCTCTACATCTGGTTCCTGGCTGCCGTGCAGAAGGTCTTCGGTGTGGGGTACCTGGCGCCGCGGTTGGTGCAGGCCGCTCTGGGTGTGGTGACGACAGTTCTGACCCACCGCATCGCCAGTCATCTCTTCCGCCCGCTCGCCGCCCATCTGAGCGCGTTCCTGGTGGCCACCTCCTGGGTGCTGGTGCACTTCGACTCGCAGTTGCTCATCCCGACGCTTGCCATCCCACTCAACCTCATGGCCCTCTTGCTCAGCCTGAGGGCGAGCAGGGACCTGACCGCGCGTTCCGGGGTTCTGGCCGGATTGGCGTGGGGGGTCGCGAGTCTTGCCCGACCCAACGTACTCCTGTTCGTTCCCTGCCTGGCGTTTTGGCTGCACCGCAACGCCCGGTCCTCGGGTCGGGTTGGCTCGCGGGTGGCTCTGCTCCTGCTTGCCTCGACCCTCGTGCCCATCCTGCCGGTGACGGTCTACAACCGGGTAGTGGGTGGAGACTGGGTGCTTATCTCATCCCAGGCCGGGGTCAACCTGTGGATCGGGAACAACCCTGTAAGCGACGGGTCGACCGCAATCGTTCCGGGTACACGGGGTGGCTGGTGGGAGGGATTCCACGATGCGGTGGCCTTGGCGGAAGAGGCACAGGGGCGCGCCCTCGCCCCGTCCGAGGTGTCCAGTCACTATGTCGGGCTGGCGCTTGATTGGATCGGACGAGAACCCGGGGCGGCGCTGAGCCACATGCTCTGGAAGCTGCGCCTGTTCTGGACGGATGCTGAGCTCGGCAACAACCTGGACGTGTCCTTCTTTGCCCAGCACTTCGATCCCCTGTCGCGCTGGAACCCGATCGGTTTTGACCTCATAGCCGGGCTGGCGGCCCTGGGTCTGGTCCTGTGCCTCGCGCGCCGCAGGGAGACATTCCCGGTATGGGGTTTTGTCGCGGTGTATTGCCTGGGTGTTGTGGGGTTCTTCGTCTGCTCCCGGTTCCGGGCGCCGGTTCTACCCCTCTTGTGTGTCCTCAGTGGTTGTGGGCTTGAGTGGCTTTGGCTGCGCGGGCGGGCCCGGGACTGGGGAGGGCTTCTACGCGGGGCCGGCCTGGTCCTGGCGGTGATCTGGCTCACCAACCAACGCCCGGCAGCCATGCGCCCCAGTGAGGCGGTAGGCCACCTGCAGTTGGCCCAGGCGGCTGCCGATGCCGGCGACCATGGGGAGGCTGTGGTGCTCTTCGAGCGGGCGTTGGAGGTCGGGGGGGAGAACCCACAGGTCCTGTATGGGTTGGCCCTCAGCTGCCGTGCCATCGGAGAAGGTCAGCGGGCTCTGCGTCTGGTTGCGAATTCGGTCTCGTCCATCTCCAAGGCGGCCGGGCCCAAGGCCCCTGGCCTGACCGAGATGCGCGGGCTTCTGGTCGCCCTCCTGGTGGAATCCGGTCAGCCTCAGCTGGCCCTGGCCCGCGCCGACGAGTTCTTGGCGGTTCTCCCCGATGAGGCACCGGTGCTCTACGGTCGCGCCTTGGCGCGTGAGGCCACGGGAGACCGGGCCGGGGCGTTGGAGGACCTGAGCCACCTACTGCAGGCTGCACCCGATCTGGATGTGGCCCGGGACCTGTACGAGCAGCTCAGTAAGTGAGCAGGAGTTGGTTGGCGCTCGCGTCATCCACGCCGAGGAAAAGGTCCAGACCTCCATCTCCATCCGCGTCCAACCACTCGCTCGTGCTCAGTCCTGTGAGGGTTGTGGACCAGCTGGCTGCCTGGGAGAAGACACCGTCGGGAGTCCCGAACCAGACCTGTAGGGTGTCCGTGAGGGGGTCGATGGCCAGGGCGTCGCACCATCCATCTCCATTCAGATCCAGGAGGTCGGCCCTTGCGAATGACGTCAGGTCCAAGGTGTTGGCGTAGGCGAAGGTCCCGCTGCCTTCATTGGTGAACAGGAGCAATCCATCGGCACTCGCGACAAGAACATCCGGCGCGCCGTCCTGATTGACGTCAGCCAGGGCAAGGTCTGCGGTGGTCCCCGGAGGGAAGGTGCCATTCATCGGGCTGAAGCCACCATAGCCATTATTGAGTAGCAGCTCGTCCGGCTGGTTGAGGCCGCGGCCAAGCAGCAGGTCCAGGTCGCCATCCCGGTCCACGTCCCCCAGATGTAGGGCGCTGGCGGGTCCCGAGTTCGGGAGTGCCATGGCGGCCGTCATGCCCCGCCAACCGGGACCACCCTGTGCCCAGCAGTCGAGCCCGAGGTTCAGCTCGATGAGGTGTGCGCTACCATCGCTCACGGCGAAGACCAGCTCCGGGTAGGCATCCGAGTTGAGGGGGCCTGCCGCAACGCACTGTTCGAGGCGCGCCAGGGAGGGGCCCTCGGGGATGAGGATACCCCAGCCATTGTTGAGCCAGGTATGGGGGGCCGTGCCTTCAATGGCCGCGGCCACATCCAGGTCACCGTCGAGATCCAGATCCACGAGAATCAGGTCCCGCGCGACGGCGCTCCCAAGGCTCACCACCTTGGGGCTGGCAAAGGTCCCAGCGCCGGTGTTGGCGTGCATCTCAAGCGTGTTGTTGCGGGCAACGAGCACATCGGTTCGCCCGTCCCCTGTGAGATCTCCACTTGTCTGGGCAGCCACCGGGCCCAGGCCCAGTGCCAGGGGCGGCGTCGCGAAGTTGAGACTCCCGAATGCTCCAGCCCCCGAGCCGAGCCAGAGTTGAGCTGCAGTCGTCGAGGTGCTCAAGAGATCCGCATCACCATCTGCATCCCAGTCCGTGGCCACCATCTGGTGCAGGTTGCCACTACCCAAGCCGGACTTGAGGTCCTGAAAGCCGCCCGCCCCGTCACCCAGGAAGGAGCGCAGGATGCCACCATCGCAGTACATCAGATCCAGGCGGCCATCCAGGTCGATGTCCAGGAGACCGATGCAGGAGACTCTCCCGGTGGCAGATGTCAGGCCCGGGAGCTCCTGGTAGGAGAGGTTGCCCGCATCACGGAACACCTGCACCTGGGATTGCTCCCCAGCCAGAACGAAATCAAGGCGCCCATCCCCATCGAGGTCCGCGATCTGGACCCGGCGGTGGTCGCCGGTGTCGAACAGGGACTTGGGCACGAAGTTCCCGCACCCGTCCGCGAGCAGGACCTGATCGGGCGTCCCAGTGGCTGTTGAGACAAACAGGTCAACGACACCATCGAGGTTGATGTCACGAGCTATAAGAGAGCTACCCCAGGTGCGGCTCTCCTCGAGCGGTTGACCACTGGGATTGAGGGCGCCGCCGCCATCGTTGCGGATGATGAAGATCCCCGCCTGGGTGGACAGCGCCACATCCAGATCCCCATCCCCATCGGCATCGAGCAGGGCCAGATCCGTTGCTGGGCTGGGGACCGGGAATGCACCACCTTGCTTGAGTTGGATGGGGCCCCCAGCAGAACTGTTGTTGTAGAGCAGGTGCAGGTTCAGGTCCGTGAGAATCAGGATGTCTGGGTTCCCCTGGCCGAGGATGTCCCCAACAGCTACACGGCGGCTGGACCCCAGGAACATCTCCTGACGCTGAAATCCGCCCTGGGGCAGGCCTTGGTAGATGTCCAAACCTTCAAACCCATCGGCGGCAGCGATGTCCTGCATACCATCGCGGTTCAGGTCGGTAAGGATGAAGTGTGCGGAGCTGTAGAGGCCCTCAGGTTTCGGGGCCTGCAGGTGCACGGGGGCGAGATCCACCGCAGGCATCGGACCCAGGTCTCGGCCCGTGTTGAGGTTCTGGATGGCGTCTGCGGGGATGTCCTCGGCGGTCTCCAGTCGGCTCGAAGAACCGGGCAGGCTGGCGGTCAGATCGACGCCGCGCGCGCGGAGGACCGGGTTGGCACCCAGGATCAGGGTGAGGTCGTTTTTCCCCGGCCCAGCGACCATGCTCGCCCCCTGCCCAAGGCCATCGCCCGGCACGGGCAGGGCCAGGGCGGCGGGATCGCTGGAGTTGACCATCAGGGGCACGTTGAAGGTCAGGATGACCTCATCACCCGCGTCAGCCTGTCCATTCGTGTTCAGGTCCCGGTAGCGGGCCGCACCCGATACCGCCAGAGGGGGCCCCAGGGCGGTTTCGCCTTCAGGGTCCGGGGCGTGATTGCAGGCTCCTACGCCAATCAGGAGGCCCAACCAGAGGGCCTGGAGTGGCGCCGACTGCCCGCGGGAGGAGTGTTCTGGGAGGGGGGTCATGGTGGCTCTGTACAGGCAAAAAGTACCTCGGCGGGGATGCTCGCCACGGGTTTGTCTCGATCCGATCCAGATCGGGGAAGAATTTGTGGCTTTGATGACCTAGTCCTCCCGGACCGCCGGAGTTGGGTTTGCAGTCCCCTCCGCCAGAGCCTTCCCATGCCCTCTCAGGTCCTCTTCCTGGCCATTCCCTCACCGGATCTGGTCATCAACCTCTTTGCCAGCGCCAGTCAGGTGCTGGGGTTGGTGGCTGTAGGCGCCTCCGGGTTGGTGCTCCGGCGCCGGTCAGAGACCGGTATGGACCCTGGAGGCGGCGCCCGGAGGGGCACGGTCATGGGGTTGGGAGTGCTGTGGGCTCTCACCGCAGGGACGTTCCTGCTGTACCACCTCAAGGTGGCGGATGCCAATGAGGCCCGCCTACGTCAGGCTCTGGTTAGGCCGAGCCTGGAGACGGGCCGGGGTGTCGCGGACAGCAGCTTGTTCACCTTGGATCTGAGTTCCCAGACGGGACACCCCGCGGGCCTCTCTACCGCGGTGCTGTCGGCTCTCCTGGCCTCTCCCCAGCAACCGCAGGTCATCGATGTTCGAGAGCCCGAAGAGATCGAGAAGGGCAGCCTGGCCGGTGCGCTCCATATTCCCTACCCGGATCTGCTCGCGGGGGAGCACGACCAGGCCCTCAAGGGAGGCGCCGTCCTTATCTGCTTCTCGGGGAACCGTAGTTCGGAGCTTACCGAGGCACTCTCCACCCAAGAACCGGAGCTACGCTTCTTGGTCGGTGGTTTTGAGAAGTGGGTTGCGGAGAACCGCCAGATCACCGGAAGCCATGAGCGCACCAGTCTGCGTGCACTTCCCGATTTCCCCGGCGGGAACACGCTTATTGACACCCCGGAGGTGGAGCAGAGCGTAGCCGAGGGTGGCGTGTTGTTCGTGGACGTGCGCCATCCCGGTCAATTCAATGCGGGTCATCTCCCGGGTGCCGTCAATGTGCCGCTACGCGGAATGACACGTGCAGAAGGGAGCGCCGCGCTGGCTGCTTTGGGGGAGGCCCGGGTCATCGTTCCCTGTTACGACAAGCGCAGCTCCTTTTACGGGTCCGTCCTGGGCCTGCGCTTGACCCGTGCCGGCGGTATTTTTCTGGGCCGCTATACGGTGCCCCACGAGTACATGCCCACTGGCGTCGGTGACAGGGCCTACCGTGCAGAGTGGGCTCTGCAACGAGCTGGACGGACTCCCTATGGCTGGCTGGTGTCCGCTCTTGCAGGATGGCTTAGCGCCATGGGGGCATGGTGGGGCACGGGTTGGGCGATCGTCCTCATGGCCCTGGTCGCGCGGGCCGCCACCCTGCCCCTCTCCTGGAAGGGCAGTCGAGATCACTGGGTTGAGTGGAAGAACAAGGAGGCCTGGTCCGTCGTGGGCTCCGGTCTGAAGGATGACCCTGTGCGCCGTGCCCGTGCTCTGCGCGAGCTGCGCAGGGCTGCAGGGTTGACCCCCGGCCGCAATCTGGTCGGCAGCATGGTGCAACTGGTGTTGTTCCTGGCGCTACTTACTGCGGTGGGCCAGGTCAGCCAAAGTACGGGTGCAGACCAGGGTTTCCTCTGGTTGGCCTCGCTGGGTGAACCGGACTCCTCCCGCGCCCTGGCTCTGTGCTGTGGGCTCTTGGGGGCGGGCCTCTTGCTGGAGGGGCGCTGGTCCCGCAGGACTACAGGGCGAGGCCGGACGCTCCTCGGTCTTGCAGCAGCCTGCGTGGGTGCCCTCCTGTTGGGTCTTACCTGGAATCTGACCGCCGGCCAGGATCTATACCTGGTTCTCTCCCTGGCCTGGGTCGTTCTGCAGAGTCGCGCTGCGAGCTTGAGCATCTTGGGCAGATCGGGCCCCGCACGCCCCTACACGCGGGCCCTCATGGATTGCGGAGAACAGGAGGATGTGGGACGCAAGGCCGAACGCCTGGGCGTTCTGGCAGCCATGGGATTGCCTGTCCCCTGGGGGTTCGCACTCACGACCTGGGGCGTGGAGTCGCTGTCCGACCCGGTTCGCCGAAAACACCTCGAGCGGGAGGTGCGGCGTGAGTTTCGACGCCTGGGTGTCCGACACGTCGCCGTCCGAAGTTCCGGCCTGGGAGAGGATGGCGCGCACGCGAGCTTCGCGGGGATCTACGACACACAACTTCACGTGACTGCGGAGCACTTGATGGAGGCTATTGAGGGTGTGGCCGCGTCGCTGCGTTCCGGTCTCGCGCTCTCCAACGGCAGCACCGACACTCGAGGGGGTGTATTGGTTCAGGCCATGGTCCAGGCTCAATACTCAGGCGTGTTGTTCACAGAGCATCCCACCGAGGCTGGAGCGTGTCTGGTTGAGTGGACGTCGGGTGTGGGGGAGCCGTTGGTGGGCGGCCAGATCACTCCCGAGGCCGTGACGTTCGGACGTCTGACTGGAACATGGCGTGAAGGGAATCAGCCAGAGGGGGGGGGTCTTGGGGAGTTGGTGACGATGGGGCAGCGTATCGAAGGGTGTTTCGGCACTCCCCAGGATGTTGAGTGGGCGATGGTCCTTGGGCATTTGTCTATTCTTCAATCCAGGGATATCACGGTTCGCGCGGGTTCTGAGGGTTCCGGGGACGGCCACTTTGAGCGGGACAGGCAGAGGTTGATCACAGCTGTCATGGGCGAGTCGGTAGATACCGCCGTCCTGGTGCAGGATGAGATCAGCGAGCTGCTCCCGAGCCCGACTCCTTTCAGTGCGCGCTTCATGGCCGATATGTGGCTGCCGGGGGGGACGGTTGACTTGGCTTGTCGCAGCCTCGGTGTTCGTTTCAGTCCCAGTGAGGATGGTCAGGAGCGGGTGCAGTTCGCCCTTGGAAGGGTGTGGACCCACCAGGGTATTCAGCGGGGCCAGGATGGTGGGATCTCCGCCTGGGCGGGGTTCCAGCTCTCACGCTGTGTCCCGGCTCTCGAGCGGGAGGTGGCCTCTCTTGCCAGGCGTGCTGAGCAGACGGCGCCCCTCGATCGGGCCCTGGACCTGGGCCGGTTGGGGGCCAAGTCCTTGATTGCTCTTTATCAGGACCGCCTCGAGCTATTCACCACGCGCTCCTATGTGACGGCCGAACGGGTCAATGTAGCGGCAGAGTGGTTCATGTCTGGCGCACGCAAACGTCTGGATGAGGCAGGGCTGGACCCTGCACCTCACCTGGTGGCTCGTGGAGGAGTTGCCAGTAGGGCCATGGTTGAGTTGAGTGCGAAGGGTATCGGGGAGGCCAGCGCCTTCGTCGACTCCATGCACCACAGGGCGCTGCATGACTTCGAATGGGCCGAAGATCGCTACGGCGAGGACTCGCGCCTGGTGGATGTGCTTGCGCGGAGGGGGGCGGGGCAGGGGAGCCGCGATGGCGGGAGGATCAAGGAGGGGCTCACAGGTATCCTTGCTGCAACAGTGGAGCGCGCGTGCCGCCTGCAGGTCCTCAAGGAGGATGCAAAACACCACGCCCTCGTGGATCTTGCGCTGGCGAGACGCGTCGTCTGCGAGTTGGGCCGCAGGCTGGGCTTGGAGGGCGACGCCGTGTGGGCTCTGGAGCCTCAAGACATCGCGCGACTCGTCCGTGACTCGGACGGTGTTGTAGCGCTCCCGGCCGACCTCCGAATAAAGATCGCGAGGGCGGAGCGGCTGCGAGCAACCCTGGAGGGGATCGAGCTGCCCACGCGCCTCACGCCGCGGGACGTCGAGAGCCTGGGAATGCAAGGTCTCGGGTTCGAGCTTGCGCCTGTTGGGCCATCCCGACTATGTGGGTCAAGGGTTGCTGGGGCGGGGGATGTGGTGGGACCCGCCCGAGTCTGCGCGAGTGCTGAAGATCTGGACGCATTCCAGCCGGGTGAGATCCTTGTCACGCGCTTCACCGATCCGTCCTGGAGTGCCGTGTTCGGCATCGCTGCGGGGCTGGTGACGGAGCTGGGCGGTTGGCTCAGTCATGCGGCTATCCTGGCCCGCGAGAAGAACCTGCCCGCCATCGTGGGGGTGCCGGGCGCCATGAATGCGCTCGAGACGGGCGTGCGGGTGCGGCTCGGAACGGACGGTCTGGTTGAGATCCTGCCCGCCGACGGGGCTGCTGGGGAAATTGTCCCCCTGGGTCGTGCGGCGAGAAGCGGCTAGTCTTCGCTTCGCCCGGGCCCGGCCAGGCCTATCAGCTGGACGTCCGAGCCCTGTTCGAGGGGCCGATCAGGTGAGTTGGCTCTCAGGAAGCCCCCGGAGTCCACACTGAACAGGGGCAATGCATGCGGCCCGTATTCTTCGTGCCAAGCTTCCAGTCCGAAAGTATCGGTGAGCGGGGTCACGCGGATTTCATCTCCGCGTTCCAGGCGTGCAAGGAGTTCGGGTAGTGACGCGCCCTGGCCAAACAGGTCACGCCCGCGGAGGTCTCCTGGGCTGCGGGGTTCAGTGGGGTCGGGTAGGGCAATCTGGAAGCAACGTGCACGACCGAAGATCTCGCGGTAGTGCAGGCAGGCCAGTGAGTTCACCTCGTCATTGGGCGTCAAAGCCACGAGGTGGCCAATGCCCCCGAGGGGAAGCTGCTCGGGGCTGTCTTCGGTGAGCGCGTTGGCGCAGCGCGCGGTGAGGCCTTCCAGGTTGGCGTCCACCACGGCCGCATGGTTGCTGTCCACAAGCACGACCATCAGGTCGACCCTCTTGAGCGCGTGGGCCAGGGCCTTGGCCAGCGGGTTGGCTCCTACGATCAGGACTCCCTGGGGGGCAGCCTCGGCGAGATTCAGGGCACGGGCGAGGGGACGGGCCCCAAGGCCGTAGACCACCACTGTGACCACGATCACCAGAAAGGTCAGGGGCGCGAGCTGCTCGATGCCCTCCAGGCCGGGGACCTGGGCCCGCAGGAGCTCTTCCCCAAACAGTGCCGAGACCGCAGCGGCCACGATCCCGCGGGGTGCCATCCCCGCTACAAAGATCCGCTCCCTGTGACTCAGGGAGCTGCCAAAGGTTGATAGAGCAACGGCAGCGGGCCGCACAATGAGGATCAAGGCGGCCACAAACAGCCAGGCTCCAGGTCCCAAGGTCAGGATCTCATCGCTCTCGATGCGCGCGGCCAAGATGATGAAGAGCACAGAAATCAGGAGGGTGCGCACGTTCTCCTTGAACTCGATGATGTGCCCCACCGGGGTGCGCCGTTGGTTGCGCAAGGCCACCCCCATGAGGGTGACGGCCAGCAGGCCGGACTCCGGTGAGAGGGCGTCCGACATGGCGTAGATGCCCAGCACGAGTACCAGCGCGACGGGACTATGCAGGTGGTCGGGTACCCAGTGCCTTCTCAGGGGCCAACCGAGGAGCGTGGCGCCGCCGAGTCCGGCAAGCAGACCCGTACCAAGCGTGACGGACAGGCCTTTGAGGGCCGGGCCAAGTCCCTGGGCCGAGAAATCACTCTCCACCAGAATGGAGTGGAAGACGAGTACGGCCAAGGTGGCACCCAGGACGTCGGCGACGATTCCCTCCCAGGTACTCACCGGCCCCACCGCCCCGCGGGGGCGCACCTGTCTCAAGAGCGGCCCCACCACGGTGGGCCCGGTCACGGTCAGGATGGCACCCAGGAGGATGGCCAAGGGCCAGACCATACCCGCCAGAAAGTGCGCGGCCAGGGCTGTGAGAAACCAGGTGCAGACCACCCCGACTGTGCAGAGTCGCAGGACGGTTGGGCCGATGGAGCGTAACTCAGCGAGGTCGAGGGTCAGCCCACCCTCGAAGAGGATGACGGCAACCGACAGGGAAACCACGGGGAACAGCAGCTCGCCCAGGAGGGCATCGGGGTCGACCCAGCCCAGAAGGGGGCCCACGGTGATTCCCGTCAGGAGCAGGAGGAGGATCGACGGCAGATTCAGGCGCCAGGCCACCCATTGGGCGGTGACGCCCAAGACGGCGATCAGCGCCAAACTTGGGAGGAGAGATTCGGGGGGCAAAACAGCCTCGTTCGTACAGGCACCGTAGCCCGGTGAATCTTGCGTACAAGGACAGAATTGAAGGTGTGGGGTTGCGGCCGGGTCATAGCAGAATGGCGCCTTGTACTGACCCTAGCTCTCCTCCCTCTGAGATTTCCAATGAAAGGCGCCGCACTTACTCTTCTGCTGGGATGCTTCTTGGCCGTTACATGGACTCCCAGCGCGCAATCCCATGCTTCCTCAATCCCCTTTGTTGCCGATGAGGCCGTGGAATTTGAAGTGGACGCCGTTCACTCGGGTGTCCTGTTCCGCATCGAGCATCTGGAGGTGTCCGCCTTTCATGGCCGCTTTACGGGTCTCTCAGGCCGCTATGTTCTTGACGCGGATGACCCCTCCGGGTGTGAGGTGCAGATCACCATTGATGCGGCCAGCGCCGACTCGGGGAGCGAGGGACGTGACAAGCACATCTGTGGCCCCGACTTCCTCAACACCAAGCAGTTTCCTGAGGCAACCTTCCGTTCAACCAGGGTCGTGGCGGGCGATAGTGCGGCTTCCAATCGCCCAACGTACTCCGTCACCGGGATCCTGGATCTTCGGGGGGTGAAAGGTGAGGTGACCTTCCCTATGACCCTGATCGGGAACAAGGAGACTCGGATGGGGCACCGCTCAGGGCTCGAAGGGGAGTTGACCATCGATCGCCGCAAGTTCGGCATGGATAGTTTCCCAACGGAGGCTCTCGGTGCTGAGATCGAGTTGACCTTCTTCATTGAGGGGTTGCACAAGTAGGCCGTGGGAATCTGGGAACCCCTGGTGTGGGGATTCGCAAGTGCTGCCCTGGTCTTGACCCTGACGGGGCGTATCTGGAACCGATCCGCTCGCCGCGGGCCGATCCATTCCGCGGCGCGGATGCTTGTTCCCGTTGTTCTGTTGGCTGCGCACTACGGGTTGAAGCAACGCCTGCCCAACTTTCCTCCGGGGGAGGCGCTGGACTGGACCCTTTGGGCTGCGGTGGCCGCGGTCTTCGTTCCGGATCTGTGGGCCGGTGCCCTCCGCCAGCAGTTGACCGTTTGGGGCACCCTACTGCTGGCCTTGTGCTACGCCATCCTGCGTCCACGGATCGGATATCTGGAGCCCGGCGCGGCGGCCGCTCTCTTCCTCGGCGCCTGGGCCTTCTGGCTCCTGGCGTCGGTGAAGGTTGACCCTGAGGCCCCTGGCCTGATGGAGGGGGTGTTGCTTGTGTCCATGGGTGCCGCGGGCTGCCTGGCCCACTCCTATGTGGGCGCTGCCCTGATGGCGGGGGCCTTGTGTTTTGCTGTGGGTGGGGCCTGGGTGATGGGCAGTCTGGGGCTCGGTAGTGTTCCCGCTGCATGGGTGCTCACGCCGTGGCTGGTGGCAGTGGGGGGGCTTGTCCTGTCCGGGGTTGCTTATGGGGAGCTCGCCACCCTCCCCGCTCTGGCGCTGGCCTTGGCAGCCACCGCGGGGTGCGGTTTCCGGCGTCTGTTTCCGAGTTTTTGGACTCGTGCGCGCGCGCTCGTCATCGTGTCGCTCCTCGCGTTTGTGGCCAACCTCCTCGCTTGGCCCACCCCTTCAGCAGAGGGAGACCTGGGTGAGTCCGGCTATTCGGTTGCGCCCTGGGCGCTTTCGCCTACGCCTTACTCCGTGGAGGAAGCCTTCTGGGGCTCGCCACAGGAGCCGCAGAAGCGGCCGTCGGGGGCCATAGCTTCCCCGCAGGCAGTACAGAACGTTCCGCTGGGCACCTCGCGCTTGAGGGACTCGCCACAGGCACTGCAGAACTTACCGGGAGCCACGACTGCGGAGCAGCTCGGGCAGGCCGTGCCGGGGGTGGCCGGAGCCAGACTCTCTCCGCCGCGAGGGTCGCGCACAAGCATCTGCGCCATCCCCAGGCCTACACCGAGGCCCGCCCCTCCGAGGAGTCCAGCGGCCCCGCCTTCGCCTTCCCCGCCACCGCCAGCAGCCATACCTTCGCCCGCGCCCATCATGGCTTTGCCTGCGGCGAAGCGCTGGTAGTTATCTACTCCTCCAACCGTCTTGAGGTAGGCCGCATCGCGATAGAGCGCCTTGAGGTTGTCCGCATCCTCTTCATCGATGCCGATCACGAAGTTACCCAAGCGGGCGATCTCTATGCCGTAGCCTTCTACGTGGGGCGTCACGCTTTTCAACATAGATTGCTCAATCTCTTCTGTGTAGGCGCCGGAGGTGACGTCGAGAAGGGGCCACTTCTGCTTGACGATCAATTCGGCAATCGTGTCTCTAAGGACCTTGAGTACCTGCTCCTTTAGCCAGGCCTTGACCATGGCGGACTCGGCGCGGCCCATGCCCACAAGTCCCAGGATGAGCTTCTGCGGGTCAGTGACCTTGAAGGAAAATTCCCCATGAACCAAGGTCTCAACAGGTACTCCGCTCTTGGGGTCCTCGACGTGCCCAATGCGTCCACCAAACTTGATGCCCGGATGTTCGCGAACGTTGACGAAGAAGACCTCTGAGATGAAGACGTTGCCACCAGTGAAGCTGTCCACCAGATTCGAAAGGAAAGGCAGGTTGTCCGAATCGAGGGTGTGGCGTCCCGGTTCCAGGACGGACACAACCTGGCCGTCGCGGAAGAAGATGGCCTTCTCATCGGCGTCCACCGTGAGCTGACTCTTCATCGGGATTGTCGGGTCTGGATGCTTCCAGACGACCTGGGCCTTCGTCCCATCGGGACGGGCAACCATCATTTCCTGGGTTCCGCGCTGGAACCAGTCCAACATACTCATGGGGGCCTCGTGTGCAGTAAGCGTGGGGGGGGGCGGGCTCGCTAGTGTACCGAGCAGCCGGCGTTATATTCACTGGCGCCTGACCTGAGCGGTGAGCCGTTTTCTGGGGGGCCATGGGGGCCAGGGGGGGGCCAAGATGGCGTCTCAGATTGGGCCACATGGCTGTCAAATCAAGCAGGATTGCACAATACCTGTAGCGATGGGCGTGGCGGGGGGCAAATATAGAAAGGCTCTTATGCGCGTTCAGCCCTCATTCCGACGCAACAACGTTGTGCATACGGTCGATATCCCAAGGCGGATTCCGTCCGCAGGGGGATTGGCGCCCATAGGGGGTAGGGGGCTGGGGTTACTTGCTCGCGTGGAGGGTGAACTGCGACGGCTTCACCAGGAACTGGCGCGGCTCAAGGCGGATGAGGCCGGGTCGGTCCTCGCGGGCCCGGGTTCTGTGGGTGAGAGTTTTGCTGTGCGTGCGCTACGGCAGCGAATTGAAGCACTCGAGACGCTCATCCCGGTGAGTTTGACATCCCGTGCAGGTGTGTTGCACGAAGTCGGAAATAGTGTCCAAGGCCCGTTCGGGGAATCCCCCAGGCTTCCGCGCCACCTTTCCATTGATCTCCCCGCCAGTGTCATTGATCCGGAGGCTGAGGAGAAGCGCTCCGCTGTGCTGGCGGACCTGTTGAGCGCGAACCTTGAGTTGAGGCGCCGCTTGCTGGATCATCGCAGCGGCGCCTGATTGACCGTTCGTAGGATGTGGTTCGGGCAGATGCGCCTCCGGTCTGTCCCGCTCTGGTGCAAAGAGACCAGTTTTGTTCAAACTCGACCGATGCCCGTGTTTGATGCGAGTCGGGCAATGCTACGATCTTGGCGTCTAATTCGGTCCGGAATGCCCTCGCTACAGGCTGGCAATTCGTTGCTGGCCACCGGGTTGCCACTTCCCTCACTTCCCCTCGTAAAATCACATGGCTGACAGCAAGTCCCCCAAGGATTCCGATTCTAACGCTCCGGGCGTGCTCTACATGGGCATTGACCTGGGAACCTCACGGACCTCTGTAAGTGCATCCAATGGCGTGCGTGAAACCGTAGAGTCCTTCGTGGGTTACCCCAAGGACCCCGTGGCGCGCAAACTCCTCAAGAAGGATGTCTTGTTCGGGCAGGAGGCGCGCGACAAGCGGTTGTCACTGAACCTGCATCGCCCCCTTGAGCACGGAGTTCTGAAGTTCAATCAGGACGGAGCTGAGGATGGCGAGAGTCTGCAGGCCGCTCAGGATCTGGTGCAGGAGATCGTGCGTCAGGCCCAGCCACGCAGTGATGAGCTCGTCTATGCAGTCATCGGTGTGCCAGCTCAGGCGTCCATCCACAACAAGGATGCCATCCTCCAGGCTGCCCGGAAGGCGGTGGACTCGGTCATGCTTTGTTCCGAGCCGTTTTCCGTGGCCTATGGGCTGGACATGCTTGAGGACGTTCTCGTGATCGATATCGGTGCAGGCACCGTAGACCTGTGCCGGATGCACGGCACCATGCCTGAGGAATCCGACCAGATCACCCTGACGACGGCCGGGGACTTCGTGGACAAGGAGTTGAGCCAGGAGATCTCCACTGCCTTCCCTGACGCGCAGTTCAGCACGCAGATGGTCAAGGGGATCAAGGAGCGTTACTCGACTGTCGAGCCCAAAGCCGAGGGTCTCATGGTCGAGCTTCCCGTTCAGGGGAAGCCGCAGAGTTTTGACCTGACCGATCCCATCCGTAATGCCTGCAACCGGATAGTGCCCCCGATCGTTGAGGGCTTGGGCCAGTTGATTGCTACGTTTGACCCGGAATTTCAGGCGCGCCTCAAGGATCGCGTTCTGTTGGCAGGTGGTGGAAGCCAGATCCGAGGGCTGGATACGGCGATCGAGGCGGAAATGGTCAAGACGCTCGGAGCGGGGCGTGTGATCCGAACCGAAGAGCCTGTTTACGGCGGGGCCAATGGTGCGCTGAAGATCGCGCACGATATGCCCGGCGATTACTGGGACGAACTGAAGTAGTTCTGGGCCGGGCTTCGTCCGGGCCGCCTACTGAATCTCGATTGCAGCCACGTTGCCAAACGCTCCGACTCCAGGCTGGCCGGAAAGGAAGCGTTGCCAGGTCAGGCAGTAGCCCAGGGTTGTGCCGGACAGGTTGGGATCTGCGGGTATGGCCTCGCTGTAGCTGAGCTGCCCCGTCCCGTCGAGCGCACCGGACGTCTTCCGGGTGAGGCTCCCGGCCAGCATGAAGTACCCGTAGGGTGGGACAGGGATGGGGCTTACGTCGCGGATGGCTGTACCAAACACCATGACGCAGCCGTCTCCGGGGGCCCCATTACTGGTGGCGGTGTAGGAGCCTCCCGGAACCAGGGTTCCGCTGATGTCCACGACGGGGAAGCCCAGGCTCTCGATGGCCGCTCGCACGTTCGGGCGTGGCCCGATGTTGGGGCCGCTGGTCGTCGCAGTGCCCGAGCCTACCAGCAGGCTCCGGAGCTGCTTGGGGGCGACCGTGAGGCCGGTCACCTGGGAATGGATGCCCGCGAGTTGCGCCGCCGCCCCGGCGACGATCGGAGTGGCGCTGGAGGTGCCGCTGAACAGGGCGGTATAGGTTGATTGGAGCCCTCCATTGAAGAGGTCCCCGTAGCCGGCGGTGGTTACGCTGGTCCCCCAGCCGTGAAGGTCCAGCCGGGTTCCGTGATTGGAGAAGCTGGCCGCCGTGAGCGCGGATCCCTGTGATGCACCCACGATGACGGCCCCGGAGTCACGGACCGTTCTGTTGAACTTCCCCCCAAAGCTGGGATCGTCCAGGTTGTGGCCGCCGTTTCCGGCAGCAGAGTACACGTGGATGCCGGAGGCGGTAGCCAGGCGCACGCTGGCAAAAATGGCGTCATCCCACTCGCACGGGTGGGGGCCAAGGGGGGCGTCCTGACACTGCACTTCCAGGACAAGGAAATCACCTGCGGTCAAGGCGGCGATGGCGTTAGTGATGGCCGCGGGGACGTTGATCGCGAATCCCTGGTGGGTGGAGAGGAGGACGTCCGCGTCGTAGACCAGACCCCGAACGCCCAACTCCTGGTGCTCCCCGACCAGTTCACCCAGCACGGCCGTGCCGTGATCCCAAGGGTACGGGGCGCAGCACAGCCCGATGTAGTTACCTTGAGCCTTGTGGGCGATGTCCTCGTGGTCGTCCGTCCAACCCGTTTCCACGTCCGCAATGGTGATGCCCGTGCCAAGGCCGCCGCTATAGGTGTTGCCAAAGTCCGCATCGACGCCCATGGGGGCCGGCCCGCGGTAGCCCTGTTGCCCGCTGTAGTCGCCGGCGCCCGCCACGGGCGAAGCAATCGGGTCGCTGACAGCCCCTACGGGCCAGGCCCGTCGGACGACCTCGAAGCGGTTGAGTTGATCGCACAGGGGGCCAAGATCGAGCCCTGCGGGAAGGTGTAGGGAGTAGAACAGCGTCAGGTCGTGCAAGACCTCGCCCGTACGGGCTTCGGCTTGCTCACGCCATGTGTCCAGGAGCGCATCTGGCTGTGGGAAGAGGCGTCGCACCTGCACCCCGAGCTGCTCAAGCGAGAGGGAAACCGCTTCAACCTGTGGGTTCTGGCTCACGAGCCGTCCGCGCCGGAGGTGGACCCCTGAGCCATCCAGGAACTTGATCAATGCCGTATCCCGCTCGTGGGTGGGCAAGACCAGGGTGTGCTCGGGCTTTGAAGCCAGTGAGGGGAGGCCTGTGCGCTGCTTGTGTTGGGCGGCTGCATGGCCTGCAAGGGGACTACCCAGGCACAGGGCGAGGCAGGTGGCCAGAAGAGCTCCACGCTGCTGCCCAAGGCGGACTAGTGGCCAGGATTGGCTTGGATGGCGCAGGGCGAGGCTTGGCATGGCGTAGGAGGGTAGGCGCCGCTTGCGGCCCATACTTTATTGTAGGCCCATTTAGCGGATGACTGTTGAATTCGTGGGCAGAATGGCCCCTGAGTGTCTCGAGTAATGGGGTAGCGGTTGAAATGGGGGCAGGCACGGGCTCTCATCGGGTGGGATTGGCTT
>MPMD02028577.1_pt1 | contig 26738 bp, 28 predicted proteins | sample 1617291 | NCBI WGS metagenome assembly MPMD02 (sample SAMN05944810, study PRJNA350692) | marine metagenome | biome: marine; feature: ODZ; material: water; isolation source: 120 m water sample filtered on 30 um supor filter | place: Pacific Ocean | collected 2012-04-09 | depth 120m m | reverse complement strand
GTCTATAGCGAAATGGAAACACCCGTTCTCATCCCGAACACGGAAGTTAAGCGTTTCTGCGGCGATGGTACTGCATTTAAGAGTGTGGGAGAGTAGCACGATGCCAGGGTCTTTTTTTGTGAACAAATAAATAAAACTAATCAATAAATCAAAATCTATGAATAACTATCCTTATTGCTATTTTTTATAATAAAGCTTATATTAATTCTTATATAAACTCATCAATATAACATAATTTTTTTATAATTACTGATATGAAATTTAAAAATACTACATTTAAAGAAATTAGGAAAGAAAAAAGATGGTCATTAACTTCTCTGGCAGAAGCTACAAATATCAGTAGAAAGTCACTGTCAATGTGGGAAAATGGAAGATTAGTCCCATCAGAGAAGATGATTAGAAAATTATCTCATTTTTTAAAAATTCCAATATCCAACATATCTGATTTGGAAGATGAGTTAGAAACTTCAGAGGAAAATATATCATCATTTGTAGATTCTTGGTCTATTCTTGCAGATTTAGATAACATGGAACATAGATATAAAATCAACAATCTTCTTTCCGGCGTCAAGGCATTAGATACTAAATTAAAAGAAGCATCTCTTATTATAAAAGCTATATTATCATCAACCAATTCTCCTTTATATATAAAAGGAATTGATCAGCGTTATATAATTGCAAATGACTCATTTAAAGAAAATTTAAATCTTGATAGTTCTTTTAAAATTGCAGGCAAAACAGATAGTGAATTATTTAGCATACATGATTCTAAAGATAATTTAGATGAAGATATACAGGTCTTATTATCTGGTAGCGCAGTTATTAACCGGGAAGATTATCTGCCAGGAGGGCGGAAAAAAAAGTGGGGGCTCATATCTAAAATGCCTATTTTTGATTTAGATAATAAAATAGCAGGGCTTATCGGTTTATTTGTTGATATAACTGAGAAAAAGAGAGTTGATTCACTTCGAGAATTGTTGGAATTAAATGTTAATGCAATGAATGCGGCTCTGTTTATTTACGATATAGAAACTAATAAATATGTATATATTAATAATGCCGTTGAAAAAATTTTTGGCTATTCACTTGAAACTATGTACGAAAGAAATAGAGAATTTTGGTTAAATACTTGCGTTCATTCAGATGATCGTGCTGAACAGTCAAAATTTATGGACAAATATCGTCATGCTGTTCAAACTCAGTACAGAATAATACTGCCAGATGGTAAAATAAAGTGGATTGAATCTCAACCATCAAAAGAAGTTATATTCAAAAACAGAAAATGTATAATGGCTATTTGCAGCGATATAACTGAACAGAAAATTTTAATGGATCAAAATGAAATAATGAGTAATATAGTTAATTCATTTGAAGAAGCTGTGATATGGGGAGGAATTGTAAAGAAAAATAAAATATATTATGAGTTTATAACTGATAATATAGAAAAAGTAACAGGATATAATAAACAAACTTTTATGGAAGACAAAATTTCAATAGATGAAATTGTCTCATATGAACATAAAATATTATTCCAGGGGATGAGAAAACTAAGTAATTTACCATTGCAATTTGAACATGAAATTATCTGTGAAGATGGATCTATCAAATGGTTTGACACCAGACTTTTTACCAAAAAAACTGCTAAAAATGAAAACCTTCTTATAGGTGTTCATATTGATATAACAGAGAAAAAAGAACTTCAGTTGTCAATTGAAGCATATAATAAATTTGAAATAGATAAATTTAAAAATGATTATAAGTCTAAAATTTTGGATAAATTGAAAGATGAAGGAATTTCTTCTTCTGTTATAAAAAAAATACTTAGCTGATAACTTCTAATTACCGTAATAATAATTTCATTAAAAAAACTTGGATATTTGCTTTAACATAAACTTAAGGTAAACTTAAGTATATTAATTTAAGCTAAATAAAAAATGAGTCTTATATGAAATATTGCATTGGTAAATATTTAAGAGAAATTAGAAAAAATCAAAGAATGACAATGAAAGAGGTAGCTCTTAAGGTAGGAGTTACAGAAAGTTTAATTTCTCAAATAGAAACAGATAAAGTATCTCCAGGTATAGATACGCTTCTTACAATAGCAGAAGTACTGAATATAAATTTAGATTATTTATTTAGTAAGCTAAAAAAAAATAGAGAAGCTTCTGTAATATTAAAAAATGACAGAAAATGTATAATTGATGGAGATGTTAGGTATGAATTAATATCTAAACTTGATAAATTTAACAGTGAAAATTCTATAGAAGCATATTATCTTGAAGTACAGTCAGGTGAAGTTACTCAAGGTAAAAAAGATGGTCATATTGGAAAAGAACTGGGGATAATTATCAGTGGAAAAGCAGAAATGTTGATTTCCGGAAAGAATTATGTTTTGCAGGCAGGCGATAGTATTACATTTGATTCTGATGAAATTCATACATTAAAGAATATAGGTAGATCAATTTTAAAAGCATATTGGATTATTACACCGCCTAAAAGATTTTTTTAATTTTCTAATTTATATTCATATACTCATTAAATACTGAAAGGAAACTAAAAATGGGAAAAACTATAGCAGAAAAAATATTTGAAGAGCATTTAGTAGATCAACCTTTTGAAGGTGTTAATGTATTAAAACTTGATAGAGTTTTATGTCATGAAATAACTACACCTATTGCTATTAATGATTTGATAGCAAGAGATAAAGACAGGGTTTTTGATAAAAATAAAATTAAGGCAGTTATTGATCATGTAACTCCTGCAAAAGATTCAAAAACAGCAGAGCAGGGTAAAACTCTTAGAGATTGGGCGAAAAGGCATAATTTAGATTTTTTTGATATAGGAAAAAATGGAGTTTGTCATGCAATATTTCCTGAAAAAGGGTTTATTAGACCAGGATATACTGTCATTATGGGGGATTCTCATACATGTACACACGGAGCTTTTGGCGCTTTTGCTGCAGGAATAGGAACGACTGATATTGAGGTTGGTATTTTGAAAGGTGTCTGTGCCTTTAAAACTCCTAAAACAATTAAGTTTGTTTTAAATGGTACATTGCAGAAAGGTGTATATTCTAAAGATGTAATTCTTCATATTATCTCAAAAATAGGTGTAGATGGAGGAACTAACAAAATTCTTGAGTTTACCGGCCCAGTTATTGATAGAATGTCAATGGATGAGAGAATGACAATTTGTAATATGGCTGTTGAAGCAGGTGGCACTTCTGGGATATGTAATCCTGACATGACAACTGTTGAGTATTTATGGCATGCCATATCTTCAGAGTTTAATTCTAAAGAACAAGCACGTGAGACATATAGTAAGTATAGTTCAGATGCTGATGCTGTATATGAAAAAGTTTATGATATAGATGTGAGCAGTTTGGAACCGTTGAGTACTTTTGGATATAAGCCTGACCAGGTAAAAACAGTAAAAGAACTAGAAGGAAAACCGGTAGATCAAGTCTATATCGGTTCCTGTACAAACGGGCGACTGGAAGATTTAAGAATCGCTGCTGAAGTTCTAAAAGGAAGTAAAATCTGTGATAATGTGAGAGCTATTTTATCCCCTGCCACCCCAAAAATTTATAACCAGGCCATGGAGGAAGGTATTTTAAAAATCTTTGCTGATGCCGGCTTTTGCATAACTAACCCAACTTGCGGTGCGTGTTTAGGAATGAGTAATGGTGTTTTAGCAGATGGTGAAGTCTGTGCTGCAACAACAAACAGGAATTTTAACGGTAGAATGGGCAAAGGTGGTATGGTTCATCTGATGAGTCCAGCTACAGCAGCCGCTACTGCAATTAAAGGCTGCATCACTAATTCTAATATATTTGAAAACTAATATAAATTTTGGAGATTAACTAAATGAAAAACTTTAAAGGAAAAGTCCTGTTTTTAGATAGATCTGATATTAATACTGATGAAATAATTCCTGCAAAATATTTAACAGAACTGTCAAAGGTTGCACTTAAACCTCATATTCTTGAAGATTTAAAATTAAAAAAATTTGATGCATCAACAGACATTGAAGGAAAGGGTATAATAGTTTCAAGGTCAAACTTTGGATGCGGATCTTCACGTGAACATGCTCCGTGGGTTTTTGAAATAAATGATATTAATGTTATTATTGCATCAAGTTTCGCGAGAATCTTTAGGCAAAACTGTTATAATTGCGGAATGATGGCTATTGAATTATCTGAAGATGATATTGATTTGTTATTTGATAAATTTAATGACAAAAATGCATACTTATCAGTCGATATTAATACTGAAAAAATTATGATTTCTGATGGGAATAACTCTGAAAATATAAGTTTTACATTGGGAGAGTTTGATAAGGCTCTTGTGAAATCCGGCGGTTGGGTAGATTATGCTGATTTGAAATATTAAATTCAAAATTTTTTGTTTTTAAAGAGATACTGATTTAATCGGTATCTCTTTTTAATTTTAATACTGTAAGATTTTGTGCTAATAAATGAGCAAATTTATCACAGCTGGGAAATATAGGTAAGAAAATTAAATGACTGTTACATCTACAGTCAGAAGAACCAAAACGTATTATATCTTTGCTAGCAATGTTTAACATTTTTAATTTTAACGCCCAAAAACATTCAGAATTTTTATTTTGAACCGCATACCAAATTTCAAGTAGTTTCATCCTTGATCTTATATAATCAATATGCCAGTGTTTTTTCTTTTCTCTTCTGATATGTCTATTCAATCTCCCTTGCAAACCACCCGGTCCTAGTGCACTGCCAAGATAAACATAATAACCGGGGGCAAATGTGTATATACCTAATTTGCCAACTCTGATATTTTTTCTTACTTTATTTTTAAGTAATATGGCATAAGTACCAGGTTCATTATCAATATTATATTTTCTCATTGTATATCAATTTCAATCTAACAGAAAATTCGCTGTATATCGCTTGGCATTTCTGTTGTTATATTTATAGTTTGTTTGCTACTAGTGGAAAAGCTAATGCATTTTGCGTGTAAAGCCTGATGATCAAGAATAAGTTTCTCCTTATCCTTGTAAGTTATCTCATTATTTATAAATCTTTCAAATATTGTATCATCAAGTCCATAAATTTTATCTCCTATCACTGGGTAACCTATAGAACATAAAGTTGCTCTAATTTGATGTAGCCTTCCTGTTTTAGGTATTACTTTCAAAAGAGAGAAATTGTTTACTGAGTTGATTAGTTCAAAATATGTTTCACAATACTCTAATTTATCTTTCTCCAAATTATTATTAACATTTTCAGTTGGAACGAATTTCCTTTTTTTCCGTATTATACTTTCAGTATCATCTGTTAAATAACCAGCAGAATCAAGTTTGTCAGGAAAATTACCGTGCACAGCTACAATATACTCTTTATAAATATTTCTTGAAGCAAACAGATTTGATAGGAATTTAGCATTATTTATATTTTTAGCAAATAGGACAATACCTGAAGTTTCTCTATCAAGCCTGTTTATTAAATATAATTTTTTATTTAAATCAGCATGCAGTATTGAGGCTAATGTATTTTTAAAATATATTCCTGCGGGGTGACAGGGTAAATCAGGAGGTTTATTGACTGCAAAAATATTTTCATCTTCAAATATAATTTTATAATTTCTGTTAACATCAGGTTCATTATACTCATCAATAATAAATTCAATTTTATCTCCAGTGAGTAAAATTTTAGATGCTTTTGATTTTGCACCGTTTACTAATATTTCACCTTTTTTGATTATACTTTGCCATTGGTTTCTTGAATGATAATTGAAACGGGAACTCAACCACAAATCCAATCTGGTATTATTAGAGTTTGGATCAATTTCAGATGTAATTTTTCTTTGCATATAAAACAATAATTTGCTAATATTAAATTTTAAAATATTAAAATACAGTCAATATAGAAATAATAAAGTAGTTCTGATTTATATATTATATGAAGTTAGTTTAATCTGATATAAAGTTAAAGTATCTTTTGAGTCTTAGACTTTTTTTATTTTACATTGCTATATCATTTTTTCATATACTATTTCATGCATATTTATTAGTAGATTTATTGTAGCGGATAAATTAGCATGATGCATAACTGCATATTATAAGGGCAGACTTTATATATCGATTTATAAAAAAATAACTAATAAAAATTGTATCCCTTTTGTTTGTGTGTATAATATATAAAATATTTTTGCATTAAGCGGGTGTAGCATAGTGGTAATGCTCCAGCTTCCCAAGCTGGCTAGGAGGGTTCGATTCCCTTCACCCGCTCCATATTATAAATCAGCAGTTCTATGAATATTGCAAAAATTCAATTGCTACATCATTTTCTTCAATAAAGGCTACTGTTATTCCATTTGATGGGGAATATGGCTCTAAAATGATATTTTTTCCATTTATCTCCTCTTCTATATCATCCACTTCGAATGCAATGTGAGGTGATGTTTTTATCAGTTCAGGAGCAGTTGAATCTTTATCAAAACGTATTAATTCAATACCATACTGGCTTTTGGCATAGCTGCTGACTATACATAGTTTTAAATTAGGAAGATACAATTCATCTTCTCGTTTTTCTTCGGTTGGTATACCAAGATGGTGATATTTTCTCATATATTATCTTTTTTATTCATATTTTCTAATTATATATTATGCTGATCTTAATGATCATTCTCTATATAGTGAACCTTCTCCATTTTTGGCTCTATTCCATAATTCTTTATCAGTTAATTTGGTTTCAGTTAATTCAACAGGGACACCATTGTCATTAATGATAGCAACTTTGAAACCATCAATCGGTTCGTAAGGACCTAAAAGAATTTTTTCTCCTTCAATGGCTGAATCTAAATCATTTACTTTGAAAGCTATATGAGGCAGTGTTGTTATTAGTGAATCCAACGGAGTATCATTTTTAAAACGGTGCCACTGTATCTTAAATTTACCTGGATTGTCAGAAGTATACATTTTCATGACAGGACTGTATATTTCATTTGGTCTGATATCTGATGTAGGAAGTCCAAGATGATGAAATTCATAAGTGATATTCTTTTTCATTTACTCTCTATTGTTGATTTTTTTAAATATTTGAAGTTTTCAAACTTCTTCGGAAAGTCATTTAATTAAAAACGGATTACTAAAATAGCAGAATAAATCATTCAGACAAATTATTTATAAATTATTATTCAACTTTTAAAAGAGATCTTACTGTAAAAATATATAGAAAAAAAAGTTATATGTCTTACCATTTAATATTATTAATGTTGATATTCAGAATAACATATTATAAATGAAATTAGAAACTATAAATTTATTTATTCCTGATGATTGGTTTAGAAAGACCAATGTTCATAGAATATTCAATATTAACGATTTTTCCATTGTTATCCGTATAAAAAATATAACCTGAATAATGATCAAAAAACTTACTTCTGATATATACCCATTTATTGCCATTTTTTTGAATTTTCTCTACTCTAAGGTCTCTTGTCCCTATTGGTTCTAAGTCATTTAGTGCAATTTCCAGTAAAGTATGTGAAATAGTAGTTTCCTCAAGTCTGAAATTTTTATTAATTATTGAGAGCATTTGAGTCAGTGTTTGATTTGAAGTAGGCATTTCAAAATAATGTATCTTATTATCTAAATCATATACAATTGCATAGTCTAAACTTAAAAATGGACTGCCCGGATAGTTAATATTAATTTTAGCTTTATAGAATTTTGCTGAAAAAACTTCTTGAAGTGCATTGGTATGAATAGGAATAATAGCTATATCAATTTGCTTATGAATATCTTCTGAAATTTTCTTTTTAACATCTGCTGTACTGAAATTATTTCCGAAAGTTAATATGCTGAACATTATAAAGTAGAGAGTTATAATACTTTTTCTCATTAAGTTTCCTTCAGAGTATTGTAGTTTCAATAAATAATTATATAAAATTCTAGTTATATTAACTTAATAAATCAATAAATCCATAATGATAATTAAAAGATTATAAGGAATTTTACATGGTAAAATTAAAGAAAAAACTGCCGGAAGATATCGAAAATTATTTTAATATTGATATAAATCTTCTGAATTTAGATTACTTTCTAAAAAATTATGAAGTATCTGAAAAAATTTTACTAAAAATCAGAAAATATTTATTTGGCAACTGGAAGAGAATTGATTTTAGAAAGTATTCAGATGAATTTATTAATGATAATTTTGATAGAGAGGATTGGGCTAGAATAAAGAAGTTTAAACGGCCTTTTATGAAAAAAGACGAAAAGATGAAATATAAAAATAAATTTAAAAACTAATTTTATCTTTCATCAAGATTATTTGTATTTTAATAATATAATTCAATATAAGTTTAACTGTCATAATTATTTTCTGGAGAATTAATGTCTGTTACATCATATATCAAAGAGAATAAAAAATATTTGATATATTTAATCGTTTCGATTGTAATTACCTGGTTACTATTTTTATACCTGCGTCTAATGGCTCTGCATGATGGTATTGATTTTGGAGTTGATGTATATTATCATATTAAAGCTGCTGATCTGTTCCCTTTTATATCAAGATCCAAACAGTTTCCGTGGACAGAAATGTCTATTTGGAAGATGGGATTTTATGATAAAGAACTGGGATTTCATGCTATTTTGTATTTTTTAAGATCTGTCGGATATAATCTTGGCATTTCTTTTAATGCTCCCTTTAATTTTATAGATATGATTTTATTTTCGGCGATTGTCATTGTTGCTTCTGTTGGTAGTTATGTTTACTGTAAGGCAACAAGTTTTATAGTCCCTCCTTTACTGGTTTTTATATGTCCTGTATTCTTGGAAAAATTAAATACAATTAGGCCTTTTTTAGTTTCTATAATTTTGTTTCTCTTGGTTATGTTTTTACTAATGTCTCGAAGAAAATTATCGGTTAAAATATTGCTGATTTTTATTTGCGGTTGGCTGTATGCATTATGTTATTCAGTACCCCACTTAATAGTTATTCCTGTCTTATCATACATTGCAGCCTGCATATATTTTGAGAGATCTAAAAAAAGTTGTTATTCAATTTTTTTGCTTTTGAGCGCAATATTAGGAATTGCTGCTGGTTTATATTTTCATCCTCAGTTTCCCAATACATTTACAGGATGGTATATTCAGGGTGTAGAAGTAATAAAGCAAATGCTTGGCCTGAGTAAATATGAAGTTTGGCTTGGTGTGGGTGTTTTAGCTCCAACAGGAAAATTGATTTTTATGAATTCTCTCGTTGTTGTTCTGTTCCTGATTAACTGGATTTTTATTGCTAAAACCAAAAATAAATCTAAAGAACTTTTATTTTTGTTTGTTCTTCAACTTGTAATGATTATAGGATTTTTCTTTAGTAAAAGATTTATAGAATATGCCGTTCCTGCATGTGTTTTCAGTTTTGCATATACCATAGGATATTATAAAAAATATGTTCCGAATTCATTCTTCTTTAAATTTATCTATAGTAGCAAATTGATTATTGCCGCACTCATTTTAATAATAATGGTTCCGTTTGGTAAATCATATTTAATTAATTTATATAAGATGGCACCTTTGTATGAATTTGGACAATGGGCTCCTGAAAATATTAAACCGGGAACTTATATAGGTTTATTGCATTGGGGAGATTTTCCCAGAGCATTTTATACAGCGGAGAGATACTCATATTCTATGGCCCTTGATCCAATGTTTTCATATTATATTTATCCTGAAAGGACAAAAAAAATAGAGATGTTTCGACTTGGAAACCAATTAATAACACCGGTAGAACTCTATGAAGCATTAGGAACAGAGTATTTATACGCCTCAAAACATGATCATCGTGCTGTAATGTATCTGCTTGATAACGGAGCTCAACTGTTATATAATGATAAACAGGGTTGCCTGTTAAAACTACCTACAACTGAATAGTCTACACTTCGCTAACATTAACAAAACATCATATTGTTTTTTCCTCAATTATTATGTATTATATTATTATAAAATCTACGAATAAGAACTACTAAATAATAAATTGAATGGTGAGGTCAATAGGATGAATAACTATAGAGACAAATTTAATCTGATGAAACTTACAGTTTTGTCATATACTTTAACCTGCGTTACCGGTATTGCTGTAGTACTGCCATTTATAATTAAGCAGTCTGCAGCAGCATATTTTAGTTCACCTGTTGGATATATTGGTTTCGTATTTTCATTTTTTATGACCGGCATGCTTGTAGGAGAGTATTTAAACGGCTTTATTGTTAAACTAATAAAATTGAAATCTGAACTATATATAGTTTCAGTTATATATGTTATATGCGTTGTATGTATGTATTTTGCCAACAGCGCTTATTGGCTCATTCCCATATTGCTTGTTGTGGGATTCTGTTTTGGTCTTGTTGTAACAATTCCTAATTTTATTATTGTGCATGCATTCTCAGGTACGGTAAGATCAACAAAATTAAATCGTATTGATTTCTTTTTCAGTGTGGGGTCGTTCATTTATCCAATGGTCGCAGCCTGGATGCTTTTTCACAATTTTTCATGGCAGGCAGTTTATTTATCAGTAATAATATTTTTTATTTTTCTTGTTATTATGTGCCTCATAACTGTTTTTCCTGATATGAATGATACTGAAGACAGCGTTCAAAAGAATACCAAGTTTTCACGATGGAATATTGGTGTTTATTTAGTCGGCTTTTCAATATTTTTCTATTTTATGTCCTATGTTGGATTTACGTATTGGGTTACTGACTATTTGACACATTACCTTCATATTGATGCACAGTCTGCCAATTTTGGTGTAACTCTATTTTGGATTTTCTATGCAATAGGCTGTTTTATTTCCAGTTTTGCTGTCAAGTTTATTGCAATTAATAAGTATATTACAATTTCAGCAATTGTTGCTTTTATCTGCTATTTTTTAATTGCTTATTCACCTGATGCAACTATTATGCTGGTTTTTATCTCTATATTAGGGTTAGGCTGTGCTACTGTTTATTCTTCAAGCATTTCATATGGTTCAATGCTTGTAGAACACCCATCTCCAAGAATGATATCATTTTTTATTACACTTTCAGGTATTGGTACATGGCTTGGGGAAGTATATTCAAGTTATATTCAGATACATTTTGGTGTTCCTGCCATTATTTATATAAGTGCCGCATTTATGCTAATAGTAATTATTATTATGATAATTACATCTAAAATCTCTACCATACACACTGGCGGTAATGCACCGCTACACTAATTTTGAATTTATATAAAAAGGAATTTTATTATGGTTTTTCATCCAGAACATATGAATGCTACTCCTGAAGATTTTGAAGGTAATAATGGTATCGGAAGATATATACTGCTTCCAGGATCGGATGGAAGAGCCAAACAGATAGCTGAAAATTTTGAAGATGTTACAGTAAAAGAACATTCAAGAAGGCATAATATCTACAAAGGAATACTTAAAACCGAAAAAGGAAATATAGATATAGCATCAGTTTCTAGTGGAATGGGTACTCCAAGTTTAGATATTATTGTTAATGAATTATTTAGATTGGGAGCAAAAAGATTTTTAAGAGTTGGTACAGCAGGTTTGCTTCAGCCAACTTATATGAATGCAGGTGATTTCGCTATCGCAACAGGTGCTGTTAGAGATGATGGTGCTTCGACTGCATATGTGTCTCCTGAATTTCCTGCAATTGCTTCCTTTGATGTCATACATGCAGCAAAGCAAGCTGCAATTAATTTAGGCATGAACAAAAGAGTTCATACAGGAATTGTCCACTCCAAAGCATCACTGTATGCAAGAGAATTTAAAACTGGACCATTGGCTGATTTAAATATTAAGTATATGCAGCAGTTAACAGATGCAGGTGTTATTGCTTCAGAAATGGAAGCATCTATGCTCTTTGTTCTAGCTTCAGTTTTTAATCATCAAATTGCTTTAAAACTTGGACGTCCTCCTAGAATTAAAGAAAAAGTAAGAGCAGGAGCAATATGTGTTATTTTAGGGGAAGGTGATGATTTTGGTACACAAGTAAGACTAAATAAAATAACAGAAGAAGTAGTTGAGTTAAGTTTAGAAACTATAAAAATATTAGCTCATAGAGAATTTGATTTATAGAGTTATTTAGAATATGTTGAAAGGGTTAAATGATGAATAATCATTTAACCCTTTTTTATGATTTATAGTTTTTATTTCAATTAGTATTTTATGTATTGAAACTTGACATGAAGAAAGCTAATACTGCCATAATTGCAGCCAGTATAGGTGTTGAAATCCAGCCTATCCCTATTTTTTTCAATGTAGTGAAATGGATTGTTTGCGTTCCTTTTATTAAGCCTATGCCCAGAACTGCTCCAACAATTGCCTGAGTTGTAGAGACTGGTACTCCAATTAATGCATAGATATAAACAGTTACAGATAGAGAAAGAACTGTTATAAAAGCAGTAAAAGAATCAAGCTGCGCTATACCTTTACCAACTGTTAACATAACTGGTTTACTGTAGCTAATAACTCCAAAAGCTATGGCAAAGCCTCCAAACCAGGCTGCCTGGTTTACAGATAAAGTACCGGCTTTTACAAAAACTGCAGTTACATTTGCTACATTATTCGCACCTAATGCATAAGCACCACAACATCCTGTTATAATAAGTAATATTTTTATGAGAGCATCAAATTGAAAAATTGAAGGTTTATAAAGGTTGAATATTGCCTTAAATAAATAAAAGAATATATATGTAAAAACCATCCCCCCTATAGGTGTTCCGATCCAGCATAACAGAATTTTTTCGAGGCCGCTAATATTGATATCTGACTGCATTAAACCAAAACCAATTATTGCTCCTACAATTGCCTGTGAAGTTGAGACCGGGAGTTTTAACAAAGTCATAATAATCACAGCAAATGCTGCAGCAAATGAAATTATCATTGCTTTTTCAAGTGCAAGTTTCTTTTTTATTTGCTTCTTGTCAAGATTTGATTCTAACGAGTTTGAAAGCGAAACAGATGAAATTGATGGCGTTGCTTTTTCCGTCAAACTGAATGCGATAGTTTCAATACCTTTAGTCCCCTGAATTACTGCTCCAAGTATTACAAAGAAAGCCGTGCAAAGAACAGCAATTCTGTATCTTACCATCTGTGAACTTACGGCAGTGCCAAATACGTTAGCAGAATCGTTTGCTCCAAGACCCCAGCCTAAAAAAAAAGCACCAAAATAGTAAATGGCATTATTAAAAAAGAACATAACAAACTCTGTTTTGTTTATAAAAAAATATTATCAAATTTTTCTTTTTATTGAAGCAGTGATGATTTTTTTAGATATATATTGAGAAATATCACATAGTTCTCCAATCTCTTTTACTAATTGTTTCTGAAGTATCTTCTCCCCTACAGAAAGAGAATCATCACTAAATATTTTATGAATTAATTTTCGTTCAAGTTTATCACCTACATGTTCAGTGTCATCTATTTTCTCTTCATAAATATGTAGTTCATTCATTTTATTAAGAAAATCTTTTACAAGTAAAATAGTATATTTATAACATTCTATGCCAACATCAACCAACTCCAGTAAATCTTCTTTAATTTGATCTATTGGCAATAATTGCTGATCATTTATCATATAGGCGGCACTTTCACAATTATCAGGGATATTATCCATTGCGTCAAGTATCTCCAGTAAATCTTCGCGGGTCTCAGGTAGTAGAGATTGGGATATTATTTTATATTTTGTATATTTAATAATTTCATCAGCATCGTTTTCAAGCTCACTGATTTTGTTGACAAGTACTTCGAAGTGTGAATCAATTTTATTTTTTGAAATATAAAATATTGCTTTTTTAAATTCAGTTAATATATCTTCAGAAATATTGAATAAATCGTCAAGCTGTTTGATGAGTTGTTTATTTTTATTTAAATTCAATGAAAACATATGAATTATTATAAAAGAAAAAAGGCAGATATCTATTTATATCTGCCTTTTGAGGATTTTTAATTAAAAAATATCGCAGACTGTACCGTTTTCTAATGGTTTAATATTCATATGTTTTGCTATAGTTTGTCCAATATCTGCAAATGTTTTTCTTCCACCTAAATTGTTTGGTATGATATCAGGGCCGAACATTAGGATAGGAATATGTTCCCTTGTATGATCTGTGCCTTCCCATGTTGGATCACAGCCATGGTCTGCAGCAACAATAATTAAATCACCTGGTTTTAGAATTTTTTCTAGGTCAGGTATTCTGTTATCGAAATATTCTAATGCTGAAGCATATCCAGAAACATCACGTCTATGACCGTATACTGCATCAAAATCTACAAAGTTAGTAAAAATAAGCGTACTGTCTTTTGCTTCGGATAATTCGTTTAAAGTAGTATTAAAAAGTGCTTCAAGTCCGTTAGCCTTTACTTGTTTGGTAATGCCGTAGTTTGCAAAAATATCAGCTATTTTGCCTATTGAAACAACATTTCTTCCTGATTTTTTCAGGTGATCTAAAAGAGTAGGAGCAGGTGGGGGGATTGCTATATCATGTCTGTTTCCTGTTCTTTCATAATTACCGTTTTTGTCTCCTATAAAAGGCCTTGCAATAACTCTACCTATATTATATTTATCAACAAGCTTTCTTGCAATGTCGCATATTTCCATCAGTCTTTCCAGACCAAAATGTTCTTCATGAGCTGCTATCTGGTAAACGCTGTCTGCAGAAGTATAGACAATTGGTTTTCCTGTTTTTACATGTTCATCACCAAGTTCATTAATTATTTCAGTTCCTGAAGCATGCTTATCGCCTAAAATTCCAGGGACACCGGTTTTTTTGATAAATGCATCTGTGAGTTCTTTTGGGAAACAGGGTATTGTTCTTGGAAAGTAGCCCCAGTCGAACATAACTGGAACACCGGCAATTTCCCAGTGTCCGCTTGGAGTATCCTTACCTTTGCTCTGTTCAATTCCATAACCGTATGCACCTTCTATTTTTCCCTCATAGCCAAGGGAAGCTGAAAGTTTATTTTTTCTGCTCTCTTCTGCTGCTTTCTGTAACCCCAGTCTTGATAAATTCGGCATATGAAGAGGTTTTATACCGCGTTTAACAGTCCCTTTTGCAGTTCCTTCACAACATTGGTCAACAATGTGACCTAAAGTGTCTGAACCTTGATCTCCGTATATTTCAGCGTCTTCGGAACAGCCTATTCCAAATGAGTCCATCAGTAAAATTACAGTTCTTTTCATAGTCAATGTCTCTTGTTTTTATCTATTATATGAAATGTTATCATTGCTTAATAAGCTTACAGTCTCATCTAACGTTAATCAAACATTTTTGGTTTATCTTAAAAGTTATGCGTGATTAAGCAGGTATTTAATACGGCTTATAATCATATTTATGGCTACATGATTATTCCCTCCTCTAGGGACAATGATGTCAGCAAACTGTTTTGTCGGTTCAATAAATTCAAGATGCATGGGGCGTACTGTATTGAAATATTGATTTTTTACACTGTCAAGTGTTCTGCCTCTTGCTTCAATATCTCTTTCAATTCTTCTCATTAACCTTATATCGGCGGCTGTATCCACATAGATTTTTACATCAAGCATATTGCGGAGCTCTTTTTTTGCAAAAATCAGTATACCTTCGATAATTATAATTTTTTTAGGATAAACAGTAATAGTATCTTTGATCCTTAAATGTGTTGCAAAATCATAAATAGGCTTTTCAATAGGTTTTCCTTTTTTTAATATATTAATATGTTCTGTCAATAAGTCAAAATCGAAAGCTTTAGGGTGATCAAAATTCAGTTTGTCTCTTTCTTCAGGAGTCAGGTTGCTAAAATCATTGTAGTATGAATCAAGTTCAATCTGCTCAATTTCATTATTTTTAAAAGAGTGCATAATTTTGTTGACGACAGTTGTTTTGCCGCTTGCACTACCACCTTCAATTCCAATGAAAATAGTTTCCTGTTTATCCATTAAACTGCTCCATGCTTTTTCTATTTTATATATTAACTGAATTAAATATATTTAATTTATTATTATACTTTTACAGAAGGTTTTTTGCAATTTTATTGATTTCTAAAAGAAGTGTATAAATAATAGAATATTTTTTTTTGAGGAATAAAAAAACACCGTCAATAAATAACGGTGCTTTTTATCATAATTATATTTTAAAGTTATTAACTAAAAACTAGTTCTTCTCTGCTTACTATTTGCTAAAACTCTTAAACGAAGAGCATTTAATTTGATAAAACCTTCAGCATCTGCCTGATTGTATACATCATCTGCATCAAATGTTGCAATTTCAGGATCATATAATGAGTATGGTGATCTTCTTGCTGCAACATGACAGCCGCCTTTAAACAGTTTTAGCCTTACATCTCCTGTTACATATTCCTGACTTTTTGTGATAGCAGCCTGTAACATTTCTCTCTCAGGAGAATACCAGAAACCATTATAAATAAGCTTTGCATAATTCGGTATCCAGCTGTCCCTCAAGTGCATAACCTCTCTATCCAAGGTGATCCCTTCCAGGCCTCTATGTGCAATATGAAGTAGAGTCCCTCCTGGAGTTTCATAGATACCCCTTGATTTCATGCCAGCAAATCTATTTTCTACTATATCAATTTTACCTATTCCATTTCTACCGCCGATTAGGTTTAATTTATGCAGTAATTCTGCAGGAGACATTTTTACACCGTCAAGTTTAGTTGGTATTCCTTTTTCATAAGAAATTTCTACATACTCAGCACCTTCAGGTGTTTTGCTTAAGGGAGTTGTCATTTTGCCTAATGATTCAGGGGCTTCTGTCCATGGATCCTCTAGGATACCGCCTTCAAAACTTATATGAAGGATATTTCTATCCATGCTGTATGGTTTTTCATGGGTAGTTGAAACAGGTATGTTATGTTTTTTAGCATATTCCAGTAAATCAGGTCTACCTTTAAACTCCCAAGTTCTCCATGGAGCAATTATTTGTATGTCCGGTTCCATAGCATAAGCTGTCAACTCAAATCTTACCTGGTCGTTGCCTTTGCCTGTGCAACCATGACATATAGCTTCAGCACCTTCTGCTCTGGCTATTTCAACAAGCCTTTTGGCAATTAATGGGCGGGCGATTGCTGTTCCTAAAAGGTATGTGCCCTCATAAATTGCATTTGCTTGAGCCATTGGAAAAATATAGTCGCGGACGAATTCTTCTCGGAGATCTTCAACATAACATTTGCTTGCGCCTGTTCTGATAGCTTTTTCTTCAATGCCATCAAGTTCTTCACCTTGTCCGAGATCTGCACAAAAACCGATTACTTCGGCGTTGTACTTTTCCTTAATCCACTTAACTATGACAGACGTATCAAGACCGCCAGAGTAAGCTACAACTACTTTCTTCATTTTGATTTTCCTTATTTGGATTTGTTTGATTTCTTTGAAACAGCAAATATTAACTATAAGTGAAAAATTTGATATTTTCAGTTAGATATTTAAAAAAATGGTATTTATTTAGTGCATATTGCAAAAAATAAGCTAAAAGATAATTTGTGTTTTGATTCTTACAAAAAGATACGCTGAAATCAAATTACTTCATTTTAGAGAGTTGTTTTGTTATAAAAGAACTATCAGTTTTAGATGTAATTTAATAACAAGTATCAACACAAAAATTGAAAAAGAAGATAATATTGTAAGATAATATGAATGATTTTCTTTTAAAGTATTAACAATATCCTTGCCTATTAATATTATGTTGACTGGCAGGAGGAATATTAACAACCTTGCTATTTCTGCTCTGTTATATGGATTTAAAATTATGATTAGTAAAATACATATAAAAATATATCTTGTAGTAGTTATCAAATTAGTTTCAGTTTTATCACGTTTTCTAAAGGCGTTTATGATAAGCAGAATAAAAGGGAGAATTCCTACTGCTATAATATAATCAATTATATCAGGTATTATCCAGGCAAAAGACCTTACTGTCTCTGAGAACAATTTTGTATCATTTTCAATAGATTTAAAACATATTGGTATTATATCAAATGAGTAAAATCTGCATATTGCTATTACACATGAAACTCCAAATAGAAAAAATAACAGTTTAAAAATATTATATCTATTTTTAAAAATGTTTAAGAAATAAACTATTGATATAAGAATAACAATTAGTCCAAATGTGCCTGAACAAAAAATTCCTGTACCAACAATTATTCCGGCTAGAAAACTACCTAAATCACTATTCTTTATTATTGAAATAATAAAGAATAACATTGCCAGACTTGATAGGAAGTACTGTAGAGTATCATAGTGACCTAAAAATAGAATTGGTGCAGGAACACATATTAGAAGAATAGAAATTAAACCTATATTGGAAAATGATTTACATAATAAAAGAATAGATATTATTATTAATAGCTTTGCGCACAGTAAAGCCAGAAGCATAATAAAATAGATTAATAAGGCAGCAAAAAATGTATTTTCAAAATCTTTTACATAAGAAAAATAATTTTGATTTATGGTCTCATTATAAGCGTGCAAGATTTTATCTTTAGAAGTAAATAGTTGCAGTATATCTTTAATCTCTGGATAGTTTACAACAGTTTTATAGGCTAAGTGTGATAGAAGAATATATCCGGGTGGGTGAGTGTATTCGTAATTTATTTTTTTCTTTGAATGAAGAGTAATGAAATCTAAAAATGTAAAAAAACTTTTAGGTGATTTAATATCTCCAGCAATTACAATGTTTTCTGTTGTCCATTTATTTATAATGCCGTTTAGACTTTCTACGTTTCCTATTTTTCCATTATTTGTTATTCTGTAGTCAATGTATAAGGATATTATCGATATTATTAAAATACATATTATTTTATAACTCTTTTTTTTAATTTTTCTATCAACTTTAATCGCAATAAAAATGACAATTATAAAAAAAACTATACAGAAAATTATATTTTGATAATCTATGTTAACATTAGTAATTCTTTGCCATGCCCATTCTCCTTTTATTCCAAGTCGAATGTTAGTGAAAACTATTGTGTAACACGATACTAACGATAAAATTACAGTAATTATAGCTGTAATTGAATATCTGTTTTTTACTGCTTTAAGAAACATATTGTACTTGAACATAAAGTTAATTTAATATTACAGAAAAATTATAATGCAGAATTCAAAAAATTTAATATGTAATATGAAAATTACTTTTGCCCAATTACAAATCTGTCTTTTTTATTGAAATCTTTTAATATTTTTATTTCGTTGAAGCCTGCTGCTTGAAGTAATTTTGTAGAATTATTACCATGTAAATAACCCATTTCAAAAAGTAAGTAACCTTTTGGTTTTAGTTTTTTATATGCCTGTAGGATTAGTTTACAGATACTATCTAAACCTTCTTTACCTGATTCTAAAGCTAATTTAGGTTCAAAATCATGTACATCTGGTGATAAATCATTATACTCCTGAGTTGTAATATATGGAGGGTTTGAAATTATTAAATCAAACTGTGATTTTTGAAATCCTGAACAGAGATCATTAATTATAAAATTAACATTTGAAATATTATTTATTATTTTGTTAGTCATTGCATAGCTGAGAGCTTTTTCGCTAATATCAACTCCTGTAACAGTTGCTCCATCTATTTCCTGAGCTATTGACAAGGTGATAACCCCAGTTCCTGTGCCGACATCAAGTACATTCGGTGAATTTAAATTTAAAGATTTTGCTATGTCGATGATTTGTTCAGTTTCAGGTCTCGGAATGAGGACTCCAGGGCCAACTTTTATCTGCAAATTTCTAAATTGAGTATAACCTAAAATATACTGAAGAGGTTCATTTTTAATTCTTCTATCAAACATTTGAAGAATAATATCGTAGTCTGAATCTGTTACAGAAAAATCTTTTTTTATATAAATATCTATTTTCGGGATATTCAATACTAGGGAAATAATTGATTCTGCTTCGAATCTTCTCGTGTTTAATTCTTCTGAGGGGAATTTTTGCTCAGCTTTTTTTACTAGAGATAGTAAATTGAAATTCGGCATGATTTGATATTATTCTGAAGATTCTGATAGCATATCAGTAAACTCGTTTTTTGATAGATCCTCTAATTTTTTTCCTTTTGAGTCAAGTTTTTCATTAAATTTTATAGTAGTTTCGACCATTCGTTCATGAGTTTCCTCTGAACCGCCGCAAAGATAAAAATTATCACCTTTAGTGATTCTTTTGTGACCGTCTTTATTATCTAATCCTAAACCCAACAAAGCTGCTTTAGGCTGATTTTTTTTATTGTAATTAACCATTTGCTTAAGGAAAAATTAAAGTTAATATGTATAAATATTATAGTTTGATATAGTAGAAATACTATATCAAACATTTTTCTGATTTAAATCCTATTTTTCTAAATATTCAGGAGTTGAAGTATGAAGAAGCATATCTTCAAAAGTTTCTCTTTCGCGTATTAAAAAACTTTGATCACCATTAACAAGTACTTCTGCTGGCTTTAATCTTCCATTATACTGATAAGACATTCCGAAACCATATGCCCCGGCATCCGTAGCGACGGCTATATCACCCTCCTCAATTGTTTTGGGAAGTTCTCTATCTTTTACCCATAGATCAGTATTTTCGCACAATTGACCGCATAGACCAAGTTTTTCTGTTTCATCTCCAACACGTCCATTTATCAGTATTTTATGAAATGAACCGTAAAATGCGGGTCTGACAAGAATATTCATTCCGATATCAGTTCCGATGATTTTGGAATAAGATTCTTTTATAGAATGTACTTTACCTAAAACAACACCGGCATCTCCTACAAAATATCTTGCAGGTTCCATCATTAAGCGTGGAGGTTTCATCCCGTATTTATTTATTGCTGCTTTAAAAGTTTCAGCAACAAGTTTGGCTGTTTCTTCTATATCAAGTACAATTTCCTCATCTGAATAAGGAATTCCAAGGCCTCCACCTAGATCGATAAATTCAAAGTTGATATTAAGTTCCTGAGATGTTTTTCCAACAATTTCCATTAAGAGATTTGTTACAAATGAAAAATATTCAGGTTCAGTTAGGCAGGAACCCGGCATCATATGGACACCAAAACGTTTAATTCCTGCTTCTTTAGCCTGCCTAAAAGCTTCAGTTACCATTTCAGGGTGTAAGCCGAATTTTGCTTTAGGCCCTGCATTTGTTACAAATTCTCCAACATTACTTTTTCCGTAACCTGGGTTAATTCTGAATGAAAGAATTTCAGGCTTTCCATGTTTTAAAACTCTAGGCAGCAGAGAGATATCATCAAGGTTGAAAATAACACCGCTTTCCAGTCCTTTAATAATATCTTCATCAGAAAGGAAGTTCCCACTGAACATAACGTTTTCACCAGATAGTCCAACTTTTTTTGCCAACTGTATTTCATTTACGCTTGCGGCGTCAATGCCGGCTCCTTCCTGCCTTAGAATATTCACTATAGCAGGATTATTGCAGGCTTTGACTGCATAAAAAAATTTAAAATCGGGATAATATGCTTTAAAAGCGTTAAACGCTCTTCTGAAATTATTTCTTATTCTTTCTTCATTATAGACATATGATGGAGTTCCATATTTCTCTGCAAGTTCTTGAACTTTCAGATCTCCAATGTAAATTTCTTTATTGTTAACAGTATAAGTTTTCATATATATATTCCTGTTATTGTTTATATCAGTGAATATTATTATTCACAAAATTTTTAATATTATATCTATTTTATGATTTTTAAAGGAAAATTTTAATTAAATTTAAATATTTTATTCTGCTATAAGTAAGGAGTTTAGGTAATGCTAGCTAGAGATTTAAGAAAAAAGTATATAGAATTTTTTACGAACAAGGGGCACAAATTGATTAAAAGTGCGCCATTGATACCTGAAAACGATCCCACAGTTCTTTTTACAACTGCAGGGATGCACCCTTTGGTGCCGTTTTTAATCGGGAAAAAGCATCCTTTGGGAAAACGATTAGTCGGTGTTCAGAAGTGTGTTAGAACCGGAGATATTGATGAGGTAGGAGATATCAGTCATCTTACTTTTTTTGAGATGCTGGGAAATTGGTCACTGGGTGATTATTTCAAAAATATTTCAATTAAATACAGTTACGATTTTCTTACCAGTCCGGAATGGTTGAATATACCAAAAGAAAAACTGGCTTTTACTGTATTTAAAGGAGATGATGATGCTCCATTTGATGAAGAAGCTTATAACAGCTGGAAAGAACTCGGTGTTCCTAATTCAAGAATTGCTAAATTAGGGAAAAAAGATAACTGGTGGGGACCAGCTGGTCAAACTGGTCCTTGTGGGCCAGATTCTGAAATGTTCTGCTGGATTGGAAGTGAGGACGCACCTGTAAACTTTGATCCTGAAGATTCCAGATGGGTAGAAATATGGAATAATGTTTTCATGGAATATAATAAAAATGAAGAAGGCAAATTCAGTGTTCTTAATACAAAAAATGTTGATACCGGAATGGGGTTGGAGAGAGTCACAGCAATACTTCAGGGAAAAGACAGCTGCTATGAAACTGAACTGTTTATTCCACTTTTTGAAAAACTGGATGAAATCAAAGGATGTAAAAATTCTGTAAAAATAGATTCTGACAGAATTATTGTTGATCATTTAAGAACTGCCGCCTTTATGTTGGCAGACGGTGTAATTCCCGGAAATGTTGATCAATCTTATATTTTGCGCAGATTGATAAGGCGCTCTGTGAGAGAGGGACGTAAACTTGGAATAGATACTATATTTACAGCTGAAATTGCACAAGTCGTAATTGATGAATATTCAGATATCTATCCTGAACTTTCGGACAGCGCTGATAATATTATTAAAGAGCTTACTGATGAAGAGAAACAATTTGCTCATGCACTTGAAAAAGGGACACGGGAATTTGAAAAAGTTATTTCCAAAGTGCCTGAGCATATTAAGAAAAAAGTATTGAGCGGTAAAATTGCTTTTTTCCTTTATGAAACTTACGGTTTTCCTATTGAGTTAACAGAAGAAATGGCTGCCGAAAGAGGGTTTGTAGTAGATAAGGCTGGATATGATAAAGCATATAAAAAACACCAAGAATTGTCCAGACAAGGAGCTGAGCAAAAATTTAAAGGCGGTTTGGCTGATGCATCTGAACAAACAACGGCACTGCATACAGCTACACATTTGCTGCACGAGGCTTTAAGAAGAGTGCTTGGCGAGCATGTTGCTCAAAAAGGTTCCAATATAACATCAGATAGACTTCGCTTTGATTTTTCTCACCCGGAAAAAATGACAAAGGAAGAAATTATAAAAGTGGAAAAATTGGTGAATGATACTATAGAGAGCAAACTTTCTGTAAGTTTTTCTGAAGTAACTGTAGATGAAGCAAAAAAATCCGGTGCAATAGGTCTTTTCGGTGATAAGTATGGTGAAAAGGTAAATGTCTATTCCATAGGCAATTTCAGTAGAGAAATATGTGGAGGGCCGCATGTTGAAAATCTGAAAGAACTGGGAACCTTTAAGATTAAGAAAGAAGAAAGCTCAAGTCGTGGTGTAAGAAGAATTAAAGCAGTTTTAATTTAAAGAGTAGAGTTTTGTTAAATAAAAAACTTTATAATTTATCAAAACAGCTTGTGAAAACTATAAAAAATATTTAATGTATTTTTATTAGATGTTCATATTTTCTGACCATTGAGGAGAATTTGCAGATGAAAAAAGCAAATATAATGATTGCAAGAGATAATGAGGGTTATACTATCAAGGTTGAAGGTAGAGCCACATTTGAATGCAGTCCTCCTTTAAAAAACTTTTCCAATAGTATATCTTCTGAATTAATAAAGAATATATATATTGATCTTGGCGAATGTACATGGATGGATAGTACATTTATGGGAATGCTGGCAATTATAGGTTTAAAGGCTAAAAATTTTAATGTTCATGTTGAGATATTAAATTCAAGTAAGAAAAATCTGGATTTATTGAAAGAGTTAGGTATTGATACACTGTTTATATTTAACAATAATTTAGATCCTAACGAAAATAAATGGGATTATTTGCCTGATGGTGCATCTGATATTTCTCAGACAGTACTCAGCGCTCATGAAGCTTTAATTGAAATAGATGAATCAAATACTCCTAAATTTAGTAAAGTAGTTGAATTGATAAAGGAAGATATTAAAAAAAAAGAGAAGAATAAATCTAATTAATTTTTATATTTTTTTTAATTATAGAAATTATAACTTTGTATTGTTTTTGAGTTAATATATAAATTTAAGGGATAATTACTTATGGGTAAAAATCTTGATATGGAAAAACTAGTGTCACTTTGCAAAAGAAGGGGGTTTGTTTTTCAGAGTTCTGAAATTTACGGAGGTATTAACGGATTTTGGAATTACGGTCCCTATGGTACAGCAATGAAAAAAGCCATAGAAAATCTTTGGTGGAACTATATGGTTGAAACTAGAGGCAATGTAGAAGGACTGGATTCTACTGTTATCTGTAACCCAAAAGTATGGAAAGCTTCAGGGCATTTGGATCAGTTTGGCGATCTTATGACAGATTGCAAAGAGTGTAAAACCAGGCATAGGGTTGATCAAATGGAAGATGAATCTGTATGTCCAAATTGCGGGTCGAAAAATTTAACTCCCCCTAGAGAGTTTAATTTAATGATGAAAACCTATGTTGGACCTGTTTCTGATGAAGACCATGCTGCATATCTAAGACCTGAAACATGCCAACCTATTTTTACTGATTTTAACAGTGTGAGAATATCGGCCAGACAGAAAATCCCGTTTGGAATAGCTCAAATTGGTAAGGCATTTAGAAATGAAATAAATCCAAGAAATTTTATTTTCAGATCTCGTGAGTTTACACAGATGGAAATGGAATTTTTCTGCTCTGAAGAAGAGTCTACAGAATGGTATAATTATTGGAAAAATGAGAGAATAAATTATTACACAGATAAACTTGGGTTTAAAAAAGACGAATTGAGAATTCATGATCATGATACTTTGGCACATTATGCTAAAGCCGCGTTAGATATTGAATATAAATTCCCGTTTGGCTGGGGAGAGCTGGAAGGAATTCATCATAGAGGAACATGGGATATGTCCAGGCATCAGGAATATTCCGGTGAAAATCTTGAATATTTTGATCAGGAGAACAATAGGAAATTTATTCCTACAGTTGTTGAAACATCTGTTGGTTTGGATAGAACTATGCTTGCTGTTCTTTGTCAGGCATATGATGAAGACACTGCTGAAACTAAAAAAGCAGGAAAAGCTGAAGATGTCAGAGTTGTTATGAGATTTCCTAAGTTAGTTGCTCCTGTTCAAGTTGCCATACTGCCTTTATCTAAAAAACTTTCTGAAAAATCTGATAAAATATATAAAGATATCAGAAAACGTTTTAGATCTGAATTTGATGTAACTGGAAGTATTGGTAAAAGATACAGAAGGCAAGATGAAATTGGAACTCCATATTGTGTAACTGTTGATTTTGATACATTGGATGATAATGCTGTTACTATCAGAGAACGTGATACAATGCAGCAGGAAAGAATTTCTGTAGATCAGATGATTAGTTATTTTGATGATAAATTTTATAATTAATTTTTGAAAGGATAGCTATATGAAATGTCAGAAATGTGATGTTGAATTCAAGAAACGTGACATTCAGGGTGTGAATGTAGAATATTGTCCTGATTGTCTCGGGGTTTTTCTGCATCATGGAGAACTTAGAAAAATTACTCACAAAACTACAGGAGATATTGAATACGCTTCCATAGAAAATTTTGATCCAGAAAATTTATTTGGAATGAATTGTCCTCTGTGCAGAGATGAAAAGATGGTGAAAATTAACTTTGTTTCCTACTCTGATATTTCTCTTGGGTACTGCAGTAAATGTAAAGGTATATGGCTTGATAAAGGCGAACTTGAATTAATTAATAAAGAAATTGATAAGTTAAATATGGATCCTGAAAACTGGGAACATTCCATATGTGTTTTTTTGGCAAAGCTTCCATTTTAATTTAGTTTATTTATTTGAAAAATTAATAAAAACAACTAATTTAAGGTTTTGTTTTAAAAGAAATTAATTTATAATGACAAATATGAAATATTTGTTTATTTCAAAGAGAAAATAATTAAGGAGACTTAAAAATGGCAGCTATTGTTGATGCAGAAAAATGCACAGGTTGCGAAAGTTGTGTAAGTGCTTGTCCAGTTGAAGCTATTGCTATGGATGCAGACAAAGCCATAATTTCAGACGAATGTATCGATTGTGGTGCTTGTGTTGACGAATGTCCTCTAGAAGCAATTACAATGGAATAAGTCTATAAGAGAAACAGAGCTTAGCTCTGTTTTTTTGTATATCACTAATTATACTGCCCTAATTTTATATATAATCGGTATTTTACCGATAAATTGAAGAGAGTTTGAACGTGAAAAATATCGTACCATTATCTCAATTAAAAATTGGACTTATTGGAGAAGTTGCTGTTATTGAAGGCAACAAGGAACTTCGTAGTAGAATTGTTGCTATGGGGATTTCAATAGGCGAAAAATTGAGATTGGAACGAGATTGTTGTTTCATGAATGATTCAATTATAATTACAGTTCTTGACAGTAAACTCATAATTGCCATGGAAATGGCAGAAAAAATTATGGTTTATGTCGAACTGTAAATCAATAAAGTTTTAACTCTACTTATTTAAAATAATACTTATCAATTAACTTACTTAGTATTTGCTAAATAAATATATCAAAAATATTATCTT